>C688J35102_120989396_pt1 | contig 11133 bp, 15 predicted proteins | sample HopSoiMetagenom2_FD_35102 | JGI IMG/M metagenome (IMG submission 35102)
ATATGCTGTTGTTATAGGTGGTTCGCTTGTATTTCATCTTATATATGGTGCTTTGCTTGGCTTTATCGCCGGAAGAATGACTGAGATAGGTGTATTTCTGAAGAAAGATAATAAGATAATGCGATAGCAGTAAAGCAATTTTATTTGTTTCTTTTTAAAGGAATACCAGACCAGATGTTAGCACCAGAGATCTGTCGTACCACTAATCTGATATATGTGCGACGAGTAAATACTGAATGCCAACAGAGAGTATGCATGATTCGCTATGGTGTATATTAGAAATAAGAAAGTAAAAGGAATTGACTATGCTTATCTAGTTCAAAGCGTTTGGGATCCTAAAAGGAATACATCAAGACAACATACCCTAAAATATCTAGGTAAAGCATCAGAGGTAACGATTGAGGATATACCAGAAGAATACAGGGATGACGCAAAAATTCTAGCCTTTGTATCGGCATTTAGTTCTCATCAAGAAGAAAGAAATGAACTCGTCTCTAGGATTCAAGAAGAAGTATTTATACTGCTAGACGATTGTAATGTCAAAGGTCTCGTAGACATCTATGAAAAATATTCCAGACTATTTGGTCTGACTGATTTTTATGATAAACTCTTAAAACCTGTAATGTATAGAATTGGTGACTTGTGGCAGAAAGGTCAACTAGATGTTGCAACTGAACATGCTAGCACCAATACAGCCCTTGGGCTTGTTAAAATAATAAATGAACGAATAACTGCGAGGACCAAGGAACCATCTTCTCGCTACAAGGCTGTAATTTGTACTCCTGATGGCGAGCTGCATGGTTTGGCCTGCAACATGATAGAATCACTTCTATTAAGTAAGGGTTTTAAGGTATATAATATTTCAACTTCTATACCATCCGATTATATTATGGACTATATACGAGATTTGCAGCCAGATATTCTGCTTGTCTCTATAACTCTTGTAGAAAATATCAAATCAGCTGAGAGGCTCATTCACCAAATCCATGTAAAGTACAATAACAAGCTGCCTGTTGTAGTTGGCGGTTCAGCATTTAACAACATGAAGCAATATCAGAATAACACAATCGATGCTTTCATTATAAATGATGCATCATTTGGCGAAATAATGAAATTGGTGAAGGTCTCGATGCAATAGTGCAAAAAGCATTAGCCTGTCGTATATAAGATTCCCCATGTTGCCCCAATATTCTTCACTCATCTGTGTTTGTAGATTGCATAGACAAAGGTCAGGTTATAGTATCCTTGTTTATGGTACATCGATATACCAATGATTATTATAGTGCCTAACCACATCACATAATGTGCAATTCTTTAATATCAGACTATACGAATTTGAGCAACAATGACTGTAAATGACAAAGCAAGCCTAAATCCTTTACAATTGACTGGAAAAGATATCTTGGAGTATATTTTATCATTATGTGCGAGGGAAGCAACATTTGATGATTTAATGCAGTTGATGATCTCATCATCACCCGCGATATTAAAGAAATATTCGTTTTATCTAATTGATTACGATTTTATTTCCTATAGTGGACAAAAGCAAGTCTATCTTATAAAAGACAAAGGCTTAGAGTTGTTGTCTAGAATTATGATGGAAAATAAAACAGTATTGAGCTAGAAGATAGAGGATATAAAAGTTGTTGTCTGATATTGCTTCATTGTCATATTTGGTGGTTGGTCTTTTGAGTGGGGCAGTATCAACGGCTGTAATGACCTTAACGGAGATCCCGTCATGGAAGCGCTGGGGTTTGCCTGGTGTGTTTGAATGGCATGAAAATCAGGTCATAACAAGGAGATTGCTTAAACTTCCAAATGAAAATAATATTCACTTCAAAGGAATCTTTTTCTTTCACTTTATAAATGGTATTCTTGCAGGAATAGCTTTTCCATTTATTGTTACTTTCTTTTTCACAACGTTAATCGACAGTTTTGCATCATTACTTTTACTTGGAACACTATATGGTTTTGTACTGTGGATTATTACCTTAGTACCAATACATAAACCAATTACTGGCTTAACTCCATTCAGTCATCCTTTAGGTCATGTACCGGCATTTGCAAGCCTAGGTGGACATATAGTGTATGGTGTTGTTCTGGGATGTATGATATTTGCATTTATGTCAAATTATAAATGAGGTAATGTGATGTGTCAACCAAGCCCTAGCTGCGATTATTCAAGATAGGTCTGAATATAAATACGCATTCCTTTCTATTCCGCAACCAAATTTTTTTGGAGCTTCACAATTATTATAGTAATCCCCGAATGATAATGAAATGAACTTGACGCAGTCCTTAGGAAATACTTTTTCCTAGAGTATGCCGTAACACTGATTCCAAATATGGTCGATTAGACGCTCAGGAATAACATGTGTGCTTGATAGGATAGCAGCATTGGCTAATTCCTCTCCTAATAGTAATTTTATCATGGATTCAGGAATAGAAAATTTAGTAGGCCGTGACAAGACCTTTCCCAAAGCCATTGTAAAATCTGCATTTGTAATAGGATTGGATGATACCGCATTTACAGGACCAGAAATAGATTTGTTAGCTATAGCATACAGGATCAAACCAAGTAAATCATCTAGTACGATCCAACTCATATACTGATTACCATTTCCAATTCTTATACCAAATCCCAATTTAAAAATGGGAAGAATTTTTGACAGCATTCCGCCAGAAGATGATAGAACTATGCCTATCCTCAAGTTTACAACACGAATGCCAGATTCTTTAGCTCTTTGAGTAGCTTCTTCCCAATTCCTACAACATACGAGAGATAATCATTGGAGCAAGAGGAAGGTGGGATTTCTTCGGTTAATATCTCATCACCTCTGTCTCCATAATATCCTGTAGCAGATGCAGATACAAGTACTCTTGGTGGTTTATCAACTGAAGATAGCAGCTTACATATAGAGTGTATCATTTTCTCTGCTGTTGGAAGTGTTTCAGGTACAAGGAATGATCCTGTAGTGAATATCAATGTGTAAAGTTTGTCACCTCTGATCACATAGGTGTCTATGTTGAATGTATCCGCCAGACCACTGAGATGAGTAATATACTGTATCTGCTTTGCGATATTGCCTCCGCCACTTTATTGAGCATACTATGAGTTACCACAATCCAAACACTGAACTACTCCATGCTGGGTCAATACCCTAGATTAAATTAGGTAAATACTGTAGCATTAGTAGTATGTAAATCTAGCCACAGTTCCATTATCAATCTCTCATGAGTAATTTTATCTACTTCTTTACAGCATATTTGTTGATAAAAAGCCTGTAATTTGTTATAAATCACAAAACTTAATTTTGGCATTATTTATCTGTGAGTATAACATCTACGGAACTGGTGAGTTAGCTGCCACGAGGGAAGGAGAAAGGGATATGCGATAATAATCCCTGTAGGCTCGGCAGGATCCCTCTACTCTTTATTCAAAAGTAGGTTCCTCTCACCTACCCTACGAGGTTTTCTGTGAACTACCAAGGATATTTAGTAGGCCTAAACCTACTTCACATCTTTTCGCACACAGATATGTATACTTGCACATTCGCGCTTATTACCATTTGGATAACAGTGTTCTGGAGTCAAATTTCATTTATTGTGTATTATAGATTAAAACCTACAAGATTAAATTCCTCTTACTCTTTCAAGTTGTTGGAATTTTCTCTGCGTTAGTGATTCTTACCTGCGTTGTTGCCTTGTTTTTCTCATCTTATTAACTTAACCCTTATCCCTGATTTCTTTGTAGTTACTTTATTTCCTATGGAAAGGACGTTGTTCTTGTTGCAGCTGTATCTCTTGACACTTCCTCGAATGTTTTCTCGCTATTAACACCTATTCTAGAAAACTCCTTTACATTATCCCTTGCGTTCTGAACAGATCTCTTAAATGCATCTAAATTTGCAAACATAGCACTGTTAACTAGTTTGGTTACCGCAATTGTATTATCTGCAAAAGCGCTAACTAACCTTGCGTATTGTTCACTCACATTTCTTGGAGATGTCCAATTTGACAATCCTGCTCTATTTGCTGCCTCTATCTGGGGTACCAATGCTGATTGAAATGAATTGATAAATTCCCTTTGAGATTCTAAGTAGTTATCTGCAATCTGCCTAGCTGCTTGAATAGTTTCTTCTTGATACTCGTTCACCAGTTGAGTATAATGTGGGATATCTCTTCTTGCTTCATCTGTTGCTTTTTTGATATTGTTCTTGGTCTCATCTAATGCTTTATTGATAGCTTGTTGTTGTTCTATTCTTTGATGTACTTCTTTTGATGTTGTTGTTACTTCTTTTGATGTTGTTGACATGTTATTATTTTTCCCTACAATATATATAGAAGATTAACTATATATGAATGACTATGAAATAGTTACTATACTATATACTGAAGGCAATATCCACTTTCTTAACGATAATCTTACCAATGATTGGAGTTTAGAGAATTACAATAGCCTCAATAACTATGAGTTTTGAATAATTTTAGATGAATTCAACTTTTGTGCTTGTGGTGGAAATATGGCGTGCGATTAATATGGCTTTTCATCAGTCTTTTGCAGGTTGGTATAGCGTTCAACATGACGTATAAGCAGTAAATGGCATGCAAGGGAATTCGTATACATCACAATGCTTCTGGTCGTTATGCGACTGGACACAAACGTTGTCAAACATGTGACTAGTTTATGCAATGGGACGGAGTATTCTGTCCTTGCTGTAGATCTAGGTTAAGAATAGGACCAAGAAACATCGAAAACAAGGCAAATTTAAGGGGTTGCCATGTAATTCTTTTCAATGTATTTCTGGTATCTCCTGCTGTGGTTGTCATCCAATCTCGCTTCCAAGAAGCAACTCCATAGATAAAAGAGTTTTCTTATTTGAATTGGCTCTGTTCACTTAAGCGGTTTTAGCTCCTTGTTATTCTGTGACTTTATCAGAGGAAGGGTACGGACCTACCGTATCTGTTTTAACTGAAGAGCTTGGGTTTATACCTACACATCAAGATGGAAGTCGCTTCAGATATGAAATCCCCACTACCTCATCGTCTTATTCTAGTGAGCAAAAAGAAGAACAAGAAGAAAATGCAAGAGGTGCCAACATTGTTGACATTCTTTGTCTTCCTAATACATGGCATGCTGCTACAGGAATTGGGTCAGTACATCATGTTGCATGGCGTACGCCTACTGATGAACAACAAATAGTGTTGCGGAAAAATATAGTCAAAGCTGGACTAAATGCAACTCCTGTAATTGACCGAGTGTATTTTCATTCTGTTTACTTCCACGAACCTGGCGGAGTACTTTTTGAAATTGCTACCAATCCACCAGGATTTACAGTTGATGAAAAGGTAGAAGCACTTGGAACACATTTGACATTACCCAAATGTCGAACCTACGCGTAAGGATCTTGAGAGAGTTCTACCACCAGTACGTTTACCTATAAAGGAAGGAAAACAACAGGTGTTAAACAAAGAACAGCAGCAATATCAGCAAAAGGGATACAAGTAGAAATGGTCAAAACTAAAACTGATCTTGGTTCATCCACCGTTTTATGCCTCCAAAAAATATAATCGACTCCGAGAGAGCAAAACAGGGAGCAACACAAAGAAAAACATTTACCACTTTTCTCTTACTTCATGGTACTGGAGGAAATGAAGAGGATCTAATTCCATTGGCATACGAGATAGATAAAAGTGCAGCAATATTGAGTCCCAGAGGAAAAGTATTGGAAAATGGCATTACACCCAGATTCTTTCGCAGACAAGCAGAAGGAGCCTTTGATTTAGAAGATTTGAAATTCCGGACAAATGAGCTAGCAGATTTTGTAAATGATGCATCGAAAACTTATAACTTTGATTTACAACATGTAATGGCTGTAGGATATTCTAATGGTGCAAATATAGCAGCCAGTGTGCTATTGCTTCGTCCAGAAATACTCTCTGCTGCTATCCTTTTTCGTGCTATGGTTCCACTTGTACCACAAACATTGCCAGATCTGGCTAGGAAACATATCTTTATGTCTTCTGGGCTATTGGATCCAATAGTTTCTATAGATGAAGCCGATAGGCTTTTTGGTTTATTCAAAAAAGCTGGTGCCAATATTTCACTCAGCTGGCAAGAGAGTGGCCATGAGTTAACAATGGAGGAGATTGGTAAAGCAAGAGAATGGCTGCGTATGCATTCAACTTCTTCTGCTCATCATCCTTTTGTTTAATTATGCCACACATACTATTGCTATATTCAATATAACATATCAATACATCATCTTCAAAATATAATTTGTAATCAGCGTTGCGATTTGACTTAACGTGATAGACTATAAACATTAATTGATAATACCACAAAATAGGTCTACGATGTCAAATGATCAGAATGCGATAAAATATGTTAAGCATAACAAGGTCAGAATAAAAACTGACGTAAATAGAGAGGAAATCACTAAGATGCTTTTGGAGTTCTTTGAGAAAATTAAAGAAAAATCTACAGGCATGATAGGATTTATGGTAATGGATGACTTGCAAGATCTACGAGAATCGGTTGTACTTACCTTCTGGGAAAGAAAAGAAGATATGGATTCTTTCTATAAACAGGAAAACAAGGCTTTGTCTGACCTAGTTGAAAAGCTAAAGCCTTCATTTGAACAATTGCCTCTGAGGAAAGATTATCATGTATCAAAATTTAAAGTATAATAGCAATAGTTATTATTTTGCAGACTTTTTTTCTATACTACACTTTATATAATATCGAAATTAAGAATTACGTGACTTCCATTTAGATACCCATTTCTCTAACCCTATGAAAATGGCATCTAATTCCTTTGCTAAAGGTGTAATCTTGTATTCTACTCTTAATGGGATATTCTCATAAATAGCACTTCTTATAACAAGGCCTTCTTTCTCTAACTGTTTGAGTTTTTTCGCTAACACGTTGCTACTTATTCCCAGTAGCCGTTTTAGTTCATTAAAATGCATTTTATCATTAGTACTTAGGTGTCGCAGAATCAGTAACGACCACTTCTTTCCAATAGTATCCCATATTCCCAAAGCCTTGCATACATCAGTAGCTATTTTCTTGCTTTTGATTTTAGTGTTATCTTCAGGCTCCATGTCAATCCTTTAGCAGATCTGAGGCAAGCGAATAAATACGTTCTCTGAAATGATGTGAGCGACTATCCCTTGTTTTATCCAATACTTTCTTAAACTTTGGAATTATCGTCATTGATTTGGCAGTTGATTCCCCATCGTAACCAAAGTTCATTATCAATCATCTTTGTAAAGTAAGGACAGAAAATGAATTCTAACATGTCAAAGCACCGAATTATGACACAGTATTGTTGAGGTGTCGACTAACGAGTAATATTTGGATACTACGGGGCTTTCCGTGAAATTTGTGGATATTCTTTACTATTGAGATTATTAAAAAGGACCTGTATCGTAGTATAATACGTTTGTTGTACGCTTTGACTAGATATACTTTTTTCATTGCAAAGAATTGGAGTATGGACAATTGACGCACCCAGTATATTATAGAGCTAATTATTTGGATTTGGATAGATTCTCCTAATTGGACCATCTTATTATTGTCCACTCGTATGTTAACTAATAATATATCTACAGATATAGCTTAGTGATAGATGTCAAAGGAACCAAAAATTTTTGGATCATGACTGTTAAGGGAATTGTTCTAATCCTAATACAGTTGACATATGAACCTATATCCATAGACATAATCTATTTCATATGAACCTAAAACTTGTCTACCATTGTAATCTAGTTATAGTAATCTCTATAATGTGCAGCATACGTTTCAGATACCTCCTTGTTTGTGACATCTATCAGAAATTGATTTCTTGTTAATTTGCCATATGCAGACACATCGCGTGCAAGTATTTTATTCTGTCTGTCAATGCAGAATTTACGATGTGTCTTTTTGAATTAAAGTCCTTTTCTCTATTTATTGATATATTATAAGGCATTCTCCATCCATAACAGTGATGAATGGCTGTTCGCATCTGGTCTACAACTGTCAACCCTTTTTCATGCGACGCCACTATATATCCAAATGTTTTTCCAGCAAACTGTTCCCAAAAGTAATCAAGAAAGTTTTTCATGGCACCCGACATAGAACCACTGTAGTCAGGAGAAGATGATATAATTGAATCAGCCCATTTTAGAGCATTCCTGACTCTTTCTTTATCGTTGTTACTACTATTATTATTGCAATTACTAATGCTGTAATGCTACTTCGATTCCAACTTCTCATTAGTTGTCTCATCTACTAGTCCTAGTAGAATTACCACTAAAGAAACTGTTAAGCATATTTACCACAAAGTCTGGCCGCTCTTCTGGAATCCAGTGTCCTGAATTTGGTACTTTAATACCAGTAACATTCTGAGCTAATTTTTGCATTCCGTAAAGTGCATAGTTAATAGTAACATTGCCTCCAAACGCTGGAATATATCCAGCTCCTACTGCTAGTACTGGCATTGTAAGCTTTGTCTTTGAATAATTCATATTTTGAATTGCATCTTCTGGGAATGCTCTGAAGTAGTTAAATCCGTCACGCATCCCATCTGGAGCAGAATAATGACTAACAAATTCATCGATATCTGACTGCGTTATTGCAGCTGGATTGGCCGCAATGTTATGATAGAACCATGACAAGTACATGCGCTCCTTTCCATCTACAAGTGCTTCTGGTATGTCTGGTGTCTGATGAAAAGGAAACCACCATACTTTTCCTTCAAGCTGAGGAGGTGTAAAACCAGGGAAAATATATTCCATGATTACCAAGCGCTTTACCTCTGTCGGGTGTGCAGCCGCATATGAATAAGCTGGTTGTGAACCTACATCATGTCCTACCAAAAAGATTTGTTTGAATCCCAATTGAGTTACTAATTGGTGTATATCTTCTGCGGTAGTTTTACCATCATAACCTGTGAGAGGTTTTGAAGAGTCACCTAATCCACGTAAATCAGGTGCTATCACAGTATAATTTTTAGCTAAGACTGGCATGACATGACGCCATTCATACCATGTTTCTGGCCATCCATGCAGCAAGACCAGTGGAGGTCCATGGCCACCTATAACATAGTGAAGCTGAATACCATTAACAGGTGTCATATTATGTGAAAATGTAATATTATCAATATCAAAAGATATGTCTTTTGGAGCAAGGCTCTGTTGCTGCTGTGCCATTGCGGTATGACTATGATTAAATACTAATATGCTAACAAATATGCCACTCAAAATAATACCAATTATGAAAAACGTTATTGCAGGTACATGATATGGAGTATGGAATGTGTATTTATCATCTTTGTCATACATTACATCCTCTAGTCGTCGTGCTGTTATAATAGTTGCGATGAGTATATTGCCATGCATTGTACTTGCCATTAGATTACAAGGTGCACCTCTAGCCAGAGAAAAGCAACTTTTAACCTATTTGTAGAGAAAACAACGAACATGGAAGAATCAGAAAAGATGTCAGACTCACAGCAGGGTTCAGAAAGTTTTTTGATACTCACGCAAAGGACAGCAAATACATGACCAATACAATCAAATGGATTTTTTCTCCCTCCCCTTCGCGAGTAAATGCAAGGTACACCCAGACACTGGTCTTTGCTGAGGTCTACATTCACAATAAGTAGTAGCACCGACAACAACACCGATCAAAGTCTTTCTTTTTTTACAATTTAGCTTTATCTTTTGTTTCTGCTTTTTCCTTTTCTTTCTGTTTTCTCTTTCTGCTTTTTCTGTCTTTCAGATAGTCAATAAAAAGTGTCGCAAGCGATCCCACCAACCCAGCGGTGGTTAATCCTATTACGTCGCCATATACGCCCCAAAAGGACCTAAATTCCTCATTAAAAGTAAGTGGTGGTATTACGTGTATTGTTAAATTTGCTGGGCCAGTTATATAGCCAACCGTTGGATATTTTTTAGATACCTGAAACTCTGGATCTACAAATCCAGTTGCTCTCTCGACAGTATCAGTGGCTTGTTGGCTAGTAGGTGTTGCAACAACTGTTTGTACAATCAATGAACCCACAACTGGTATAGTATATACTCCTAATGGTGTTTGTGGAGAAACCTCTACTTTAAATAATGGAGGTTGAATTCTTTGCGTAGATACACTCATGCCACTAGAAGTGTAATTCGTGCTACCAGCGAACTGGATACTAGTAACATTATTAGAATAGGGCGAATTCATCTCAGCCGGAATTAGGTGCTCTTCTCCTTGTCTTATGACTGTATCGTTTGGATCTGTTAATATATGCAAGTTAGGGGGAGGAATAACAACCCAGCTTGTAAAATCTCTAACTTCATTTGATTTGAAGGATTCTGAAGTATAAAATGACAAGCCGTATCCCGTAGGATAGTCTAAAGTATTTAGATTTAATCGCAGTTGAACATATCCTGGCCCTATCGTAGGACCACCAAAAGATTCAGTATAGTTTATCTTGGAGTATACAAGCGAACGGGTACCTGTTGCTGATAGTAGATATAGATACTGGCTCCATTTTCCATTAACTGCTTCAATATAAAAGTCGTAATTGGCTCCATTATATCCTGAAGCTGGAGGCAAGGAAGCAATGGCAATGAGCATACCATACCTAATCTTTTTGAATGGTTGACTATATGTTAAAGCATTTTCCGAATTTGATTTTAACCAAAATGTGGCATTTAGAGTTTTTCCATCACTAAGATAGTCTACTGCCAGTATGTTTGCATAGCCAGACCTTAAATGAGTGCTGTCATTACCATAAGTTTGAACCCAATCATTTTTCTGATTGCTCTTTTGTGCATCAGTTATAAAATTTTGATCAAACGCAGGCGATTCGGCAAAAGCATTGTGAAAAAGAAAAGAGGAAATTAACGGTACTGACAGAGATAATAATAATATAAAAATAATACCAATAGAATTAATGGCAACACCAATCTTTAATATATTACACTATGTTCCCGGAAATAGATAAGGTTTTTTGTTTTTAAGAGCAGTTAAACTGCCAAGAAAGCTTAGTATAGGGTTTTTATCATTCATAATTATATAGTTAATACGAAAAAGTAGACAAAATCATAGATCGAATATTACCGCAAACTAAATTGTTTGATAAGTAAGTTATTTAACTA
>C688J35102_120989394_pt1 | contig 11130 bp, 12 predicted proteins | sample HopSoiMetagenom2_FD_35102 | JGI IMG/M metagenome (IMG submission 35102)
CACGGGGCGCGGGCGGTGGACGCGCACGCCGTGCGGCTGGCCGAGACGGTGGCGGAGCAGGCCGCCGCCGCCTTCCGCAACGCCACCCGCTACGACGTGCTGCGCCAGGCGGCGGTACGCCGCGAGCGCTTCTTCAGCGCCATGAGCCACGACCTGCGCACCCCCCTCACCGCCATCATGGGGTACAGCGAGCTGCTGCAGGACGGCATCATGGGCGACCTGGAGCCGCACCAGCAGGAGATGGTGGAGCGCATCTGCCAGGTCTCGGGGCACCTGGCCCAGCTGGTGAACGACGTGCTCGACATCGCCAAGCTCGACGCGGGGCGGATGGAGTTCCAGCGCGAGCCGGTGGCGCTGGGCGAGCTGGTGGACGAGGCGGTGGTGGCGGTGGAGCCGCAGGCGCGCGGCAAGGGGCTGGGGCTGCACCTGGACGTGGCCGGCCACCACCAGGCGGTGCTGGAGCTCGACCGCGCCCGCGTGCGCCAGATCCTGGTGAACCTGCTCTCCAACGCGGTGAAGTTCACCGAGCGCGGCACGGTGACGCTGAGCGTGCGGGTGGAGGGCGGGCGCGGGTGGATGCGGGTGTCCGACACCGGCCCGGGGCTCCCCGCCGGGGCCGAGGAAGCGGTGTTCGAGGAGTTCATGCAGATCGCCGCGGGGAACCGCGCCAAGCGCGAGCCCGGGAGCGGGCTGGGCCTGGCCATCTCCCGGCGCCTGGCGCGCGCCATGGGCGGCGAGCTCACCGCCGGCAACGGGGAGGAGGGCGGCGCCGTGTTCACTCTCCACCTCCCCTGACCACGCGGCCACACTTTGTCCCACCGCCCCGCGTCCGCCTGTCGCCGGGGGCCGCGCGGGCGCTATCCATGCAGGGAAGCGGGGCGCGGGCGCCCCCGCGCGGGCCATTCCCCCAGCAGGACGGTGGGTACGATGAAGAGAGGAACCCTGGCCGCGGCGCTCGCCGCCGCCACGCTGGCCACGGCGGCGTGCAAGGACTCCACCGGGCCGAAGGCGATCGCGTCGGGGTCGCTGGCGCTCACCTACGCCGGCGCGCGGAGCGGCACCATCTCGGTGACCGGCGCGCTGGAGAAGGCGAACGCGAGCAGCTTCGTGAAGCAGCCGTTCGCGGCGGGGGTCAAGCTCACCGACGGCGCGCCGAACTTCGTGGGGATCGTGGCCTACCTCCCGGTGACCAGCACCACGGGGCACGAGGTGCTCCTGCTCATCCCCTCCTCCGCCGCCGGCACCACGCTGGACCTGAGCGAGAACTGCACGGGCAGCACGTGCGCGCTCGGGTTCGTGGCCTTCGACAGCAACCCGGACCTGGCGCAGGACGACTCGGACCCGTTCTACTTCACCACCGGCACGCTGCACCTCGCAAACCTCTCCACCACTCGGATCAGCGGCACCTTCAGCGGCACGGCCGCGGACTTCGGCGGCACGCGGACCATCACGATCACCGGCGGCGCCTTCGACGTCCCGCTGGTGGAGCAGAGCCAGTTCCCCTTCGCCAGCCGCTCCGCGCCGACCCCCGCGTTCCAGCGCCTGCGCCGCGGCATGGCGCCGAAGTAGGCAACTGCCGGCGCAGAGAAACCGAGAGCACGCAGAAAGACCCCTGCGTTCTCTCGGTTTCTCTGCGTCTCCGTGTGAAACGGCAGTTGCAGTTCAGGCGGCCGCGGCCTCGATGAGCCCGGGAGGCGGCGCGTTGACGTCCTCCTCGCGCACGACGGAGGTGCCGCTGCGCTCGTCGTACTCCACGCGCAGCACCTGGTCCAGGCTCTCGCGGATCCCCTCGATGTGGGTGATCAGGATCACCTGCTCGAAGCGGTCTTCCAGGTTGTGGAGGAGCTGCACCACGTTGTCGCGCCGCGCCACGTCGAGCGAGCCGAACACCTCGTCCAGGATCAGCAGCGAGAGCGGGTGCCCCGCGCGCTCCGCGATCATCTGCGAGAGGGAGAGGCGCAGCACCAGGTTGGCCACGTCTTCCTCGCCGCCGCTGATCACCGGCTTCTCCTCGCCCTCGTCCAGCACCATCAGGTTGTACGCCTCGTCGATCTCCATCGAGGTGTAGCGCCCGTCGGTGAGCTGGGCCAGGAACATCGAGCCGATCTCGGAGAGCTCCGGGCGCACGTGGTCGTTCAGCTCGCGGCGGAGCTCCGTGTAGGCGTCGTCGAGCTCGTCCAGGTGGTCGAGCTCGCGCTTCTGCCGCTCCAGCTCCTTCGCGCGCTCGTGGTACTGCCGCTCCGCGCGCTCCGCGCCCTGCAGCGCCTGCTCGGCGGTGCGCACCGCGCCCTTCTGCTCGGTCTCGCGCAGCTCCGCGGCGCGGTGGCGCGCGGTGGCGGCGTCGAACTCGGCCTTCACCGCCGCGAACTCCTCCTCGCTGAAGCCGAGCCTGGCGCGCGCGGCCGAGGCCTTCCGGTGCGCCTCGGCCGCGGCGGCCTCGCGCCCCTTGCCGGCGGCCAGCTCGCCCTCCCACTCCGCGCGCCGGCCCACGGTCTCCTCCAGCCGCGCGGCCTGGTTCTCCTGCGTGCGCAGGTGGCGGACGGCGGCCTCCACCTGGCGGTGCAGCGTCACGTCGTAGCCGCCGGGGATGGCCTCCAGCTCCTCGGCCCGCTCGTCGCGCCGGCGCTCGCTCCGGGCGGCGTCGCTGCGCAGCCGGTCGAGCTCCGTGACGGCGACCTGGCAGCGGGCGTGCTTGCGGGCGCGGTCGTCGAGCTGCGACGCGATCTCCCGCTCGCGCAGCTCCAGCGCGGCCACGTCCTCCGGCTTGTCCTCAAGCTGCTCGAAGCGGCTCTTCCACCAGACGCCGTCCTGCTTCGCCTCCTGGAACTTGTCCTCCATCTGCTCCAGCATCGCCTGGTAGCCGGCCCCCAGCGGCCGGCCGCAGGTGGGGCACGTCCCCTCGGGCCCCAGCTTGCGGATCTGGCGGACCTGCTCCTGCAGCTCCAGCGCGAGCTCGCGGATGTTCTGCAGCTTGGTCTCGGCGTCCTGCCGGTCGCGCAGCCAGCCGTTCTTCTTCTCCTCCAGGTCGCCGGCGACCTCGGCCCGGTCCGCGACCAGCCGGTCGATCTCTTCCGCGAACTTCTTCTCCAGCTCCGGCGCGCTCTCGCGCTTCTCCATCTCCGCGCGGCCGCGCGCCAGCTCCTCGTGGAGCTCCTGGAGCTCGCGGGCGAGCGCCTTCCGCCGCTCGTCCTGGCGCGCCAGCTCCGCCCAGCGATCGCACTCGTCGTTGAGCCGCGGGAGCACGGCCAGCGCCTCGCGCAGCGGCGCCAGCTCGGCCTCGGCCTTCGCCACCGCCTGGAGGCCGGCGACCGCGCGCTCCACGTCGCGGCGGGCGCCCTCGCGGTCGCGCTCGGCGGATTCGAGGGCGTGGGTGAGCTCGCGGTGCCGATCGCGCGCGGCCTGCGCCTTCTCCCAGCGGGGGAGGAAGGCCTTCAGCTCCGCCGCGGCCTGCACCGTCTCCGCCTGCGCGGCGGCGTAGGCGGAGAGCGACTCGGAGACGCGCCGCTGGCTCTCGATGCGGTGCTCCACCAGCTCCGTCAGGTCACCGAGCGAGCTCTGCAGCCCGCGGATCTCGCCGCGCAGCTCCTTCTTCCGCTCGCGGGCCAGGTCCTGCGCGCGCCGCAGCCGCTCGTAGCCCAGCACCTGGCTCAGGAAGCGGCCACGCTCGGTGGGGCCCATCGCGGCCAGGAACTGCAGCTCCTTCTGGCCGGTGAAGTAGGTGTTGAAGAACTCCTCGCGGCTCATCCCCAGCCGCTTCTGCAGGTAGACGCTCGCCTGCCCCAGCGTGGCGGCCACGGGGACGGGGCCGCCGTCCAGGAACACCTCGGCCTGGTTGAGGGTGCGCAGCACCCGGTACTCGTGCGCGCCGAGGCCGAACACCAGCTCCACCTCCACCCGCGAGCGGGCGGGGGCGCGGGTGAAGCGGATGGTGTCGTTCGTCCCCCGCGCGGCCTGCGCGCCGTAGATGGCCCAGGCGATGGCCTCCAGCAGCGTGCTCTTGCCGGCGCCGTTGGGGCCGATGATGCCGGTGAGGCCGGGGCGGAAGGCGATGAAGGTGTCCGCGTGCTGGCGGAAGTTCTTCATCCGCAGGGAGACCAGCCTCATCTCAGGCCGCCTCCGCCGCGCGGTCGATGTACTCGCCGCCGAGCCGCACCAGCTCCGGGCCGTCGATGGCGTCGCGGGTCGGCTCCCAGCGCCCCAGGAAGCTCTCCACCTGCTCCTTGAGGGTGAGCCGCCGCGCGGGCGCCCCCGCGGCCACGCGCCGGCGCACCTCCGGCGGGCGCGCGTCCAGGTGGAAGTGCAGCGCCTCGGCCTTCCACTCGCGCACGCGGCGGTGGTTCAGCTCGCGCACCACCACGCGCGGCACGTCGGCCACCACCAGCCGCACGATCTTCCCCGCGATCCCCCCCTCCACCCCCTCCACGGTGGCGCGGATGCGCTCGTCCACCTCCGCGGCGGAGAGCCCCTTCGCCTCCACCCAGGGGAGGTCCACCAGCGGGCGCGTCTCCACCGCGTGGAAGTCGGCGCGCCCCGCGTCGGTGTCGAAGAGGAGGAAGCCCTTGGGCGTCTTCTCCTGCCAGATGAAGGCCGAGGTGCGCTCGATGGCCCCGGCGTACCACGCGTTCGGCGCCAGCGCGGCGGGCATGTGGTGGTGGCCGAGCGCCACGTACGTCCACGCCTTGGGGTGGATGGCGCTCTCCGGCACCTGCGCGCCGCCGAACTCGCTGCGGTAGCGCGGCTCCCCCTCCTGGTCGGTGACCTCGGCGTGGAGGAGGAGGAGGTTGTGCTTCGCCTTCGCGTCCGGCTCGATCTCCACCTGGTGCTCGGCGGAGAGGGAGACGTGCGGCATGCAGAGCACGCTGGCGTCGAGCGCCGGCAGCCTGACCGCGCGGCTCTCCTCGAAGACCACGTGGACGTTCTCGATCTCGCGGAAGAGGCAGAGGATGTTGCCGGTGTCGACGGAGCGCGGCGAGTCGTGGTTGCCGGCGATCATCACCACCGGCACGCCGGGGAGCCGCTCGGTGAGCACGGAGAGCTGGCGGAAGGCCTCGGCGATGGCGGTGTTGCTGGGGCGCACGGTGTGGAAGACGTCGCCGGCGATGAGCACCACGTCCGGGCGCAGCTCCACCACCTGGGCCACGGCGCGCCGGAACGCGTCGGCCACGTCGGCCTCGCGCTGGTTCACGCCGCGTGGGGTGGCGCGATGGTAGGCGCGGTAGCCCAGGTGCAGGTCGGCGAGGTGGGCGATCTTCACGTTGGCGGCGGAGCAGTAAGCAGTGGATGGTCGACGCACACAACAGGCCCTTGCGTGGCGTCGCGCCGGAAGCAGAATTGTACTGTCCGGGGCGGAAGTATTATAGGCCCTGCGCCACCCCGAAACTATGCCCCCGCCGCATGCCCGCCTGGCTCGATGCGCTCAACGACGCGCCGCCCGCCGACAGCTACTTCGAGGCGCACGCAATCTTACGAACGCTGTGGAGCCGGTTCGGAGACGATGTGGAATTCAGGGCATTCGCCCGCGCCGTCCTTCGATGGCAGACCGACTTCGCCGCATGCGCGGAGATCCACGCTGGCACAGACGCGCTCATTCGGGGCGAGAAGGGCACGGCTGACGCGCGGAGCCTTCTGCACGCGGTCGCCGACGCAGGCGCGGCGGCGCCGGCGTTGTACCGGGGCTTCGCCGAACCCTTCCATCCCTGGGAGGTAGTATCGAAGTATGCGGCCGGGAGCCGGGTTGATCTAGCCCTGGTCTCCTTCACCTCGGAATTCGACCGCGCCCTCGAGTTCGCATGGCTGACGCAGGAGAACGACGGTGGCACGGAAGTCGTGTTTCTCTTGCGCGAAGGCGCCCACGCCGTGAGGATTGAGCTCATGGCGCCGGACGAGATCCACTGGCGCGAGCGGGAGTGGCTGACGGGTGGACGATTCGTGGTCACCGCTGCGGCGCATCGCGCCGAGGTGGACCGCGTGGAGGTGCAGCTGACCCAGGAAGGGTACTTCGATGTCCGCTAGACCGATTCGCCCCGGCGACTATTCGCCGCCGCCCCCGGAGCTCCGCCACCTCTTCGGCAGCTTCGCGGAGCTGCGAGCGCGGATCCGCGCCCGCAGGTTCCCGGGACTTGGCGCGCTGCAAGGCGAAACGGCTTCCGTCGACGCCGAGTCGCTCCGGCGAGCGCATCCGGATGACACCTCGGTCTCGATGCCTGAGGATTGAATCGGCGTTCAACCTGCTGTGCGGCGAAAACGGGGGACGGCGAGCGCGCCGTCCCCCTTCCATACGTACGGCCGCCGCTGTCCGAGCAGGGGTGGCGCGCGGCCGGTGGAGCGGCTAGATCAATCGGGTTGGCGCAACCGGTAGAACGGACCTTGCGGGCGAGAGACGTCGTCTCTCCCGCCGGCCGACGACGACTCCATGGGAGGCGGATCGATCCGCCCGATTCCGATACGTGAGATGGCCGAGAAGAAAAAGAAGAAGAAGCGCACCGCCGCCGAGATGCACCGCACGGTGCAGGACCAGGTGCAGGCGCTCCCGTTCGCGGTGAGCCACCTGGAGAAGGAGGGGAAGCGCACGCAGGCGTTCATCGTGAAGTACCTCACCGGCCCGGTGCTGCGCTTCATCAACAAGCTGATGAGCCGCACGCGCTACAAGGGCCCCGAGGGGCAGAAGCGCAAGCAGAGCGAGCAGATGAAGCGCCACCTGGAGCATCGCCAGAAGGCCGTCGAGTACATGCAGACCGAGCTGCGCAAGGCGCAGAAGCGGCAGACCAAGCGCGGTGGCGGCGGCGGACCCGGGAAAGGCCGCTGACCCTTAACGAGCTAACAGGTGAACGTGACAGCCCATGGATACGAGTGTGTTTTGTTTGTGGTTGGTGGACTGCTCACAGATTCGATCATGACGGCAACCTCTATGGGGAGGACTTTTTTCGTTGGCACATGGGCGCATCAGCACTTCTCAGACGCCTGAGTCCGCGCGCCGGCCTCGAACCGCCCATCCCGCGTTCAGATAAACCTATGTTTTGGGCCACGTCGCGCGGGTATTTCGTATCCTTGCGCGCGCGACTTCACGCGTGTTCTCTAGCTGTCCTGGGGAAGACGGGATCTTCGAAACGGACGAAAACTGAAATTTCTTCCCTCGTGGGAACAGCGGTCTTATACATTGTGCGTCCTCGAATGACTAACCTACCGCTTCAGCACAGGAAGGGATCATGAGTGACGTGCACGATGACGAGCACACGCGGGAGACGACGGGGTTGGGCGCAACGCACACGGGCTTGTGGGTCTGCGGGGGTAGCATCGTGGTGGAAGCCATCGGCGATTTCGAGGTGCGTGTCGCGGTCAGGATGCTGTACCCGCCGGGTACGGGTTGGGGTCATGTGCTCTTCACCGGCACGGCGAAGGGATCTCACTCCCCCGACGTGCACCTCTCGATATCCGGGGCCGGGCTGCTCTACCGGAGCATCGACGATCTGGTGGGTCTGGGTGATCTCGATTTCACGGTCTCCGCGGGGGCGGCGGAAATAGGCGGTGCGCACGTGGGCTTCAACAAGGACGGAAAGGCGATCGGCTTCATCACCGGAGCCATGCTCTTCGAGGTAGGTTCGGCGACTGGAAAGGGGACCGGCAGCTTCCAGAGGGACTAGCCTGCCGTGTCGGGTGCGGGACCTCGCCTCGCCCTGCACCGCGTAGGCGACGACAGGGCCTGAAGGAGGCAGGCGCCGTGGCGAAGGTCCGCGCGGCGCTTGCCTTCCCCCTCCGCGGGACGGCGGGATTCATCAGTCTGAATCCATGGATGGGGTTCCGCACCGTGACGAGGCGGAGATGGGGCACAGGATTCCTGGAGAGGAGGATGCCGTGAGCGAGAACGACCTGCGATCAGCTGGCCCGCGACCGGACGGCGTGGCCGGTCTGCTCATCGACGAGATCAATCGTCAGGACAGCGCGAGGTCTCCTGGCGCAGGTAAGGGCGCGCGACCCAAAGGCATACCTGCTGAAGCACGGCGATCAGCTCTTCGACGGTGACGTCATCGTCGTTCACGCGAACGAGGTCGTCTTCAAGCAGGTGATCGACGACCCGGCGGCATCGAGGCCCTTCCGCGAGGTGGTGAAGACCCTCGACGGCGCGTGAGTCGTTTACCCGGTCGCGGCTGCGGACGGCACGTGGCCGCCGGTTACGATGCTTGCGCTGTCCGCAATCGTATCAAACTCGTTTCTCTTGGAGAACGACAGGCGGCACGACATCGTAATCGTCCGCGGACCGTTAGAGTATAGAGTAGATTCTTAAACACACTCTTACGGATCGTCTCACGCAGAGACGCAGAGACGCAGAGCCGCAGAGGAGGACGCCGTTCTCCCTCTGCGGCTCTGCGTCTCTGCGTGAGGCCCAATCCGTCCGCTTGACAATCCATAAGCGTATGCTTATCAGTTATGCATGCAGAGCGCGGTCGTTGGTGAAGACAGGATCTTCCAGGCGCTGGCGGACCCGAGCCGGCGGGCGATCTTCGAGTCGCTCACGCGTGGCGAAGCGGCGGTGAAGGAGCTCACGGCGCGCTTCGACATCTCGCAGCCGGCGGTCTCGCAGCACCTCGCCACCCTGAAAGACGCCGGCCTGGTGAACGGCCGGCGCGAAGGGCGCTGTGTCTACTACCGCGTGGAGCCGCGCGGGATGAAGCCGCTCATCGACTGGATCGCGCACTACCGCGCCTTCTGGATGGAGCACGTCGATCGCCTCGAACAGCTGCTGGAGAAGATGGACGAATGACCACCGTCGACACGACCGCGCAGGCGCAAAGCGAAGTCATCTCCTTCGAGTTCGACCTGCATCATCCGCCGGAGAAGGTGTGGCGCGCGCTCACCGACCCGGTGTTGCTCGCGGAGTGGCTCCTGCCCGTGGTCGACCTCCGGCTCGAGCCGGGGGCGGCGTTCACCTTCAAGACGCAGGCGTACCCCGGCTGGGACGGCACCGTGAACTGCCGCTTCGTCGAGATCGAGCCGCAGCGCAAGCTCAGCTACACGTGGACCGTCCCCTTCCTGGACACCGTCGTGACCTTCACGCTCACGCCCACGGCGTCGGGGACGCGCCTGTCGCTCGTGCAGGCGGGCTTCAAGGAGGACCAGAAGCGCGAATCCGGCGGCGCGCGCTACGGCTGGAAGATGATGGGCGGCAAGCTCGCCGACCTGCTCGCGAGGATGCCGTGAACCGCCGCCAGGGGGAGCTCCCATTGAACCGGAACCGATGGGTTCGGCAGATCCACCGCTGGCTGTCCATCGCCTTCACGGCGGCCGTCATCGCCAACTTCATCGCCCTGGCGCGGGGGGGCGGAACGCCTCCGCCCTGGGTGACCTACTCGCCGCTGCTCCCGCTGGGCGTGCTCCTGCTCACCGGCCTCTACCTGTTCGTGCTGCCGTACGCCACCCGGTGCCGCGGCGGGGCGCGCACCGACTGAACGCACGACTCTTCGCATCACTCAGACGAGGTGACGATGAACCGTTCAGTGCCCAGCCAGGAAGGCGAGTCCGCGTCCGAACTGATCAGCCGGAGGATCGCCGACCTCGGCGACTGGCGCGGCGAGACGCTCGGCCGGATGCGCTCCCTGATCAAGGAGGCAGACCCGGAGGTCGTGGAGGAGTGGAAGTGGATGGGCACGCCCGTGTGGTCGCACGACGGGATCATCTGTACCGGCGAGTCCTACAAGTCGGTCGTGAAGCTGACCTTCATCAAGGGGGCTTCGCTGGAGGACCCGGCCGGGCTCTTCAACTCGAGCCTCGACGGGAACGCGAGGCGCGCGATCGACATCCGCGAGGGGGAGGAGGTCGACGCGGCGGCGTTCAGGGCGCTCATCCGTGCCGCGGCCGCCCTCAACGCATCCGGCGGAAAGGGACGGCCGAAGCGAGCGAAGTAGGTCGATTGGAGAAAGGGGTATGATTGATACCGATTTCTCCAACTGAATGTGCATTCGTCGGTTGCCTGAACTGAATGGCTCTCACAGAGGTCACGGGGGACACGGAGGAACAATGCGGTTTTTCCTCTGCGTCCCCTGTGCCCTCTGTGAGAGATTCTGTTTGGATCGCGGGTCGAATGCGGAATCAATCGGCCGAAATGCCATCACCCATCGCGGCCATCAACTCGCTGACGCGGACGAGCACGTGGACGGGGTAGCCGGCGGCCTCGATCGCCTCGCGGCCGCCCTCCTCGCGGTCGACCAGCGCCAGCACGGCGAGCACCCTGCCGCCCTCGGCCTCGACGGCCTGGATCGCCTTCAGCGCGCTGCCGCCGGTGGTCACCGTGTCCTCGAGCACCACCACCTCGTCGCCGGCGGCGAAGCACCCCTCCACCCGCTTGCCGGTGCCGTGCGCCTTGGGCTCCTTGCGCACGGTGAAGGCGTTCACCGGGTCGCCCGCGAGCCACGAGGCGTGCGCGATGGCGTACGCCACCGGGTCCGCCCCGAGCGTGAGCCCCCCGACGGAAGCGGGACGCAGCCCGGCCCGGCGCAGCACCGCCAATCCCAGTCGCCCGACCACCGCCTGCCCCTCGGCGTGCGTGGTGGTGGTGCGCGCGTCCACGTAGTAGCGGCTGCGCGCGCCCGACGAGAGCACGAAGTCGCCGACGCGGAAGGAGCGCTCCAGCAGCAGCGCGACCAGCCGTTCGCGGTCGCCCCCGCTCACGGGACCTCGCGGGCGGGGGCGGCGATCTCCACCCACTCCTCGATGGTGTTGGGCGACGGATAGGGCATCCCGAACTCGTTGTGCAGCATGCGGATCGCCTCCACCACCGCGGGGTCGGAGCGCACGTCGCTCTCGGGGCCGAACTCCAGGAACTCCAGGAACACGCCCGGCGTCTCGGCGCTCACGAAGTGCCACGCGTGCGCGCCGTGCACGGTGGCCGCCGCGTGCAGCGCGGCCCACGACTCCGCGTACTCGCCGCGCCGGTGCTGCGGCACGAAGCGGCGGATGCTCACCAGGCGCCGCTCGCCCGTCTTCACGTCCATCGTCCAACCCTTCCGGTTCAGGGGATGCGCGGCGGCCGCGCGCGGCGCCGCAGGAGCTGCCCGACCACGGCGGCGCCCACCCGCCCCAGCCCCGAGGGCCGCGCCCGCCGCGCGATGCGCTGCGGCGCGCGGATGAGCGGCTCCA
>C688J35102_120989393_pt1 | contig 11126 bp, 12 predicted proteins | sample HopSoiMetagenom2_FD_35102 | JGI IMG/M metagenome (IMG submission 35102)
CATGATGGAGCCCGGCGATTTCGTGATCACGCCGTCGATGCAATGGCACGACCACGGCAACCAGACCTCCGAGCCGATGTTCTGGCTCGACGGCCTCGACATCCCGCTGGTGCAGTTCTTCGATGCTTCCTTCGCGGAAGGCTCGACCGAGGACGAGCAGCAGGTCACGCGGCCCGCCGGCGACAGCTTTGCGCGCTACGGGCACAATCTGTTGCCGGTGGATCTGAAGCGCGCCTCACAGGCTTCGCCGATCTTCAACTATCCTTACGCCTACACCCGCGAGGCGCTGGAGCAGGCGAAGAAGCGAGAGGAATGGGACGCCTGCCACGGCTTGAAGCTGAAATTCTCCAACCCGGCGACCGGCGATTTCGCGATGCCGACCATCGGCACCTTCATCCAGTTGCTGCCGAAGGACTTCAAGACCGCGCGTTACCGCTCCACCGACGCCACCGTGTTCGCGCCGATCGAGGGCCGCGGCCGCTCGCGGATCGGCGAGCAGGTGTTCGAGTGGCGCCCGCGCGACCTGTTCGTGGTGCCGAGCTGGCAATGGGTCAGCCACGAGGCCGACGAGGACGCGGTGCTGTTCTCGTTCTCCGACCGTCCGGTGCAGCAGAAGCTCGACCTGTTCCGCGAGGACAGGGGGAATGCGTGACGGCGCGAAGGCGCGCCTTTGCCCACCCTACTCCGCGCGCGCTGCGGCTTCGTCGCTTTCTGGCCGCGACATCGCGCGCACGATCGCCTTTGCCGCGTCGGGGTGGTTGATCATGTCGGCGTGTTTCAGGTTCGGCACGATCGTGACCGGAATGTCGAGGCCCAGGCGCCGCATCAGCGGCGCGAACTGATCGGGATATTCCTGCTCGTCGGCGCTGCCGACCAGGATGGCGGCCGGCCGGCGGATGCCTTTGAGCCAGAGTTCGTGGGCGGCACCGGCACCGAAATTCGACGCCAGCCGGTACGAATAGCTGGCCGTCACCCATCGCGCCAGCTCCGGGGTTACGGCGTAGCTGACCACGGCAAGGCCATCGAACCAGTGAAGACCGAGCGCATCGAGCGAGGCGATCGCCGCCCAGCGCCGGCGGGCGACGTCGGTCCAGCCGCCGGCATTGGCGCGCCAGGTGGTCGAGCCCGGCAGGATCGGCGCCAGCAACAGATACCGGTCGAACATCTCGCCATAGCGGCCGCCGGCAAAGCGGATCGTGAAGCCGGCACCCGCGGAGAAGCCGACCAGCGTGCGCGTCTCCCCCGGTCTTGCGGGGCCGAGGTGAATTGCGAAGTCGGCAAGGTCGTCATCGAGCTGCCCGATATAGTCGATGTCCCCGCGCCGGCCGGAGCCGCCGTGGCCGCGGATGTCGGGCGCGTAGACGGTGATGCCGGCGTCGCGCATGTGCGCGGCCAGTGCCGCCATGCTCGCGGCCGGGAACGCCGAGCCGTGGACGAGGATGGCGACGCGGTCGGACTTCGCGGGCCAGGCGTAATATTGCAGACTGCTGCCGTCGCGGGCCTTGAACTGCAGCGGCGCGGGAATGGCCGGGTGGTCCTGCCTGGCGTCGGTCGTCATGCTTCGCATCGGGGGCGGGGGTGCCGGCGCGTCGAAGGCGATGATCGCAGCCGGGATCAGCGCGACCGCGAGCAGTCCCAGCATGACGGCGAGCAGCACGGCCATCGCCTTGCTTCGTATCATTGGACGCGTTGTCATGTCACACCTCCGATGGAAGCGGAATCCGATTTCGGCCTGAGCAGGCGGTAATGCAGCCGCGCATAACGCGCGAGCATCGTCCCCGCGCGGTTCAGCGCGAACGACAAAAGCGCGGCGCAGCCGAGGCTCGCGGCCAGGAGCCCGACCCCCGCCGCCGCACGCACCACCATGGCGGCAAGCGAGGCGAACGCCCCGGTCTTGAACAGGCTCAGCAATGCGCCGACCCCGATAATGCCGAGCACGAACACCACCAGCACCATCGCCAGCGCCGCCAGCATGACCGCGAACAGCACGGGCAGCAGCACCACGAGATCGACCGCCGCGAGCGCGCCGAGCGCCAGCAGAGCGCGAGCGAAATTGCCTGGGGTACGGCGAGCTTCCCAGCGTCGCAGCCCGGCCTCGGCGCGCAGTTCACGCGCGAGCTGGCGCGGATCGCCGAGTGCCGCGGCGACCGCCGCCTCGTCGCGGCCGGCCGCGCGCGCCTCGTCGAAATGGGCGGCATAGTCGGAGACGATTTCGTCGATCTCCTGCGCCGGCAGGCCGGCGAGGTCGGCGCGGAGGATGCGGAGGAAGGCGGCGCGGTCCATCAGGCTGCTCCGATCAGTTTGTTGACGGCCTCCGCAAAGGCGCGCCACTCGCGCTTCTGCGCGAGGAAAGCGGCGCGGCCACTCGCCGTAAGCCGGTAATATTTCCGCGGCGGGCCGCTATTTGATTCCACCAGGCGGGTGGCGACCAGCCCGTCATTCTGCATGCGTCGCATCAGCGGATAGATGGTGCCCTCCCCCATCTCGACGGCGGCAGCCAGCGTGCTGGCGATCTCGTAGCCATAGCTTTCCCGCGCCGCCAACAGCGCCAGCACGCACAATTCCAGCGCGCCTTTCTTGAGCTGAATCTGGATCTGGTCGGTCATCGCCATCCCTGGACGCGGCAGGCTCAGCGCAATGTATATAACACGGTACCTGTTAATGCAAGCTACTTCTAGTCAAGGTTCCGTAGAGCGCGTCGCGCGAAGGCGCGCGCCGCGGAATGACGGTCGATTGCGTGATGGATTTCGCTGAGCTCAACCCATCTTACGGATGGGGCTTTCGCGGCGTGGTGTGCCGCGCGTGCGCAGCGGACGTTTCAGCAGCCGTCGGATGGCAAACGCGGCACCGGTGAGGTTTGTCACCATCAGCACGGTCGCGATGGCGAGAATGATCCATTCCTGATGTGTCATCGGTGCCGTACTCCCATTGCAGCCGCAACGATCCAGGCAGCGCCACCCACCGTCCCGACTGCTGCGCCCACCAGCGCCAGCTCATTGCCTAGCGTCGGACTTTCCACATAAAAAAGATAAGCAGCAACCGAAGTTATACCAGCCGCCACGGTACAGAAAACAGCGGCGACCAGATTCCAGCCGGCTCCGTTCACCCCATCCCCCGTGTCGAAGTTGGCTCTGCACCGTTAGGCTTCGAATATCCTGTTTGCCGTTATTTTCTACCGACCATTTGCTGCAACCAGCGGCGGCGCCCTCCATGGTTGTGGCGAATGCGCCTTGCCGGCACCGAATCTGGCTCTATGGATTCCGGGTTCGCGCGAAGCGCGCTCCCGGGAATGACGGTGGGGCTCAGCGCCAGTGCAGGAGGCGGGTCTCCAGCGCGTTGATCAGCTTGCCGACGGCCAAGCCGAACAGCGAGAGGATCACGACGCCGGCGAGCAGCTGGTCGGTCTGCATCAAATTGCCGGCCTGCAGCACGAAGGCGCCGATGCCGTATTCGGCGCCGATCATTTCCGCGCTGACCACCAGCAGCAGCGCCACTGAGGCGGTGATGCGGAAGCCGGCCAATATCGAGGGCAGCGCGCCGGGCCAGATCACGTGGCGGACGATCAAGTGAAACGGCACGTTGAAACTCTGCGCCATGCGGATCAGGTTGCGCGGCACCGAATCGACGCCGCTATAGACCGAGATCGCGGTGGAGAAGAACACCCCGAGCGCAATGGTCGCGATCTTCGGCTCCTCGCCGATGCCGAGCCACAGGATCAACAGCGGCAGCAGCGCGATCTTCGGAATCGGAAACAGCGCGGAGATGAAGGTGATGCCGACGGCGCGCGCGAGCGTCGACAGCCCGATCGCAAAGCCGATGGCGATGCCCGCGAGGGTTCCGAGCAGCCAGCCTGCGCCGATCCGCAGCACCGAGACCGACACGTGATGCCACAGCGCGCCGCTCAGTGCGAGCTGGTAGACCGCGCGCGCGATGGCGAGAGGTGCCGGCAGGAACAACGGGTTGACCCAACCGGCGCTGCCGGCCAATTGCCAGAACGCGATCACGGCGAGCATCGCGATCCAGCCCGACCAGCGCCCGGATTTCGGCAGGAAGCCGGCGCCGCGGAACGCGACGGGACGGGCCTCGGCCGCGCCCTCGGCTTGCGGCGCGACTGGCTGGTGCGGCCGCTCAAGCATGCTGCATCTCGCGCGCGGCGTCGGCCGCCTCGTCGCGGATCAGCGACCACAGCTCGTTCTGCAACGCGAGCAGCTGGCTCCGCGTACCGGGCTCGCCGCGCTGCTCGCGGCTCGGCGCGACCGCGACCACCTCACGGATGCGGCCGGGGCGGCGCGACAGCACCACGATGCGGTCGGCGAGCCGCACTGCTTCTTCCAGATTATGGGTGACATAGACCGCGCCCATACCGCCATCGGCGAGCAGGCGGATGAAATCCTCGAGCAGCAGTTCGCGGGTCTGCGCGTCCAGCGCGGACAGCGGCTCGTCCAGCAACAGGATCGCCGGGCGTACCGCCAGTGCCCGCGCGATGCCGACGCGCTGCCGCATGCCGCCGGAGAGTTGTTTCGGCCAGGCGCTGCGGAAATCGGTGAGCCCGGTGCGGCGGAGCGCGTCGGCGACGATCGCGTCGCGTTCGGTCGCGGCGAGTGCCGTGTGCAGCAGCACGAACTCGACGTTCTGCGCCACCGTGCGCCAGGGTAGCAGCGCGAAATCCTGGAACACGAAGGTCAGCGGATTGATGCTGCCGGGCGGCGGCAGGCCGCGCAGCGCCGCCGTGCCCGCGCTCGGCTGCAGCAGGCCGCCGAGGATCTGCAGCAGCGTGCTCTTGCCGCAGCCGGAGGGGCCGACGACCGCCACCACCTCGCCGGAGCCGACCGCGAAGGAAACGTCGTCGAGCACCTCGAGCGCGCCGAAGCGGTGGCTGATATGGTCGGCGATCAACTCCATCTCAATCCGGCTTCACATATTCCTTGGCGATGATCGCATCGGCGGAAAATCCCTTGTCGACGAAGCCCTGCTCCTGCAGCCAGCCGATCTGGTTGGCGACGTTGCCGACGTCCAACTTTCCTTCCGGGTCGATATAGGCGCAGTTGCCGACCACCTGCTCAACCGGCAGGTTGGTGTATTTGGCGATCGTTTCCAGTAGCGGCTTTGTCGTCTCATTGATCGGGGCGATGCCGTCCTTCATCGCGGCGAGGATCACGTCGTGATACTCGCGGTCGGCGCGCGCCAGCACGCTTAAGAATTTCGCGACCAGCGCCCTGTCGGCCAGCGTCTTCGGCGAGGCGAACACCGCGCCCAGCTGCCACGGCGTCTCGTCCCCGACCCAGCCCAACAGCTTCGCGCCGCCGTCGTCGATCAGCTTGCGCGCGGTGGAGACCGGCAGCAGCGCGGCATCCACCGTCTCGCCCTTCAACGCAGCCGCCGCGTTCGACAGCGACTGCAGCGGCAGCACCTTCACTTCACTCAGCTTGAAGCCGTATTTGTCGGCCAACAGGCCCAGCGAATAGTGGAAGCTGGATCCTACTTGCGTGACCGCGACGCGCTTGCCGGCGAGGTCCTTCGGCGTCTTCAACCCAGCGGCGTAAGCATTGTTGCTGGCGAAATAGCCGATCAGCGGATAGCCCGCCTTCTCCCGGCTCATGCCGCCGATCACCTTCAAGGTGCCCTTGCCGGCGAGGTTATAGAGCCCGGCGGTAAAGGCGGTGACGCCAAAATCGACATCGCCTGACGTGACTGCCACCGCGATCGGCTGCGCCGCGTCGAAGAATTTCAGCTCGACGTCGAGCCCGGCGTCGCGGAAATATCCCTTGTCCTGCGCGATGAACACCGGCGCCGACGACGACAGCCTGAGCACGCCGACCTTGGCCTTTTGCGCGGTCTGCGCGGCGGCAAGGTGCAGCGGCATTGCCACGAACGCCAATGCTGCGAGACTGCGGGCGGCCTGTGCGAACATCCTCATGGGCATTCCTCTCCAACGGGTGCGTTGTAGCGCACTCTCCCTCCTCCGTCATTCCGGGGCGCGTCCTTTACGCGCGAGCCCGGAATCCATAACCACGAGCCGGGGTTATGGATTCCGGGCCTGCGCCGAAGGGGCGCATCCCGGAATGACGGTGCTATAAGCCCTCCGGCACGGGCTGATCCCGCCCGATGAAGGCGCCCTGCGCTTTCAGCTCGTCCTGCAGCACGTCCACGGCGATGTCGCGCGGCTTCGTGTTGCGGCCGAGCGCCAGCGCCGCGGCCATGCCTGCGGCTTCGCCCATCGCAAAGCACGCGCCGGACACCCGCGCCGCGGACTGGCCCTCATGGGTCATCGACGCGCAGCGCCCGGCCACCAGCAGGTTGTCGATACTTTCCGGCACCAGCATCCGGTACGGCAGTTCATTGAAACCGCGCGAGTCCGGGATAGGCGGGAATTTGAAGATCACGTCGCCGGCGACATGGACCTCCATCGGCCAGCCGTTGACGCCGATCGAATCTTCGAACGACGCACAGCCCAGCACGTCCTCGCCGCTGAGCTGGTAGCCGCCGGTGACCCGCCGCGTCTCCCGGATGCCGAGCTGCGGCGGCAGGTCGACGATGTAGGATTGTTCGAACCCCGGCACGGTGCGCAGGAAGTCGAACGCCTGCAGCGCCTGGCGGCGGCCCTCGATCTCGCCACGGGTGAGATCGTCCGGCTCGAGCCCGTTGATCGCACGGCCATCGTCGCGCTTCACTTGCGTGAAATTCACCCGCCACTCGATTTGCGAGCGCTGCGGCCGCACGATCGCCGCCTTGCGCGGAAAGCGGTGCGTGCCGGCGGCTTCCGCCTTCTGCATCAATTCGGGGATGGTACGCCACGCCTCGCCGGCGCGTTCCGGGTCGATGCCGTTGAGGCGGAACATCATCGACGGATACAGCATGCTCCCGGCATTGTCGCCGACCTCGAAGCGCGCACCGGCCCAGGCGGCAAGATCGCCGTCGCCGGAGGCGTCGATGAAGATATTGGCGCGCACCGCGCGGCGCCCGGCCTTGCTTTCCACCAGCAGCGCATCGATGCGGCGGGCATCCTCCATCGCCACGCCGGCGCCGAGCGCATGGAACAGCATGTCGACCTTGTGGCTTGCGAGCAGCTCGTCGGCGGCGATCTTGTACGCCGCGGTGTCGTAGGCTTGAGCAAAAATCTTGCCGAGGATCAGATGGGGCGCATTGAGCCCGCCCAGCCGATCGATCCGGTCCAACAATTCCGACGCCACGCCGCGCACCACGCGGTGCATCTTTCCAAACACATTGGCATGCAGCCCGCAGAAATTGGTGACGCCAGCCGCCGTCCCCATCCCGCCGAGAAAGCCGTAGCGCTCGACCAGCAGCGTGCGCCGGCCCGCCCGCGCCGAGGCGACCGCGGCGGCGATGCCGGCCGGCCCGCCGCCGAGCACGGCGACGTCATACTCGCCGTATAGCGGGATTTCGCGCGCGGGCTCGGTGATGGTTTTGGCAGGCAAGTTCGGATTCCTTGTGACAGGGGGCGATCATGCCTCCGGCCGCGAGTTTTAGCTATCCTGTCCGCATCAGACGCCGACCAGCGCTTGATTGTCGCCGTCAATTCAGAAGGAACGCGCGAAAGCACTTGATCGAGCCCCGCCCGCTATGGATAGAATGCAATTTCTACGCGTACATCAGCAGCGCTGCCAAATTCCGGGAGGGAAAGATGATTATTGACACCAATGACAGTTGCCTCGGCAAGGCACAGCTGTTGCTAGCCAAGAACATCGACACCGTGGGCCGCTATTACAGAATGGCCACACATCCCGAATGGGCGATTACGAAACCGGAGGCTCAGGAGCTTTCGAAAAACAATATCAGGATCTTTATGGTGTTCGAAGACTTCGGTCTTGCGAGCAAGCTTCAGTTGACAAAGGATCAGGGAAAGAAAGACGGCACGAGCGCCTTAAATCAGGCACAGGCGATCGGACAGCCGCAGGGGAGCGCGATCTATTTCGCCGTCGAAGGTCTACCGAACGGATACAAGAGCGCCGACTTGCCCGCCATCGGAGATTATTTTTCCGGTGTCAGGGAAGCGATCGCCGGCAAATACGACCTTGGCGTTTACGGAGACGGGATCGTCTGCAAGACGATGCTGGAACAGAACGTATGCAAATTTACCTGGCTTGCTGCGGCCTCTACTTCCTTTCAAGGCACCAAGGACTTCATGAAGAGCTGGAAATGGTCTGTGGCCCAGATGGGGCCGCTCGACATATCGACCGACGGTCTGAGCGTCGATCTCAATGTCGCCAAGAACAATTTTGGTGCATTTGTGGTGCCGCATCCGTGACCTGCAGGTTCGTGTTGCAAACGCATCTCTCCAAGGACCGCTTTGGCGCGCGAGCAGGGGCTCGTGCCCGCTCGCGGCGAGAGCTGGAAACCGGCAGGGAGCCTTCGAGGTAATACGATAGGCACGCGTGCTCGATCGGGCGGGGATGATCGCGCAAAGTATTAGGGGGTCAAGCTGCCATCCTTAGCCCATTTCTGAATCAATCCGTCGGACACCTCGAAATGCATGGTGTCATGAAATCCGATCCCGGAAAACCATCCCGCATCGTTGAAGGTCGGCAGGAGGGCCGCGATGAAACGTGGAATTTTGTCGCCTGTATTGGCTGGTGCGCTATGGCCAAGGATCTTGAAATCAATCGCCGTGCCCCACGCGTGGTTGCTGATTTTTGGCGATGGCTGGCCTGAGGTCGGATTCCTAAGGCGCACAACCCGCATACCGGCTGTCCCTAGAACGCTCTCCAAATCATGCCCGGCAGCTTTCTCGCGATTGAAGGTCTCTTGAAGTACTTTACCGAGGCTTTTCAAAGCAGGTATTATTCCCGTTACAGTCACGTGTGCGGAGACCTTTTCGGTCCTGCTGAGCGCCTTGACGAGTGGGCTGGCGCGTTCTGGCTGATCGTGTTTGGTCAACGGAAGTTTAGGCGAACCAAGCGACGAAATCATCGTAGCTTCCTGGGCGCTACGCAAACCGACGTTGATTGGAAGATGGTCATGCAAATCCACCATCTCGATGTAAAAGTCGATCTCACTGAGCAATTTTGCATCACCAGCAGGCTTGGAAGGTTTTGCCATTGTGATTCTCCAAAAAAATGTTCGGCTTGGCCGTAACTCCTCCTGCGTGGCAGCCGTTTTTCAGCTTTCGCAGGATGGGTATGGAAGCGATAAATATGGCGTGCACGTTCTAGGGTTGCATTCTTTACCGTCTGCTTTCGGATTTCAAGTCGAATTCAGCCTGAAATGTAAATCCGCGAAATGGGAGCAGGGGGAGATGCGCCAATAGCGTTCGAGCTTGGCCGACCAGCAACTCAGCTCTTCTCGCGCTTGAACAGCCCGTGAATGTTTTGGCCGAGCCGCACCACGGCGCTGGCGCGCATGTCCTTGTCGGTCTCGCCGTTGAGGTATTTTTCCGCGGCCTTCACGATTTCCATGGTGAGGCCCGTGCTAGCCGATGGCTGGAATAGCGGCAGGTCGTCGAGGCCGTCGTCCTCGTCGTCGAGCACGATGTAGCGCGTCGCTTTTGGGTGCGCCTTCAGCCAGGCGAGCAGCTCCTTGCAGCGTGAGGTTCGCGGCTTGTCCGGGCACACATCGATGAACGGCACGCCATAATGCCTCGCCGCGAACAGCCCCACGGGATCGCAGCGCCAGGTCGACGACAGCACCACCTTGGCGCCGGTGCGGTCGAGCAATTTCTTGAAGCGCGTCAGCAGTTTTTTGTCGACGATGTAGGGGAAGCCGCGGGGATTCGGCGTCTTCTTGCAATTCAGGACGCCGTCGATGTCGAGAAATATCACTTTCATGACAGGGGAACGGCAGGTTGCGCTTGTGGTTCCGTTCCCCGGACGCAGCGCAGCGCGCAGCTTCTTAGCGGAGCGGTGCGCTGCAGAGCCGGGGCCGTACCATACGCCCGTGCGCGGTACGGTCCCGGCTCTGCGCAGCAGCGTGAAGAACGCTGCAGCGCGTCCGGGACACGCCATCGCGTCCGGGACACGGTTACACCTTCACCATGCGCTTGCCGCGGTTTTCGCCGGCGAGCAGGCCGATCAGGGCCTGCGGTGTATTCTCCAGGCCCTCGATGACGTCTTCCTGCACTTTCAGCCGGCCGTCTTTCACCCATGATTGCAGGTCGGCCAGCGCGCGGTCGCGCTGGTCCATGTAGTCCATCACGATGAAGCCCTGCATGACCAGGCGCTTCACCACGATCAGGCCGGGCACGCCGCGCGGGCCGTGGGCGGACGGCACGCCGTCATATTGCGAGATCGCGCCGCAGCAGGCGATGCGGCCGCGATTGTTCATTTGCGCGAGGCAGGCTTCGAGAATATCGCCGCCGACATTGTCGAAATAGACGTCGATGCCTTTCGGCGCCGCCGCCCTCAAGGCCTTGAAGGTCGCGCCGTCCTTGTAGTCGACCGCGGCGTCGAAGCCGAGCTCGGAGGTAAGCCAGTCACATTTCTCCTTGCCGCCGGCAATGCCGACCACATGGCAGCCCTTGATCTTCGCGATCTGGCCGACGATGGAGCCGACCGAGCCGGCCGCCGCCGATACCACCACGGTCTCACCGGCCTTTGGTTTGCCGACGTCGAGCAAGCCGAAATAGGCGGTCAGCCCGGCGATGCCATAGACGCTGAGCAGGTGGGTCATCGGCTCCATGCGCGGCATCTTGCTCAGCTGTTTCGCCGGCACCGCCGCAAAATCCTGCCAGCCGGTGTCGCCGAACACGATGTCGCCGGGAATAAGGCCGGGCGCCTTCGAGGACACCACTTCGGCGACGCCGCCGCCGGCCATCACCGTGTTGGCCTCGACCGCGGCGCGATAGGTCGCTCCGTGCATCCAGGCGCGGTTGGCCGCGTCCAGCGAAATATAGCGCACCCGCAGCAGCGCCTCGCCGTCCTTCGGCTCGGGCACCGCCCCTTGCGCCATGCGGAAATGCTCGGGCCCGAGCTTGCCGGCGGGTTTTTCGACCAGCAGGACCTGGCGGTTGACGGCGTCGCTCATGTGTATCCTCCCCCTGTCATTGCGAGCGCCAGCGAAGCAATCCAGCGGCGACAAAGCAAGCACTGGATTGCTTCGTCGCAAGGGCTCCTCGCAATGCCGGAATACCACCGCCGTCCTGAGGTGCTCGCCGCCTCTTGCGGCTAGCCTCG
>C688J35102_120989392_pt1 | contig 11124 bp, 9 predicted proteins | sample HopSoiMetagenom2_FD_35102 | JGI IMG/M metagenome (IMG submission 35102)
AAGATTTGCGAACTAACTCGGCCCTTTCAAATGAGACCGCATCAGCTCGGCGCCTCGGGCTGAGAAAGATCGTCTCCCGCGCCGAACCCAAAAAAATGCGAATGCACTTGACGAGTTCAAAAAAAGAACTGTAGGGTCTGCGCGAACCGGCCGAGCGAGTGACGGGCGGTTGCGGGCTGACCACGGCGCCGGCCGCCAGCAGGGAGGAAGTCATGTCTGGCAGAATCAAGCTTGCGTTCGCGCTGGTGCTCGCGCTGTGCACGCCGGCATTTCCAGCAGACACGCCCGGCGTGACCGCCACGGAAATCAAGGTCGGTGGCGTGTTCCCGTTTAGTGGCCCAGCGTCCTCAATCGGCCTCGTCGGCAAAGGGGTGCTTGCCTACGTTCAGTCGATCAACGACCGGGGCGGCGTGAACAACCGCAAGATCAATTACATCGCCATGGACGATGCCTACAGTCCGCCAAAGTCGGTGGAACATATCCGCAAGCTAGTCGACAGCGACGAAGTCGCATTCATCTTCAGCCAGTTGGGAACGGCGGGAAACACCGCGGCGGCTAAATACCTGGCTGTAAAGGGCGTTCCGACCATCGCGCTTGTCTCCGGCTCGAGCAAGTTCACCAACGTCCAGGAATTTCCCCGCACAACCACAGGGCTCGTCAGCTACGACGTCGAAGGGCAAATCTACGCCAAATACCTGAGCAGGGCGGTGCCTTCGGGGAAATACGCGATCCTGTTCCAGAACGATGATCTGGGAAAAGATTACGTCAACGCGTTTCGCAAGTTCATGAAGGCCGATTTCGACAAGCGCGTCGTGACCGCAGCGTATGAAGTGAGCGAGCCCACGGTGGATTCGCAGGTGGTCAACTTGAAGAGTTCGGGAGCGGAGGCTTTCTTCATCGCCGGGACCCCCAAGTTCGCGGCCCAGGCGATCCGCAAAGCAGCGGAAATCGGCTGGAAGCCGACGATAATCATAGATTTTCCGTCCGGCTCGATTGCCGGCACGCTGAAGCCGGCGGGTCTCGACAAGTCGATCGGCGTGATCGTCGGCACGACCAACAAGGATCCTACCGATCCGAGCTGGGACAACGACCCGGGTATCAAGGCGTATCGGGCGTTCTTTGAGAAGTATCTGCCGGGTGCGGATATTTCGAACGGAAGTTATCTGACCGGTTATCAGCAAGGCATTCTGCTGGAGCAAATCCTCAAGCAGTGCGGCGACGATCTCTCACGGGACAATATTTTGCGCCAATCCAAATCCCTGAAAGATTTCGTGGTCCCCACCGCCTTGCCCGGCATCAAGATCAACACCAGCCCGACAAACAACATGGTGTGGACGCAGATGCGGCTGCAGCGCTGGACCGGCACGAACTGGGAGCCGTTCGGCGAGGTTCTCGATGCCGAATCGGACTAGAAGGCTGCCCTTTCAATAACTGCAAGTTCGAGCACATACCGATCGCTCTTGCCGCACATCTCGATCCAGACGCGCTGCACGTCGTGGTCGCGGATCGCCACTCACAAGGGAGAAGTCGAATGATCAGAAAATGGCAAATCGCATTCGCATTGACCCTGGCGTTGGGATCGCCCGTATTTGCGGCCGATGCTCCCGGTGTCAGCGCAACTGAAGTCAAGGTGGGCGGGATTTTCCCGTTCAGCGGGCCGGCCTCGTCGATCGGGTTGGTCGGCCGTGGGATTCTTGCTTACGTCCAATCGATCAACCATCGTGGGGGCATCAACGGGAGGAAGATAAACTACATCGCCTACGATGATGCCTATAGCCCGCCGAAAGCGGTAGAGCACGCGCGCAAGCTCGTCGAAAGCGATGAGGTGGCTTTCATGTTCAGCCAGCTCGGCACGCCCGGCAATACCGCGACCTCCAAATACCTGATCTCCAAAGGCGTCCCCGCAATCGCCATCGTTTCCGGATCGAACAAGTTCACCAACGTCGCGGATTTTCCGCTGACCACGACGAGCCTGGTGAGCTTCGATACCGAGGGGAAAATCTATGCCAAGTTTTTGACCAGGACGCTTCCGAGCGCCAAGTACGCAATCCTTTATCAGAACGACGATCTTGGCAAAGACTACGTCAATGCCTTCAAGGCACTGCTCAAGAGCGACTTCGACAAGAAGGTTGTGGCGGCCGCCTACGAAATCAACGATCCGACCGTTGATTCCCAGGTCGTAAACCTGAAGAGCTCCGGCGCCGAAGCGTTGCTGGTGGCAGGCACGCCAAAATTCGCGGCCCAAGCCATTCGCAAAGCCTTCGAAATCGGCTGGAAGCCGACCATCCTGCTGAATTACCCTTCGAGCTCTGTCGGTGCGACGCTGAAACCCGCAGGCCTCGACAAATCGACCGGGGTCATCGTCGGCACGATCACGATGGATCCAACCGACTCGCAGTGGGACAATAACGAGGGAATGAAGAATTTCCGTTCCTTCGTCGACAAGTACATGCCCGGAATCGACATCGCCGATACCAATTACCTTTTCGGCTACACGCAGGGCATGCTGCTCGAACACCTCATCAAACAATGCGGCAACGATCTGTCCCGCCAAAACATCATCAAGCAGGCCAAGAACCTGAAGGATGTCGTTCTGCCAACGGTGCTGCCGGGCATCAAGATCAATACGTCCGATAAGATCAACATGGACTTTACCCAGATGAGGCTGCAGCGCTGGACGGGCACGCGTTGGGACCAGTTCAGCGACGTTCTCGATGCCGCATCCGAGTGATGGGCCTAGGCACAAGGGGGAGGGGGTCATGAAGGGACTGATGCAGAATCAGCCGCTGTTGCTTTCGTCGTTTCTTAAGCATGCAGATCGCTTTCATTCCGCAACGGAGATCGTGTCGCGTACGGTCGAGGGCCCGATCCATCGCTATGGCTATGCGGATGCGGCCCGTCGCACCCGGAGGCTTTCCGATGCGCTCCGGCAGCATGGGATTGGACCGGGTGACCGGGTCGCGACGCTTGCCTGGAACAACTACCGGCATTTCGAAATTGAATACGGCGTCACCGGTATTGGCGCGGTGTGGCACGCAATTAACCCGCGGCTCGCGCCAAGCCAGATCTCCTACATCGTCAATCATGCCGAAGACAGCATCCTGTGCTTCGACAGCACCTTTCTTCCTATTGTCGAGAAGCTCGCGCCGGAATGGCCGAGCGTCCGGCTTTACGTGCTGATGGTGGACCCGTCCGCGATGCCCGCAAGTCGCCTGCCGAATCTTGTGTGTTATGAGGATTTCATCAGCACCGGTAACGGCGAGTTCCAATGGCCGGTATTCGACGAACTCTCGGCCTCTTCGCTGTTCTACACCTCGGGAACGACCGGTAATCCCAAAGGCGTGCTCTATTCGCATCGCTCTGACGTGCTGCACGCCCTCACTCTCGGCACCGCGAGCGGCTTCGGGTTCACGGCGCAGGATACGATCCTGCCGATGACGCCGATGTTTCACGCCAATGGTGCGTGGGGGTTTACCCATGCAGCGCCGATGGTGGGAGCGAAACTGGTGTTGCCCGGCCCGAAACTGGACGGCGCCAGCATCGCAGGGTTGATCGAAAGTGAGGGCGTTACCGTCACGGCCGGCGTGCCGACGCTGTACAACAATTTGCTGAAGTATCTCGAAGAGCAAGACCGCGGCGCCGGCACGTTGAAACGCATCGCCGTGGCGGGATCGGCGCCCGCACCGCGCATGATCGAAGGATACGAACGGCTTGGTGTAGCGGTAAACCATGTCTGGGGGATGACGGAGACCAGCCCGAGCGGAACCTCTCCCCAGCCGTCGCGACGTACGGCGAAGCTCTCAGCGCGTGAACAAGTCGCCCGGAAGACGTCGCAAGGACACCCGCTCTACGGCGTCGACCTGAAAATCGCCGACGAATTCGGCAATGAGCTCCCGCGCGATGGAAAATCCGCCGGAAGGTTGATGGTTCGCGGACCCTGGATCATCAGCGGCTACTATCGTGACGAAAAGCCCTTGCTTCAGGATGGCTGGTTCGACAGCGGCGACGTCGCTGTCCTTGACGACGACAACACCGTTCGTCTTACCGATCGCGCCAAGGACGTCATCAAATCCGGTGGCGAGTGGATCAGTTCTATCGACGTCGAGAACCTCGCGATGGGATGTCCGGGCGTGGCTGAAGCCGCCGTGGTCGGCGTACCGCATCCGAAATGGGAAGAGCGGCCATTGCTCGTCGTCGTGCCGCTGGCCGGCGCGACGGTGACGGCGCAATCGATCACGGCGCATCTGGAAGGCAAAATCGCCAAATGGTGGATGCCCGATGATGTCGTATTCGTCGAAGCGCTCACGTATGGAGCAACTGGCAAGATCCAGAAGATGGATTTACGTCGCCGCTTCTCAGCTCACTATTCATCAGTAGCCACATCGAGCGCGTGATCAACTGCAAGCCGAACTCCGCCGGGCTTGCAGTATGATCTGCTCGAAACGGTCAGGCGGCTTGCTTGCCAGGCTTGGCCTTGGTCACCTTCTGGGGAACCGGGCGCGCGCCGGGACCCGGATGGGTGTGGACTTCCTTCGCATTGAGCGGCTCGCCGCACTCGGAGCACACCAGTACTGGATCGAAGTTCTTCCCGCATTTACGATGTTCGTGCAGCAGCGGTCGTCCGCGCTCGTCGACCATGTGCGTGTCGCCCCAATGCACCAGCGCCATCATGATCGGATACAGGTCGAGTCCCTTTTGGGTAAGGATGTATTCGTGCCGCTTGGGCGACTCCTGGTAGGGGATGCGACGCAGTACGCCCTGTCGGACCAGTTTCTTCAAACGCTCCGCGAGCAGATGCCGGGTAATTCCGAGTGCCGACTGAAATCCCTCGAACCGCCGCGTGCGCAGAAAGCATTCGCGCAAGATCAGAAGTGTCCATCGGTCCCCGATCACCCCGATGGTGCGGGCAAGCGAACACGGCTCTTCCTCAAGGGCATCCCACTTCATTCCTGGCTCCAATGCTTAGTCATATCAATCCGCTCGAATCAGGTAAATGAGGCGAGCGGCCGTCTCATTCTAAATAGGCACTTTAGGACAGGCAACCACCGCAATAGCCCTTAAATGGCCTAAATAATCTAACCTATGGGCCGACTGATTGACAGTTCGTTTTTAGAACTGTATTAATATCTTCCAGAAAAGGCAGGCTGTGGTCGCGACGTGCCACTGACCACATAACGCGTGAAGGAGAGGCCGGTGGTAAGTCCCGTGAGAGTTGAATTTCAGTTCGATTTCGGCAGCCCCAATGCGTATCTTGCTGAACTCGCCCTTCCCGGCATCGAACGGCGTACCGGAGTCAAATTCGAGTACGTGCCGGTGTTGCTCGGCGGCATCTACAAGGCCACCAACAATGCGTCTCCCGCCGAGTCCTTGCGGGGAATCAAGAACAAGCCCGAGTATCAGGCGCTCGAGACGCAGCGCTTTCTCCGTCGCCACAACATCACGAAATTTCGACAGAATCCGTTTTTCCCCGTCAACACGTTGATGCTGATGAGGGGTGCGGTGGCAGCTCAGTTCGAGGGCTTGTTCGAACCCTATTTCCGCGCCGCCTATCATCACATGTGGGAAGAACCCAAGAAGATGGACGACATCGAAGTCTTCCGTAGTGCCTTCGCCTCATCGGGCATCGATATCGAACGGCTGATGGCGCGAGCGCAGCAGGATGACGTCAAGAAGCGGCTGATCGATTTGACCAACGACGCAGTCAATCGCGGCGCTTTCGGCTCGCCGACTTTCTTCGTCGGCAATGAGATGTTCTTCGGCAAGGATCAGCTTCGCGACGTCGAGGAATCCATTGTAGAACAAACGAGCGGCGCCATGTCCAAGACCGCCTGATACCTGAGCCATAGGCCGCGAATAACATTTGGAAACACGCCGGTCGAAGCGCAACAATGATGACGCTCGTTCCGCTGCGGAACGCATAAAAGGGAGGATGTCATGCCCGGCCCACTCAATGGTGTTCGCGTCCTCGATCTGACGGGGGTGGTGTCGGGCCCCTACGCGACCATGTTTCTAGCGGACCAGGGCGCCGACGTTCTCAAGATCGAGCCGATCGGTGGCGATATCACCCGCCGTAGCCGCGCTACGATCGACAAGGGCGGGGAGTTCTCGGCCCTGTTCATCTCGTCCAATCGCGGGAAACGTTCGCTCTCCATCGACGTCAAGAGCATGGCAGGCCGCGAGGTCCTGGCGAAACTCGTCGCGCAGGCCGACGTGCTGGTGCAGAATTTCCGTCCTGGCACCATGGAGCGGCTCGGTCTCGGCGCCGACGAACTCCGCCAGCGTCATCCGCGCCTGATCTACGTTTCGATCAGCGGCGTCGGCGATACCGGGCCGTACGTGAAGAAGCGGGTCTACGATCCCATTATTCAGGGGCTATCCGGCTTTGCCGACATCCAGTCCCAGCCGGTGACCAACCGGCCGCAGATGATCCGCACGATCGTCTGCGACAAGACCACCGCCGTCTTTACCGCACAGGCGGTAGCCTCCGCGCTGTACGCCCGGGAGAAGACGGGCGAGGGCGACCACATCCATGTTGCGATGCTGGACGCCATGATTTCCTATCTATGGCCCGAAGGCATGATGCAGTACACCGTGGTTGGCGCGGAAGCCGCGTCCACCGATCCCAACGACCGCCCCGATCTCGTGTTCAAGACCAGCGACGGCTATCTCACCGCCGGCACCATCTCGGATTCCGAATGGCAGGGTTTCTGCCGCGCGTCGGGAGATCCAGAGCTTGCACAAGATCCGCGGTTTGCAACCCCGTCGGCACGTTCGGTGAACGCCACCGCCCGCATCAACAAGATGGCCGAATACATCGCGCAGCGTACCACGGCCGAATGGCTTGACCGCCTCGATGCCGCCGACGTTCCTTGCGCGCCGATTTTGCGGCGCGGCGAGATCATCCACAACGAGCAGGTCGTAGCGCGCGACATCATTACGGAATTCGATCAGCCGATGGTCGGACGGGTGCGGCAGCCGAAACCTGCAGCGCAGTTCAAAATCAATCAAGCTGTGATCGGCGGGCCCGCGCCGCGGATCGGTGAGCACACCCGCGAAGTGCTGCGCGAGTTGGGCTATGAGGACGCCGCCATCGAGAGGATGGTCACCGAAAAGTCGATTCGGGTAGCCGTCTAACCCGGTCAGGCTTTTTGCTGCACGGGAACGATTGGCGACAGAGGCACGTTTGCCTCCTTGGCGGCCCGGTAGGCGGGTCGTGCCTGAATGCGTTCCAGATAAGGGTGCGCGTTATCGCAGATGCCGACGTCGTAGGCGATCGCCCAATCCAGACAGGTCGTCAGCAGGATATCGGCGCTGGTGAACCTGTCGCCCATCAGGAACTGACGGCCGTCTGCAAGCGCGACCTCGACGTGGCCTAATTGCTGGCGAAAATACTCGCCCGCCTTGGCCACCACTTCGGGCGCAATGCCGTAGATCGGGCCCAGAGCGTCCGCGCGGTGACGGCGCATAACGTAAAGGCTGGTGGAGTCGAGTTCAGCTACGACAAAGAAGCACCATTCCAGCCAACCCGCATATTCACGCGGCGCCTCTGGAATCAAAGAGCGTTCCGGCGTCGAATACATCCGTGAAAGATAGGCGACGATCGCGGCGCTTTCACCGATGCAGAAGTCGCCATCCTGCAGCAGGGGCACCTTTTGCCGCGGATTGAGCCGCGTGTATTCGGGCGTCTTGGTCTCGCCCGTGCGTGGCCCGATCGGCTTCGTCTTATAGGGCAGGCCCAATTCCTGCATGGCCCAGTGAGGCCGGATGGTGCGGCTGGTTCCGACTCCCCAAAGTGTCAGGTCGGGCATTGGGATACTCCTACCATTTCTCCACGGACGGGCGAAGGTCGAGCTCATGGGTCCAGCCGTCTCGGGTCTGCTGATGCGCGAACCAATACGCTTCCGCGATCGACGTCGTTTTGGTCAGGCTATCCTCAGGGATTTCGCTGGCGTCGATCCCTTTCGCGGCTTTCATGCGCTGATGTATAGCTTCGCTGTCCACACCTGCGTCGATCAGGAGATGAACGACGTGGATATTTTTCGGCCCGAGTTCACGCGCCATGGCCTGGGCTACCGCGCGAAGCCCGAATTTCGCCGATGAGAACGCCGCAAAGCCCTGTCCGCCGCGAACGCTGGCGGTGGCGCCGGTGAAGAAGATCGTGCCGCGGCCACGCGGAAGCATGTAGCGCGCGGCTTCACGGCCGACCAGAAAGCCGCCGAAGCAGGCAAGCTCCCAAGCCTTGAAGAACAGCTTTTCTGTCGTATCCAACAGCGGCTTGTTGACGTTCGATCCGGCGTTGAACAGACACACCTCGATTGGTCCGACGTTCTTTTCGACTTCAGCGAACAGCTTTTGAACCTCGCCCTCCTGACGGGCGTCGACGCTGAAGGCGTGGGCATCGAGACCCCCGCCCTTCAACTCCTCGATCAACGTTTGCGATTTGGCCGCGTCGCGTCTGCAGATGCAAACCGTATAGCCACCGCTGGCAAAACGGCGGGCCACCGCAGCGCCAATGGCGTCGCCTGCGCCCACCAGGATTGCTACGCCGCGACTTTGCGCCATGTTGGCTCCCCTTTATAAGTTCTTATTTAGTACTTTATATTTATATCGGCCTTTCGGATCATTGTAAACGGGATTTGTGAGTAGCCGCTAAAGGTGTGCTCTCGCGGAGTTCCGAAGCAACGAGGTGCGTGATACCGGTAAGAATAAAGATTGACGAGTTCTAAAAAAGAACGTTAAATGCCCGGACGATGAGAGGCCCGCAAAAGCGAGCCGATCGTTCCGGGAGGTCAGCCGTGGCTCAACAGGCGGAAGAAGTCAGTCTGGAGCAGATTGTCGCCGAGATTCCCCACCGCCTTCATCAGGTTGCTGATGCCCATATTTCCAACACGCCCGACCGCGTTGCGCTGATTGAGGACGGGAAATCCTGGACCTATCGAGAACTGGATCGTTCCGTCACCGATCTTTCCGACGCGCTCAAGTTGCTCGGGGTCAGGCCCGGCGACCGGATGATTATCGTCAGCGAAAACTGCATCGCGCTTGCCGCCTTGCTGCTGGCGGCGAGCCGGATCGACGCTTGGGCAATCGTCGCCAATCCTCGGTTGGCCGCACGCGAACTGGACCAGATCCGCGAACACAGCGGCGCGCGTCGGATGTTCTTTACAGCGGAAGTTTCCAAGGAAGCGGCGGCGCACGCGCAGCGATATGGCGCGGAGATGCGGCCATTGGGGCCCTTCAAATCGATAGGTGTCGGCGAGCTGAACGAGACCACCACCGCCGAACCCGTCCAGCAAGACCGGGCAAAGCAGGTCGCGGTTCTGATCTACACGTCCGGAACAACGGGCACCCCCAAAGGCGTAATGCTCACCCACGAAAACCTGCTGATCAGCGCAAAAACTACGGCGCATTTTCGCAGGATGCAGCCGACCGACAAGGTTTATATCGTGCTGCCGATCTCCCACATTGTCGGCATTTCCCTGCTGCTCATGACGCTTATGGCCGGCGCCAGCGTTCGCCTGGTCAGCAAATACGATCCGGCTGCGCTCGCCAAGGCAATCGCGGAAGAGGGCATCACCATCCTCAATGGCGTGCCCGCAACCTATCAGCGCCTGCTGGAATACAAGGAAACTGCAAATCTCAGCCAGCTGGATCGCGGCTCGCTACGCCTGATCGCGGTGGCCGGCGCTCCGCTCGATCTCGACTTGAAGTCGCGCGTCGAACGCGAATTCGGGCTGCCGCTTTCAAATGGCTATGGAATTACGGAGTGCTCGCCCGGAATTTCCGGGGTGCGTTTTGATGCGCCTCGCAACGATCATGCAGTCGGAAGACTGCTGCCAGGCGTCGAGGGCCGTATCAGGAGCATCGACGGCATCCCGGTGGGCAATGGTGAAGTCGGCGAACTTCACGTGCGCGGCCGTAACGTAATGCGCGGCTACTACCGTGCTTCCGATCTCACGGCAAAGGCGATCGATTCAGAGGGCTGGTTCAATACCGGAGACCTCGCGCGCTTCGATGGAGACTGTCTCTTCATCGTCGGCCGCACCAAGGAAATGATCATCCGCTCCGGCTTTAACGTCTATCCGGCGGAAGTCGAGGCCGTACTCAACTCACACGAGGATGTCGTGCAGTCCGCTGTCGTTGGCCGCGCCGTGAATGGCAACGAGGAGGTTGTCGCGTTCGTCCAGCTCATACAGGGATCGCGGCTCAAGCCGCCGGACCTTATGGCTTTCGTCAGTCCGCAGCTCACTTCGTACAAGCGTCCATCAGAAATCATCGTGCTCGACAATCTGCCTGCAACTTCCACCGGGAAAATTCTAAAACACAAACTCGCCGAGTCCCTGCAAAGCGCGTGATTGCAGGGGCAACATATGGCAGCGCCCGCCTTGGTTCGCGAAACCTCACAGATTTAAGCCTGACAGGGAGAACAGCTTTGCAAAAGAGAAACGCGACCGCGGCCGTGATCGGCGCGGGTGACTTTATCGGCGGAGAGATCGCAAAGAAGTTTGCGTCTGAGGGATTTACGATATTCGCCGGGCGCCGCAATGGCGCCAAGCTCGAGCCTCTGGTGAAGGAGATCGAGAAGGCGGGCGGAGAAATTCACGCGCGCTCGCTCGATGCACGCAAAGAAGACGAGATCATCTCTTTCCTTGGCGATGCCGACAAGCATGCTGCGCTCGAAGTCTGCATCTTCAATATCGGTGCCAACGTCAACTTTCCCATTCTGGAAACGACGGAGCGCGTGTTCCGAAAAGTCTGGGAAATGGCATGCTATTCCGGCTTCTTGGCCGGCCGCGAGGCGGCGCGACTGATGCTGCCGCGCGGCAAGGGCAACATCTTCTTCACTGGGGCAACTGCATCGTTGCGCGGCGGAACGGGGTACGCGGCGTTCGCCAGCGCCAAATTCGGCTTACGCGCGGTGGCGCAAGCGACCGCGCGCGAACTCGGCCCAAAGAACATCCATGTCGCCCACCTCGTTATCGATTCAGGCGTGGACACCGAATGGGTCCGCCAGCGGCGGATTGAGGCGCTGGGACCCGGCGCCCTCGACAATCCCGATCTGCTGATGCCGCCATCCTCGGTCGCCGAATCCTACTGGCAGCTTTATCAGCAACCGAAGAGCGCCTG
>C688J35102_120989389_pt1 | contig 11116 bp, 9 predicted proteins | sample HopSoiMetagenom2_FD_35102 | JGI IMG/M metagenome (IMG submission 35102)
AAAACCGCTGGACTCCGAAGGACAGCCGAATTTCGCGTACTTCGACATGCTGGACCAAGCGGTATTGGCTGCCGCGCAGAGAGGTTTCGTCCTCGACTTTGTGCTCGCCGACGCCGATGCTCTGAAGTCGGGCGTTTTCGACGATGCCGCCAACCGCGAATTGCTTGTCCGCTACCTGGTCGCGCGCTACGGCGGCATGAACGTCACGTGGAACGGAGTTGAGCAGTTTGAACCGCGACCGGGTTCCCGGGAGCTTCTGAAAGACCTCGGAACTTTGTTGCGCAAGTACGACCCGTACGGGCACCCGCGATCGAGCGACGCTCGTGTCTCATCCTCGCCCCTCATCCCGGACGGCTGGATGAATTACCTGGTAGAAGCCTCGCCGCGTCCGGAGTTGGGCGCGGTGGAACATCAGTTTACGAGCATGCCTGAAATTCACGTTGTCACCGCAACTCAACCCGACCAATTTCGGCGAGAGTTGTGGAACTGCACAACCAACGGCGAGTATCCCTCGATCTCGTACGCTTCTCTGCGAGACGAAGCCAACCTCAAGGCTGTTCAAATCTGGGCCCGCGTTCTTGCCGATACACGCCATTGGGAACTGGAACCGTACTTCGACGTGTCGGGCGCTCGCGCAGTCGGCCTGGAAGAAGTGGAATATCTGGCGTATGCGCAAACGGGGGGCATCGTCGAGCTGGGTCTGGCCAAACATAAGTACAATCCGCTTTGGATCAATCCGGCGACCGGTGAAGAACTGCCGCTAAAAGACTACAAAGGCGAGACTTTTAGCCGGCAGACCCCCGACAACACGCACGACTGGGTGCTCCAGGTCCCGCGCGAAGGACACAAGGAGTCAATGTTGCGATCCTATCGGTTTGAGTCTGTCGATCCGCCGGTCCAGGAGATCGAAACTGATGCATCAAGGATTCCGTTCCAAATCGTTGATCCCTCGGGAGATGAGATCAGCCTGCGGGTTCCGCCGCCGTTCCAGGTCAAGCTCGTTCGGAATAACCGGTCCACGCGTTTTATGCAGTACATTTGGTGGGGCGAGGTCGTCGCCGGCGGCGAGGGAATGCGGCTCTTAGGCGTTGGCGCCTCCGGTACGCTGCAGCTCCCGCCAGAGTTATCGGCGCGCCCTGATGCGCCCCTGAACCTGCGTCTCCAGGCAATCAACGCAAACGGGAAGGCCTACGAAATCGACAAAGTGTACCGGATCACGCGGTAAGCGGCCCACGTGACCTTTCTAGCCCTCGACCTTACGTCAGAATTCGGCAGCCTCGCAATCCGGCGACATGGCGGAACCATACTTGAGCATTCAATCGAATCGCGCTCCGGTTTCGCTCACCTGGTGTTTCCTGCCATCGAGAAGATCCTCTCGGAAGCTGGTCTCACGCTGTCCGAAATCGATTGTTTCGCTGCCTCGACGGGGCCGGGCGCTTTCACCGGCCTTCGCGTTGCGCTTTCCGCCGTGAAGGGCATGGCGGAGGTGATGAGCAAACCGGTATTGGGAGTGTCAAAGCTAAGAGCGATGGCCAGCTTTGGCGCCGGCGAAAGACGCGTCGTGCTCCTCGACGCACGACGTGGCGAGGCATTTGCCGCTGTTTACAACGACCAGCTCGAGCCGGTTGTAGAGGAGACAGTCGCTCAACCCGGAAGTTGGCTCGCTCACCTTCCCGAAGGACCGGGCTATCAACTCATCACGACCGATCGCAGCTGGCTTTCCTCCGTCATTGACTCCATGAGCCTCCAGGCTGCCCCATGGATCGAAACGCCTCGCAGCTTGGCGGGAGCGATTGCTGCATGCGCGGAGGCTGACCTTCAGGCTGGTGCGTCAGGCGATCCGTCAACTCTCGACGCCAACTACGTCCGCCGCTCAGACGCCGAGCTTTATTGGACGGACAATTGATTCCCAAAGCGAAGGTGCGCTTCGTTCGTAGCGAACCAGCTTAGGAACCCGTTCGCCAGGATCAGGAAGATGAAGTAGTAGGCAATACCCTGCTTCGCGTCCTGGGGGAAATCCCGTTTTATCAGGCGGTACCCGGTGGCGATGGCGATGAACAAAAATAAGGTTTCGTGCAGTGTAGCGAACATGACGATGCTGACGAAAAGAACCGCGAGCCGCCCCTGGGCGCCAAGCGCCGTCATCGCAGAAGCTCCGTCAAAGATGAAAACGGGTATCAGGTTGAGCAGGTTCAGCCAGCCCGCCAATTGGGCCAGTGCAAGCCAGACGAGATGGCCTGTGCTAAGAAACACACCGTAGAACAGAAGGCCTGAAAAGAACCCGAACAGCGGGCCGGCGAGCGAGATCTGTGCCCGAACGCTCCCGTCTACATTCGCTCCATTCCATTTCACGAAAGCGCCGAACCCGGGAAGAAACATGGGAAGTTCCGCGGAGAATCCGAAGCGCCGGACCATCGCGTAGTGGCCCATCTCGTGAAGCAGCACGGACGCGGTGATCCCAAACGCGAACCACCAGCCGAAGCGGGCCCAATAGAGCCCCAGAAACAGGAGAATACTGATGAAGAACTTGCCCTTGCTCAGCAGGAGAAACAGTGCCGTCTTGTATTTCAACAGCGCGGCGATTGCGACTCCGAAGGGCCCCAGCCGCTTCTTCCAATCCCCGGCGGGCTTCGGAGAGAGCCGGGCATCCAGCTTTTCGATCTCCCGTTGGACGGCTCGGTGCTCCGACGATTCGGGCGGAAGAAGGGCTAGCGCCGCCTGCCAGAATTCGCGCGCGGCAGCGGGCTGCCCAACTGCGCTCAGGTGCCGGGCGCGGCTGGCAAGCTCATCGAGTTGACTCGAATGTGTGAACTTCCGGCAATTGGGACAGACTAACGCTTCCGGCGCCAGCACCGTGCCGCAGTTGGCGCACTCAGTTCCCTGGGATGACGTAGTTGCCTGCAAGTTCCAGTGTAACGGTTAAAATCGGCTATCACGGGTCTCCGCAGGAGGAAGAAGTGCATGGGCAGAATGATTTTGGCGGCCGTTGCGGGATACTTTGCCATCGGAGTTCTGGTCGTCTTGACGGACCAGGTCTTCGCGTGGACGATCCCGGGCTTCAGGGCCATGGCCATGCCCCCGGCCTTTTACTTCGTTATCAGCCTGGTGACTGATTTCGTTTATTCGGCCGTTGGCGGTTTCATATGCAGTGCCCTTGCCGGACGGGGTTCAAGAACCGCCTCGCTTGTTCTGATCGTGGCTGGCGAAGCCATCGGGCTTGCCGTTGCGATCGCACGTTGGCAGGTCATGCCGCACTTCTTCGTTCTGTGCCTATTGATTCTCTACCCGTTGGGAATCTTCTTGGGATCAGCGATCCAGAGACGAAGGTCTGCCGTTACTGCTCGACCCGTGCGGCAGCCTTTCTGAGATCCGGCAGATCTTCCGTGGCCAAACTGGCCATGAATACCGACGCAATCGATTCGATTCCGTCCTGGTCGTCTTCGTCGAACCGGTTCAGGGTAGCGCTGTCCACGTCGAGAACGCCCAGCAAGCGGCCCCAGTTCACCAAGGGGACCACAATCTCCGATCGTGAAGCAGTGTCGCAGGCGATATGTCCGGGGAACGCTTCCACATCCGGCACAACAACCGTCTCCTGTTTCAGCGCCGCCGCGCCACAAACGCCTTTCCCGAACGGAATCCGTGTGCAGGCTGGATTTCCCTGGAATGGGCCGAGCACCAGTTCCTGGCGCTTGGCCAGGTAAAACCCAAGCCAGTTTACGTCCGGGATGCTACGAAACAGGAACGCGGAAGTGTTGGCAGCGTTCGCGATCAGGTCAGTCTCACGGCCGAGTAACTCCTGAAGCTGCTCGCAAATACGCTGGTACATGGTGTGCTTTGAAGTGATGGAACCCATGCGGATAATCGTGATGGTATCAGGATGCCTAGCTACCCGGATAGTATTAGAGAGTTCACACTCTTAAGATAGCGGACTCGCAACCGGAGCGCGAGAGATTACATCCATGCTCAAGAAGCTGCCTCTTCTCTTCATGCGCTTTCTATCTTTGATTCTCCTTGCGAAGACCTTCGGCTTATCCCCGCTGCTGGGCCAAGCCACGACCGCTCCTCCTCCGGCGGCTCAATCGCACAGCGATTCGGTACCGATCTACAGAATTACTGTCGTGCAACGTGCACTCCAGGCCGTGAACTTCGAGCGCCATAGCGGTCCCACCGAAATCGATGTGAAAGGTACGGTTCTTCTGCCGAAGGCGGAAGGGAAAGCCACGGTTGAGGTGAAGAACGGGTACACCAAAATCGATCTCAACATCCGGAAGCTGTCCGCTCCGACCCAGTTTGGAACCGAGTTCCTGACCTACGTGCTATGGGCCATTTCTCCGGACGGGCGCGCCACCAATCTCGGCGAAGTGATGGCCAACGGCTCGGACAAGGCAAGCATGCACATCACATCGCCGTATTCGACGTTCGGACTTTTGATTACGGCAGAGCCCTATTTTTCCGTTCCGTACCCGAGTGATGTCGTCGTAATGGAAAGCGCTGTGCGTCGGGATACGGTGGGACGAGTAGAGGAGGTGGAGGCTAAATACGAACTGCTTCCTCGCGGCCAATACACGCTCAACATCCGGCCGGCACAATTGCCGTCTGCCGGGATGAAGAGTCCCGAGGGTGTCTCGATGAACGAGTACGAGGCCGTCGTGGGGTTGTACCAGGCTCGCAACGCTGTTCAAATCGCACGCGCAGACGGCGCAGAAGGAGCCGCACACGCCACGTTCGCGCGTGCGCAGCAGTATCTTACGCAGGCAGAGGCCGCCTACACGAAGAAGGACCTCAAAAACACAACCGACGCCGCGCGGCAATCCGTTCAGGCAGCGTCGGATGCGCGCTCAGTTGCTATGCGGCAAAGAGCTGCCGCGCAGAACCGATAACTAGCTCGCGTTCGAGGGCCCGAACAGCTTCGCGAAGCTACGCTTCATTGTGGTGGCGAGCCCGGCCACCATCGCAAAACCGGAATTGTTACTGCAACTTGCAAGCTATACTACCCTTACACCACGTAAGTAGATCACACAGGTCCTCGACACCGTCGTCTTAGGCCTGGGCTAATTTCTTTACAAAAAAAGGGGAGCTTCAAGTGAAGTTGGGTCTCGCATTCTTCTTTGCGGCTGTTGGACTGTTCGCGCAAGCGAATACCGCGACCATCACAGGTCAAGTCCTTGATTCTTCAGGAGCAGGCGTTGCCGATGCCACAATTACGGCACGCAACGTCCAAACCGGACTCGAACGTAGCGTTAAAACGGACGATTCGGCGAACTACACCGTTTCTGCACTGCCGATCGGCACCTACGAGGTGACATCCGAACGGCAAGGATTTCAAAAGCTGATCAAGACCGACATTGTGCTGCAAGTCGACCAGCGGGCTCGCGTGGACTTCACACTGCAAATCGGAACCACCAGCAATACGGTGGAGGTCACAGCGGATGTACCTCTCACCCAGACCGATTCGTCATCGGTGGGATCGGTCATTGATAACCGGAAAGTTGTCGAACTGCCGTTGAACGGACGCCAGTTCTATAATCTGGCGCTCCTAGTGCCGGGTGTCGCACCGCCGGCGCAAGGCTCGATTTTGAGCTTCCGCGGCGGATTCAACGTCGCCGGCGCCAGTGAGTTAAACAACAACTTCACGCTGAACGGCCTGGACAACAACAACCAGCTTCTGAGCGCGCCGGCCTTCCGGCCCTCCGTTGATGCTATCCAGGAATTCAAGATCCTGACTGGAGTCTTTCCAGCCGAATACGGCCGTAACTCCGGAAGCCAGGTGATCGTTACAACCAAGGCGGGCACTAATAGCTTCCACGGCACGGCGTTCGAGTTCTTAAGAAATCAGAAACTCGATGCGGTTAACTATTTCACTCCGGCCGGGTTCAAGCCGGGGTTTAAGCAGAATCAATTTGGCGGAACCGTAGGTGGCCCCATCATTCGCAACAAGACATTCTTTTTTGCGAGCTACGAAGGAACTCGCTCCAATCAACAGATCACGGCATTGACGAACGTCCCGACTCCCGCGATGATCAACGGCGACTTCTCGGCACTTCCTAGATCCGTGGTCATCTATGACCCCGCAACGAGAACCGCCCCCGGCGTAGTAGGAACGCCATTCCCTGGCAACATCATTCCGCAAAACCGGATCAGCCCCGCGGGCCAGTATCTCGCAAAACTGTATCCCATACCCACAGTTGCAACTGCCGCTGGTGCTTTGCCCATCAACAACTACACCTTCAGCCAGCCGCAAGTTGACAATCTGAATCTCGGCTCACTTCGCATCGATCACTCCTTTTCCGAAAAGGACACGCTGAATGCCAGCTACAACGACTTTGAGGACGACACGCTGACGCAGAATAATACCGTTTGCGGATCGCGAACCATCCCCGGCTTCGATTGCACGGTGCTGTTGCTGGCTCGGTTGGCTGGTTTGACTGAGACGCACGTCTTCAGTCCCACCGTTCTGAACGAGTTCAAGATCGCGTACGAGCAGTTTGAAAATCCGCGTTCGACGAACGATCAAGATCTCAATTTTCTGCAGATGTTCAATATTACGGGAACCCGGACCGATGGGCCTCCGCGTTCGGGCATTCCTGCGGTAACGGTAAACGGGTTTGCGGCATTCGGGGAGCCAACTAACTTCCCACAGGTCCGTACCGATAACACTTATCAATTGGCCGACAACTTGACCTGGAACAAAGGTGTTCATGCCCTTAAGTTCGGCGGCAACTTCCAACGGTTCCAATCGAACGGGACCATCGTAGGCAACGGGCGCGGGTCGTTTACTTTCAGCCCGAGCACAACGGCGGCCTCGCCCACGTCTACCTATGCGTTTGCCGACTTACTGCTTGGTCTTCCTACCAGCACAGCGCGGAGCCCCACCAGCCCTCGAATTTACGATCGCACGGGGATATACGGTGGCTTCCTGCAAGACGACTGGAAAGTGAGCGAGCATTTCACCCTGAATATCGGGCTCCGTTATGAATACAGCGTTCCGGTGTTCGAGAAGTACAACACGCTAAGCAATTTCAATCCATCGAACGGAAAAATCGAGATTGCCGGGCAGAATGGGTATCCTTCCCCGCTGTGGGATCGCAATCCTTTCGACATTCAGCCCCGCTTCGGGTTTTCCTGGCAGCCGTTTAAGACCAGCCGCACCGTTTTCCGCGGCGGCTACGGAATCTTCTACAACGCACCGGCCTTGAATAACGTCAACAGCGGACCTCAACAGAGCAATGCACCCTTCCTTTCGGCAGAGACTTTTAACTCGAGCTTCGCGAATACGCTGAACCTGGTCACACCTTTCCCGAGCGGAGGAGTGACGGCGGGCACGTTGACTCTTTCCGCATTCAACCGGCACTATCCGGATGCCAAGATTCAGCAGTGGAATTTCAACATCCAGCAAGAACTGACTCACAGCATGGTCCTCGAGGTGAGTTATCAGGGATCGAAGGGCACACACCTTCCACTGATCTACAACATCAATCAACCGCCGCCAGGAGTTGGGACTGTTGCACAGAAACAGGCGCTGCGTCCGTATCCGCAGTTCGGAAACATCACCTTCCAGGACGCGGTCGGAAATTCGAATTACAACGGCCTCTTGACTAAGCTTCAGCAACGGCTATCGGGCGGCTTATCGTTCCTGGTTTCGTACACGTACGGCAAGTCCATAGACAATACACCGGGCACACCGTACAACGTGACACCCTCCCGGTCGAGTGCCATGGATCCCCGGAACCTTCGCCTCGAGCGCGGATTGTCGGGATTCGATATCCGGCACCGATTCGTGTTTAGCCCGGTCTATGAGTTACCGTTCGGCAAGGGCAAGCCCTACCTGAATAGCAACCGTTATGTGGGCTGGCTCGTCGGTGGATGGGAGGCTTCGGGTATTCTTACGCTGCAAACGGGCCGACCGTTTACGCCATTCGTCAGCACGGATAACGCGAACGTTCTCGGCGCGGTAGACCGGCCTCTCCGGATTGGCGACGGTAACGACGGACCGAAAACTGTCCAGCAGTGGATAAACACGAGCGCATTTAGAGTGGCACCGTTCGGCACGTTTGGCAATGCGGGCCGGAACATTCTAACTGGTCCAGGGTTTAAAACACTGGACTTCATGCTGAGCCGAGTGTTTACGATCACGGAACGCGTTTCGCTTCAGTTCCGCGCGGAATCGTTCAACATCGCCAACCATCCGAACTTCGACCTGCCATCTCAAAACGTCAACGTTCCCGGATTCGGCTCTATCACGCAAGCGGAGGCGCCGCGCCAGAACCAGTTCGGTCTCAAACTTCGCTTCTAAATAAGTTGGCGCACAGCGTTGTGGCTCCTACCCGGACCACGACGCTGTGCGCCGTTGAACTTGTAAATCTACCAGCCCTGAACAGTATTCGCTAAACCGTAGTTCGTCTGGCAAACAGTCGATAGATGAACAACAAAAGCATGGCACCGATAACCGAAGCGATGAAGCCCGCCGGCGAGCCAGGGGGGTACCAGCCAATCGCCTGCCCCAAATAAGTAGCCACCAGGGAACCGGCAACGCCCAAAAGCATCGTGATGATGATTCCACCCGGGTCTTTTCCAGGCATCAATAACTTTGCTACCGCTCCGATAACTAGTCCGATGATCAGTGTCCAAAGCAAATGCATACAGCCTCTCCATTCTCGCGCTGCCTGCGCGTTCTTCAGTGAGATGCAGATGGATCAGAATCCCTGTCAGATAAATTGGAGAGGCCCGGGAAGGCTCTAGGTATAAAATCACACAGTACCGGTGATGCGAACCTTCCTTCTGTGTTCGGTTGTGTTTGCGGGTGCGCTCGCAGCCACCTGCACGGCACAACCCGCTTCCGGAGAACCGTCGCCGCTCCGCATCATCCTGGTCGGCGATTCAACGATGGCGGTGAGATCGGGTTACGGGCCGGGGTTCTGCGCCGCCCTCGTGGCTCAAGTCTCGTGCGTGAATATGGCGAAGGGTGGGCGCAGCACGAAGAGTTATCGCGAGGAAGGATCCTGGGAAGAGGTCATGGGAGCGCTTCGGGACAATCATGCGTATCGCGCGACCTTTGTCCTGATCCAGTTCGGACACAACGACCAGCCAAACAAGCCAGGGCGGTCCACGGATGTAAGAACAGAATTCCCGGCCAATCTGCGCAGATTTGCCGAAGAAGTACGGGCGGCCGGAGCTAAACCTGTTCTCGTCACCCCGCTTACGCGCCGAATGTTCCGCGATGGCAAGCTTGCTGACACGTTAGGCCCTTGGGCGGAGGCGACCCGGACCGTGGCGAAAGAGCAATCAGTTCCGGTGCTCGATCTTTATAGCGAAAGCTCGACAGCAGTCCAGCAATTAGGTCCGGCCGAAGCAAACACGTTCGCCATGGCTCCGCCTCCTGCTGCATACGCTGAGAGTGCGAGGACCGGAACGTCCATACCACTTCCGCCGAAGCAACCATCTTCCTCTGGAGCAGAACCGCAAGGTGACCCGGGCCCGGTTTTCGATTACACACATCTGGGCTCGAAGGGATCAAGCTATTTTGGGCGGATGGTCGCTGTCGAATTGGCTCACGCCGTTCCAGAGATCAGTCCCTACATCAAACAACAATGAATCGACGTGATTGGCTAAAGAACACGATTGCAACTGCTGCTGCGGTGCAGTCAGGAACGCTTGCTTTCGCACAGGAAAAGCGCCGGCGGGTGGGCCTGATCGGTTGCGGATGGTATGGCAAGATCGACCTGCTCCGGCTGATTCAAGTGGCCCCGGTTGAGGTTGTCTCGTTATGCGACGTCGATCGGAAGATGCTGGGGGACGCCGCCGACATCGTGGCATCGCGTCAACAATCGAAAAAGACGCCGCGCACATTTAGCGATTACCGGGAGATGTTGAAGCCCAAGGATCTCGACATTGTGCTCATCGCGCCTCCGGATCACTGGCACGCTCTGATCATGATCGAAGCCGTGAAGTCAGGGGCCGACGTTTACGTACAGAAGCCGATCAGCGTCGATGTGAATGAGGGGCGCGCCATGGCCGCAGCTGCCCAGAAGTATGGCCGTGTAGTGCAGGTCGGGTTGCAGCGCCGTAGCACTCCACACCTCGTGGAAGCGAAAGAACGCTATGTGGACACAGGCGCGCTCGGCAAGATCGCGCAGGTGGATATTTGCTGCTTCTATCACATGCGGGCGACGGAAAACCCGCCCGATACGGCTCCTCCTCCGAATCTCGATTACGAGATGTGGACCGGACCGGCTCCTATGCGGCCCTATAACAAGCTGGTGCATCCCCGAACGTGGCGCGCGTTCATGGAATACGGCAACGGCATTGTTGGCGACATGTGCGTGCATATGTTCGATATGACCCGGTGGATGCTGAAGCTTGGCTGGCCGACCCGAGTCGCGTCAACTGGCGGCATTCTGGTCGACAAGGCCAGCAAAGCAAACATTACGGACACGCAAACGGCAACGTTTGAATTTCCCGAAGTCAGGGTCGTCTGGGAGCATCGGAGCTGGGGAGAAGCGGTCGACCCGAAGTACCCGTGGGGCGCGACCTTCTACGGCGACAAAGGAACCCTCAAAGTCGGCGTGTACGGATACGATTACATCCCATTAAAAGGCCAACCTGTCCATAAGGACGTCACTTACGAATTCGAGAAATATCCGGAGGACCGCACCGAGAAGGACCTGGAACGGCACGTCTCTCCCGCCATCCGCTATCACATGAGGAACTTCCTTCACGCGATCGATACGCGTTCCAAACCTGTGTCGACCATCGAAGAAGGATACATCTCGACGGCATCCTGCATTCTCGCGAACAACGCGCTGAAGTTGGGCCGCACACTAACTTGGGACGAAAAAGCTCAGCAGGTTAGCGGAGATTCCGAGGCGAATCAGCTGTTAAGCCGGCCGTATCGAAAGCCTTGGGTTCATCCCACGCTTCAGAACCTTTAAGCCTGCGTCGTACCGCTACAGCTTTGAAGGATCCGGTGGGATTGGGTTGACAGTAAAGCGTTCCTCTGCGTTAATGGTGACCGAGAACAGCTGATCGAAACCTTCTGCGAACTCCGGTTGTTCCAGCTGTCTGTATTTGGATACAAGACCTTTTGGCGGGACGATTTCCGCGGCGGTTCGCTGGGCAT
>C688J35102_120989388_pt1 | contig 11109 bp, 11 predicted proteins | sample HopSoiMetagenom2_FD_35102 | JGI IMG/M metagenome (IMG submission 35102)
GTCCGATATGCAGCGAGCGCAGCGCGAGCTCTGCGGCAGTTAGTTCCGCCACGGCCGCCAGCGATGCCGGCAAGCCATTAGCGTCGAGGCGAGCCAGCGCGGCTTGCGCTTCCTCCAGACGGCCAAGGAGCAGGAGCTGGCGCGCAGCGATCAGCCGAGCATGTAGTGCGTTGGCGCGATCGGCGTGTGCATCAAGCGTCGCGGCTGCCATCTCCAGCAAACGCGGCGAGCCATCGAGTTCACGCATCGCAAGCGCCACCTCAGCTTCAGCGACGACGCAGCGAGCACGCGACAGCTGCTCGTGCGCGCCGAAGCCACGCGCGGCACGGCGCAGAAGCTCGCGGGCGCGCGTGAGCTCGCCGAGCTGGGCCATGGCGATGCCCCGCAGCGCCAGCGCCGGCGGATCATCGCGCAGGGCCACTCGCTTGAGCGCGCTCAGCGAGTCGCCGGCGGCAAGCGCGCGCGCTGCCGCGGCGATCAGGGAATCCATCCCGATAGACTACCTCACTGCGACGAGTTCGCGTCTTTCTCCCCGGCAGCATTGCCACGTAATTGGATGACATCAAGTGCTGCTGCCTGCACCACGCCGTCGCAAGAACCGCACGCCGTATTCTGAGCATGCAACTGGTAGTACAGTTACAACATGAAGTCATGATGAGCTCTTCGACCATTCCATGATCCGCATACGGGACATCGACCATCTGGTGCTTCGCGTTGTCGACCTCGACAAGATGCTTCGCTTCTACTGCGAAGTGCTCGGATGCACAGTCGAAAAGCGGCAGGATTCCATAGGCTTGGTTCAGCTGCGTGCGGGACGTTCCCTGATCGACCTTGTCCCGGTCAGCGGGAAACTAGGAAGTGCGGGCGGAGCGCCGGCCGGAAAGGAAGGCCGCAATCTCGATCACTTCTGCGTGCGCATCGAAGCGTTCGATGAGAAGGCCATTCGTCGCCATCTTGACGCTCATGGCGTGGAAGCGGGCGCACTCGAAACCAGGAACGGGGCGGAAGGCGAAGGGCCGTCCATCTATATCACGGACCCGGAATGCAACGTCGTCGAACTGAAAGGGCCACCAGCTCGCTAGATTGCTGCACAGTATTCCGCTATGCCAAGGCGGTTCAAGGTGCAAGACAAACGCAATGGCCCGAACGTCTCAAAGGCACGCCAGAGAGTTACGTAAATTCGTTTGACTCGGGGGCGCAAAGAGCGTTTACTTAAACCGCTCCCGCATAGCCCAAGGTGAATGCTCAAACCCAAGGTATGACGGTCCGGTTGTAGCCCAGAAGTCCGCTGTTGCGCGCGCCGTAATATAGCGGTGTGCCTGATGTGGACAGGGCGGCGACCACTTAGAACCCGTGTTTGAGGGTTATCTCGCCGGGTGGCGGAAGCAAAAGCAAAGGGCGTGACGCGAGTCGCGCCCTTTGTACGTCTGCCGCGTACGCGCTAGCGGTATTGCGGTTCGTTCTTGTTGTTGATAATCCAGATCAGATTGCCGCCGCTAAGGTCGTTGAGAGACCCGCCAGCGAAAATCAGTCGGCCTTGGCTTTTGTACACCATCTCGTACCGGTGACGATCACTGCCGAAGTAGTACGGAATCCAAGCTTTTCCGGTCACGTATGAGCCTTGATCGGTAGGTTGTCCGACAAGGTCCGTGACTTGTCTCATCGACATGCCGATCTTTAACTTCGTGAACTTGCTTGCGGCTGTGGACTTTCCGGTAATTTCACCTTCCCAGTCGTTGAGGCCTTTGACGTGTTTGCCATATCCTGATTCCACCTGCTTGGAATCCACCACTTCACCTTTGGCGTTCATGCCGGGCCCGACTCCGGACTTCTTGGTGTATTCCTGCTTGCCCAACTGGGCACATCCCACCACGAATACAGCGACCAGAGACAGCATTGCAGCCCTGCGTAGCGACAGCATCATATTCATCCGGCTCTCCGTGGATGTTGAGACGTTGCGTGTTGTCCGACGTATTCGCCCCACTGGCTACTTAGGACATTCGCATCAAACATTCTACTTTTGCCTGTGATTCGTGCAATCAATACATGCTCAGCGAGCGTTGTTTGTTGCGGATCCAACACGGGTTCTGTTCATTGCGATCGTAGGGATCGATATCCAAGCCATGTTTTGGCAGCAGGCCAATTTTCTGCCGTAACACCTGGAGTACTCTTGCGTCGCTGGTACTGCAGTGAACGATCCAGTTCCATTGCAATACCAAAAGTCGTGGCCAACCGCGCTCGCATACAATGGCGGGATGAAAGAATTCCTTCCGTCGCTCGAGGCCCTGCAGTCCGCCGCAACGATCGTCTACCAGACTCTTTCACCGACCCCGCAATACGCCTGGCCGTTACTCAAGGCAGCGATCGGCGCAGAGATCTGGGTCAAGCATGAAAACCATCTCCCGATTGGCGCTTTCAAACTGCGTGGTGGTTTGGTTTATTTTGATGATTTGGCCAAACGCAAGAATAAGGCTTCCGGAGTCATCAGCGCCACGCGGGGCAACCACGGTCAATCCGTGGGATACGCCGCGCGGCAATACGGAATGGCCGCGACTATCGTCGTCCCCGAAGGCAATGGTTTAGAGAAAAATGCAGCCATGCGCGCGCTCGGTGCAGAATTGATCGAGCACGGCGAAGATTTCCAGGCAGCGAGGGAACGCGCGGCGTGGATCGCGCAGCAGCGCGGATTGCATATGGTGCCTTCGTTCCATCCGCTGCTCGTTCAAGGCGTGGCCTCTTATTCGATGGAGCTGCTGAGCGCGGTTCCGCAACTGGACGTCGTGTACGTGCCGATCGGGCTCGGCTCAGGCGTCTGCGGCATGATTGCGGCGCGCAAGGCACTTGGCCATCGAACCGAAATCGTCGGCGTCGTTTCCGACAAGGCGCCTGCGTACGCCTTGTCATTCGAGCAACGGCGCAGCGTTGAGCATCCCGCTGTTACCCGTATTGCGGATGGCATGGCATGCCGCACACCGGAGCCGCAAGCACTCGACATCCTGTGGCACCATCTCGACAGAGTCGTGCAAGTGACCGACGATGAAGTCGAGGAGGCGATGCGACTGATGTACTCGGCGACCCATAACGTCGCAGAAGGCGCCGGAGCCGCCGGACTTGCTGCAGCCCGCAAGGAACAAGGCAGCCTGGCAGGTCGCAAAGCAGCAGTGGTCCTCAGCGGCGCAAATGTGGACCGTAATGTATTGGCAGACATACTGGAAAAAAGTTGATGAGCTCTTGCCAGCAAACCAGCACCGGGCGAAGATTGCACTGAGTCTGATTCTGATCATGCCGACGCGACACTCGCATATTTTCCGCCTGAGCATTGCTGCCGGACTGGGCCTGGCTCTATTTCTGATGCTGCCGCCAGGCGCTGCGTGGGCCGCAGCGGCGATGGCGGTCTATCGCGGCGATGTGACTGGCGCCGCTGGTCCTGCCCGCAAGATTGAATTGCGACTGAAAACGGACGGCACCATGAGTATGGTGACCGACATGCGCAACAACCGCGCACCGGTCACTGAAGAGGGCCACTGGAATCCGATCTCGCTTGAGCAAATCGACCTCATTATCGAGCGCAAAGACGGCGTGGCAGTCGCGCCAAGCACCCTGCACTTCATCAAGCAGGGCGACGTGCTTCGCACCACTGGCGATTCCACTGCGCAATTCGGCAACCAGGGCCTGCAATTGCGCCAGGTCAGAACGGTTTCTCCGCCAACCGCCACCGTGCCCGTGGCGGGAACCACAACGGGCGCATGGCGCTGGGAGGGCCTCATTTCATCGGTCGGCCAGATGCAGATTGAACAACCGGAACGCTATATCCTGGAGTTGCAGAATGGCGGCAAGGCATTGGTGCGCGCCGACTGCAATAGCGGTCAGGCATCTTATAAACTCGATGGACGGACCATCACCATCAAAGTACATGGCATGACCAAAAACGCTTGCCCCACCGGTTCCTTGTCCGAGCGCTTTCTGAAGTCGCTCGATGCGGCAGTCGGACAGCGGCTTCGCGGCGCCAACCTGTTTCTGGATTTACCCGGCGAAGACGGTACCATGGTTTTTGTGCGAGCCAGATGACATGCCGTTCGACCCCAAAGCACCTGGAGGAAATACAGCGCGTAACGTGCTTGGCGGACCGCTTTCCGAATGCGGCAGCAAACCGATGACTGGGTTCTACCGCGACGGTTGCTGCAATACCGGGCGCGATGATCTCGGCGTACATTCCGTGTGCTCGTTGATGACTTTGGAATTTCTGGAATTTTCTCTGGCCCGCGGCAATGATCTAAGCACGCCCATGCCGGACTTCGGCTTTCCGGGACTTAAAGCCGGCGACCGCTGGTGCTTGTGCGCTGCGCGATGGCGTGAAGCACTGCAAGCTGGCTGCGCTCCGCGTGTGGTTTTGACGGCGACACACGAGCGAACGCTCGACTACGTCAGCCTGGAAGATCTGAAAAAGCACGCTATTGACCTTCAATAAATAGGGCGCGAAGAATCAGCGCTTAATGGGGCGTGAAACGCTATCCCCGCAATGCATTCATGCCGCACTGCGGCTAGCGCCTCGGCCTTCCATTGGGCTGCCCAGCGCATTTCCTTCGTGGCGGAAATCGGCCAACCCATGCTATTGTCGACTTGCGGTGCGGACTTGAGGCAGCCAACGACGCCAAAGGTCGCGAAAGGTCGCGCCGAATTTGCCAATTTTCGAGGGGCTAATGAGCATCAAGATTCGCAGCAAGGAACTGTCTTCCGCGGAAGCGTCGTTCCTCAAATGGCAGTACGGGTTTGACGAAGAAGATGAACCTTTTGAGCGCGCGCTGTGGCAGGCGATCATGCGCGCCTGGGAAGCCGACTACGACTCGAAATCCAATCACCTCGAACGCCTGGGCTCTCCCGACGCCTATCCCGAGGAAGTGGCGCTATACGTGAAATTCAAGTCAGAAGGCAGCGACACCGTCTGGAATGAACTGATTCGCCGCGCCGGTCTGTCCGACCGCCGCACGACCAAGGTCGAACCAACGGTGGATCGACGCCGTCGCACCGGCGGCGCCCGACCCTGAAGCGAGGTCCGGGATTCCCGGTTTGCGGGTCCGCCTGCAAACCGGCTTTGTCTTTTCTGCTCTCATTTTCATAACGGCGCTGTCCCCATCACTTTTCGGCAAGAAATTCACGGAGCGCCTGCACAACCAGGCGATGATCTTCTTCTTGCGGTAGCCCGGACACGGTCACGGTGCCGACGACTCCGACATCGCGAACGATGATCGGAAATGCTCCGCCATGTGCCGCGTACTGCTCCGGATCCAGCCGCGATCCTTGCTCGAACGTAGTGTTCTTCGCCCGGAACAGCACACCGACATAAAAAGAGCTGTGCCCATACCGATTGACGACATTGTTTTTGCGTCGTATCCAGGCATCGTTATCGGCCGAAGTGCCGGGCAAGGCATAGTGGAATAACTGTTGGCCATTTCGGCAGATGTCCACAGTGATGGCTTTGCCATCGGTCTTGGCGCGCTGCACCAGCTTCATGCCGAGCGCGAGTGCGTCATCGTTGCGAAACGCGCCAAATTGAAGTTCCGCTTCCTGGGACAGTAGCTCAGCGAGCGAGAGCTCGGGTTTTTCCATTTCAGTTCCCTTCCGACCGTTCTGCAGTGAGCGATTTCGGCTGGCCGGACGATTGCCGAACCACCAGCTTCGGCTCAATCAGCCGCCGGGTCACCGGCGCATCCGGACTAGCGAGCCGCGAGAGTAACGCTTCGGCGGCGGATTCGCCGAGCGAACCAGGGCCAACGTCCATGGTGGTCAATGGCGGATTAGTATGTGCAGCCGCGGCGACACCATCGAAACCGGTAATGGAAAAATCGCGCCCGACCACGAGACCGTGTTCGCCCAATTCGCTGACCGCGCCAAAAGCGACCACGTCGTTGTAGCACACCGCTGCACTGAACGGCGGATCCATCGCAAGCGCCTGGCGAATGCCGTCACGTCCACCCTCACGGGTGAGCGCAATGTTGATAAAACAGTCGGGTGAAATCGGTACATGGTGCTCCCGCATGGCCCGTTCAAATCCCGCACGCCTGAAGTCGTAGACTGGCCCCCCGCCGACGCGGCCGAGAAACGCAATGCGGTGGTGGCCTTGTTCAATCAGGTGACGAGTTGCGCTGAACGTCCCGCGCTCGTTGTCGGCTCCGACAAAGTTGTAATTTCCCGCTGCCGGCTCGCGTATCACAATCACGAGCGGTATACCGGATTGGCGTGTCCGTTCTAGCAACGCGTTAGGTGTATCAAACGCGGGGCACAGGATCACCCCCGCCGCGTGGTACTCGTGCATGGAGGTCAGCACTTTGTCCTGGATGTCGAGCCGCTCATCGGTATGCGCCATCAAGCTGATGTAGCCGGCATTAGCCAACCGGCGTTCCATGCCGACCAGCATCTCCGCAAAGAATGGATTGCCAAGGTCGTTGATGACGATGCCGATTACGTTGGATGACTTGCGGCGCAAATCCGCGGCGCGCCGATTGTAAACATAGCCTAGGGCGGTCGCGCTGCTGCGGACGCGCTCGGCAGTTTCGCGCGCGATCAGCGGACTGTCTTGCAATACCAAGGATACGGTCGATTTGGAAACCCCGGCCGCGCTTGCCACATCAGTAATGGTGACTGAACGCCGCTTCGGGTTATGGCTTGGCTCGCTCATTGGCCGCAATGATTGACAGAAATCGATCTGGGTGAGATAGTACTCCGAATTGGAACGTTCCAATATGGAATATTGGAGCCGATCATGGTGCTAAAAGCGCTTAACTCACGCAAAGTGGGCATTTAACAGCGCATTGGGGGAAGTTCGTGGGCAAGCGCATTGGCTGGGGACTCATCGGCGCCAGCACCATAGCGAGGGAATGGATGGTCAACGCGATCCGCGCTCAGACTGGCAATGATGTTGTGGCCGTGATGAGCACAGACCGGGCGCGCGGGAAAACTTTCGCCGAAGCGAACCAGATAGTTTCACATTACAGCCGGATCGAAGACCTGCTGGCCGACCCTGGCGTCGATGCCGTCTACATCAGTACAACGAACGAATTCCACAAGGCACAAACGCTGGCCGGTGCCGCCGCTGGAAAGCACGTGCTCTGCGAGAAACCGCTGGCCTTAAATCTGGATGACGCACGCGAAATGGTGGCCGCGTGCCAGAAAGCCGGCGTTGTTATGGGTACCAACCATCACCTGCGCAATGCGGCCAGTCATTGCAAAATCCGTGAATTAGTCCGCTCCGGTGCCATCGGCACGCCCCTGTTCGCGCGGGTGTTTCACGCCGTTTACTTGCCGCCGCACCTGCAAGGGTGGCGGCTCAACAATCCATCGGCTGGGGCGGGGGTGATCCTCGACATCACCGTGCACGATGCTGACACGCTGCGCTTCATTCTTGGCGCAGAGCCCATGGACGCAGTTGCCGTCGCCCAACAGTCCGGGATGGCGGAAGGTGAGCTTGAAGATGGCGTTATGGCTGTGTTGCGCTTCGACAATGGCGTATTGGCGCAGCTGCACGATGCATTTACGGTGAAATTCGCAGGTACCGGTGTGGAACTCCACGGCTCGGAAGGCTCGATCCTTGGGCGAGACGTCATGACGCAGCGGCCGATCGGCCGGGTCATCCTGCGCGACGCCAAGGGCGAAGTCGATGTTCCGCTTGAACACGAGAACTTGTATGTGCGGGGCGTACGCGCATTCGTTGGCGCCATTCGTGGCGAATGCGAGCCGTCGGCCACTGGCGATGATGGGGTGCGCTCCCTCGCCGCCGCGCTGGCGGTGCTGGAATCCGCTCGCAGCGGTCGCCGGACCGCCGTCCGATTGTCGTAAAACTTCATCATGAACAAGCTGATTTCTGCCGAGCAAGCGGCCCGACTGGTACGCGATGACGATATCGTCACCATCAGTTCGTCCAGCGGGCTCGGCTGTCCAGACAAGGTGCTGCAGGCTCTCGGTAACCGCTTTGCCGCAGAAGGCCACCCGCGCGATCTCACTACCCTGCACCCAATCGCTGCCGGCGATCTGTACGGCATCCGCGGCATCGACCATTTGGCGCGTCCGGGAATGCTGAAGAAAGTGCTGGCGGGCTCCTATCCGAGCGGACCTTCCTCTCTGCCCATGCCCGAGATCTGGCGCCAGATCGTAGAAGACGAAATCGCCGCGTACAACTTGCCGAGCGGCATCCTGTTCGACATGCATCGTGACGCCGCGGCAAAACGTCCCGGCGTTCTGACCAAGGTGGGACTCGATACCTTCGTCGATCCTGTGCGCCAGGGCGGCGCGATGAATAAACGCGCGTCGATGCAACCGGTGGTGAAAAAAGTAACTTTCGCCGATGAGGAATGGCTGTTTTTTCCGGCCATTGCACCGCGCGTAGCTATATTGCGCGCCACCAGCGGCGATGAGCGCGGTAATTTGTCGTTCGAGCACGAGGGCGCGTTCCTCGGTGCAATGGACCAGGCGCTTGCCGCGCGCAACAACGGCGGAGTGATCATCGCGCAAGTCAAACGCGTAGTGGGTTCTGGCTCGCTCAAGCCGCAGATGGTGCACGTGCCCGGAACGTTGGTGGATTACATCGTGGTCGACCCTGAGCAGATGCAGACCACGCAGACCTTTTACGACCCGGCCATCAGCGGTGAGATCATGCGGCCCCAGGGCAGCTTCGAACTGCAGGACTGGGGCCCGGAAAAAGTCATCGCCCGCCGCGCCGCGATGGAGCTGACGTCCGGTTCTGCGGTCAACCTCGGCTTCGGCATTTCCGCCAACGTGCCTCGTGTGTTGCTCGAGGAAGGGCTGCACGGCGAAGTCACCTGGGTCATCGAGCAGGGCGCCGTCGGCGGCGTGCCTTTGCTTGGATTCGCTTTCGGTTGCGCGGCGAATGCCGATGCCATTGTCTCGTCACCTGATCAGTTCACCTATTTCCAGGGCGGCGGATTCGATGTAGCGCTGTTGTCCTTTCTGCAGATTGACCGCGATGGCAGCGTCAACGTTTCCAAACTGGGTGCAAAACCCTATCTGACCGCGGGCTGCGGGGGCTTCGTCGATATCACGGCTCATGCCAGGCGGATCGTATTTTCTGGTTTCTTCACCGCCGGCGCGAAACTTGAAGTCGGTGACGGGCGATTGCAGATCCTGCAGGAAGGCCGGAGCAAAAAGCTGATCGAGTCTGTCGAGCACGTTACGTTCAGCGGCAGGATGGCGCGCCAGCGCGGTCAGAACATCAGCTATGTCACCGAGCGTTGCGTTTTCGATCTGGCTGCGGACGGGTTGGTCGTGCGGGAAATTGCGCCAGGCATAGACCTGAAGCGCGACGTACTAGATCAGGCAGCATTTCCGCTGAAGGTCGATCCTGACCTCAAGTCCATGGACGCCGCGCTGTTCCGCAATGCTCCGCTCAATCGAAAACTCAAGGCGCCCGTTCATGCGTGAATCCCCGACCAGCCACGTGCAACTCCGCATCGATGGCGCGATTGCAACCGTCATGCTGGATCGCGCAGAGAAGCTGCATGCGCTCACGCCGGAAATGATCGAAACGCTGGCAGATGTCGCCAGCAGAATCGACGCCGACGTTGCAATTCGCTGCGTGATTCTGAGCGCCGCCGGCGACAAAGCTTTTTGCGTCGGCGCGGACATCAACGCCTGGGCCGGCCTCCAGCCTCTCGACATGTGGCGCCGCTGGGTCAGGCGAGGACACCAGGTTTTCGATCAGTGGGCCCGGTTGCGTGTGCCAGTCATCGCTGCGATAAATGGCCATGCGTTTGGCGGCGGACTGGAACTTGCCGCGGTCGCCGACATCCGCATCGCCGCCACGTCGGCCAACTTCGGACTGCCGGAAGCGACTATTGCAACTTGCCCGGGATGGTCGGGGACGCAGCGCCTCGCCGCCCTAATCGGCGCCAGCCGGGTGAAGTATCTCGCCTTGACGGGTCAGCGCATCGACGCAAACGAAGCCTGGCGCCTAGGAATCGTGCACGAACATGTAGCGCAAGCGGAGGTAACGAAGCGTGCGCGCGAGCTGGCGGCCGGCATCAGCAAACTCGCGCCAGTATCAGTGCAATTGACAAAGCAGATCATCGACGCCGGTCAGGCAATGGGCTTGCCCAGCACATTGGAAGCATTGGCCGGTGCGCTAGCCGCCAGCACAGCGGACGCTCGCGAAGGTGTAGCAAGTTTCCGCGAAAAACGAGCACCGGTGTATCGGGGCGATTGACATGAATCAGGAGCGGTTCCCCGACTTATTCCAGATGCATCTACGAGCGATGGTGGCCAGCGGGCTAATTTGGCACACTGGAGCCTGGGTCGCTCTAGAAACGGCAATTGTCCGGCCGCAATCGGACATACAAGACTTAAAACAGGAGGAGCACATGCGTAGAACAATAATTGCCACGGTGATTGCCGCTGCATTTGGTTGCGCCGGTATCGCGTCCGCGGCTGATTCAGTTGAAGTCCTGCACTGGTGGACATCCGGAGGGGAAGCGGCCGCTCTGAACGTGCTGAAAACGAACCTCGAGAAGCAAGGCGTTACCTGGAACGACATGCCCGTGGCAGGCGGCGGTGGTGAAGCCGCCATGACTGCAGTGCGTGCGCGCGTCACGGCCGGCAATCCTCCCACTGCTGTCCAGATGCTCGGTTTCGACATCCAGGATTGGGGCAAGCAAGGTGTGGTCGCGGACTTGAACTCCGTCGCCGCCAAGGAAGGCTGGGACAAGACCGTGCCGCCGGCGTTGCAGAGATTCTCCAAGTACAACGGCAAGTGGATTGCCGCACCCGTGAACGTGCACTCGACCAACTGGGTTTGGGCCAACAAGGAAGTCCTCGCCAAAGCCGGCGTAACGGAACCGAAGACCTGGGACGAATTCATTGCGGCCGCGGAAAAGGTACAGAAAGCAGGATTCATTGGTCTCGCCCATGGCGGCCAACCGTGGCAGGACGCGACGATATTCGACGGCGTGGCGATTTCTACCGGTGGCGTCGACTACTACCGCAAGGCGTTCATCGATCTGGATCCGAAAGCGATCAACTCGCCAACGACGGAGAAAGTGTTCCAGCGCATGTCGCAAGTTCGCAAGCTGGTCGACAAGGATTTCTCCGGTAGGGACTGGAACG
>C688J35102_120989387_pt1 | contig 11108 bp, 13 predicted proteins | sample HopSoiMetagenom2_FD_35102 | JGI IMG/M metagenome (IMG submission 35102)
CCGGTGTCCTCACGTTCACCCAGAGCTGCTACGCCGGCATGACCACGGAGGCGGTGGCGGTCGACCAATACGGCTCGTTCAGCGCGGCAGGCGAGTTCGGCGCGCGCCCGTGGACCGGCCCCGGCTACCTCGATCCCGTCGCCGTCCACTTCGCCGGCACGGAGGACACCGGAGCGGGAACGCTCGACATCACGGTCATCGAGGACTCGACGAGCGACGTCCTCGCGTCCGTCGTCGTGCACATCGACGACTTCATGTCGCTGAACCACTGCGGGATGTAGCCGGGCGGGGGCAGGTGGCAGCGGTCAGAGTCCGGATCGACGCGGATACGAGTCGCACGAAGGGCTGGATCTGCTCATCACCGCCGACAATCCGCGCATGGGATTCATCCGGTCGGCCGTCGAATGCATTTGAGGATCACCGCGCCGCTTCGCGCAACCGCTTCATGACGTGCGCGTCGCGCGACGCGATCGACTCGGCGAGTGCGAGTGAGCCCGCCGAGGTGCGCATCCGTTCGGCGGTGTCGCTGTTGTCCTTGATCACGATCGAGATGCCGTGGCTCGACTGCCAATCTCGTACGTTCACGCCGCGACGAAGCCCTCGCGCGAAAACGCGCCGCCGGGCGGGTCGAGGACTTGGAGCGGCGCAATCCCATCGCTCGCGGCTACGAGCTTCTCGGGGCCGCACGTAAGGGTCCTGGCGAGCTAACAAAGCAACACCGCGATCTCCTCGATGCTGAGGCTGAGGAACTTCGGAAGGACATCGACGCTGAGCATGACAAGAAGAAGTGACGCGGAACTCTAGGCGGAGGCGTTCGTCGACCGCTACTGCACCGACTTGTCGACGCGCCTCTTCGACGTGGCCGCTCGGATCTCGCTCACGGTGAAGGATGTCGACGCAACGTCCTTCGATGGAGCGCTCATTCGCGTGAAAGGCGTAGACCGCGGAAAAGTGCTTCTCAACCGCAATGTGCCTGAGCCCGAACGGCGGCTCTTTACCCTCGCCCACGAATCGGGCATTTCGTCAGCCCCGCCACGGCCGCGAGGCGAGTCTCTGCCGCGCGGCGGACGTCAGAGACGTGGGATCCATCGGTGAAGGCGGCCGAACGTGAGGCGAACGAATTCGCAGCCTCCATCCTCATGCCCGAATCCGTCTGTCGACCGTATGTGCGGAAAGAGCCGTCAATGCAGGTCGTCAACGAGATGCGCAAGGCATGCGGAACGTCGCTCACAGCTACGCTCGTCCGCTACGTCCACATGTCGTCATTTGCTGTCGCGATGGTACGAAGCGAAGGTAGCGTCGCTAAGTGGGCGATCCCCTCGAACGAGTTCACGGCCGCGATCAAGCGCGGGCGGCTTGATCGAAACACCTTCGCCGCCGATGCCGCCGCCGCACGCCCCGTTCCAGGCGATTTAGATCACGTCCCGGCGACGGCATGGCTCTACGATGACGCAGTCATCGACGGCAGCCGTATCTACGAGGCCTCCGTCCCGATGCCGCGGTACGGCGCCGTCTTAACATTCCTCTATATGCCTGATCAGATCCTCCGCCGGCGTGACGAGCCCGACGACGACGACCTCGACCCGGCGAATTCACGCTCGAAAGGAAGCATTGGCCGAGAAAGCGTTAAAGCCTCGCTTCGGCGCACGACCGGAGATGCCTCCGTACTCGCGATGGTGCGTTCTGACGCTACGGATTGATGCTATCCCACGATGCGCTGCCGTGTACACTCGGCATCGCGCCTACAAGGCGGATGGCCGAGACCTGAGGGGATCACATCTGGAGACTTTTAAATGGCTGCGAGCATTTCCAACCTGGCAGAGCAGGTCCGCAAGGCGCGCGAACGTAAGGCGGTAACCCGCGCGGACATCGTACGGCTACTCGGCATCGAGGAAGGAGATATCGACAAACTTGAATCCGGCGAAAAGCTGCCCGGACGCGACGCCGTTGAATCTATATGTAAATACCTCGGCGTCGGCGAGAAACACTGGCGTCCACTTCTGTCGACACAGTCGGCCAAGCGCAAGAAGTTCGAGGAGACGCTTGAGGAACTCGTCGGTGTGGCGCTGACCCTCGACCATCTTGACAACGCAGCCGCTCATGCAGCTGATCGTATCCTCGACGAGCTGATGGGCGGGTCGGCAACCGCTACGCAAACTTTGGCGCTGCTGAACAGGTTGCTGACATTTTACGGTGCTGATCCGATGTTTCGCCCTTTCTTTGAGTACTACCTTACACCCCGGGCATTTTCTTCTGAGCAGCGGCTCACTGAAGCGGTAAGGCGATACCAAGTCGACGCTATACGATTATTCAGTAGCTTCGCTCAAGCGTATGCCGCCCTGAACGGTGCGCCTGATCTCGAATCTCACCGTCGAGTCTTGGAGCCTCGACCTGATGACGAATTCAGAGCACGCCGACCGTGGAGCGCAATTAGTCTCATAGATGAAGAAAGGCTTCCTGATCTCGGCTACATCTCAGCGTCGGCGATACGCAAAGAGCGTGATGAACGGAGCGCACTTAGCCAATTCTTGATCGAAGTCGCTGGGAAGATCGAACAATCAGGACCGTCCGCGCTCGCAGAGATCAGCCAAGAAAAGCTCCGCCGTATGGACTCGCTGCTGCGGAAGTTCTCGTCGACTATACCTCATGGTTTTTTGTCGCCGCTATTCGCCCCAGACGGCGACGCGCTCCGCCGAGAGGCTGATCGACTCGGCCCTAAGGAGGAGAGGGATCTGTCGAGGATGGAGCGCACGCAGGCCGAAGCGCTTGAGAATCTTGCGAATTATTTAACAGCCGACTACATGGATGTGTATGTCGCTACATCCATGCGTACGAATGCAGACTTTGTATCAGTCAACCGATTCGTGACATCGCTTTTCGCACACCCCGACGTCGCGCCGCTGAATCTCCGCTCTTTCAACCCGACGCAGTCTTGGATCGAGGATCGGGTCGCAAAGGGCCTAGTTGAAGCGCTGATGCTGAGAAGGTCGTTCGTAACGATCTACATGGCTCAGAAGGATGACACTTTCGGAAAGGACTCCGAGGCATCGGTGGCGTTGGGGCAGGGGAAGCCCGTCGCAGTTTATGTGCCTCGTCTTTACGCACCAAGTCTTAACATCGATTCGGCAGAACTAGGTTTGATGAGCCGAAATGACTTAGCAGCGCTAGTCGAGCGCGAGGGTGACCGCGAGATTGATGCTACCTTCGATCGCGAAGCGTTGCACAGCCGTCTTCTGGCAATCCGTCTATCACGTGCCAGTCGTGATGATCTCGCGGCAATCGCAAAGGCGCATTGGGCTGACTTCGACCTGTATGGCGAAGCCGAACGGTTGGTGGACGAGAGTGAACGCAGAATGTTTCGGAAATGGCTAGATTCAGTGATCAAAGGCGGCCATCCTCTCGCGCTACCGCAGAGCTTAGTTGAACCATTCCAAAGCATGCTCGTGGCCATTGCAATGCGGTTCGAGCGGCGGGCAGAGATGTTCCGAGAAGTTCATCCGCTCGCGCTTCAGGTTATCCTGAGCACGGGCATTCTGAACGGGATTTTGGTTGTGCGGTCTATTGATAGCTGCGCGGACCTCCTGGTGGCACTAATAACGAACAGCTTGCAACTCGAGCTTGTGCGGGATGCTAACAATTACAAGGTCGTAGAAACAAAAACGCGGTCGATCGTGCGCGTCATCTCACGAAATCCCTTGCTGGCGAGTGCATTCCGCGCCCACTACAAAAGATGACCTATGCCTCTCCTTAGAATCGAGATCGTGGAAGCCGCCGCATCCAGGGACCGCTTGTTCGTGGCAGCCTGTGGCCGAATAGCTCACTGTTGATTGCCGCTGAGTTGCCGCTCCACTTCGCCGGCTAACTTAGTTTCGAATTGGGTCAGGTAAATGACGCGGTTGTAATCCATGTTGTATGCGTCGGTCACTTCGCGGAGGTCATCGAGGTACTTCGCACGACTCGCACGGTCAGGTATCGACGCGATGTCCGATGCGTAGATCGAAATCGTGACATACCGAACGAGGCGCTCGTCGTCTTCCGACGATAGATCAATGACAGTGTCGGTCGCGAGCAGGCCACGAAAGGCCGTTGCACCAGACTTCAACGCGCCCGTGAGGGCATCTATGACGGCGATGCGCGTAGTGAGTGGCTTGGACTTCAATGTCTGCAGATCCGTTAGCGCGGCTATATTTGTCATCTCCATCCGCCAGCTGTGCGGCCTCGATAGGCACCCGCGTCAGCAACGGTCGTGCTATCACTTGCAAATTCCAGCAATCTCCGGTGAGCGTCTGGAGACCAACACAGCGGCGTCGCGATGTCCTCGTTAGAGGCGGCGTGCGTAATGATGTCATCGAATTCGCGTAGTGAATGAACCCAAGCGCGTCCCGGTTGCGTCGCTGTGTCGTCGTTCCAGACAACAGGAAGGAGTGGTCGATCCAAAACGTAGCGGTTGAGCAGGTTAATCAGCTCCTCAGATTTGTGCTCCGGATCGTTGGGGTCGTCATGGTCGCCACGAAAGCCCAAGCGCTTAAGCCGAGTCTCTTCCCTGCATTTAACAAACACGGGAATGAACCCAACCCGACCAGCGATGGCCAACTCATTGGCGAAACGCGTGTCGTCATTAAACACGGCCGCATCGGGAGGCAGCGCCGCAAGGTTCCGAATGAACAGATTCGCCCATATGTCGGCCGTTCCCCACTCGCTCGGGCGTCGCGCGCGAAGCTTTTCCTCGAATTCTGGCGGTAACTGTTTGCATTCGCGCCCCCACGTTGTGCCTATAAGTTTCAAGAGATGCCGATCCGACGGCAGCCGCTTGTCGATCGGCGCACCCTTCACGAGCTCAGCGAGCCGATACACGTCCTGAGCGAACGAGAGGACATAGCCATGTCGCTTGATCGCAAACTGCCGGGCGACATGACTCTTGCCTGAACCTACAAGTCCTAGGAATTGAATGCGAATGTTCATAGACGTTCTAATGAAGTACGCCCGCTTCCTTCAACTCCTTGCGCAGTCGAAGTTTGGTTTCTCCGAGATCCTTGGTTATGCGGATATATCCAATACCGGCGATATCGCTAGGCAAGTCAAGGTCGTCAGCCTCCTCCAGAAGCAGGGCGAATCGATGGTGACGTCCGAGAAGACCCCAGAAATATCCAATTTCCAGAACTACATTCTGTCGCAGACGTTTAATCGCGCGCCCATCTGGAAGAGTCAAATGATCGTCCGGTGTGGCAACAATAACGACAAACGCAGCCGTCTCCGTCACCTTTTCGAGCTTCTCAGGAATGGTCGCGCCACTCCACGCGGCTTCCTGCATGACGACGACATCGAGACCTTCATGGCGGAGGAATAACTCAATCTGATCACGCACCTCATGTGCGTGTCCGTGTACCAAGAAAACACTTGCCATGTTCGCTCCTAAGTGATTCTGTCTCTCACGGCCAAGATCGCCTCGGGTCGTGCCGACGGCGATCAGGCGCAGATAATTGTCCAGTACTTCTAGGTCGATGTCAGACAGCGGGCGCGATGTTTGTAGTCGCGCGCAAGCCCTTTTTCGATGTCTCTCGATAGCCGGAAACGCAGACCTGACAGCGAAGGCGCTAGCAGCAAACCTGCGCTTGACGCCCTGGTGCGAAGTATTAGAGCGGCAGACCGACTGGTAAGCGGTTATAAACTGCAGGAAACCGTGAGTATCGCGGAGACGCAAAGTGTCATCCGGTCGCATCTTAATCAACGTCGGCCAAAGGCGTAGTGCGCCGAGCGTCTCCCGTAACACTACGTAGTCGTAAGATAGGTCCAGTGGCTGCAGAAGAAGATCCGTCGTTTTCGGCGGCAACCGCGATACTATGGTCGCGTCATACTCCGCTAGATAGACAGCCGTATAGTCATGTTGCAGAGCTTGATTGACTTCGAATGAGGCAAACTTGGCAGCTGCGGGGAGAAACGGTTGTATACCAAACCATGTCACGGACTCGCCGCTCTCTTTCAGACGAAGAGGTATTTTTCGCAACGTGTCGATCGCTGATGCCGGAACCGTTTCGAGGATCGGTCGCCACGCGACTGAAACGTCGGGCCCGGCCTCCCACGCGCTGGCGAGGCTGCTCCCGACCTTGGCGCTGCGCCGCGTTACTGCGTTTGCATGCTGCAAGATAAATTCCTCACCAGCGTGGGTATATAGCCCGCCGTAAGCATGACGAACTCTGCTGTACTCGCTAACCTTTTTTGCGAAGTACTCATCGAGCGTTGTCTCACGAAGTGGAAGGACAATAACGCCGCTACGGACGTACTCTGTTTTTGCCGCCAGCGCACGTCGAACAGCGTCGGACTGAAGAGGGAAGAACGGCGGCAAAAGGCATCGCTGACCGCAAAGCAGTACGGCCACATTGATAGCATCCTCAAGTAGTTGAACGTACGCGTCCCGGTTTGAGGCGAAGTTCGCGGATGCACCATAAAGTAAGTCATTGTCTGGGCTAAGGAAATCGAGAAAGATATCCTTGCGGTCAATCACGTGGTTCCGAATTCACTGCAAGTGCCGTCAGTTGTTGGGCGATGCCGTCGACGTCGACGTCGCCGCAAGTGTCGTATTCCCAAACGCGGGTGGCGTTCGGTAGGCTTGCAAGCCAAGTGCGATAGTAGTCAGAGACGCGGTGAACGTATTCCGCGGTTAAACCTGCTTCAAAATGGCGCGCCCGTTTTTTGGCTCGAGCGAGCGCAGCGTCCGTCGAACACCATAGGTAAATGACGACGTTAAGAGGGGGGACGAGCGTCATAAACGATTCGTGAAGACCGCGATAGATTTCAAAGTCTCGATCGCTGAGGTTTCCGGCCGCGTGCTGTAATGCCGCGAACACTCCGAGCTCGTGGATACATCTGTCCATTAGGACGATTTGTACGTCGGGCGTTTCGTTCTGCAACGTCCGGTAGCGCATGCTGAACATTGATAGCATCGCAATGCGACTATGGAACGCCCACCGCTTCATGTCCGCGTAAAAATCTGCTAAATAAGGGTTGTTCTCGGGATACTCCAAAAGAGACACGCAATGCGTGAGCTTTTCAGAGAGGCGGAGAGTGAGCGTCGTCTTACCAACCGCAATGCCACCGGATATGCTTACGTGCAGCGGTCCATCAGGCACGGCATTCTCCCTTGAGCGCTAAGAGACGATCGATGACGGCGTCGACACTCAAATATATCCCGAGCGACAACTTTAGGCCGCCAACGACGAACTGATTGAGATACATCGCTTGATTGTCGAAGCCAGCTCGGGCTGGGTTCGGCGGCGTTGCTAATCGGATGTCTTCGGCGAGCCCGACGCAGCCCAAATAGCGCGCAGAATCGACCCGTCGCGAAAGACAATCCATGTATCCAGACTCCCACATGGTGCCCGAGTCCTCGGTTACCTGGCACAGAAACATGTTGCAGTTTTCAAGTTCAGCAATATCCGCCAAGTAGATCTTCTCGCCGGTGATGTCCTCCCGGCTTTTGTCATTGATCTCCATGTTTTCGTTGGGGCAGTAGACGTCAAAGCCTTCAACGCGAAGCCGAGCGGCTAACGCGAGGTTGTAGGCGACTTGTCCGGCTGTGAACATAGCCCCACCGAGGTAGATTCTCATGCGTCAGCCAACCTCCGGAGAGGTTATCAGCTTTGGAAAGTCTACCACTCAGCATGCGTGAAGGATCTCGGTCATCGCCGCGCTCGCGCGCGCCGTCGCATCCGGGCCTTCTGCGCCATCAGGATGGCGACTTCACGCACGGTTCGCCGGCATTCCGAGGCTGAATGCTTTCGTGGCCAAATGCGACCGCTATCGGGGGAGCGGTGAGCCTGTTCGCTAGGCGCGATCGTGCATGTGCCGACGCTTCGTTCTTCGCTGGCAAGTTCGCATGCGTGAGCTGGTGGAATAACGTGCCGGAACCGGTCGGTCGCCTGACTTTCAGCCCCTCGTCCTCATCACTCGCCATGTCCAATATAGGACATCGATCTACCACGTGCGGATTCTCACGTCGCCTCCGCCCCGTGCGGGTAGGATCACCCTCGTAACCTGCGACGAGTACCGCCGCCGCATCGCCGTGCTCCGCCTCCTCGTCGCCGCATTCCGCGGGGCCGCTCGAGCACAGCGGCCATGGCGGCTCGAACGGCAGCATCTCGGAGCGAACACCAACGGCCACGGAGTACCACGTCGGCGGTGCTGTCATCAAGGAAGCAGCACGTGCCATCGTCGCCGCCGTCAACTTCGTCCGCGATCTCGGCAGACGGGAAGGCCCACATCACTTGAAAGCGACCGGGCCGCAAAATCGGCCGCGCCAGGGCCGAAATCGGCTCCCGGAGACTCCCAAACACTCCCCGGAGCATCATTTAGAGCTCCCCCCAGCATCACCGCGAACCGCCGCGGAGCCGAAATTCGGCCGCAAATATCGCCAGCAAGCCCCGAAGCCGATTTTCACGACCCTGAGCCCCGTTTAGCGATCACCGGGCATTACCGCGAAGCCACCGTCCACGATTTAAAGGCGAACCGTCATCAATGACACGCGACGCACGATCTCCTGCCGTTGATGTCGTCCCGGCTCAAACCACACCGCATCGCTTTAATCCGATGAAGGCGCACATCACACCGGCATCGCGCCAGATCGCGCCGATGACGCCGCGAGCGATTACGACACGCGATCACTTCACGCCGAGCCCTGCGCAACGCGAAATCCTCGTCTGCGACCGCAAAACCATCGCGCACCACTTACACGTGATCCGCGATCGATTTCCGATGCCCGGCGGTCGAGTAGCGCCGAAGCGACCCCGCCCACCCACGCCGCGGCGTCACGCCCCTTGCACGCTCGGACCCTGATGAAGCGGCCGTACTTCGCCGGCAACGGGCGCGCCGCCGCGGCTCCCCCGCGAGTGGCACGTTCTGCGCGGATGCCACACCCGCCCGCCCTCGCGTCACCCCCGTTGCATGCTCGGACCGCGATGAAGCCGCCGTACTCGCGGCAACGGGCGCGCCGCTACCCCCGCGCGAGTGGCACGCGCATCGCGGACCACCCGCCCGGCCCCCGCCCTCGCCGCGCCACGTCCGTTGCCTGCCGCCAGCTGCGGTTAGCGGTTCATGCATCGGGTGCAACCGACGTGGCGCGGCTCCCGCCCGCCCGGATGCCACGTGTTGCGCGATCTGCACCGGTCCTTCCCTCGCGGCGTCACGTCCGTTGCCGGCCATCAGCTGCGGTTACCGTTTGTTCAGCGCGGGCAACCGACGTAACGCCGCTCCACCCCGTGCGTGGCGCGTGCATCGCGAGCGCCACCCTCCGCCCTCGCGCGTCACGCCCGTTGCACGCATGGACATTGGGCACGTATCAGAGAATCTGTATCTCCTATCAGCAGCACTCGGGATCGGTGCGTGCCCTTGCATCGCGAGCGCGAAGCTACGCGCAGCGGGAAGCCGATCGGTGACGTTTGGGCCGCGCCGCTCGACATTCGCCTACGCCGCATCTCCCCGCATCCCGACGACCGCAAGGCCTCCCGCGTGGATGCGCAGCTGCTCAGGCGCGACGAAGAGCAGCGCCTAATCCTCGCGGTCCAACGCGCAGACGCAGAGAGGCACGCGCGGCAGACTGCGATCCGCTTCGGTGTCGTCGTCGATGCGTACCGCGACTACATGATCCGCGAAGGGAAGGACTACAAGCGCGCTAAGTCCCTGATCGATAAAATCGAGGCCTTCGTCGGTGCCGACCGCGATACCACCGCGGTGGACTTCGCGATCTAGCAAGGATTGTTAGCCACGGTTGCGGAACTGCACCCCGAGACGCGCCGGCACTACGCCTCCACGCTGCTCGCGATGCTCAATCACGCGAAGTCGGATTGGGAAGAGGTTACGCTCGATCCCACGACGCTGCGCGGCACGTTCAGACTGAACCGCCACAAGAACGTCAACAAAGGCATTAAGGCGCGCGGCTGCCTCGCGCGCGAGCTCGTGCAGTGTCTGCTCTCGATTCGCCCGGCGAACGCCTCCGGCCCGATCCACGTCGCTGATCATGCCTCCCGCGCTGCGCACGCGTAAGCTCACCGTTCGTCTGCCGCTGTACCAGATCGGCGTATTGAAGGTACTCGCGGACTATGGTCGCGAGCCCGTCGATGCGTTCCTCATCCGCATATTCGAGGAGTTGGCGGACCTCCACAAAGAACGTCTCTCGCCGCTCATCCCCGGCATTGCGGATGCGGTGGGATGGCCTGAGCGCGACGAGACGCAGCAGCCTTTCTGATTTCGATGACCTCGCGCACGCTCACCGCCGCCTGCAATTTGCCGTTTCTGGCGCGTCGCCGCCGTCGCCGGTCCGCAAGCCGGCCGGCGAACCTGCCGGCCATCCGCACGTGCCGGAGCCATGGCCGGCGCGCGTGCCCTGCGTTCTGAAGATGACGACACGACTCGTTTCGCGCGGCACGTCCGCTGAGGCCCGCGTCCTATCTACGGAATGTCCGGCCGCTGGCTCGAGGAGCACGGCTTTCCGATCGGCTCGGCCGTGCGGGTGGAGGTCGAACATGGGCGCGTTACGCTCACAGCGAGCTGTCGCCGGCGCCGAATGAGATTCGAGGCCGGCGCGATGCCCACAACAGGGCAGTAATCAGTACGGATGTGCGATGAATCCCCAGCCGCGTGGCGTGCGTGTGTGCCGCTGTCGCTTGCAACGGTTCCGCGGTGCCATGCTTCTGTACGCCGCGCGATTCCGCACGTGGTGCCGGTCCTATCGTTGCCATCCGCGCACATTTGATTGCGTGCGGCGATCGCATTCATGTGAGTGCGGCGTCGTTTTTATTCGACGGCGGATCGAATGCATGCAACGGGCGATCGTATGAATCTCGCCTGGAGGACAGTGTTTTCGATCGCCGGTCCGATTCATTCGATCGCGCATCGGATGAATCCGACCACGCGATCGAATTCATGCGATCCGGCATCGGATGAATCTCGGCTGGAGGACAGTGAATTCGACCGGCGATCGGAAGAATGGCGCTTCGTCACGCTGCGAGGGTCATGAAGACCATCACCAGTTCACCGTCCGTTGTGACGAAGAGCTCATGACAAATGATCTTCTCGACCGTTTGCGCGGCATCGCCCATCCGCCGCTCCAGCTCGGC
>C688J35102_120989385_pt1 | contig 11098 bp, 10 predicted proteins | sample HopSoiMetagenom2_FD_35102 | JGI IMG/M metagenome (IMG submission 35102)
AGCGGCTGCTCCGGTCGGTGGTGGCGACGCCGCGGGCCGCCGGCGGCCGGCGTGGTGACCTGGCGGCGGCGCTGGAGACGCTGCGCCGTCCGCCTCGGCGGCGCGGGCTGGTCGTAGTCATCTCCGACTTCCTCGGCGACAGCGACTGGGAGCGCCCTCTGCGCGGGCTCTCGGCGCGGCACGAGCTGCTGGCCATCGAGGTGGTCGACCCGCGGGAGCTGGAGCTGCCCGACGTCGGGCTGCTGACGGTTGTCGACCCGGAGAGCGGGCAGACCCTCGAGGTGCCCACAGGGGACGCAGACTTCCGCCGGCGGTTCGCCGAGGGCGCCGCCGCCCAGCGGGCGGAGATCAGCCGTGCGCTGCGCCGCGCCGGCGCCGGGCACCTGCAGCTGCGCACCGATCGCGACTGGCTGATGGACGTCGTCCGTTTCGTCGCCGACCGGCGGCGCGCCGGCACCGGAGGAGCTTCCCGATGACCTTCCAGTCCCCGATCTGGCTGCTCGGGCTGATCGTGGTCGCCGCGCTGATCGCCTTCTACGTGCTGCTGCAGCTGCGCCGGAAGGCATACGCGGCGCGGTTCACCAACGTGGCGCTGCTCGGCTCGCTGGTGCCCAAGCGGCCCGGCTGGCGGCGGCATCTGGCCTTCGGGCTGGTGGCGCTGGCGCTGGGGACGCTCATCGTCTCCCTCGCCGTCCCCAGCGCCAAGGTGCGGGTCCCCCGGGAGCGGGCCACCGTGATCATGGCGCTGGACGTCTCGCTGTCGATGAAGGCGACCGACATCGAGCCCACCCGGTTCCGGGCGATGCAGGCCGCCGCCAAGCAGTTCGTCGGCGTGCTGCCGACCCGGATCAACCTCGGTCTGGTCTCCTTCGCCGGGTCGGCGAACACCCTGGTGACGCCGACGACGGACCGGACGCAGGTCCGCGGCGCCATCGACAACCTGCAGCTGGCCGAGAGCACCGCGATCGGCGAGGCGGTGTTCACCTCGCTCACCGACATCGAGAACTACCAGTCCAGCCTCGGCAACTCGAAGAAGGCGCCGCCGGCCCGGATCGTGCTGCTGTCCGACGGCTACAACACCGTCGGCCGCGGCGACACCCAGGCGATCGACGCGGCGCGGGCGGCGAAGGTTCCGGTGTCGACGATCGCGTTCGGCACCGACTTCGGCACGCTCACCCTCGACGGGGAGACCGTGCCGGTGCCGGTCGACAGGTCGACGCTGAAGAAGATCGCCGACGACACCGGCGGCAGCTACAGCGAGGCGGCCAGTGCCGCCCAGCTGCAGAAGGTCTACGAGGACCTGGGCAGCCAGATCGGCTACACGACCGAGCCGAAGGACATCAGCCCCTGGTTCGTGCGCGGCGGCGTCCTGCTGGCCCTGCTCGGCGCCGTGCTGAGCCTGATCTGGACCAACCGGTTGCTCTGAGCGCCCGAAACGTCGGACGGCGGTGCTTTCCTGTCGCCGTGCCCGAGGTGATCGTCCCGTCCGGCCCGTTCCGGCTGTCCGAGTCCGCGGAGTTCGGTTTCGGGCAGCGGGACGCCCAGCGGTTCGACGGCGTGATGCGCATGGCCTTCGCCCTGGACGGCAGCTTCGCGCCCGTCGCGGTGGCGGTCCGGCAGGCGGTCGACGACGGCCCGGTCGAGGTCGAGGTCATCGGGTCCTCGGACACCGAGCGGGCCGTCGGGCAGACCGCGCGCGTGCTGAGCCTGGACTCCGACGCGGCGAGCTATCCCGAGGTGGGGGAGCGGGACCCCGTCATCGCCCGGCTCATGGCCCTCCGGCCGGGCCTGCGCCCGCCGCTGTTCCACTCGCCGTACGAGGCGGCCGCCTGGTCGGTGCTGTCGGCCCGTCGGCCGGCCCGGCAGATGGCCGCCGTCCGCGACCGGCTGTCGGCCGAGCACGGCCGGGAGTTCGAGGTCGCCGGCCGGCAGCTGGCAGCGTTCCCGGGACCCGAGGCGCTCCTGGCCGTGCCGGCCGTGCCCGGGCTGCCCGAGCTCAAGGTCGAGCGGCTGCACGCGGTCGCCCGGGCCGCCGCCGAAGGGTTCCTGGACGTCGCGCGACTGCGGGCGCTCGGACCCGACGAGGCCGCCGCGCAGGTGCGGACCCTGCCCGGCATCGGGCCGTTCTACGCCGCGCTCGTCGTCCTCCGTGCCGTCGGGTTTCCCGACGTGCCCGTGACGGAGGAGCCGTTGGCGCTGGAGCTGATGGGCCGGCTGTACGGGCTGGGTGCCCCGGCCACCGCCGCGGACATGGCGCGGCTGAGCGAGCCGTGGCGGCCGTGGCGGACCTGGACCACGGTGCTGCTGCGGGCGGCCGGCCCACTCGTCCCCGAGAGGTAGCCGTCGACCCCGTCAGCGGGAGGGGTCGAGCACCAGCTTGCCGGTGGTGCGGCGGGAGAGCAGGTCCTGGTGCGCCTCGCGGACGGCGGACAGCGGATACCGGCCGCCGCCGACCGCGCGCAGCGAGCCGTCGGCGACCATCGGCAGCAGGCCGTTCATCGCCTCGTCCATCATCTCCGGCCGGCTCATGCAGTGGGCCAGCCAGAAGCCGATGACCGCGCGGCTGGTGCCCATCAGCGATCCGGCGTTGATCGGCTTCGGCGGCGTGCGCCCGGCCATCCCGTAGGTGACCAGCCGGCCGAACGGCGCCAGAGCGGACAGCGACCCGTCGAAGACGTTGCCGCCGGTCATCTCCAGCACGATGTCGACGCGGCGGCCGCCGTTGGCCTCCCGCAGCGCGGCGGTGAACTGCTTCGGGTCGTCGTCGGCCAGAGCCGGGTCGACGCTGGCGTCGGCGCCGAGCTCCTCGGTCAGTGCCCGCTTCTCGGCGCTCGAGGCGGTCGCGATCACCCGCCCGGCGCCCCACTGCTTGGCCAACTGCACGGCGAGCGAGCCCACACCACCGGCACCCGCGATCACCACGACCGATTCGCCGGGCTGCAGGTGCGAGCTGGTGCGCAGCATGTGCCAGGCGGTCGCGCCCTGGACGACGAGGGCGAGCGCCTGCTCGTCGGTGACGTCGTCCGGAACCTCCCACGTCATCCGCGGGTCGGCCGCGACCTTCTCGGCGTAGCCGCCGGCCGGTGCCAGCCCGACCACCCGCGGCCCGCCGCCCGACCGGCCGACGAACTCGGTGCCCGGGATGAGCGGCAGCTCCTGCTGTGCCAGGTAGCTGTTCTCGGTCTGGTGCGTGTCGGCGTAGTTGACGCCGGCGGTGGAGACCTCGAACAGCTGCTCGCCCTCGCCGGGAGTGGGGTCGGGGAGGTCGACGACGTCGAGGACCTCGGGGCCGCCGAAGCGGGTGATCTGCACGGCTCGCATCCGCTGAGGCTAGGGCCTCCGGGCCGAGGGGTGCCGGGTGCCGGTTCGAAGGAGGTCGCCACAGCGCGTACGCTGCGCAGTCGAGTGAGCCGTCACGGGCAGGGCGCGAGCAAGCCGCCCCGTGGTACGCAGTTGAGCAGTGCCGCTCCGAGAAGACGGCCCTACCATGCCTCCACCACGAGACCGGGAGGCCGCCATGACGGTCATCATGCAACAGACCATGCCCGAGGGGACGACGCTGGAATTCCTGGACGAGGTGACCCAGCACATGGGCGTGGAGACGGACCCGCCCGATGGTCTGGTCGTGCACACGCACTTCGAGGAGCGGGGCCACATCCAGGTCGTCGACGTCTGGGACTCGCAGGAGGCCTTCGAGCGGTTCCAGGAGAGCGTGCTCGTGCCGACCATGCACAAGGTCGCCGCCGAGCACGGGATGGACATGTCACAGGCGCCCCAACCTGACACGACGTTCATGACGGTCGCCGGCCTGGTCAAGGGCCGCTAGCTGTACTGATCGGACAGGTTGGTGCACCGCCTCTGAAAGAGGCAGCTCTTGATGTGAGGAGCGGCTCCGGCTGGCCCGCTGCATCGTGGAGGGCTCGGGCCAGCCGGGCGTCCGCGGGGTCAACAGAACATGCTGACTCCGGTCCGCGTAGACCCTGGTGCACCGTGAGTGCAACGACGGGCCTGCGCGTCTCGCGCAGGCCCGCCGCTTCGTCACGGGGATGTACCGAGGTCTCGGGTCAGCCGTTGCTCCCTGCAGGAGTTGTCGTCATGGTGCTGCCCTCGAGCTTGTTGGCCGCTTCGGCGTACTTGTTCGTGAACGTGTCGGCGTAGCTCAGCTTCGATGTGTCGACGCCGTTCGCCTTCTCCATGGCGAAGATGACCTTCGGGCCACCGGCCGGCATGAGCCCGTCCGGCAGGAACTGGGCCTTATCGGTGGTCAGGCCGGCGATGTACTGGTCCTTCGAGATGGTGGCGTTCTGCACGAAGTCGGCCGGAAGCTTGTTCGCGATGTCCGCCGCCGAGTGCGTGTTGATCCAGTGCATCGTGGCCACGAGTGCGTCGACGACCTTCTGGGTCGCCTCCTCGTGGGACTTCACCCAGTCGGCCCGGGCGAGCAGACCCGCTGCCGGCCAGTCGCCGCCGAGCACCTGCGTCGCACCGTTGGCCGTGGCCAGGTCAACCGCCGAGTAGGCGATCTTCTGCGCCTCGAGGGAACCGACCGTCGGCTGCGTGGTCATGACGCAGTCCGCGGAGTGGCGCTGGAGGGCGGCGATGGCGGTGGCACCGGCCCCGACGGCGAGCGTGTGGTAGTCGCTCTTCGTCAGACCGGCCGTGGAGGCGAGGAACTGGGTCAGCTCGTCGGTGCCCGAGCCGAGGTCGGTCACGCCCATCGTCTTGCCCTTGAAGTCGGCGGGCGAATGCACGCCGCTGCCGGTGGCGCACATGATGCGCTCGCCGGGTGCACCCGAGAGCTGCACGACGTTGATGACGTCCTTCCCCTTCGACTGAAAGTCGACGGTGTGGACGTACCAGGCGCCGGCGAAGTCCACCTGGCCCGAGGCCATGGCGTCCTCGGCACCGACGCCGCCGTTCTGCTCGGTGGAGAGCTCCACGTTGACGCCGTACTTCTTGTAGAAGCCCAGGTTCTGGGCGAGCTGGTAGGGGAGGTAGATCTGCTTGTCGATGCCGCCGACCATCATCTTGACGGTGGGGACCGAGGAACTGCTGCCGCCGCTGCTGCCGCTGGCCGAGTTCGACGTGCCGGAGCCGCCGCCGCAGGCCGTCAGGCTCAGGGCGATCGCCCCGACGGCGGCAACGCTGTAGATTGCCCGCTTCTTCATGGTTGGGGTGCTTCCTTTCGTGATGGGATTGCGTTCTCTCGTGACGTCATCGGGGAACGGTCGAATGAGCTTTTTCTTCTAGATGGCCGGCGCCTCGGAGCGGCTCGGCGGACGCCACTTCAGGAGCCGGTGCTCCAGGAGGCTGATGAGGAATTCGGCGCCGAGCGTGACGACGGCGATGATCACCATGCAGGCGAACACGGTGTCCGGATCGAAGGTGCCCTGGGCCTGGCTGATGATCAGACCGATTCCCTTCTGCGCCCCGAGCACCTCGGCCACGAGTGCGCCGACGATGGCGAAACCGAAGGCCGTGTGAAGGCTGGCGATGATCCAGGTCATCGCCGAGGGAATGGTCACGTGTCTCGCGACCTGAACCGGTGAGGCGCCGAGCACTCGCACGTTCGCGATGAGATTCTGGTCAACTTCGCGAACGCCCTGGAATGCGTTGAAGAACACGATGAAGAACACGAGCACGGCGGCGAGCAGCACCTTCGGGAATGTCCCGAGGCCGAACGCCACGATGAAGATCGAGCCGAGGATGATGCGCGGGATCGAGTTGACGATCCGGATGTAGGGCCCGACAACTGCCGACAGGTACCGGTTCGAGCCCAGCAGAATGCCGAGCACGACGCCGGCCAGCGTGCCGAGGAGAAAGCCGCCGAACGCCTCCTTGGCCGTGACCCAGAGGTTCTCCCAGATGCTGCCGAAGGCCGTGCCCCTGCTGAACAGCGTGACCAGGCTGTTCCAGATCTGCGACGGCTGACCAAAGAAGAACTTGTCCACCCAGCCCTCGGCGGTGAACCACTGCCACCCACCGATGACGATGACGGCCAGCGCCACGCGGCCGATCCAGATGGCAGTTCTCCGGCGCCGGTTCCTGCGCCTGCCCGCGACCTGGAGGTCGGCCGGCTGGACGGCCGCTGCTGCTCCCTGACCGCCGATGACCGCGGTCATGCCGCCGCGCCTGCCGATCGCGCGTAGGCCCGGGTGACCTCGTCCTTGAGCGATTGCCAGATCCGTTCCTGGAGCTCGAGGAACCGCTGCTCGTGGCGGATTTCCTGGACGTTCCCACGCGGTCGCGGCAGATCGACGTCGAAGACGTCTTTGACCGCGCCGGGGCTGCTGGTCATGATGACCACGCGGTCGGACAGGGCGACGGCCTCGTCCAGGTCGTGGGTGATGAACAGCACCGAGGGGCGCAGTTCCTCCCAGAGCTTGAGCAGCTCGTTCTGCATGATGATCTTCGTCTGCGCGTCGAGGGCGCCGAACGGCTCGTCCATCAGCAGGATTCGCGGGTCGTTGATGAGGGCGGCGGCCATCGCGACGCGCTTGCGCATCCCGCCGGAGAGCTGATGCGGATAGCGGTCCTCGAAGCCGGCCAGGCCGACACGGCGGATCCAGTCCGTGGCGAGCTGGGCGGCCTCGCGCTTCGGCGTCCCGAGGAGGATCGGACCCATCATCACGTTGTGGAGGACGGTCTTCCACGGGAACAGTGCGTCGGCCTGGAACATGTAGCTGACGCCGTCGGTGATGCCGTTCACCGGCGTGCCGCCGACCGTGACCGAGCCCGCGCTCGGCTTCTCGAGGCCGGAGACCTGGGCCAGCGTGGTGGACTTGCCGCAGCCGGTGGGGCCGACGATGGAACAGAATTGTCCGGGTTCCACAGCCAGCGTCACGTCCTTGATGGCCGTGAACGCCTCGCCTTTCGGGGTCAGATAGCGCTTCGTCAGCCCGACGATGTCGATACCCGCCGGCTGATCGACTCGGCTCGGACCTTTCGGCCGGCGGTGTGACTGATTCCTGAGCATGGTGGAAGACCTCTTTGTCCTACGGGGAGGGATGGCTGCGCTTTCGAGGGCGACAGCGGGAACAACCGCGTGGCAGCAACTGTGACGGGGCCCATAGCGAGTTGTCGATTTTCCTCCGCAAGGAGCACTGCACGCGTTGCGCTCATTTCTGTGCATAAAACGCACGGGGGGCTGGCTGTGACGCGCGTTACCCTGCTCGTGTGTCCAGGCCCTCGGTCCGGCTGCCGCGACGGCTGTCGACCCAGATCACCGTGCTGGTGCTCGGCCTCATCCTGATGACGGTGGGCATCGGCGCCGTGGTGTCGTTTCTGCAGGCACGCAGCGAGCTCGACATGCAGGCCGGCGAGCGGGCGCTCGCCGTCGCCCGGGTCGTGGCCACCGACGCCGACGTCATCGAGGCGTTCTCCACGCCGGAGCCGCCGGCCATCATCGACCCGATCGCCGAGCACTTCCGCGAAGCGACCGGAGCCGAGTTCATCGTCGTGGCAAATGACAAAGGGATCCGTTTTTCGCACCCTAATCCACAGCTGATCGGTACATCACTGCTCGATGATCCCGGTGAGAATCCGCAGGAAGTGCTTTCGGGAAAGACGTTCGTGGGGCTCCAGAACGGTTCTCTCGGCCAGTCCATGCGGGCGAAGACGCCCATCCGCGATGCGGACGGAAAGGTGATCGGTCTCGTCTCCGTCGGAATCTCGGAGCAGAAGATCAGCGAGACCCTGCGCGCGCACCTGCTCATCTACCTGCTGCCGGCGATCGTGGGCCTGGGCCTGGGTGTGATCGGTGCGGTGCTGCTCTCCCGACGGGTCAAACGGCAGACCTTCGGCCTCGAGCCAGGCGAGATCGCCGGGCTGCTCGAGCAGCGTGAAGCCATGCTGCACGGGATCCGGGAAGGTGCTGTCACGGTGGATACCGCCGGGCGGATCACGATGATCAACGACGAGGCGCAGCGCTTGCTCGGCGTCGACCGGGACGCCGTCGGTCGGCGGCTGTCCGAGGTGCTCCCTCCCGGCCGGGTCCAGGAGGTGCTCACCGGTGAGACCGCGAGCTTGGACGAGGTCATCGTTCTGTGCGACCGCGTGCTCGTCGTCAATCGCATGCCGGTCGAGCTGCGCGGACGGGCCATCGGCGCCGTCATCACGCTGCGCGACCGAACCGAGCTGGATGCCCTCGTCCGCGAGCTGCAGGACGTCCGCGGCCTCGCGGACGCGCTGAGAGCCCAGGAGCACGAGTTCGCCAACCGGCTGCACGTCATCGGCGGGCTCGTCGAGCTGGGCAAGTACGACGAGGCCGTGCGCTACATCGACCGCCAATCGGACCTCTACCAGGAGCTCGCTGCGGTCATCGTCGGGTCGATCGGCGACCCGGTGGTGTCCGCACTCCTCTTGGGTAAGGCGGCGGTCGCCAGCGAGCGCGGAGTGACGCTGACGGTGGTCCGCGGGACCGAGCTGCCCGAGCTGCTCGACGAGGATTCGCAGGCCCTGGTGACCATCATCGGGAACCTCATCGACAACGCGATCGACTCGGCGTCGCACCGGGCGACCGGCGGCCGCGTCGAGGTCGCGATCGGCCTAGAAGGGGATTGGCTCGTCGTCCGCGTCCACGACTCGGGTCAGGGGGTCGACGCGGCCATCGCCGACGAGATCTTCACCGACGGCTTCACCACGAAGGCGGCGCGGCAGCCCGGCTATCGGCGCGGTCTCGGGCTGGCCCTCGTCAGCCAGGAGGTGCGCCGTCGACGGGGCCGCATCTCGGTGGTGAACGCCGACGGAGCGGTCTTCACGGTCAGGCTGCCCGTGCCCGCCGCGATCCACGACGTGGGGGTGCCGGTCCCGTGATCCGCACCATGGTCGTCGACGACGACCCGGCAGCCGTCAGCATCCACCGTGAGTTCGTCGACCGGATGCCCGAGTTCACTGTCGTCGGGACGACGACGAGCGGGGCCGAAGCGGTGCAGCTGGCCGAGACGCTGCGCCCGGACTTGATCCTCCTCGACATGTACCTGCCGGACCTGCCGGGCCTCGAGGTTCTTCGCGCGCTGCGCACCTCCGGGCGGCAGCCCACCGACGTCATCGCCATCACCTCGGCCAAAGATGTCGACATCCTCCGTGGCGCCATGAACCTCGGTGTCGTCCACTACATCGTCAAGCCGTTCGGCTACCGCGTGTTCCGGGAACGGCTGGAGAACTACGCCGCCGCACGCAGCCGGCTCGCCGTCGCGCACGCGCCGGGCCAGCGGGAGATCGACCGGATCTTTGCGCTTCTGCGCAGCGGCAGCGACGACATGCTGCCCAAGGGAATCTCGGGGGCGACGCTCAAGGTCGTCGTCGACATCCTGCGGTCCGCCGACGACCGACTGACGGCCGGCGACCTCGCCAGCCGCGCGGGGTTCAGTGAGAGCGTGGCCCGGCGGTATCTCAAGTTCCTCTCCGACTCGGGCAACGTGGAGTACCACCCCCGGTACGGAAGTGCCGGTCGGCCAGAGCACCTGTACAGCTGGACCGGCTCCGCCTGAGACGCTGGCCCCGCGGTGCCGGTCCCAGTCAGCGTCGCCACGCAGCGCCGGGCTGCTCGCCGGAGCTGACGTGTGACCTCAGTAGGCGGACAGCCAGTGGTGCGTGTCGGCGTAGTTGACGCCGGCGGTGGAGACCGCGAACAGCTGCTCGCCGTCCCCGGGGACCGGGTCGGGCAGGTCGACGACGTTCAAGTGATCTGCACGGCTCGCATGGGAGAAGGTTATGGGCCGCCCGACGAGGTGCTCGTGGTGGACCGGTTCAGCTGACGGGCAGCGCTACCAGCCGGGCGGCCAGTTCTGCGTTGCGACGCAGGAAGGGCGCCCATCCGCCCGGCGCCCGGGCGCCGGGCACCGACCGGGAGCAGGTCTCCTGCTCCCAGGCATGGAGTCGGCCGTTCCGGATCCGCAGCCGGACCAGGACGCCGTCCCCCCAGGCGGTGACGTCCCGATCGCCCTCCTCGCCCGGCGTGGTGACCCGCTGCGGCGCGACCACCCACTCGAGCGCCTCGATCTCCTCCTGGAGCCGCGCTGCGGCCTCGTAGGCCTGAGCCCCGGCCGCGGCGTCGCGCCGCGCGGTCAGTGCCGCGAGTGCGTCGGCGACCGCCGTCGGCTCGCGGTCCAGCACGGACTCGACGGCGCTCGCCAGCTGCGAGACGGGGGTGTCCTGCCCGCCGCGCAGCCGCGCGAGCTCCCGCTCGCCGGCGGTGCGGGTAGGGCCGGCGTGGCCGATCGGGAAGAGCCGTTCCAGTCCGGAGACGGCCAGCCGCACCTTGCCGGCCCCGAGGTAGGGCCCGAAGCAGCGGACACCCGGTGCCGGCCGGCGTGCTGGGGCGAGGCCGAGCCGCGGCGCCTCCGGCGAGGGGTCCAGGCGGATGCTGACGGGCACCTCCAGGCCGCCGACGATCCGGTTCCACGGTGGCAGAGACTGCTCGAGCAGGTTGCGTTCGGCCCAGGCCGCCTCGTGCGAGGAGTCGCAGACCAACGCCTCGATCCGGGCGACCCGGAGCATCATCCGGCGCAGATGGCGGCGGTCCCGCAGGTCGCCCCAGTAGGAGCTGACCCGGCGGCGCAGCTCTCCGGCCCGCCCGACGTACAGCACGCGGTCGCTGTCGTCCCGGAAGCGGTACACGCCCGGAGCAGCCGGCAGCGCGGCTACGGCCTCCGGTCGGGCGGGCATGCCCCATCGTGTGCGGAGCAGGAGCGCCGGTGGCGGCGCCGCGCCCGACAGCTACCGGGTGCGACGCGCCAACCGGGGCCTCAGGTCATCGGGTGGTCTGCGCCTCGCGACGCGGGAGCACCCAGTCGGGGCGCACGTAGTGGCAGGTGTAACCGAAGGGGATCTTCTGCAGGTAATCCTGGTGCTCCTCCTCGGCCTCCCAGAACGGTCCGGCCGGGGTCACCTCCGTGACGACCTTGCCGGGCCACAGACCCGAGGCGTCGACGTCGGCGATCGTGTCCAGTGCGACGAGCCGCTGCTCCTCGCTGGTGTAGAAGATCGCAGAGCGGTAACTCCGGCCCACGTCGTTCCCCTGCCGGTCCTTCGTCGACGGGTCGTGGATCTGGAAGAAGAACTCCAGCAGCTCCCGGAAGGAGATCACCTCGGGGTC
>C688J35102_120989384_pt1 | contig 11094 bp, 8 predicted proteins | sample HopSoiMetagenom2_FD_35102 | JGI IMG/M metagenome (IMG submission 35102)
GCTCGGGGCCGGGCCCTTTTTGATGGTCCGAAGTCAGGCGACCGTGCTGGTGGTCGCCTTGTCGCCGATCGGCTTGCTGCGTACGACACCGCCCTGGATCGCGGCCTGTTGCAGTTTCGTGCCGTGCAGGAACCCGACGTACGACAGGATCGCGATCGACAGGGACACACCGACCGAGTAGGCGACCTGCCCGGCCTGGAAATGCTGGTGCGTGTCCTGCGAAAGGATCCACGCCTCGACGAACGCCTTGACTGCGGCGAAACCGAGCAGCACGAAGCCCTTGGCGAACGCGGACCAGTGGGTGCGCATGAACATGCCGGCCAGCACGGGCAGGCCCACCGTAACGGCCAGCGACACCAGGCCGGCCGGGGAGATCGCACCGACGTACGTAGGCAACTGCGGGAAGATGATGTTGGAATCCACGAGTCCTCCTCGAGAGCTCGCGCGCCGGGTCCGTCCCGGCGCAGTTTCAGGTCCGGCGCCGGCGGGTGCACGCCCGGCACCGGGTGGACAGGTATATGCCGGGCGCGACCCTGCGGGTCCGGTGTTTCCACCAGCACACGGTCAGCCGGGTCAGCCAGCCCGGCATCAGTCAGCGGGGCTCGACGGCGCCGGCGAGCGCGGGGACGCGGCCGGCGACGGGGACGGGGCAGGGGCGGCGGTCGATTCCAGCAGCCGCCGCATCACGCACTGCTCGGCCTCGGCGTCGGTGTCCGAGGCCTGTTTGCAGGCCGGGAGGTAGATCTGCGCCCGGATGATCATGCGGACCGCCTCGGCGGCGCGCTCACCGCCCTGCTGGTAGCAGGTGCCGCCGACGGTGGTGCAGTCGGCGATCCGGGCGCTGGTGGTCGCCGTCTGCCGCAGGATCTCCGCGTTCTCGTTGGACCGCGACCGGTTCTGCAAGACGATCGTCAGCAGACCCACGACCAGCACGGCGACGATCGCCAGGCCGGTTGTCATGAGCCGGTTCTGGCGTTTCTGCGCAGCCGTGGATGCGCGGGTCTCTTCGGTGAGCGCATGGGCGGCTTCACCAAGGTTGTTCAGGGTTTCGCTCAGGTGGGCGGGCAGCATCGCGTTCATCGTTTTCTCCGGGTTCTCTGTCGCCTTTGATCTCATCCACCGCGCTGTTCAGCAGCGCGACAGCGTCGTTCACCATGGCCACCACACGGGCGAGCCGGTCGCTGTCTCCGCCGGAAAATGGCGGCGTGTGAGTTGACGCCATCAGCGGGTCTCTCCATCTCTGTCGCGGCGCCGCAGCGCAAGCTCGCGTTCGCGGTTCAGCTCTTGCAGCAACTCAGTGCATTTGGTCAGGGCGTTGGCCGCCGCCAGCAACGTCGGGATGACCTTGTCCTGTACGTCCGCGTGCTGGGCTTTGCTCTCCGCCTCGAGCCGGTCGGCGCGGGCGACCTCGCGGGCCAGCTCGGCGGTGCTGCGCGCCCACAGCTGCATGAAGATCCGGTAGAACAGCAGCCCGAGTCCGAGCACGGCGACGCCGAGGACGCTGTACTGGGCGAACGAGTCCCACCCGGGTGGGGCTGTCGCTTCCGCAGCCCACGCGGTCAGCGCCGGCCACAGCCAGGCGGCCGACAGCATGATGTCGTCCATGCCCTTTTGTCAGCCGACGCGTTCGACGGTCAGGAACGTGGGTCGGGGTGCTCCCGCCCGGATCTGGTACTGGCCGGTGCCGCCGGTCCGCTCGCCGGTCACCACGAACGTTTTGTTGCCGGTGGCTCCCGCGGTGTACTCGGCGTATCCGGCAACGGCGAACCCGACCGTCGTGGAGTTGGGGACGGTCAACTGCACACCGATCATCTGCGTGCCGGTCGAATTGTCCTGACGCACCCGCATCACACACATCTCGACGGCGGCCGACACGCTGGAAGACACCGCCGTGAACAGCTTGATCGCGTACTTCCAGCCGTTGACCAGCGGCGCGGTGACGCTCAGCACTGACCCGCTCTCCGCGTTCCAGGTGGCCGAGTCCACGAGCAGCGACGCGGTCGCGACCCGTTCGACCGCGGTGATCGTGGTGTAGGCGGTGCCGTTCCAGCGGACCAGCACCCCGTTCGCGTCGAGGACCTCCGACCCGAGGAACGTGGACCACACCGCCCACGGGTAGGTGAAGGACGGCACCCGCAGCCGGCCGCCGCCCGGGTCCAGGTGCGGGCCGACGTACTGCACGTTCGCCGCGGTGATCGTGGACGCACTGTTCGCGACGGTGACCAGGGCCAGAGTCATGTCCCATTGCCCGGTCGTGCCCTGCTGGGTTTGGGAGGTGGGTGCGCCGGCGCCTGGTGTGCCCTGGATGACGACCAGGGTGACGTCCCAGGTGGTGCGGTCCAGGCGCAGCACGACCAGGTCGATGCGGGTGGACCCGGACGAGTTCGCCGCGATCGCCACCGTGACGATCGAACTGCCGGACCACCAGATGTGCCCGCGTACCAGCGCGTACCGGTCCGCCGCGATCTTGATCTGCCGGCCCGACGAGTCGCCGTAGATCAGCTGGGGGCTGGTGAAGTCCCCCATCACCCCGTGGTACGGCCCGAGCGCGGCGCCGAGCTTCTCGAACCCGATGTCGTTGACGACGCGGCCGTCGGCCGGACTCGGCCATGAATCTTCAGCCACCGCAATTTCCCCCGTCCTTCAGCTGGTTGTGGCCCTGCGCTACACGGCGGCGGGCACGACGTTTCGTTCGAGATACGACATCCGCCGGTCCAGGGCGCGCTGCCGTTGCAGCCACTTCGGGTCGGACGATTCGGCCTGCGAGCCGACGGTGGCGGAGATGAACTCGCCGGAGCCGGCGGCGACCTGGAAGTGCACGGTGGCGACGACGTCTTTGATCATCGAGCCGGGCCATGTTTCGACGGACACCAGCGAGCCGATGGTGTAGTCGCCGTACCCCAGGCTTGGGGTGTCCGCGATGGACGTCGGTACCCGGGCGGTCTCGGCGCCCTCGGCCAGCGCCGCGTCACCGTCGGTGTTCAGATCGGCCACGGGGTCGTTACCCGGGCGCGACACCAGCGTTTCGCGGCGGTCCCACGCGTCCTGGCTGGGCTGGTTGTCCCGCTCGAGCAGCAGCCGGTCGGCGCCCTCGCCCTGCCCGCCGACGATCGCCGCGTTCGCGGTCGGGGCGGTGACCTCGTACGCCACGTACTTCAGCGAGCCGTTGCCGAACCCGAAGAACACCTCGCCTGAGTAGTCCGGCGGGTCGTACACCTGGAACTCGACGTGCCCGGCCACCCGCGTCGTTTTGAACCCGAGGCCGCCGCCGGCGGCCGCGACCCGGCGCAGCACGTCACCCAACGGCTCCATGCGGTCGGCTTTCGCGGTCATGGTGGCGGCCAGTCCGACGTTCGCGCCGAGGGTAAGCTGCGGGATCTGCCTTGCGGGCAGCGCGCTCACACCAGCGTTCTTGTCGACGAGGTCTCGCAGCGCGAACTCGGCGTTGCCCGTGTAACTCCAGTTGTCGATCACCTGGGCGCTGGGTGCGAGGGTGCCGTCGGGATAGGTGAGCCTCGACACGATCAGGCTGAGGTAGTCGGAAAAGTTGACCGTGATCTGGCCGGCGCCCGCGTTCTCGCCGTCGTCGCTGCGTTCCCACAACCATTTCTCGACCGGCCCGGAGATCAGGACCTCCCGGTTGCGGATCACCTCGACGCGGCAGCCGGGATTGAGTTGGTCACGGATCCACGAGTAGCCGGGGCACGTGAACATCCCGGATCCGGGCTCGTTGAACTTCAGCGTGATATCGAGCGACGTCCAACACTTGATCGGGTCGCCCTGCACGGTGAGCTGCTTGTCGTGGACCAAAATGGTGTAGTCGGACACTGCTACGCCCCTTCGTAGCGGGGGTAGAACGTCAGGTCGACCTGGGTGCCGACGTCCCCACCGGACACGTTGAAGATCACGTCGTTGTTGCCGGGGACCAGCCACCACAGGTACGCGTTCGGCCAGTCGAGCGCCGACGACAGGTTCTGGTCGGCCGGCCCGCGCACGGACGGCCGGTCCGTGGTGATGGTGATCTGCTCCCCGGCCGACAGCCCGTACGTGAGGGTGAATTCGTAGCCCGTGGTGACGTTGGTGGCGGTCATCGCCGACATCGGCCCGGTGATCGTCCACTGCGGCCACGCGTCGACGTCACCCACGTTCTCGACCTGCGACTCACCCAGCGCCAGGGAGTCGCTGATGGTGGGGAACGGGTTGAGGAAGTCGACGCCCGGGATGTACGAGTGCGTGATCGTGACGGGGGTCGTGTCGCGCCAGTACCCGTCGGGGCAGAACAGATTCACGGCGTCCTTCGAGTACAGCCACCCCTCGCCGGCCTCACCTTCCAGACCCGCGTTGTAAAACCCCTCGATGGACCTTGCGCTCCCGTCCGGGCGTTGCACCGTCAGCACCCCAGGAAGACCCCGGTGCACGGTCATCGTGAACGCCCGCCGGATCTGCCGATGCCGCTCGATGTACTCCTGGTGACTCTCCCCGCCCACATAGATCGGCCACGTGATCGAGCCCGGCTTGGACCGAATGAACCGGACCTGCTCCCCGCCACGCGGCAGTGGGTCGGTGACGATCTCGTAGGTGGTGGCGTTCCAGCCGGCCGGCCCGTTCATGGTGAACCATCCCGGGTCGTCGCCGGTGTCGGTCAGCGGCCACACTGTGCCGGTCGGGTCCGTCCACGTCGCGACGATCGTCCCGACGTCCTCGATCACATCCGTCACCGCCCGCCCTCCTTTCGCGAATACGTTTGGGCTGGCGGCGGGCCGGCGAAGAGGCCCGAATGTGGCACACCCAAAACCCATCTATATGTGACGGTCACGTATAGCATGTGAGCGTCACATATAGATGGGGAGAGGGTTCATGCCGAACAAAACACTGAGCCTGCGCGACGAGGACCTCGCGCTCTGGGAACGAGCCGAACGCGTCGCGAAGGACCAGAAGACCAGCCTGTCCGCGCTGGCGTTGTCCGCCCTCGCCGAGAAACTCGGCGGCACCGAAACGTGCAGGGTGGCCATCTACGGCGAGGAAGACACCAAGGGCCACTGGGAGATGTTCGAAGGCCGCTGGCTAACCATCGCGCCCGACCAAAAGTACGACAGCCTCGACTGGGATATCTCCCCCCGGCCGATGCGTAACGGCAACTACGCCGACTGGAGCACCTTCATCGCGGAGACCGCCCGAGGCCGCATCGCCGTCTACATCCGCTACTACTACTCCACCTACGACAAGCCGATCACCTTCACCGTCTTCGACGACCTCGACGCCGCACGCCGCGCCCTGGCCGACGACCCCCGCGCCGACCAGGAAGCCTTCAAGACCGCCAGCTGGAAACTCGGCCACACCGGCAAACGCGGCGAAAAGGTGCTCTGGCGCGACGTCTGAACACGCCCCGGCCTGGCCCGCGACTACCGCGCACGGTCGTTGCGGGCCAGCACCGCCTCACGATCCTGGATCCGGCGCAACTGCACCGGATCCAACGTGGTGTCACGGAACGCGAACTGGTAGGTGTTCCCGCCACGCTGACCGGCACCGCGGGCGAGCTCGCTGATATCGCGCCACTGCTGCGAGGAGAGCACCGGCTCCGGCGACCCGGTGTTGTTGACCACCGTCGAGTAGCCGGGCGGCAGCATCCCGCCGTCGTCGAACTGCCCGGCGAGCATCGGCGAGGTCAGCAGCGAGTCGAAGCCCTGACCGAGCGGCGGCTCAGGCCACCCGTACCGCAGGAACGAGATCATCCGGTCCTGCTTGGTTTTCAGCTTCGCCGTGTCGACCTGGCCGCCCTCGGCGAAGCCGGGCAGGTGCAACTTCTGCGTGTAGTACGACAGTCGGGTGCCGACGTGGCCGATGGCCAACGGCACCCCGTTACCCCCGTAGGCCTCCGCATGCAGCCCGCTGATGTTGGACGCGGTGTGTCCCGGCCCGAGGTAGACGGTCCAATATTTACCGGGGCCGGCGACCATGCCGTGCCTTCCCGCCCCCATGTCCGATGTGGACATGTACCGGCGGTACAGCTTATGCCCGGTGGCCAGAGCCCAAAGGTCCCCAGTGAGTCCAGAGTTGTGGACAACGATGCCGTCGGCGATGAAGTTGTGGGCGTCCTCGATGTTCAGGTCCCACGTGTCCTGCTCGCCGTCGGGGGTGATGCCGAGAACGGTAGCGATGGTGAAATCGCCCTTGTCGAGCCATTCGGCGAGGCCGGGAGTGTCCCGCAGGTGTTGCTCGCCTGCGGCTTTCGCGCTGCGTGGCCACACAGTGAACGAGTGGAGGTCGCGGGCGTTCTTCACCGACTTGCCCTTGATGACGATCGGCTTCGTCCGCTTCGTGACCGTGATGTTCGAGACCGGGTCGCCGAGCACCAGGTGCAGTGCCCGGGCATCCTCGATCAGCTCCCGTGAGGCCGAATGATACGTGCGCTCGCCATGCCGTGACTGGTTGGCAGGGCGGTGCCCGTCGGCGTCGCAGTAGCCGTTCAGGAACGCCCGCTGCAACGCCGGCTCCCATGACCACACCGCCTGCGGCACCCGCTTGTCCGGGCCAAGTTTGCGCATCCCCAACTCGGTCAGCGCGCGAACGAGACGAAGGCTGGTACCGATGAGGCCGAAGCTGTCCCCGTGAGTGACGGTCTTGCACCAGCGGTCTCGGATGATGCGGGTGGCCCGGTCGCGGTCGTCGCCGAAAAGGCACAGCCGCAGCGACTGATCGGTGAGTGTGCCGTCGCCGACAGCGGCGCCGATCAGCCACGCCACGTCCTCGTCGACGACCGTCCCATCCGCTAGGGTCGGTGCATCCTGCGGCTCGGTCGGCATGATGCGCGGCTGCACCAGCAGGTCACCGCGCTCGAGTTGGTCGACGCGAGCCCACTCGGTGGCGAACGTCGCCCGGGTTGACTGCCACGACACCAGCGGATCGCCGTACTTCTTGTAGCGGGCGTCGTGCTTGGCGCACATGCCGTTGCACCGCGACCGGTTGGCGCAGGGGGACACCGAGCATTCGAAGTTGCCGTAGCGGCCAGTGATAACGCCCGGCCAGGCGCCCTCGTCGCGCTTCTGGACCTGTTCGGTTCCGGTCTGCATGACCCGCAGGAACGGGTGGTTGGCCGATGCGGTGACAGTCCGGTTGCGTGTCCGTACCCGGAACACGGGCTGGTGGATGGACTGCCATGCCTTGGTCACAGTGTGGGGTTCGAGCTTGCCGTCGACATACGAGTAGACGCGGTCGCCCGCCCGGATGTCCTCAATCGGTTTGACTCCATCTGGCCCATAAATCCGCACACCTTTAACGATACAGCAGTCGTACCTGTCGGGGCCGACCGCCGACCACAGGTACCGCTTGCCGCGCTGGGCGAGGGCGAACTTTTGCATCTTCGCGACCGTGGCGTTCGGGGACAGCGTCCCGCTCCACGTTCCGCTGCCCGCGATCGGCGTGTGCGCGCGTACCCACGCTTCCGTCGGCACCCACGTCTTGGAGACGTTCGTGTTGATCGGAACGTTGAGGACCTTGCCGCCCCCGGCGTACTTGGGCAGTTCCTCCCGCTGTTTCGGAGCGACCCGGCCGCCCCCGGCGAAGCCCGAAGCCGGGTCGGCCAGCACGGCGGCGCGCATCGACTCGACGATCTGATGGCCGCCGGCGGCCTGGACCTCCCGCGCGGTCCAGATGTGTTCGCCGTTGGACACCCGTGCGACGAACGAGTCGGAGGTGCCGGTGCCGGGCCCGACGAGCGGGCCACCTTCCGCGTAGCCGTGCGCGATCGCCCGGTTCATGTCGGACTGGGAGATCTTCCACTGCTTCTCGGCTTGGTCCGCGTTCACGCCCATCTTCAGCATCTGCTGCATGAATTGCAGCTTCTGCAAGTTCGTGTAGACAGATTTGAACGAGTTCGGGTCCATGAGGACCTTGGTTTTGACGTCCGTCGGGACGTCGCCGTACAGGTCGATGATGTGTTGAGTGGCGGTCGCGTCGAGGCCGAGCCGGTGCGCTTCCTCCTTCAGCGATTTGATCCGGTTGTCGTGTGCCCGGGTCACATCAGCGATGGGCTTGCCGGCGGCGATGTCCTGGAGGTACATCTCCCGGATCGACTTGGCGACCTCCTCCAGAGCGTCGCGGTTGCGCAGCCCTGTAGAGCTGTTCAGCGACAGCGACTTGGAGTGGCGGTCGTGCGCCTCCTTGGCCTGGTTGACTTGGTCGCGCAGCGCCATCGTCTTCTGCGCGAGGGTCTCGTCCGCCTCCGACTGGTTGACCGCCGCGGCGGTCTCGTTGTCGATCGCGGCGCGCACCGCGTCGGCCCGGTCCTTCGCAGTCGACTGAAGGTTGGAGTACGTCGCGATCAGGTTGTTGAGGACGCTGATGCTGGCCGCGTTACGGTCGTACGCGTTCAGGATGTCGACCTGCGCGGCGGCGCCGGTCTTGGCGACGTTGGCCTGAGCCGTCGCCACGACCTGCTGCCGTTCCATGCTCGAGGACATGATGTCGTTGGCGGTGGCCGCGGTGCCCATGACCTTGGCGTTCTGCACGAACGCGTCCCGGACCGCCTCGAGGTTTTTGCGCTGCTGCCAGTACGGGTTCTTCTCGTCGGCCGACGCGTAGATCCGCTGGCTCTGCTCCCACTCCTTCGACAGCTGGGTCTGCCGGGCGATTTCCGCGTTGAGTTTCTTGACCACCTCGGACGGGTCGCCGCTGGCCGCGGCCTTGACCATCGTGTCGAATGACACGCCCATCCGGCCGAGGGTGATGACGGCCTGCTGCATCTCCGGGTTGTTCTTGACGATCTTCTGGAACGCCTGATCCGCGTCGTCGCCGGCCTGCTTACCGGACAGCGACAGGTCCCGGTAGGTGGTGGACAACTCCCCGAGCGCCGACTTCAGCGTCTCCACCTTCGCGTGCTGCTCAGCGCTCTTGGCCGCGAAGTAGCCGAGCACCACGGTCGCCGCGGCGATCGCGACACCCCACGGCCCGCCCATCAGCCCGACCAGGGAACTGCCCGCGCTGACCAGTTTCGTCCCGACGGCGGTCGCGGCGGCGCCGGCCTTCGTCGCCACGTTGCCGAGCGCCCCGGCGAACCGGCCGGCCCCGTCGGCGATCTTCCCGCCGAGCGCGGCCGTGGCGGCGCCGGCCGTCGACGCCAGCCCGGAGATCTTCGACCCGGCCACCTGCACGCCGGCGGCGACACCGCTGGGCCCGTTGGCGGCGGCGGCGACCTCGAGCAGCGACGCCCGCAGCTGGGTCAGGCCGCTACGGGCGGCGGTCTGCGCCGTCGTGTTGAACGTGGCGATGCGGGCGTTGGCGTTCTGCACGGCGCCGGGAATACCGTTGATGACACCCACGGCCGCGCTGGTGCCGGTGCGCAAACCGTCCAGGCTGCGGGTCCACAGGGTGCTGCCGGTGACCGCGTCACGCATCCGGCCGGGCAGCGACCCGATCGCCGACGCGTACCCGGTCACCTTGTCCCGGGTGGCGCCCATCATGCCGCTGACGGTGGCGGTGGCCTTCCCGAACCGGCCGGTCTCCTCGGTGGCCCGGCCGGTGTCGATGGCGAACTTCTGCACCAGGCTCGACGACTTCGGCCCGAAGATCTCAGAGACCTGCTCCTTGATCTTCTTGATGCGCATGATCGCGGATAGGCCGCTGAAGGCCAGCGACAGCAGACCGATTCCGGTGACCATCGCGGTCAGGACACCGGTGGGCATCGAGTTGAGCACGTCGACGACCAGGGTCAGCACCCGCAGCACGATCGCGCCCATCGGCGCCGAGGCCTTGACGATGTCGATGAACAGTTGCCCGATCTCGCCGAGGAAGTGGAGGACCCGCGGCCCGTTCTCCTGGACATACGCCAGGAAGTCGCGGTAGCCCTGCGTCTTGTCGAGCTGCTCAGCCCACTCCGCGAAGTCCTTGGACAGCCCGACCAGACCCTCACCGATCGGCTTATTGAAAGGTGTCAATGCCAGGAAGAGAGAGACCAGGCCCTCAGCGACGTTCTCACCCGCATCGAACAAGGTTTGCAGCGTCGGCACCGCGGTCGCGTTGATGTAGCCGAAGAAACGTTGCCACACCGGGTTGCCGAGCGCTTTGACCGTCTGGATCGCCAGGCTGCCCATCTTGTCGGCGACCTTCGACACGAACGCCTCAACGTTCGGCAAATACTTCAGCAGGTTGGTGATCGCCGTTTCGAGCTGGGGAAGGAGCGGCTCCGCCGCCGCGGCCCGCAACCCCTTCAGGTCGTCCTTCAGCCCGAAGATGAACTTCGCGAAATGCTGCCCGGCCGGCGACAGCAGGCTCATCTTCTCGTTCAACGTGGAGAGCGCATCACCACCCGCCGTGCCCGTCTTCTCCCACGCGGCCTGCTGCGCGCGTTGCGCAGCCGTGACCGCCTGCGAAGCCTGCGCCAGCTGATACTGGGCGTCCTGCGCCTGGCGGGCCTGCGCACGGCGGGCGTCAGCCACCTGCTTCTGCGCCTTGGCGACCTGCTCCTGCCCGCGGATCTCCGACGCCCGCTGGGCTTCCTGAGCCCGCGCCACACGTTCCTGCGCGTCAGCGACACGCCGCTGCGCATCGGAGATCTTCTCCTCGCCGCGCCGCTGGACGTCCTGCCGCTGCTGCTGCTCCCGGGCCAGCTTCGCACGGGCGTCCGCGACCGTCTGATCCGCATCCTTGATCCGCTTGCGGGCGGCGATGACTTTCTCGTCGCCCTCGACGCCCTCCTTGTCGTACTTCGCCTTCTGCGCCGCGAGTTCCTTGTGCTTGACACCCAACTCCTCAAGCCGGACCGTCTGCTCGTCGTAGGCGTCCTTCGCCTGCCGCAGCTCGATCTCGGTCGCCCGAGGATTCGTCTTCAACTTGTTGAGGGCATCCAGCGCAGCCATCTGCGCGGTAACAGCCTTCTGCTGATCCAACTCGTTACGATGCAGCTGGGCGTCCAAATCCAGCATCGAGGTTTTCGCGTCCTCGATCGCCTGGGTCAGCTTCTGCCGCACATCCAGGGCGTCGCTCTCCGCGGCGGTGAGCGACCGCTGCGCGTCCTGAACCTGCCGGTCCGCCTCAGCATTATCGATCGCCGCCTGGTGACGGGCGTCGGCCACATCCCGCTCCGCGGCGCCGACCGAC
>C688J35102_120989383_pt1 | contig 11093 bp, 11 predicted proteins | sample HopSoiMetagenom2_FD_35102 | JGI IMG/M metagenome (IMG submission 35102)
CCGCCTGCTCCCGTCCCGCCGTCCCCGCGTGATGACCGCCCACTACATCCTGCCGCCGCGCCCCAGCCGGCGGCAGGTGGCGGGCGCCCGCCACCTCTTCGGTCGCATGGACGCCGTCGTCGCCCACTCCGAGCACGGCGCGGCCCGCCTGCGCGACGAGGTCGGAGTCGACCCCGGCAGGGTCCGGGTCATCCCCCACGGGGCCTTTGACTACCTGGCCGACCTTCCAGAGGAGAAGCCGCTGCCGGGGGAGCTCGAGGGAGCCGAGGGCCCGGTGATCCTCTTCTTTGGCTTGCTGCGTCCCTACAAGGGCATCGACACTCTCCTAGCCGCCTTCCGCGAGGTCGAGGGGGCGGAGCTGTGGATCGTCGGCAACCCCCGCATGGACGTCGAGCCGCTGCGCCGCCTCGCGGCCGAAGCGCCCGGCCGTGTCCGTTTCGTCACCCGCTTCGTCGAGGACGCCGAGCTCCCGTCGATCTTCCGCCGCGCCGATCTCGTCGCCCTCCCCTATCGCGACGCCGAGCATTCCGGCGTCCTCTACACGGGCCTCGCCTTCGGCAAGCCACTCGTTCTCAGCGCTGTCGGCGGCTTCCCCGAGGTGGCCGCGACCGGCGCAGCGCGGCTCGTAGCGCCAGACGATCCCGCTGCCCTGGCGGGAGCGCTCTCCGAGTTGGCCCGCGATCCGGAGGCGCGGGAACGCCTCGCCGCAGCCGCTCGCGAGGCCGCCACCGGCCCCTACTCCTGGGACGCGATCGCCGCCCAAACGCTCGCCCTATACCGCGACCTCCTCAGTCACCGATGAGTCCCCGATCCTGTTCCGGTGCGCTTTATGTACCTATAACGGGCATAAAGCGCAGCGGAAGCAGATAATCGCCGCATGCTCGCCGTTCTCTTTTGGGCTTCTGCGGGGCTGATCGTCTACGCGCACCTGGGCTACCCGCTTGCCTTGCGCCTGCTCATCGCCCTGCGGCGCCGCCCGACCCTGGAGCCGGGCGTCTGGGAGGAGCTGCCTCGCGTCTCGCTGATCGTCGCCGCCTACGACGAGGAGGAGGTGATCGAGGCGAAGGTCGCCAACGCGCTCGCCCTCGACTACCCGCGCGAGCGGCTGCAGTTGATCGTCGCCTCCGACGGCTCCGCCGACGCTACTGCCGAGCGCGCCCGGGCGGCCGGTGCTGACGTCGTGCTGGAGCTGCCGCGGGCCGGCAAGCTCGTCGCCCAGAATGCCGCCGCGAAGGAGGCGACGGGCGAGATCCTCGCCTTCTCCGACGCCAACAGCGCCTGGAGCGCCGATGCCCTGCGCCACCTGGTCGAGCCCTTCGCCGACCCGGCGGTCGGTTACGCCTGCGGCCAGGTCCGCTTCCTCGACCCCGAGGGCGGCAACCTCGAGGGCGCCTACTGGCGCTACGAGATGAAGGTGCGGGAGATGGAGTCCGGCCTCGCCGGAATAACCGCCGGCAACGGCGCGATCTACGCGGTGCGCGCCGAGGCCTACATCCCGCTCGCGCCCTCGGGCAGCCACGATCTCTCCTTCCCCTTCGCGCTGGCCAAGCGCGGCCGGCGCTCCCTCTACGTCCCCTGGGCGCGGGCCGAGGAGAAGATGGCGCCGACGCTGGAGGGCGAGTTCGCCCGCAAACGGCGGATGATGGTCGGCCTCTGGGACATCGTCGTCGGCGAGCGGATGATCTCTCCCCGCGGCTACACGACCCTCTACGCCTTCGAGCTGGCCTCGCACCGCCTGCTGCGCTACCTCAGCCCGTTCCTGCACTTGCTCGCCTTCGTCACCAACCTCGCGCTGCTGGGCGAGGGCGGGATCTACGTGGTCGCCTATGGCCTCCAGCTCGCGCTGATCGCCGCCGCGATCCTCGGCGGCCAGTTCCGAACCGCGCCATTCCGCATCGCCCGCTACTACGCGCTGACCACCCTCTCGATCGCCGCCGGCCTCTGGGATCGCTTCCGCCACGGACCGCCGGCAGCCTGGGAGAAGGCCCCGGGAACCCGATGACGCATGTGACCGGCGCATATCGGCGTCCTCGGTCGCTCGCGTGCAGAGCACGCCACGCTCCCTGCGTCCTTGATCTGCTTGGTCACATGCGTCATCGGTAGCGAGATGCCCAGATTCCTCGACATCTCACTTGCGTTGCTTGCCCTGGTTGTTCTCTCCCCCGTGATGTTGCTTGCGGTGATCGCGATCAAGCTGGGAAGCCGCGGGCCGGTGCTCTACCGCCAGCGCCGCGTCGGCTTGGGCGGCGAGGAGTTCGAGATGCTGAAGCTGCGCACGATGGTCGAGGGCTCCGACCCCGTTGGCGTCGGAACTGTCGTGACCCGCGACGATCCACGCGTCACCGGCGCCGGCCGCGTCCTGCGTCGCACCTCGCTCGACGAGATTCCCAACCTGCTCAACGTCCTGCGCGGCGAGATGGCGATCGTCGGCCCCCGCCCGACCATCCCCGCCCAGGTGGTGGGCTACACCCCGCTCCAGCACCGCCGCCACGAGGTCCGCCCCGGGATTACCGGCTGGGCCCAGGTCCAGGGCCGTGCCGGCATCCCCTGGGAGGAGCGGATCGAGCTGGACGTCTGGTACGTCGACCACCGCGGTGTCGCCCTCGACGCGAGGATCCTGTTCAGGACCCTCTGGCTGCTCGTCACCGGCCACGGCCTCGCGCCGGACTAGGGTTCGCGAGATGAGCGAGAAGCCCGCAGTGAGCTTGCGTCCCTTCGAGCCCGGCGACACCGGCGCCGTGCATCGCTGGTTCAACAATCCCGCCGCGACCGCTTCGCTGATGGAGCAGCGCGAGGCCTTTTCGCTTGAGGAAGCTGAGGCCTGGGTGGGACGAGCCATGGGAGACCTGGGCGAGGACCGCAAGTACGCGATCGTGGTCGAGGGCTATGAGGAGCCAGTCGGCTTCACCGCTCTCTACGGCCTCTTCCGCCAGACCGCACCGGAGCTGGGGGCGCTGATCGGCGACGACGTGCGCGGCAAGGGCGTGGGACGCCGTGCCGAGGCGCTGACCCTGGCCAAGGCCTTCGACGAGTTCGGCGCGCACCGGGTCTACGGGCGGATCCCCGCCCGCAACGAGATCGCCAAGAAGACCGTCGCCGGCCTCGGTTGGAAGCACGAGGGAACGATGCGGGCGCACCTGCGCCGGGAGGGCGCACCCGCCGACGATTGCGAGGTCTGGGGCGTTCTTCCCGACGAGTTCCGCGCCGCCGCGGCGGACCTCCTTCGGTGAGCAAGCCCGTCGCCACCGCCGAGTTGATCGAGGACCGCGGTGAGGCCGCGACGGGCGAGGACTTCTTCCGCTCGCGCCCCTTCCTCGACGCCGAAGGCGTCACCCACACCCTCCGCATCGAGACCGCGGCGGGTGCCCTGGTGGCCCCGCTGATCGTCCGGGAGATCGGCGGTGGTCCAGAGCGCGACGCGATCTCCCCCTACGGATACCCGGGCCTGGCTCGCCCGGCTCGCGCATCCGACATTGACCACACTGGAGCGGGGTCAACGTCGGATGCGCTGCTCGAGATGGCCGAGGTCGACTTCTCCGGCGTCGGGCTCGTCACGGTCTTCGTTCGCCATGCGCTCGGCTCGCCACCCCTCGCCGGCGCCAGCGAGCGCAACGTCGTCCAGATCGCCGACCCTGCCCTGCCCGCAAAGAGCCGCGGCAGCGACCGCAACCAGATCAACAAGAACCTGCGGCGCGGGTATGAGATCCGCATCGTCCCCGGCCCGGACACGACCGCCGCCGAGCGCTCCGGCTTCCTCGCCGCCTACGAGCAGACGATGCGCCGTACCGCCGCCGCCGAGCGCTACTTCTTCACCGCCGAGTACTTCGATCGCATCCTCGGCTCAGCGCAGGCGTGGCTTGCCCTCGCGCACGCCCCGGACGGGGGCGTCGCCGCTGCATCGATAGCCGTTCGCAGTGACGACTACCTCCACTACTACCTCAGCGGCAGCGCCGACGCTTACCTACCCGACTCGCCGATGAAGAACGTCGTCGCCTCTCTAGTCGGGCTCTCCGCCGAGCTCGGGCTGCCCCTCAACCTCGGCGGCGGCATCGCCCGAGGCGACCGGCTGGAGGAGTTCAAGCGTGGCTTCGCCAATCGAGAGCAGCCTTGGAACACCTCGGAGATCGTCTGTGACCGGGTCGCCTACGAGCGCCTCTCGGCCGGGCGGAACGCGGGCGCCTTCTTCCCCGCCTATCGCGCCTAGAGGCGCTCGATCCTCAGTTGATCGTAGGTTCTTCGGGAGTCGGCCCGGTGAAGGGGAACCCGGTGACCGGCTCGCGACCGTGGCCCCATGTCTGCGCGCCGAAGGCGCGGATCGCGTCGAGCGTGATCGCGCCCTTGTATTCGTTGCAGCCGATCAGCTTGCGCCAAGCAGTCGCTGCCACTTCGTAGGGCATGCTTTCGTTGGGGAAGAGCAGCGTCGCCCCGTACATCGTGTCGTAGAGGCCGACCAGTTCCAGCTGGGCGCTTCCGGCCAGTTTCGGGCTGTACTGGATCTCCAGCCGACCGTGCTCGAGTGAGTGGACGAAGTCGATTTCCTTCGGCATTTCGCTGTAAGCGCCGTCTGCCTGCATGTAGGGAGGTTCGACGTGGTTGCCGGTGGTCGGCGGGTTGGTCGAGTAGTTCGGCGTCGGCGCCTCGGGCGGGATGTGGGCATGTCCCTGATCGGGGATGTCGAGGCGAAGATCGCAGCCAGCCTCTTTGGCGGCCTTCTCGAGGTTCGTCACCTTCGGCGGCGGCGGCGTGGTCCCGGCCCGCGTGTCCGGTTGGATCCCGTTGGTGGATCCGGTCGACTGGACGATGTGCGCTTTGCCGCCGTCGTTCTTGTTGGATGCGGAGACGACGAGCGCGACGATCCCGCCCAGCACCGCCAGGCCGACGATCCCGGCCAGTCCGTAGCCGATCATCAAGCGTCGCCGCTCGGACCCCGCCTGCTCCTTCTCGCGTTCCTGCCGGGCCTGGCGGAGCCGCTCCCTCTCTTCCTCCCTGCGATTCGCCATCTGAGGCAAGCCAGTTTACTCAGAGGGACTCTGCCAAGTCGCCCGTACCGCCACGCCGGCGCTCCCAGGGCCGCGACGCCCGCAGAGCGCCGAGCACGGCGCGGGTCGCCGGGGCCTTATTGAGCGCGTAGAAGTGGATGCCGGGAACCCCGGCGACCAGCAGCTCCGAGCACTGCTGCGCCGCGTAGGCGACGCCGAGCTCGAACTCCGCCCGCTCGTCCCCTCCGGCGGCGCGGAAGGCCCGCTCGAGCCGGTCCGGGATCGAGGCGTCGCAGAGCTTGCAGATCCGCTCCGTCTGCGCGAAGGTCGCCACCGGGATCACGCCGGCCAGGATCGGCACGTCGACCCCGGCCGCCCGCGCCGCGGCGACGAAGTCGAAGTAGACCTGGTTGTCGAAGAAGAGCTGGGTGATCAGGAACGACGCCCCCGCCTCCACCTTGGTTTTCAGGTAGGCGAGGTCGGTCTCCAGGTCGGGGGCCTCGGGGTGGACCTCGGGGAAGCAGGCGCCGCCGACGGTGAAGTCCCAGCCCGAGCCGATGAAGGCGGCCAGCTCAGCCGCGCTGCCAAGTCCGCCCTCGGGCTGGACGAAGTCCTCCTGGCCTCGCGGCGGGTCGCCGCGCAGTGCGAAGACGTTCTCGATCCCCGCCTCCGCGATCCGGTCGAGCGTCGCTCCGAGGCCCTCGGCGGTCTCGCCGACGCAGCTGAGGTGGGCCATCGTCTCGTAGCCGAGCTCGTCCTTGAGCGCCCGGGTGATCTCGACCGTCCCCTCCCGGGTCGAGCCGCCGGCGCCGTAGGTCACCGAGACGAAGTCGGGATCCAGCTCGCGCAGCGAGCGCGCCGTCGCGAACAGTGCCTCGGTTGCCTCCGCCGTCTTCGGCGGGAAGAGCTCGACCGAGAAGGTCGGCCCCTTGGCGGCGATGATCTCGTCTATGCGCACCCGAGGGAGGGTAGCTACGCGCGTGCTCCTCGGCTGTCCACGCGTTCCTGGAAGAAGGCCTGGATGTCCTCCAGCCGTCTGCCCGACCCGTATACCTGGCTGTGGACGGGCAATTATCCGGACTTTGCGGGAACGTTTTCGTCGCCCCCCTAGCGCCGGTGTGGGACGCGCGCTACCTTCGCTTTGCGACTGGGAGAGACGGCATCCGCGGAAGCCCAACGGAACACCGTCTCGAAGGTGGCGCGACGAGCTTCACGTGCGAAGGCTACGCGCGGGGCAGGCGACGAGCGTCACCCCCGGTCGCATTTTCGTTCTCACGCGGAGATCGTGTCCGACCGCTCGCCTAGCGTCCGGGCCCGGCCGTCGAGCACCTGCCCTCGACCGCCGCGCGTGCCGGGGCGCACCCGGGAGCTGGGCGTCGCAGCGAGACCCGGATGGCCGCCGCGACTAGCCCGCCCGCTCCCACCCTCTGTGCGAGGATCTCGGCGATGAGCGAGGGGCTGCGCTACGAACGGGTCGGCGCCGCGGCGATCCTCACGATCGACCGACCCGAGCGCCGCAACGCGATCGACGCCGCCGCGGCCGAGGGGTTTCGTGACGGCCTACGCGACTTCGAGGCGGACCCCGATGCCCGCGTCCTCATCCTCACCGGTGCCGGCGGCGTCGCCTTCTGCGCCGGCGCCGACCTGAAGGCGATGGACCTCGACGTCGACCATCCCGACGGGCCGATGGGGCCGACCCGCCTCACTCCCGCCAAGCCGGCGATCGCCGCCGTCGACGGCTGGTGCCTGGCCGGTGGCGTGGAGCTGGCGCTTTGGTGCGATCTCCGCATCGCCACGCCAACCTCCACCTTCGGCCTCTTCGAGCGACGCTGGGGCGTGCCCCTGGTCGACGGCGGCACCCAGCGCCTGCCCCGCCTCGTCGGCATGGGCAGGGCGCTAGAGCTGATCCTCACCGGTCGCCCGGTCGAGGCCGAGGAGGCACGGCGGATCGGCCTCGTCAACGAGGTGGTCCCCCGGGGCGAGCACCTGAACCGGGCACTGGAGCTAGCCGAGCGGATCGCCAGCTTCCCGCAAGAGACGATGCTCGCCGACCGCCAAGCCGCAATAGAAGGCTTCGGCCTGCCGCTCAAAGATGGAATAGCTCTAGAGCACAAGCTAGGACGCGAGACTCTCCACGTCGCCGTCCGCGGCGCAAGGCAATTCGCTGACGGCGCAGGTCGTCACGGCAAGGGCGTCTGACGGGAAGCCCGGGGGAGGGGCGAAACGTCTTGTGCTTTTTCGTCGACCGTCCCGGGCGCCAAGCCCAACCCCGATCCACCGAAAAAGTTAAGTGAAGCCCCTCCCCCGGGCTTCCCGCTCTCACATCACTGCGTGACCCGCCGCATCTCCTCCTCGGCTTCCTCGGGGCCCAGGTAGGGCATCAGCACGGCGAAGACCAGGTCGGGCAGGATCCGCTGCAGCTCCGGCCCGCGTCCGGCGCGGATCTCGTCGAAGATCATCGAGGTGGCTCCGCCGATCGCGAAGCGGGCGGTGTCAGGTGGCAGTTCCTCGGTCTGGCTGGAGTAGTCGCGACCCTCCTCCAGGAAGGGCGTGAAGCGCGCCAGCGCCGCCCGGTAGCGGGCCCGGGCGTCGTCTCCGGCGGCGGTCACCTCGACCATCGCCATTCGCGCGATGTCAGCCTCGGCGGCGAGCAGCTCGGCCAGGGCGCCGATGCCGGCGGCGATCCGCTCGGGCCACGGCTCCCCGGCGGCGGACTCGAAAGCGCTGGTCACGTGGGCGACGAGGACGTCGATCACGGCGTCGTAGGCCTCGAGGAAGCAGGCCTCCTTGTCGTCGAACATCTCGTAGAAGGTCGCGCGCGAGACCCCGGCGACCTCGATCACGTCGGTGACGGTCGTCGCCTCGTAGCCCTTCGCCGCCCCCACCCTGACCATCGCCTCGAGCATGCGCTCGCGCTGCGAGCGCACCACGTAAGCGCGGGGCAGGCCGTGACGGCCGCTTGGCAGCCGCTCCGGATTCGAAGTGGGCGGCGAATCCATCTCAACTCAATGTAGGGCAGCGATGACGCGCTGTCCAACGCCATTCACGTTCCCGTCGAGACCCTGGCCGTACTGTCCAATCGGCGTTTGCAACTGCTGACGCGGCGGCCATTTCAGGCGCCGGGAAGGCTCAGATGCGCGCGGCCTGCATCTCGGCCTCGGCCATATCGGAGCCGAAGTAGGGCAGCACCGCGAAGTACATGAACTCCGGCAGCAGCTCGCGAAACCCCTCCGTCGCGCCCGTTGCCAGCCGGGCGTGGATGATCGCGTGGATGCCGGCGACGATGCCCTCCGGCGCGATCGGGGGTGGCGATTCTCGGTCCCCGGGGGCCTCGCGCGCCAAATCGATGAAATCGACAATTCTTTTCATCAGCTCGGCCCGTCTTTCGAGCGCCTCGGGACCCGCCGCATGGACCTCGACGATGAGTGCGCGACCGACGTTCGGCTCTCGGTCGAGCGCCTCCAGGAACGCCCCGAGGCCGGCTCGCAGCTTCCCCTGCCAGATCTCCTCCTCCGCCGCCGCGGCCACCGTCAACGCCTCCAGTCTGGCCACTCCCAAGTCGAACGCCTCCAGGTAGCAGGTGTCCTTGTCGGGGAAGTTGTCGTAGAAGGCCTGGCGGTAGAGACCGGTCCGGGTGAGCACGGTGCGCACGGACGTACCGTCGTAGCCACTCGACCCGACCGCATCGAGCATCCCCTCCAGGATCCTTTCGCGCTTGGCTGAAGTCACCGGTTTGAGTGTGAGGGCGTCGGGGAAGACCATTCCGGCGGCACCGACCCCCTCGGCCCCCGCCAGAACTTTGGGTGCGGCCTGTTTTCCCATCCGATCTTTCCTCTGTTTGATCAGGGGAACAAGTTGTCTGGACCTCGGTACTTTACCGGTATCTGACTCCGGCGTCCAGGTTGGAATCGGACAACTGCCGGGGGTACCCTGGCTCGCGTGGCCGATCGCACTCCCCAAGCGGCGAGAGTCCTGCCCGGAAGACACTCGCTGTCGCGGGAGTTCATCGTCGAGCACCAGCGCGCGCGGATCGTAGCCGGCCTCGCCGAGGAGACGGTCGAGAAAGGCTACCGGGCCGTCACCGTCTCGGACATCGTCCGCCGCGCCGGCATCGCCCGCAACACCTTCTACGAAAACTTCTCCTCCAAGGAGGACTGCTTTCTCTCCGCCTCCGAGTACGCGGTCGAGTCAGCGCTGAGCCGCGTCGTCGACGCGGCGGCCAAGGTCGACGCCTGGCCCGAAAAGGTCGCCGTCGGCATCGCCGCCTTCCTCCGCTACGTAGCGACCGAGCCCGCGCTTGCCCGCACCTGCATCGTCGAGGCTCTCTCGGCAGGACCGGCTGCGGTCGAGCGCTACGAGTGCTCGATCCAGGCCTTCGTGCCCTTCTTCCAGCTGGGTCGTGAGGTCTCGGCAAAGGGCGAGAAGCTGCCGGAGACCCTCGAGGAGACGATCGTCGGGGGGATCTTCTGGATCCTCTACCAGCGCATCATCATGGGGCAGGTGGAGCAGATCGAGGGGCTCCTCGACGAGCTGGTCGAGTTCTCCCTCACCCCATACCTCGGCGCCGAGGCCGCTAAGCGGGTGGCCGCCGAATCACCTTTCGCGATCGTCACGGGTTAGGGCGGGTCAGGGGACCGGGGGGACCCATGACCTAGTGCTCGATGTCGAGATCCGTGAGCGCTCCGCGGGACATGAGCGCAAGCTCATCCTCGACGCCCTGGTCGAGATCGGCGCCGAGCGAGGCTACGCCGAGACGACGATCGTCACCATCGTCGAGCGCGCAGGTCTAGACCGGCCGACCTTCGACCGTCATTTCCGCAGCAAGTACGACTGCTTCCTCTCCGCCTGGCAGGAGATCAACGAGTCCTGCATGCACGGGATGCTGGAGGCCTACCACAGCTGCGAGGACTGGCCCGACCGCCTGCGCGCCGTGGCCTGCGGGATCGTCGGGGGGCTGCTCGACGATCCCGATCGCGCTGCCTTCGCGATCGAGGTGCTGGCCACCGGCGACGCCGCCCGCGCCCGCCGTGACATGACGATGCGCGTCATCGCCTCACTGATCGACGCCGGCCGCAACGAGATGGAGGACCCGGAGTCGGTCCCCCATACAACTGCGGAGGCGCTGGCCGGAGCGGCCTACGGTCAGATCTACTCGCGGGTCATGCGCGGCTGCACAGAGGACCTGCCGGAGCTGGTTCCGCAGCTGATGTCGGCTGCAGTGATGCCTTATTTGGGTATCGATGCGGCCCTAGCTGAGCTTGCACGGGGTTTTATGCCAGTAGAGCGGTATCGTCGCTGTGTGGCCAAAAAACGCACCCCCGCAAAGCGGGACGAGCCAGCCGAGGGCGCCGAGGGCTACCCGCCCGAGCTGGCCCGTCTGCCGCCCGGCCGGCACGGCCTGCCGCGCGAGTTCGTCACCCACAACCAACGCGAGCGCCTGATTGCGGGCCTTGCCGAGGCGGTCGCCGAAAACGGCTACTCGGGTACGACGATCGCGCACATAACCAGTCACGCGGCGGTTTCCCGCCGCACCTTCTACGAGCATTTTTCGAGCAAGGACGAGTGCTTTGTCGCCGCCTACGACACGGTGATGGCGGAACTGCGCGAGCGCGTCTCCGACGGCTTCGGCGAAGCGAGCGACTGGGCGCACGCGGTGCGCTCCGGGATCGGCGCGATGCTTGCCTTCCTCGCCGCCGAGCCCCAGCTCGCCCGGCTCAGCATGGTCGAGGCGCTCGTCGCCGGCCCGGTCGTGATCGAGCACTACGACGCCGCGATCCAGAGCTTCGTCCCTTACTTCCGCAGCGGCCGCGAGGGGCGGCCGCCGGAGGTTCTCGCCCGCCTCTCCCCGACCACGGAGGAGGCCCTCGTCGGCGGCATGGTCTCGCTGATCTCCCGCCGCATCATCGCCGGTAAGGCGGAGGACCTGGAAGAACTCCTCCCCGACCTGGTCGAGTTCACCCTCACCCCTTACCTGGGCAGTCAGGAAGCGGCAAAGATCGCCCGGGAGAAGGACTGAGCGACTAGAGTTGTCGCCGGGTACGCGCGGTTCTCCGCGGGCCCTTCAACTCGAAGTCGGGGAGGATCTGTGCTGTGAAGCGAGCTGGCCGGCGGTTG
>C688J35102_120989382_pt1 | contig 11091 bp, 9 predicted proteins | sample HopSoiMetagenom2_FD_35102 | JGI IMG/M metagenome (IMG submission 35102)
AATGAAGCCCCCACGGGGAGTGGCGCAGTCTGGTAGCGCACTCGGCTGGGGGCCGAGCGGTCGCAGGTTCAAATCCTGTCTCCCCGATGCAGACCTTTGCCCCGCGTGGCTTCGCATAGCCACGCACGAGCGCCGATTGAGCGAGTCGTGCGAGCCTATGCGGAGGGATGCGGGGCGATCCGTGATACGAGAGTGATACGGCGCTCGGCGCGAGAGGGATATGCGCCGCCGCTGGCTTCGGACCCTAAGAGCACCTGCTATTCGCGCAAAGCGAGAGCGCAGACCTGGTGCTGCGGCCCCTGGCCGAGCACTATCTGATGCCCTCCGTTCCTCACGGGGTGTGGTGAGCATCGAGGTCGGCGAGGCCGTAGCTCAGAGGTAGGGTTGCTACATGGAGGCGCCCCCGGGTTGGACCTTGAGGCACACGTTGCGTGCTCACAAAGGCCAGATCTCACGACTGGCCTGGTCGCGGGATGGTCGGCTACTTGCCACTCCTGGCACCGACGGACTCCTGATCGTTTGGGACACCGGGAGCGGCAAACCGACCCGGGTGTTGCGGCATGGCGGACCGTTCTCCTGCGCGGCCTTCTCTCCCGACGGCAAACGAATCGCCTGCGGCCTTGCCGATCCTCTTGCCGAGGGACTGCCCGAGTTCTACGTAGGACTGCCCGAGTTCTACGTCGACGAGCCTGAAGCCGACAACCCGCTGCCCCCCGAGGTCGACGAGCTCCTGGGCGCGTATGAGACCTCAAGCGAGTGGGACATCGACCCGGACGCTCCCGCCGGGGCGTTGTTGCCCGTGGGAATCATGGATGTCGAGACTGGCGAGACGGTGGCCTCCTTCTATTCTGACCGGATCCGCACCCGGGTCGCCGCGATCGCCTGGAGCTCGGACGGGCGCAAGATCGCCACCGCTTCCGAGGATGGGGCCGCGATCTGGCAGACCAGAACCGGACAGCTGTTGAGCCTCGACGGCGAGCGGTCGAGGGCCGTCGCACTGTCGGTCGACGGCAAGGAGATGGCCAGCACGAGCGGACTTTCCTGGTCTCGAATGCAAACCGAGGACGGAAAGACCATCGAGATCAGAGACCTCGATGAGGAGGAATGGTTCGACGACGGGGTCCGCTTCACCGACATCGCCGTGTCAGGCAAGCTGACCGCGGTCGGGCTGAGCGACGGACTGATCTGCGTCAAGTCACCAGGGACGCCAGAGCGCTATCTCGAGGGCCAAACCCAGGCGATAACGAGCGTCTCTTTCTCGGCCGACGGGCGGCTGCTCGCGTCGAAGTCCCTGGACGGCACCGTCTGGCTTTGGGACTGCGAGCGCTGGCATGCCCTCTCGGTGCTACGCGAGCCGGCACGGGGTCAGCGCGAGGACGCCGGGATCGCCTTCGCCCCCGGCGGGCACGCTCTCGCCACGCTCGGCCCGGCCGGTAGGGTGGCCCGGATCTGGGACCTCGACCTCGCCGCGATCGCCGCGCGGCGAGAGGTGGCGCCCACCGTGCACTATGCGAACGCCAAGGTCGTGCTGGTCGGCGACAGCGGCGTCGGCAAGACGGGACTTGGCTTGGTCCTCGCTAGCCAGGGCTTCCGCCCCACCGAATCCTCGCACCAGCGAAACGTGTGGCTGCTCGATGTTGAGGAGCGCCAAGACGGGGAGCCCGAGCGCCGCGAGACCTACCTCTGGGATTTGGCAGGCCAGCCAGGGTACCGGCTGTTGCACCAACTACATCTGCGCGACGCCGCCGTCGCGGTCGTCGTCTTCGACGCCAAGAGCGAGAGCGATCCTTTTGCCGGAGTGCGCCACTGGGTGCGGGCCCTGCGCCAGAGCGAAGCGGATTCCAAGGAGACGATCGCGCGAATTCTCGTGGCGGCACGGATGGACCGTGGGGGACCGCAGGTGAGCGACGAGCGCCGAGATGCGGCAATGGAGGAGTTCGGTTTTTCAAGCTATCTCAAGACGAGCGCGAAGACCGGAGCAGCGGTTGACGAACTTCACGAGGAGATCACCAGGCTGATCGACTGGGACGCCTTGCCGAAAGTGAGCTCGACCGGCCTCTTCGAGTCGATCAAATCCTTTCTGATCGCCGAGCGCGACCAGGACAAGCTCCTCCTGAGCTCCGCCGAGCTACGCTCCTCCTATATCAAGACCCAGGATCTCGAGGGCGATCCCGACGAACTCGCTGAGGAGTTCGACACCTGCATCGGCCGGGTAGCAGCGCGAGGGGTGATTCGGCGGCTGAGCTTCGGCGGCCTAGTCTTGCTGAGGCCGGAGGTGCTCGACGCCTACGCCGCCTCCCTGACGATGGCCGCTCGCGAGCAGCCCGACGGCATGGGATCGATCAGCGAGGATGCGGCAAGGCGCGGCGAGTTCCCGATCCCGGCCGAGAGCCGAGTCTCAGATGAGGGGCTCGAGCGCCTACTGCTGACCGCCACCGTCGAGGAGGTCCTGCGTCATGAGGTCGCCCTACGCGAGCACTCCGACGAGGGCCCCTATCTCGTCTTTCCGACCCAGTCGCGAAGGGAGGCGCCGAGTCTCGAGGACCCCTACCGACCCTGGCTCGAAATCGAGTTCGAAGGCCCAGTGCAGAACGTCTACGCAACGCTTGTCGTCCGTCTTGCCCACAGCGGCCTCTTCGAGCGCGATCAGACCTACCTGAATGCTGCGACCTTCACCGCGGAGCGCACGAGCTTCGGCGTCAGCGTCGTCGAAGTAGAGGAAGGCATCGGGATTCTTCACATCTTCGGCTCAGGGGACCCGGAAGAGCCGGTATCGGGATGGTTTGCCGACTACGTGATTGCCCACGCCAAGCGCCGCGCGGTTGCCAGCAGCGTCAAGGTTCACGACGAGATCAGCTGCGCGGGGTGCGGCCTTGCGATCCCCGGCGAGATCGTTGACGCCGCCCGGGCACGCGGCCGTAAGAAGATCACCTGCCCCGTCTGCGACGCGTCGATCGATCTCGCTCGGCGCCTTGGGGCTAAGCAAGACGAGGGTGTAATCCGCCAGATGGACAAGCGCGCGGACGAGGAGCGCACCCGCGCTGCCGCGACCGCCGCGCTTCACGGCAAAGAAAAGGTGGGGCAGTTCGACGTTTTCCTCGCCCACCACAGCGCCGACAAGCCGTCAGTGAGGATCGTCGCCGAGAAGCTGCGCAATTACGGACTGAATCCGTGGGTCGACGAGGAGCAGATCCCTCCGGGACGCTGGTTTCAGGACTACATCGAGCAGGCGATCGGGCTGGTCGGCTCGGCGGCGATCATCCTCGGCAAGGAAGGCCTCGGCCGTTGGGAGAAAGCGGAGCTCAAGGCCTTCGTAGCTGAGTGCGTCGAGCACGAACTGCCGGTGATACCGGTGCTTTTGCCGGGCGCCTCCTTGCCCGAGGGCCTGAAGTTCCTCAAGCAGCTGAGCTGGGTGCACTTTGAAGAAAGCCTCGAGGAGAAAGTCCCGATGGAGCGTTTGCGCTGGGGCATCACCGCCGGACGGCTGCCCAGTGCCCCCGGTAATCGCGAAGGCTGACGCATTCGCCACCCAGGCCCGCTGCCGCGGTGGCGGAATCAGTGAGTCGGAGCTGGATCAGACAACCGCTCGCTCGCCACGAACTGCACAGCATGTACAGATATCCCGTCAATTATTCATTTGTGCGGTCTACCGCTCAGCAGAATGTCCACAGGAGGTCACCGGTTCAGTCAACGGATCCAACCCAAACCACCCTTTGCGCGCTTTCGCTATGGAGTGGAAGCGGTAGTGATCAGGCGGCCGTACGAGACTCGGGCCAGGCCCCGGACTGGACCCGCGCATAAAGCGTGTCGGGGCGAGGTCAGCGCCCCCGGGCCAGACGACGGTCCCGGTCTCCGAATCGGCTTCGACCCTGGCGAATCCCTCGAGCGTGCGGGCGTCTTCGAAAACAGGGCCCCGCATGCGGTCTAGGACCTCGACCTCGCCGCTCCGCCCGTCGGCGAAGGTCAGGCGAAGGACGCCGTGGCGGACGATCTCAGCTGCGGTGATATCAGGGGTTAGACCGTTCATTTCAAGGCTCGATATCTAGAAGTTTCTCACCCGACGCGGGCTCGACGCCAGTTCTCTTCCAATTCTTCTTAGTCGAGCTCTGCCCAGCCGAGGACGAATCGCAGTTGGCGGCGACCGAGGCTGCTGTCCATGACCTCCAGGTTGTCGATCCGCACCTTGGCTTCTCCTTCGGCATGGCGAGCATGGAAGTGCGGGAAGCCGTGATCGTCGAAGAACATGACGATGGCTATCCCGGGGCGTCGAATCGTGTGACGGCCGGCGCGGGGCTACAACTCCAGCACGATCGCATCGCCGCCGCCCCCGCCGACGGCCGCTTTGAGTGCCTCCGCGGCTTCGGCCAGCCCGTAGGTCCGGCCGACCTGTATTCCCACCTCGCCATTGCCGAGCCGTTCGGCCATGCGCCCAAGCCGGCCCCCGTCTGCCTCGACATAGATGTCGCGGATCGTTGCTCCGCGCTCCGGTGGCGGCGGGGCGCCGGTGATCGTGGCCAGTCGACCGCCGTCGGCGAGGGCGGAGAGGGCGTCTTCCTCGCCGGCCGGGGCGGCGTTGATCGCCGCCGGGACGCCATTCCCACCCGCCCATTCGCGGACTCTGGTGGGCCAGTCGTCGTCGTGGTAGTCGAACACTGCGTTGATCCCGAGGCCTTGCAGTCGCTCAGCGCTCCGCGGCCCGGCCGTTGCGGCGACCTCGACTCCGATCACCACCGCCAATGCTGCAATCAGCTGTCCAGTCACCCCACCGGCGCCGTGAACGAGCAGCCGGCCTTCGGGCGAATCTCCGAGCGCCGCGCGGAGCGCTTGGTCAGCGGTCAGCGCCGGCACCGGGAACGCTGCCGACTCCTCCCACGACACATCTGCTGGTTTCGCAGCCAGCAGGTCGGCCCGCGCCAGCAGCAACTCGCTCCAGCAACCCTGCTCCAGGACGGGAATGGGGTGAGTCATCACCTCGTCTCCGACCGACCACCCGTCGCCGGCGGCTCCAACGGCGGCGACCGTCCCTGACGCCGCGACACCAAGCGCCGCCGGCGGCCGCAGTCCCACCTCCCACGATCCGATCCTTACGAGGTCATCCCAGGGCGCGACGGCCGCGGCGCGTACAGCGATCAGCGTCTCGCCAGGGCGAGGTGGTCGCGGATCCGGCAGCGACAGCTCCCGCACATCGCCGCCGAACCGCTGGATTCCGGCCGCCCTCACGAAGCCTCCAGCATGCGCCCCAGGCTACGCCATCGGGCGGTCTTGGCCTGGTCGCCGATGCGCCTCTAGGGCGCCGGCTGCTGCTTCAGCGTGACCTTTGTCGTCTCGGAATGGGCGACACCGCCGGTGGGGGCGAAGCTGACCGCCAGCGTCAGTTTGAGTGCGCCGACTTCGTCGAGTTTCTTCTTCGCTTTCCCTGAGGCTTTGACCGGCAGAGTCAGGTTGCCGGGGCCTTTCGCCGCCGCGCTCGCCTTTTTCACGCCTTTGCCGGTAAGCACCAGGTGGCCGGCTCCGGGAACCTTGACGACCAGCGTCGCGGTTCCCTTTTTCTTGTTCAGCTTCAGGTGGCCGAAGCTGAAGTGGTTGCCGGGCTTGCTGGGGATGGAGGTGGGCGATGGGGTCGAGCCGGTCGCCGGGGTCGAGCCCGGCGTCGACCCTTCTGGCGACTGGATCGGCGGAGCCGGCACCGCGGCCCAGCTCGGATAATCGGCGCCGCTGTTCTCGACCAGCAGGCTCGATTGACCGCCGGTGGCGCCGACGAGGCGGAGTTCGCCGCCGATCCCCGCCGACTTGTAGGCGATCTCGGCGCCGTCCGGGGACCAGGAGAGGAGGTCGCTCGGGATCGGTGAGGATTCCTCGAGGAGTTGGGTCTGGGAGCTGCCGTTGGCGTTCATCACCTGCAGACCTCTTTCGCCGACCGGACCTTCGAGCACGCTGAAGGCAATCTTGGACCCGTCGGGGGACCAGGTCGGGGCGACGTTCTGGACCGGCGGAGCGGTTTCGGTCAGCGGCGTCTGTCCGCTGCCGTTTGCGTTCATCACCCAGATGTCGTTGTTGTCGCCACTGCGGACGTAGACGATCTTGGAGCCGTCGGGCGAATATTCCGGACTGGCCTCATAGGCGCCGGTGGTTTGGGTCAGGTTGACCGGATTGGCTCCGTTGGAGTCGATCGCCCAGATGTCCTGTTCTTCGCCGATGAATTTGCTCTGCCGCATGAAGGCGACCTTCGTCCCGTCCGGCGACCAGGTGGGCTCGAAGTTGATGATTTTGTTTGGCTCGAATTCGGTGTTGGTGAGGTCGACCTGGTTGGATCCGTCGGCGTTCATCGAGAAGATGTTCCAGCCTTCGTCGCGGAAGCTCTGGAAGACGACGTGGGTGCCGTCGGCGGAGACGTTCGGGCGTTCCTCGGAGAAGCCGTTGCCGGAAGTCAGGTCCTGCGGTTCGCTGCCATCGGCGTTGACCCGGAAGATGTCGCTGGGCCCGTCTTCCCCGCTCTGCGGTCCCTGGTAATAGATCTTGCCGTTGGTACCGGGGGCGGTGGCCACCGCGGCGCCGGGAAGGATCGCGATCGCCAGCAACGCAAGGGCCGACCCGATCAAAGCTCGAGCCGCGTATGAACCGGGATACCCCGCGGCTCGCATTGGCGAGGAGACTACTCCTCTTACCTAAAGCGAGGTCACGCATGGACCTCCAAGATTCTCGTGCGGCCATGTCGATTTCGACCTTGTTCGTTCGTCCTCCAGGCAAACGGCAAATCTCAACCGAGGAGAACATCATGAGCGCCACCTACACCTTCGACGTCTTTTCCAGCCTCGACGGCTACGGCTCGGCAAGCGCCGACTGGAGCGGGTACTGGGGCAAGCAGGGGCCGGAGCTGCTTGACCACCGCCTTTCCCTCTATGGCGAGGAGCAACGGATGGTCTTCGGGGCCAATACCTATCGCTTGTTCGCGCGGATGCTGGCCTCGAGCACCGAGGAGTCCGAGGTTCGCGATCCGTGGGTCAGCCGGATGAGGAATCTGCCGGCGACGGTGGTGTCGACGACGCTGGAAGAGCCCCTCGACTGGCCGGACGCGACGGTGGTGAGCGGGGACGCCGTCGACGTCGTCGCCCGGCTCAAGGAGGAGTCCGAGGTGCCGTTGTGTTCGCACGGCAGCCTGGCGATGAACCGGGCGCTGATGGCCGCCGGTCTGGTGGACCGGCTGCAGGTCACCCTCTTTCCCGTGATCACGGGTCAGACCGGGGAGAGCCCGATCTTCCAGGGTGCGGCTGACTTCGACCTCGAGCTGCTCGAGCAGCGGACGCTCGACGGGCACATCCAGGAGCTCACCTACCGGCCCAGCCTTCACTGACCCGGAAGGCATGGCCTCCGCCGGCCTACTGACGACCCCTAAGTTCGCGCCAGGGCCGGCGGGGCGATGCGGGACGGCAGCAGGAGCGCTGAGAGGCAGACCATCGTAAAGGCGACGACCTGGAGGGCGATCCCGAGGGGGCTGGGGGAAAGGGGGTCGCCGAAGACGAGGATGCCGCCGATGATCTGGGTCGCGTTGGCGATGATGCCCATGAGGCCGATCGTCTCGATCGCGCCGCCGCTTTGAAGGGCCGCCACTGCCGTGTATTGGGCCAGGGCGCCGCAGGCGAGGGTGAGGACGATTAGGGAGGCGACGATGGGCCAGCTGCCGGCGCCGCCGGTCAGGGCCTTGATCGCGATGCCGGCGAGGGCGAAGAGCAGTCCGGCGATGATCGCCAGGAGCACGCCTCGCTGCTCGGCCAGGCGGCCGGCGCGGTGCGCCAGGGCGATCCCCGCCGCCAGGAGGACGAGGCCGCCCTCGAAGCCGGCGATTGCCCCCAGGGAGAAGGCGGCGTGGGCGCCTTGGAAGTGCGGCAGGGTGCCCGCGAGCAGGGCGAGCCCCGCTCCGCCGAGGGCCAGGGCCAGCCACTGCTGTCGCTCGACCCGCTCGCCGAAGATGCGCTGCCAGAGCACCGCGAGCGTCACCGCGCCTCCCGCCAGCACTGCCTGCACGAGGGAGATCGGGGCCATCGAGAGCGCTGCGATGTGAACCAGCCAGCCCAGCGCGGCCAGGCCCCAGCCGGCCGCAAACCAAGGGGAGGCGGCAAGCCCTCGGAGGCTGCCCAACGGGCGGCTGATGCGGACGGGCTGCGCATGCTGGCAGCCGCGGTGCTTGAGCAGCGAGGCGAGGTTCGTCATCAGCGCCGCCACCGCGGCAAGGCCGATCCCGATCTCCACGGCGGGCTCCCGCTAGACGCCGGCTCGGGCGCCGTCGTCGGGGGCGGTGGCGGTGGCCGTCTGCTCGAGCCCGTTGCGCACAGCTGCGACCGCGGCGCTCGAGGTATGACAGGCGCGCGCGATCATCCGGTTCGGCGCCTCGGGCGCGCGGCCGATCTCGAACTCGATCAGGGCCGTGCGCCGGAGTTGGACGCGCTCCTCGCGCGAGCTCGAGTCAGGCGCCGAGTCCATCGCCGCCTCCCCGGCCAGGGCCCTGCTGCACGACAGGCAGTAGGTCTTCCCGTCGGCTCGGCTCCAAACGGGCGGCATCTCAGCTTCCTCGCCGTCGATCCGCCCGACGGAGACTTCGCAGCGGGCGCAGCTCCACCTGACGGCATCGGCGCTCATCGGTTCAGGCCGCGGCCCTGCTCCGCCGCCGGCGATTCCGGCGAGGGCGCTGCTTGGGTTGCGCGGCCGTGGCCGTGGGTGCCTGGCCGCCGAGGTCGTGCTCGAGGCCGAGGCTGGAGGCGATCTGGCCCATTTCCCTGGCCTGATCGGCGAGGACGAAGCTGATGCCGGTGCCCGTGCGCCCGGCGCGACCGGTGCGGCCGACCCGGTGCACGTATGCCTCGCGGTCCTCGGGGGCGTCGAAGTTGATCACCCGGGCGACGTCGGGGACGTCGATCCCGCGGGCGGCGACGTCGGTGGCGACCAGGGTGACGACGGCGCCGCTCTCGAAGCGCGCCAGTGCCCGCTCGCGCTGGCGCTGGCTCTTGTCGCCGTGCATCGCGACAGCCTCGACCTGATGGGTTCGCAGGCGCTTGACCAGCCGGTCGGCGCCGCGCTTGGTGCGGACGAAGACGAGCGAACGCCCGCTGTCCTCACCGCCCAGGTGCTCGACCAGATGCTCGATCTTGTCGCCCTGGGAGTCGACCGAAACGAAGCGGTGCTCGATGTTCGGCTCCGCCTGCTCGGGCTCGGCGTGGGTGTGGGATTGAGCCTGTCGCGTGTATGAGGCCGCGACCTGGCCCGTCGCCCCCTCCAGCGTCGCCGAGAAGAACAGGGTCTGGCGGTCCTTGGGGGTCTGGGAGACGATCCGGTCGACGGCGGGGCGGAAGCCCATGTCGAGCATGCGGTCCGCCTCGTCGAGGACGAGGACCTGGATCTGATTCAGCGAGACGGCGCCGCGCCCGAGCAGGTCCTCGAGCCGGCCGGGGGTGGCGACGAGGATGTCGGCGCGCCGCGCGGCGGCGATCTGGGGGCCCATCCCGACGCCGCCGTAGACGGCGGCGACCTTCAGGCCGCGGGCTTTGGCCAGCGCGGCCAGCTCGGCGACGATCTGGGTCGCCAGCTCGCGGGTCGGGGCCAGGACCAGCGCCTGCGGGCGCTTGCCCTCGGGCCGGAGCAGGTCGACCATGGGGATTCCGAAGGCCAGGGTCTTGCCCGAGCCGGTCGGGGACTGGACGAGCAGGTCGCGGCCCGCGAGCGCATCGCGGATGACCATCTCTTGAACGGGGAAAGGCTGGGTGATCGAGCGCGCCTGCAGGGCGTCGACCACCGGCTTGGAGGTGCCGAGATCGGCAAAGGTAGTGATGTTGTGAACTCCTGTTTGAACGTCTGGGGAGATCCTGCGGCCCCAAGGCGCCAAACCGGCACGTGGAGGAAACGGAACCTCTCGGGCGGCGAATTGGCCAGGCCCGACCAGGCAACGGTAGCAGTCGACCCCCGCGCCGCCCGGAAACATCCGCTGCCTGGGAGCCGAGTGCCGCCGGCCTGTCGCTCCGAACGAGTAGCCTCGTCTTGCGCCTTGTTCGCATCGGAGCTGCGCTCGCGCCGCTACCTTGCCAGCGTGACGCGACTGAATTGCGTCGGCGGCACGGTGCCTCGCCTGAACGGCTTCGCACCGGGCTAGCCGTCGACTTGGCCGCTCAGCTCGGGCGAGCTGAAGCTGGGCCCGCAGGCCGGGGTGGCTACCGTTATCGGTGTGGTTCGGCCTGCTGACGTGCTTTCGCTCATGCCTGGGATGGCGCCGGGACGGGAGCCGCTGGCCGAGGAGGTAGACGGGTTCTTCGGCCCGGATTCGATGGTGCGGCGGTTGCACCGGGAGCGGTTGGTGCTCTTCTCGGGAGTGCGGGCGCTGTTGATGCAGGCTTGCGATCCGCTGGCCGTGGTCGGGTTCCGCCGGCACTCGATCATCTTCGACGATCCTCAGGCGCGATTGCAGCGGACCGACGAGCGGATGTCGCGGATCTATTTCGGCAGCCGCGAGGAAGCCGAGGAGACCGGCCGGGTCGTGCAGGCGATGCACCAGCGGGTGCGGGGGAAGACTCCGGCGGACTACGGCCCGATCGCCAAGGGCACTCCCTACGACGCCTCCGACCCGGAGCTCGGGCTCTGGGTCCTGGCGACGCTGGCGGACTCGGCTGTCGTCTACTACGAGCGCATCTTCGGCTCGCTCACCCCGGAGGAGCGCGAGCGCTACTGGAGCGAATACCGCCTGGTCGGCGAGCTGCTCGGGCTGCCGCCGGATTCGATGCCCGGGACCTACGAGGGACTGCGGGACTACGTCGCGGGACGCTTGACCGACGGCAGCCTCTGGATCTCCGACGAGCGGCGCGAGCAGGCGGTGCAGATGATCCTCGAGCCGCCCTTCACCGGCTGGCTGCGCGCCGCGGCGACGCCGTTGACCGAGACGATCCGCCTGATCTCGGTCGGGCTGCTGCCGGCGGAGATCCGCCGGCTCTTCGGGTTCGGTTGGGACCCGGCTCGCGAGGCGCTGCTGCGCTCGGCCCTGCTGCAGCTGCGGGTCGGCAGCCGCTTCTGGCCCGACCCCGTCCGCCTGCACCCGGCGGCGCGCATACCGGC
>C688J35102_120989381_pt1 | contig 11083 bp, 11 predicted proteins | sample HopSoiMetagenom2_FD_35102 | JGI IMG/M metagenome (IMG submission 35102)
TCGAGCGGGTCTGCCAGGTGTTGCCGCAGGCGCAGTGCACCGTCACGGTCTGGTAGTTGGGATGGATATCCGCCTTCATGGCGCACCCTGCCTGTTCTGATGTCGTGCTTCAAAATCGCGAGAAGCCTGTAAGATAGCCGGATTTGCGGGATGAAGCAACCCGGGCTGGTGCTCCTCGACGGTCGAGCCCGACGGACACCGGCGCTCAACCGCTGACGATGATGCAGCACTTGTATCCCTCTCCCAGGCACCGGCTCATGCAGATGGAGCACGCGTCGATCGGATCGAGGTCCCGGTAGCGGTAGCACTGCTGGACCAGAATCGCCTGACCAGATCCCGCCTCCCCTCCGGATGCAAGCGTTCCGCAGACGGCGGCGATGACGGCGAGGAACTTCGACCGGGTCGACATGAGAAACCTCCGTGCTGAAGGCGATGGAGTGTGGTTCCGCGGGGAAACCGGTTGCGGCCTCAACGTTCCACGGCGCCCGTACGAGGAGCGGCGAGCCCGGTCAGCAGCGGCTTCAACTCCGCCGCGAAGGAGATGGCGCGCAGGTTGGCGAACCTCACCGGGTGAGCCGTCCCCTCTGCCAGGGCACCATCTCGGGTGACAAGCACTGCTGGCGTAACGAGGGTTCGGCCTCCGTCCAGCACCGAGTCTGGGGAAAGGATCCCGATGGCGAAGTGCAGGTGCTCACGCCTGAGGAAGCCGGCGACATCCTCCTCCCGGTCGACCACCGCGATCGCGGCGACGCCGCTCCCGGCGGCGCGGAGCACCTCGCGCAACTGGTGACCCAGGTCCTCGCACACCGCGACGTCGTGTCCGCGGAGCACCACGATCAACGCGCGGCCCCCACGTCCGTGGACTCGCACCCACTCGTGCGCAAGCGGCCCCAGGCGGCCACGCACCGAAACCGTCGCTCTCGCGTACCGCGCATCGGGAAGCGGCAGGCGCTCGCGCGGCAGGATGGGCGGACGGGTGGCATGGTCGTGCGCGCGCACCCGGCTCACGGCGATGGCACCGGCCGGTCCGGCCATCAGCAGGGCGGCGGCCACGGCGTTGCGGAATCGGGGGGTCATCGCGGGGTTTCGCTCGTCACCGGGTGCAGCCGCATGCGGACGACCTCGTAGCTGTCGCCGTCGGTGCCCGCGTAGCGCAGGAGCAGGGCGGACCCGGCGCGGTCCCGGCCGAGGAGCCCCCCGACCATGTCGGTTCGCGCGATGGTGCGCATCCGTCCACCGCCAGCCAGCGCGGTGACGAGCAGAGTGCCGCCGTCGAGCGGGTCGATCCCGCGCTTGGCGTCGTACGGCGCCACCTGCAGCGCGACGGTTCCGCTATCGAGCGCCACGATCTCGAACACGTCGCGGTTGCCGTCCGTCACGTGCGTGCCGTCGGCCCGTCGCGGCCGGCCATGGTTGCGGGCGAGCAGATCCTTCACCGGAACGAGCGGCCGAGTTGGGTCGATGGGAGCAGAGCCCAGGCGGCGGCCACGGTAGTCGAATGCCCACACGCTGTCGGCGCCTCCCATTGCCGCGAACACCACGCCCCGCCCACCGTCTGCGATCACTCCGATGTTCTGAAGCAGTTGAGGATCATTACCGAGGTAGCGTGACTGGTTGAAGAAGCTGCTGACCGTCGAGCCGTCGGGTCGGGACAGCCTGAGCAGGTTGCCGCGGGTGTCGCCTGGAAGCGCGGCGATGGAGAGGAACAGCGAATCGTCCACCACGCGGACCCAGAAGGGGTTCGGGCGAGGCATGACGAACGAGCGTACGTAGCGGCCATCACCGGTGAAGATGGAGACACGCCCCATCGCCACGTCGTAGGCGAGCAACGAGTCGCCATACGGCTGCGCCGTGATGAGATAGGCGAACTCGCCCGGGCCCCGGCCGCCGCGTCCTACGGTCAGCACCCGGCGGCCATCGCGGCCGTAAACCTTTACGTCCTTGTCGGAGCGGTCGCTGATCACGAACCGGCCTTTAGGATCTACCGAGACTCGCTCGGGGAGAGCGAGAAGCGGCTGGCCGGCATCGTCAAGGTGTGCCACGGGCTCGAAGCTGATCGCGCGCTCGCCCGGAGCCCGGCCTGTAGCCGTGCGCTCCTTTGCATCGCAGGCGCCGAGTACCGCCAGCGCGGACAGGGCGGCGATCGTCCCCAGTCGCATTCGGAAGAGTGAGCTGAGCCAGGGAGGTCCATGTGCCGTTTACCGGAGGAGCATTATTGTCGGAATCCGTGTTACAAGTCAAGAAAGTCACCAGGGAACGGTAGAGGGGAGCCTCGGCGTTTGGCCGAGCCTCCCCCCTCGTATCGATGCGCCGCGTTCCGCGGATGGTCTGCGGTTACGCCTCCGTCGCCAGGTCCACCTCGCGGCCCTCTTCGGCGGAGCGGTAGGCGGCTTCCATCACGCTCATCAGGGTCACGTGCTCGGCGGGGGCGTCGGCGGGCTTCTCGCCGCGCGCCATCTCCACGAAGTGCTGCAGCTCGTTGCGGTAGCTGGCGGTGAACAGGTTCTCGGTCCCCGGCGCGAGCGACGGGGCCACGTCCACCAGCCCCGTGTCCATCTGCCGGTAGACCTGGAGCGGCGACAGGGTGCCGGACCCGGCGGTGCCGAGCACGTGCATGAACTGCCGGTCGCGGCGCGAGATCAGCGCCCAGGTGACCTCGAGGTTGATCAGCCGGTCGCCCTCCAGCCGCAGCAGCAGCGCCGCGGCATCCTCCACCTCGGCGCCGGCGGGGCGATGGACGTGGGCGGAGACGCGCAGGGGGCGCGGATACCCCAGCGTCCACAGCGCCAGGTCGAGCATCTGCAGCCCCAGGTCCATCAGCGCGCCGCCACCCGCGGCGCGGCTCTGGCGCCAGGAGCGCAGCCGGCCGCTGGGCTTGGTGCGGTTCAGCCACCCCGTCTTCAGGTAGTAGGCGTCGCCCAGCTCGCCGCTCACGATGAACGAGCGCAGCGCGCGCGCGTCGGGGCGGAAGCGCTGGTTCATCCCCACCAGCAGCCGTCCCGCGGCTCCGTCTTCCTGGAGGATGCGCCGCACGCCTTCGCCGGTGAGGGCGAGCGGCTTCTCGCAGAGCACGTACTTTCCGGCCTTCAGCGCCGCGCGGACGTTCTCTTCGTGCCGGTGGCTGGGGGTGGAGACGATCACGGCGCGGATGGACTCGTCGTCCCAGATCCCCTCCGCCTCCACCGCGCGGGTGCCGTAGCGGTCGGCGATGGTGCGCGCGGTGTGGGCGTCGCGGTCGCTCACCGCGGCGATCTCCACCCCGCGCATCCGGCTCAGGATGGGGAGGTGCACGACCTGGGCGATGGCGCCCGCGCCCAGCACGGCGATCCGGACAGGCGGTCGATGGACGGTCACGTGGGCCTCGTCGTCTGGTCGATGTGCCTTGCCGGCAGCGTCGGGCGCGCCGGCTGAGGCCCCTCACCCGAAAAAACATGTGAGACAAACCCCCGTCTCACATGTTTTTTCGACCTCTCCCAAACAACATGGGAGAGGTTGACGGCAACAACAACAGCAACTGCGGCTGCGCGCGGCGATTTGGATCCACGGCCGCGAGCGAAGCGAGCCCTCAGTTCACCCTCTCCCGCCGTTGGGAGAGGGTCGGTTCGGGCGGACTCGCAGAACCCTCGGCCTGAACCGGGTTTATGTCCGCACGAACCGGGGTGAGGGGTCGATGCCGCGGATGCGCTCAATACATCCGCTCGATGCGGATCCCGGGGTAGTAGGCCTCCAGGATGGTGCGGTAGTCCTGGCCGGCGCGGGCGCGGCCCATGGCGCCGACCTGGCACATCCCGATCCCGTGCCCCCATCCCCCGCCCGCGGCCACGACGGCGGCCACCTCGCCGCCGGAGCGCTCCAGCCGCACGTCGAACTTGCTGCTGTTCAAGATGCCGCCCCGCGCCGGCGCCAGGATCCAGCGCACCCGGTCGCGCCCCACCGTGAAGCTCCCCGCGTCGGTGTCGATGCGCAGCGCGCGCACCCGGCCGGACTGCGTGCGCGAGAGCACGTCCATGTCCTCGATCTCGCGGATGCGGCGGCCGCGCAGCGAGTCGGCCAGGGTGCGGTTGAGCACCGAGACGAGCTGCGCCTGCGTCCACCGCTCCGTCCAGGTGAAGCGGCTCGAGGCGCGGTCCCAGGCCTCGCCCGTCCTCGGGTCCACGTCCTCGACCGAGACCAGGTAGGGGACGGGGCGGACGTTCCACACCTCGTCGATCGCGGCGGTGCGGCCGGCGCAGGTTGAGTGGTAGTAGGCGTCGATCGCCCTGCCGCCGTACGTGGCCACCTCGCCGGCGGTCTCGCGCACGGCGCGCGAGATCATCTCCCGCTCGGCCGCCACGCCGCCGTACACCTGGTCCTGCGTGCCCGGGTAGACGTCGAAGCCCAGCGCCGCGCGGCCGCCCAGGTGCGCCACCGCGTAGGTCCGCGCCGCCACCGCCTGCGCCTTCACCGCCTCGTACGCCGCCGCGTCCACCTCGCCCGTCTCGCGCGGGACGACGCCGAGCAGGTAGTCCTCCATCCCCAGGCGGTTGACGAAGGTCAGCCCGCCGCGTCCCGCGCGCTGCACCAGGATGGCGCCGCGGTAGGTCGTGCCGTGCACCTCCACCACGCCGCCGTCGGCCGCGCGCACCACCACCGGCGGCTGCAGGCCGTAGCGCGTGCGGCCGACCACGCTGCCGGCCTCGTCCACCACCGTCATCGCAATCGTTTCACCCGGCTCCGCGGCGAAGGCGAGGCTGCGCCCCTGCTGCAGCTCGTCGAGGTTGTCGCCGCGCTCCGTCTCCACCGTGAGGCCGGAGGGCGAGGAGACGATCCCCGCGGGCGCATCGACCACCAGCCCCACCCTGACCGCCGGCGCGCTCGCGGCCGGCGGCGCATCGTCGCGGACCGGAGCAGCGGGCGGCGGCTCCGCCGCGGGGGCGGGGCGGGGCGGGAGGTAGACGCGGGGGACGGGGCCGTATCGCGGCTCGCGCCTGCCGCCGCACGCCGCCAGCGCGGCGAGCGCGGCGATCACCACCGTGTCAGCCCAGCGCCGCACGCAGTGCCTCCCGCCCGCGGGCGATGGTCTCCTCGATGTCCTCGTCCGAGTGCGCGGTGGAGGTGAAGCCCGCCTCGAACTGCGAGGGGGCCAGGAACACCCCCCGCTCCAGCATCGCGTGGAAGAAGCGGTTGAAGAGCGCCACGTCCGCCGTCTTCGCGTCGTCGAAGCTGCGCACCGGGCCGGCGGCGAAGAACATCCCCCACATCGACCCCAGGCTCCCGCCGCACGCGGGGACGCCGAGCTCCGCGGCGTTCGCCAGCAGCCCCTCCACCAGCCGCGCCGTCTTCCGCTCCAGCGCCGGATAGGGATCGTCGTCGCGGAGGATGCGGAGCTGCGCGAGCCCGGCGGCCATCGCCAGCGGGTTGCCGGAGAGCGTCCCCGCCTGGTAGACGGGGCCGACGGGGGCGACGTGGGCCATCACCTCCGCCCGGCCGCCATACGCGCCCACGGGGAGGCCGCCGCCGATCACCTTGCCCAGCGTGGTCAGGTCCGGCCGCACGCCGAAGCGCTCCTGCGCGCCGCCGCGGGAGACGCGGAAGCCGGTCATCACCTCGTCGAACACCAGCAGCGCGCCGTCCGCCTCCGTGATCCGCCGCAGCGCGGCCAGGAAGCCGTCGTCCGGCGGGATGAAGCCGGCGTTCCCCACCACCGGCTCCAGGATCACCGCGGCGATGCGCCCGGGGTGCGCGCGGAACACCGCCTCCACCGCGCCGAGGTCGTTGAACGGCGCGGTGAGGGTGAGCTTCGACAGCGCGGCGGGGACGCCGGGGGAGTTCGGCAGCCCGAGGGTGGCCACGCCGGAGCCGGCCTTCACCAGGAACGAGTCGCCGTGCCCGTGATAGCAGCCATCGAACTTGAGGATGAAGTCGCGCCCGGTGAAGCCGCGCGCCAGGCGGACGGCGCTCATGGTGGCCTCGGTGCCGCTGCTGACGAAGCGCACGCGCTCCATCGACGGCACCCGCTCGCGCACCCGCTCGGCCAGCTCCACCTCGGCCTCCGTCGGCGCGCCGTACGACGTGCCGCGCGCGGCGGCGTCGGCGATCGCCGCGAGCACGGCGGGGTGCGCGTGGCCCAGGATCAGCGGCCCCCAGGAGAGCACGTAGTCGACGTACTCGTTCCCGTCCACGTCGCGGAGGCGCGACCCGCTGGCGGAGGCGACGAAGAAGGGCTCGCCGCCCACCGCGCGGAAGGCCCGCACCGGCGAGTTGACGCCCCCCGGCGTGACCGCCTGCGCGCGCCGGAAGAGCTCGGACGAGCGCGTGCCCGCGCTCACGAGCGGAAGTTGCCGAAGCTCAGCTCCAGCCCGAAGTCCTGCTTCTTCAGGTGCGCGATCACCGCCTGCAGCTCGTCGATGGAGGGGGAGGTGACGCGCACCTGCTCGTCCTGGATCTGCGCGTTGACCTTCTTGAAGCCGGCGTCCTTGATGGAGCGCACGATCTCCTTCCCCTTCTCGGTGCTGATGCTCTGCACCAGGGTGATGGTCTGCCGCGCCTTGCCGCCGAAGGCCTGCTCCACCTCGCCGTAGTCGAGGTTGCGGATGGGCACGCCGCGCTTGATCAGCTTGCTCTGGATGACGTCGACCAGCGCCGTGAGCTTGTAGTCGTCGTCGGCCAGCAGCTTCAGGGTGCCGTCCTTCTTGGAGAAGTCGATCTCGGCGGTGGCGCCCTTGAAGTCGTAGCGCTGCTGCACTTCCTTGCGCGCCTGGTTCACGGCGTTGTCGACCTCCTGCAGGTCCACGCTGGAGGTGACGTCGAAGGTGGAGGTCTTGGCCATCGTTTCCGTTCCGTCGTGGTCGGTTTTGCTCGCCGGAATGTAGGCCGCCGCCATGCGGCCGACAACCGCGTACGGCCGCCGCACGCAGAGACGCGGAGGAACCGGGAGCACTTCTCCCGGTTCCTCCGCGCCTCCGTCTGAAACGGCCGTTGCCGTGCCTACACCAGCGCGACCGCCGCCTCTTCCTCGACCACCGCGACCGGCCTCACCGCGGCCGTGGAGGGCGGCGCCGCCCGCTCGCGCCCCGGGATCGGCGCCTTCGCCCGCTGCTCGCACCAGGCGCGGTAGCCGGGGAGCTTGAGCAGGCGGAAGAGGTGCCGGTTCATGGCATCGCAGAGCAGGACCTCGGTGAGCTGGTACTGCCCGCCGCGCGAGAGGCGCAGGTCCTCCACCACGTCGTCGGCAATGGCCAGCAGGCGCGAGCGCGGGATGGCGTCCTTGAACTCCTCCACCTGCTCTTCCACCCACTCCAGGTAGGCGCGGCGGAGCGAGCGGGGCGATTGCGCGTTCATGGGCGTGCCTCCGCCATGCGGCGTGCGCAAGGGTTGCGGTGCAATAGAACGGTTGAGGGTGGAGGGCCGAATTGCGTGCGGCTGCGGTAACGTAACTTCAGGCCCGCGCCGCATCAAGGGTTGCGTGCGCAAGATCGCGCGCGCAGCGCCGGCAGAAAACTTTGTCTTTGCGGTCCACGTCGGCAATGTCGCGCGAGGGATACATCACGCAAGCGCGGTCGGCACAGTGCTCCAGCCCCGCCGCGTGCCCGATCTCGTGCGCGCACACCTTCACCGCGCGCGCGAGCAAAGTCCCTGCGGCGCTTGAACTTCCCGCGTCAAGAGGGGCCAGCCCCACGACGGCGCACCCCGCCCCCACCGCCGCCTCGCCGAACACCCGCCCGTGCCCCGGCGCCCGCAGCGCCGCGCCGCTCACCGCCAGCAGCCAGCTCTCCCGCGGATCGGCGCGTTCGGCGTCGGCGCGCGCGATCAGCGCGTCGAGCAGCGCGCCGGAGAGGTGCGCATCGCCGCCCGCGGACTGCGTCAACGCACTGCCGACGTGGTGCCGCGTCGGGAGGATCGCGTCCAGCTCGGCGCCGAGGGCGTGCAGGAGGTGCAGCGCGACGCCGCCGGCGGGGATCAGCTCCAGCCGGCGGCGCGGGGGCGTGCGGCGGGGGGCGGGCGTCAGGCGGCGGGCTCCGCGGGCGGACGGACCACGCGGCGCACCACCCCGCGCGTGGCGATCACGGTGCGCGCCACCTCGGCCATGCCGCGGCCGCGGTGCTGGCTCTCGCGCTGCAGCAGGCGGTAGGCGTCGTCCTCGGTGAGGCCGCGCAGCTCCATCAGGATCCCCTTGGCGCGCTCCACCAGCTTGCGCTCGTCCATCTTCCGCGAGAGCGCGCTCACCTGCCCGTGCAGCGCGCTCCACTCCAGGAAGCGCGCCGAGGCCAGGCGGATGGCCGGCACCAGCCGCTCCACCCCCGCGGGCTTGCTCAGGTAGTTGAAGACGGGGAGCTGCGCCGCGCGGTCCACGAACTCGGGGCAGTCGTGGCCGGTGAGGACGATCACGGGGATGGGGCGCGCGCGGGTGATCTGGTCGATGGCCTCGAGCCCCGACATGTGGGGCATCTCCACGTCGAAGATGGCCAGGTCCGGCTTCTCGCGCGCGGCGAGACGGACCGCCTCTTCGCCGTCGCGGGCGGGGCCGACCACCTGGTGGCCGATCAGTGTCAGCAGCTCCGCGAGCGACTGGGCGCTCGCGGCTTCGTCGTCGGCCACCAGGATCCGCATCGTTCCCCTCCTCCCGTTTCGCCCGTCCGACCGGTTCCGCGGGATGGGCATATCCCGTACCGCTCGGGGAGGAAAAAAAAGTGCGGAGGTGCGGAAGTGCGGAAGTGCGTTAGACCGGCGCGAGCCGACGCACTCCCGCACTCCGCACTCCCGCACTCCCGCACTCTCTCTCAGCCGGCGGTCTCCATCCCGTAGCGCAGGAGCTTGCGGTAGAGGGTGGAGGGGTCGATGCCCAGCACCTCGGCGGCGCGCGTCTTGTTGCCGCCCTCGGCTTGCAGCACCCAGTGGATGTAGGCGCGCTCGATGATCTCCAGCGTGGGGTTGGGTGGCAGGGAGGCCTGCACCAGCGGCTGCGGCGCGCGCTCGGTGATCTTCGCGGGGAGCGCGCCGGGGCCGATCTCCTCGCCGGGGGTCATCACCGCGGCGCGCTCCAGCGCGTTCTCCAGCTCGCGCACGTTGCCGGGCCAGTCGTACCCCTGCATCGCCTCCAGCGTCTCGGGCGCCAGACGCACCGTCCGCCCCCGGCTGGCGGCGAAGCGCTGCAGGAAGTGGGCGGCGAGGAGCGGCACGTCGTCCGGCCGGTCGCGCAGCGGCGGCAGGTGCAGGGTGATCACGTTCAGCCGGTAGAAGAGGTCGCTGCGGAAGCCGCCCCGGCGGATCTCCTCGTCCAGGTCGCGGTTGGTGGCGGCCACGATGCGCACGTCCACGGCGACGGCCTCCGTCGCGCCCACGGGGATCACCTCGCGCTCCTGCAGCACGCGCAGCAGCTTCACCTGCGTGGCGGGCGACATCTCCCCCACCTCGTCGAGGAAGAAGGTGCCCCCCTTGGCCGCCACGAACAGCCCCTGCTTGTCGCGCACCGCGCCGGTGAACGAGCCCCGCACGTGCCCGAAGAGCTCGCTCTCCAGCAGGTTCTCGGGGAGCGCGCCGCAGTTGATGGAGACGAACGGCCCCTCGGAGCGGGCCGAGAGCTCGTGGAGGTAGCGGGCGAGCACCTCCTTGCCGGTGCCGCTCTCCCCCGAGATCAGCACGGTCGAGTCCGTGGGGCCCACGGTCTCGGCCAGCTTGAGCGACTCGACGAAGCTGCGGCTCCTGCCGATGGGGCGTACCGCGTCGCCGCGGTCGCGGCGGCGGATCTCGGTCTTCAGCGCCTGGTTCTCGCGCTTGAGCTGGCGGCTCTCCGAGGCGCGGCGGACGATGGCCAGCAGCTCGTCGTTCGCGAATGGCTTCTGGAGGTAGTAGTAGGCCCCCTCGTTGACGGCGCGGATGGCGGTCTGCAGCGACGCCTGCGCGGTCATCAGGATCACCGGGAGCGAGGGGTCGAGCTCGCGCGCGGCCAGCAGCACCTCGAGCCCGCCCACCCCGGGCATGCGCACGTCGCTCAGCAGCACGTCGGGCTTCACCTCGTGCATCCGGTCGATCCCCTGCTGCCCGCCCACCGCCGTCTCCACCGCGAACCCCTCGCGCTTGAGCAGAATGCGCAGGGTGTCGAGGATGGCCGTCTCGTCGTCTACGATCAGGACTCGGGTCTCGCTCACGGTTCGCCTCGCTCCGGGCCCGGCGGCGGCGCGGGGTCGCCGTTCTCCTCGGTCTCGGGGACGTAGAGGGTGAAGGTGGTGCTCCAGCCGGGGCGCGGCTCGTCCACGAACACCGCCCCGCCGTGCGCCTCGGCCGCGCGCTGCACCAGCGCCAGCCCCAGCCCCGTGCCGCCGGGGCGCTGGGTGAAGAAGGGCTCGAAGACGTGCTCCACGTCGCCCTCCTGCACCCCCGGCCCGGTGTCGGAGACGCGGATGCGCACGGCGCGGGTGGAGCTGAGCGCGGTGGACAGAATGTCGCTCTCCACCACGTCGAGCGCCACCTCCACCCGCCCCCCCGGGCCCGCCCACTGCACCGCGTTCAGCACTAGGTTCAGCACCGCGCGGTGCAGCAGGTCCTCGTCGGCGGCGACCACCGCGGCGGCGGCGGAGGGGTCCACCTCCAGCCCCAGCTGCCGCCCCTCGGCGTGGGGGTGCGCGCGGGCCACGTCCAGCGCCTCCTTCACCAGCCCGCCCACGTGCAGCACGTCGGGCGCGCGCACCTGCACCCGCGCGAAGTCCAGGAACTCGGTGAGCAGCCGCGAGAGCCGGTCGCTCTCGCGCACCACCAGGGCGCGCAGCACCGCGCGGTCCTCCGGGTCCACCCCGTCGGCGGCGAGCTGCTCGGTGGCGCTGCGGATGGAGGCCAGCGGGTTCTTGATCTCATGCGCCAGCGAGGCGGAGAGCCCGGCCACCGCCTCCAGCAGCTCGGCGCGGCGGCGCAGCCCCTCCATCCGCTTGCGGCCGGTGATGTCCTGGAAGATGGCGGTGGCCGAAGGCGGGTCGGTGCGCTCCAGCACGGTGGTGCTCACCCCCAGCAGGGTGCCGTCTTCCTGCTCCTCCGTCTCGTGGCGGCGCACCGGCTCGCGGTGCTCCAGGGTGGCCGCGATCACCTTCCCCAGCCCGGGGGCGAGCCGGTC
>C688J35102_120989380_pt1 | contig 11081 bp, 9 predicted proteins | sample HopSoiMetagenom2_FD_35102 | JGI IMG/M metagenome (IMG submission 35102)
CCAGCGCGCGATCCGGCCTGATCGAGAACAGCGGGCCGATGTGCCGCGCGGTGCGGCCGTCGCGGACGAGGGCCAACGCATCGCCGTTCGACAGCAGCCGGGAGCCGGGTCGCCCCACAAACTCCGCCAACAACGCGTCCCGCGCAAACCCCATGGCGCGGCGATCACGCGCGGCCAATTCATGGGGATCGCCGGCTGGCAAAGTGGTCGATGCGGTGGTCCGCATTGAATCCCCCAGCCGCAAGCGCCGCAATTGAATCGTCGGGCTAAAGCCCAGCGGGCCATATACGCTGGCGCCGGCCGGCGTCGCGTCGAGCCAGCTGGTCAGGCCGAGTTTTGTCGCGGCGCTCAGGCACGCGTCGACGAGCCTGGTGGCGATGCCGCGGCGCCGCCAGTTTTCGGTCACCAGCACCATGCTGATCCAGGCGTTGCCGGACGAATAGGGCAGCAGCGCCGCTGACGCGACGAGGCGGCCATCGCTGTCGCGCACGCCAAACACGGTTCCCCTGGTGAGGAAGAAACGCCAGTCGGCCTCGTTCTGGTTCCAGCGTGCTTCGGTTGATAGCGCAAGGCCAGCCGCCGCTGCCTCCGCACCGAGCCGAACGATGGCGATGCAATCAGTAGCGGCCATCGCGCACCTCGTATTTGGTGGGCTTTCCCAAACTCGGCATCGAGCGGGAAACCCAGTCCGCCGTCCATCGGATCAACTGGTCGGTATCGACGATCGGCAGCCCAAACAGCTTTACCGCCCGCGATGTGTCGGTGAGCCACGCCGTCGGCTCCTCCTTGCCGACGAAGACGGGTTCGCGGCCGAAACGCCGGCCGAATTTTGTCGCGAGGTCGCGCACGGCCAAAATTTCGTGGCCGCTGACATTGATCGGCGCTGTCGGTGTCTCGCAATGCGCGAGGCAGCGCAGCGCCTGCGCCGAGGCGTCCCCTTGCCAGATGAAATTGACATGGCCGAGACTGACGTCGATTGGCGCGCCCTGCAGCACCTTGGTCGCGATGTCGTGCAGCACGCCGTAGCGCATGTCGATCGCATAATTGAGCCGGAACAGCCGGCCCGGCGTCGAGTACTTTTTCGAAAAATACTCGAACATACGCTCGCGGCCGACGCAGGATTGCGCGTATTCGCCGGGCGGATCGGGCGCCACGTCCTCGCCGGCGCCTTTGCCGTCCACCGGCACGAACGGATAGACGCAGCCGGTGGAGAACGCCACGATCCGCGAACCGGCAAAGGCGTGCGCGACCAGGGCAGGGACGAGCGCGTTCATCGCCCAGGTCAGCGACAGATCGCCTTCGGCGCCGAACTTGCGGCCGGCCATGAAGACGATGTTCGGTATCTTCGGCAGCGCCTCGATGGCGGCCTCGTCGAGCAGATCGCAATTGAGGGTCTCGATGCCGCGGGCTTCCAGCCAGTCCTTGACGCCGGGATCGCTGAAGCGTGCGACGCCGATGATCCGCCGGTCTGGCAGTGCCGCCTTGGCGAGACCCGCCAGCGTCGGGCCCATCTTGCCGGCGACGCCGAGGATCATGATATCGCCGTCGACTTTGCGGAGATCGTCGATCAGCGCCTGGCTCGGCCGGCACAGCAGATCGTCGAGCGCGGCTATATCGAGGATCTTTTCCGGCAGATTGTTGCGTGTCAGCAGCATGTTTCGTCCCTCATTTTCTTATTGCAGCCGTACGTCCCGGACCACGAACAGCCATTCGAGGCCGAGCACGAGACCGTAAAGCGTAACGCCGAGCAGCGTGAGTAGGACAACGGCCATCACCATCGCCGGCGTATCGAGCGAGGACTGCACCTGGATCATCAGGTAGCCAAGCCCGCGTTCGGAGGCGATGAATTCGCCGACGATTGCGCCGGCTACCGCCAGGATGGCGCCGACCTTCATCCCCGAAAACACATAAGGCAGCGACCCCGGCAGCTGGATTTTCCGGAACAGCGTCCAGCGCGATCCGCGCAGCGACTTTACGAGGTCGAGCAGATCGGGTTCCACCTCGCTCAGGCCCCGAGCGGTGGTCAGCAGGATCGGAAAGAAGCAGATGCTGAAAGCGATCAGGATATTTGGAAAGATGCCGTAGCTGAACCAGACGATGAACAGCGGCCCCAGCGCGACCTTTGGAATCATGTTCAGCGTCACGAACAGCGGCAGCAGCAACACGCTGATCAGCGGCGACCAGGTGAACATCATCGCGAGCGTCACGCCGACGAAGGCGCCGAGGCAGAAGCCACCGAGGATTTCGGCGGCTGTGACCGCAAGATTGGACAGCCAGGCGTACTTGGCCGAACCGAGGGTCGCCAGCGTCGCAAGCGGCGAGGGCAGGATGAACTTTGGCACCTGAAAGGCGTCGACCAGCACCTGCCACAACACGATCACGGCAAGGTGGACGATCAAGATGATCGCAAACGATCGCGCCGAACGGATTCCGTCGCCAAACACCTGATGCTCCCAAAACGGCCGGCCCCAACCTATCGCGATCGCACGCCACTTTCAACCATCTGGTTGATTACGGCCGGAGCGATTGCAGCACCAGATCGACCACATGCTTGCGGCGGGCGCTTCTCGCGGCGGCGCTGGAGAGGTCCTTGCCGAAAATCGCCGACAGCGTCGGCGTGTTGGAGAAGAAGAAATAGCTCAATCCCGCGATCGAGATATAGAGGTGCACCGGATTGATGCCTTTCCGGAAAGTTCTCGCCCTCACGCCTTGGCTCAGGATTTTTGAGACCATGCTGACCAGCGGCGAATGCATGGCCTCGAGCTTGCGGGAACCGCGCACGTGCCGCGCGCCGCCGCGGTTTTCGTCGTTGAGCAAAAGGATGAAGTCCGGATGCGCGGCGAGATGGTCGAAGGAACTCTCGATCAGCTTCTTGATGGCTTTTTCCGGCGGCAGCCCCTCGAGGTTGAGCTTGCGCTCCTGGGTGCGGATTTCCTCGTAAACCCATTCAAGTACCGCCAGGTATAGCGCGTCCTTGTCGCCAAAATAGTGATAGACCAGTTGCTTGTTGACGCCGGCGCGGCCGGCAATGTCGTCGACCCGCGCCCCGGCAAGGCCGCGGCTGGCAAATTCGCGCCGCGCTGCGGTCAGCAATTTCCTGCGGGTGGCGGCGGGATCGCGCCGCTGCGGCCTCAAGTCGTTGGATCGTCGTTTGGGCATTTCCAACCAAATAGTTGACAATTTGCTCCGTCCCTTGTTGCATTGGTAACGTCGGCGACGCGCGGCGGCAAGGCCGATTGCAAACAGGAGAGTTGCCATGAAAGCTATGAGAATTGCCGCAACCGTGCTTGCGCTCGCGGCCCCTGCCGCTTCGGCGAGCGCCGGCGAAGCTGTCAATCTGATGCTGAATTGGTCGCCCACGGCCGACCATTCGCCGTTCTATTTCGCCAAGGCTCAGGGCTGGTACGAGAAGGCCGGCATCGATCTCACCATCGAGACCGGCAAGGGCTCCGGCGTCTCCTCGCTCAAGGTCGGGTCCGGCGGCTCGCCGTTCGGCATCGCCGATCTCGCGACCATGCTGGTGGCAAAGAGCAAGGGCGCCGACGTCGTCGCGCTGATGAGCATCTATGCCAATACCGGGCAGACCTTTTACTGGCTGAAGAGCTACGGCGTGAACGGCGCCAAGGATTTTCCGGGCCACAAGATCGGCAATCCGCCGGGCGATGCCTCGCGTGTGATGTGGCCGGCATTCGCGAAGGCCGCCGGCATCGCGCCGGACGCGGTCAATTTCGTCAATGTCGGGCCGACCGCAAAAATCGCGGCGCTGAAGAGCCACACCGTCGATATCATCAGCGATTTCTACAACGAGCACGATCTCAAGGTGATCGAATTCGGCGCCGATCTCGGCTACGTCAACTGGAAGGATATCGGGCTTAACCCTTACGGCAATTCGCTGATCGTCAACGGCGCATTCCTGGAGAAGAACCCGAAACTCGCCGGAGATTTCGTGCGGGTCAGCCAGAAGGCGTTTGCCGCCTGCGTCGCCGATGTCGCGCCGTGCCTCAAGGCGCTGCTCGACCAGGTCTCGGGTCTCGACAAGGAAAACCAGGAACGCCAGTGGGAGCGCATCAAGTTCCTGATGACGGACGATTTCACCACGACGAAGGCATTGGGCTGGATCGACGGCGAGCGGATGAAAAAGGATTACGAGCTGGTCCAGACCTATCTCGGCATGGAGAAGCCGTTTGAAGTCGAAACGGCCTTTTCGACCAAGCTGCTCGACCCCTCGATCAAGATGGATGCGGGCAAGGTGAAGAAGTGACGCGCAGCGTCATTCCGGGGCGATGCTGATCGAATTGATGATGGCGCGATCGTCCGATCGGTCCGCGTTTGGCCGCACGGTGATTCAATATGACACCGTGCAGCGCTGGATCGCGGAATCCTGCGTCGAGCTCGAACAGGCGCGGCTGTTGGCCTACCGCAGCGCGTGGCAGCTCGATCAGACCGGCCACCACGGCGCAAGTTCTGCAATGAAGAATCGGCGCGATCTCTCGCTGATCAAGCTCGCCGTTCCCGCGATGCTGCAGCGGATCGCCGACCGCGCCATGCAGGTGTTCGGCGCGATGGGCGGCTCCGATGATACGCCGATCCACCAGGCACTGGCCTGGGGACGGCTGCTGCGCATCGGCGATGGTCCCGACGAAGTGCATCTGCGGCAGATTTTTCGAATGGAGCCGATGCCCACCTGGTCGGTCGCCAGTTCGCCTTATCTCGCCGCGCATCCCGCGTAACTCGCAAGGGAGTTGATTGCCATGACTGCCATGACCCAGACGGTTTCCAACGAAAAGCCCAAAGATGCTTCCGCTTCCGTGCTCGCTCAGCACGCTGCGACGCTGCAGGCGTTGCCGTTCTCGGACACGCGCGATTTTGACGACGCAAGCCGCGGCTTTCTCGGCACGATCGAGAATGCGCGCATCGCCTCCGCGCAGGGCCGCGTGGTCTGGAGCCTGGAGCCTTACGGCTTTCTCGCCGAAGAAAAAGCGCCGCCGACGGTCGATCCCAGCCTGTGGCGGCAGTCGCGCCTCAACATGAACCACGGCCTGTTCGAGGTGGTGCCCGGCGTCTATCAGGTGCGCGGCCTCGACATCGCCAACATGACACTGATTGAGGGCGACAAGGGTGTCATCGTGGTGGATACGCTCACTTCGATCGAAGGCGCACGCGCCGCGATGGAGCTGTATTTCCAGCACCGAGGAAAGCGGCCGATCGCCGCCGTGATCTTCTCCCACACCCACACCGACCATTGGGGCGGCGCGCGGGGCGTGCTCGATGATGCCGCGCTGGCCGGCGGCCGGGTGCCGATCATCGCGCCGAATCTCTTCATGGAGCATGCAGTCTCGGAAAACATCATCGCGGGGCCTGCGATGCTGCGGCGCGCCCAATATCAGTTCGGACCGCTGCTCGCCAAGGGCGTCCGCGGGCAGGTCGATTGCGGGCTCGGCAAGTCGATGGCGGCGGGCTCGGTGGCGCTGCTGCGGCCGACCGACCTCATCATGGCGACCGGCGACAAGCGGACCATCGACGGGCTTGAATTTGAATTCCAGATGGCGCCGAACAGCGAGGCGCCGGCGGAAATGCACTTTTTTCTGCCGCGCTACAAGCTGCTGAACCTGGCTGAAAACTGCACGCACAATTTCCACAATCTGTTGCCGTTTCGCGGCGCCGACGTGCGCGACGCGCTGGCGTGGTCGAAATATCTCGGCGAGGCGCTGCAGATGTGGGGCGGCAAGGCGGACGCGATGTGCGGCCAGCACCATTGGCCGGTCTGGGGCCATGAGCGCATCGACACCATGATCCGCCAGCAGCGCGACCTCTACAAGTTCTCGCACGACCAGACCATCCGCCTGATGAATCATGGCCTCACGGCAACCGAAATCGCCGAGACCATCCGGCTGCCGAAAAGCCTCGACGGCGCCTGGCACGGACGCGGTTACTACGGCCACATCAGGCACAACGTGAAGGCGATTTACCAAAAGTATCTCGGCTGGTACGACGCCAATCCCGTCCATCTCGATCCGTTGCCGCCGGTCGAATCCGGAAAGAAATACGTCGAATACATGGGCGGCGCGGATGCGATTCTGGCGCGCGCCGCAAAGGACTTCGCCAAGGGCGAATTCCGTTTCGTGGCACAGGCGGTGAGCCATCTGGTGTTCGCCGAGCCGGACAATCCGGCGGCGCGCGCGATGCTGGCCGACACCTTCGAACAGCTCGGCTATGCTGCGGAGAGTTCGACCTGGCGCAACGCCTATCTGTTTGGCGGCCAGGAGCTTCGGCAGGGCATGCCGATAGTGCCGCCGCGGTCGCCGATGCCCCGCGAAACCTTGGCGGCGCTGCGCACCGAACAGTTATGGGACGTGCTCGGCGTTCGCCTCAATGGCCCCAAGGCGGAAGGCAAACGGATCGTGCTGAACTGGAGTTTTACCGATACCGGCGAGAACTTCATTCTCAATCTCGAGAATTCTGCATTGACCTACGCCGCCGGCGCGCTCGCGGCCGATGCAGACGCCGGATTCACGCTGGCGCGCGACGTGCTCGATGAAGTCATCGCCAAGCTGACGACGTTTCAGGATGCGGTCGGCAGCGGCAACATCAAATTCACCGGCAATCCGCTGCGGCTTGGCGAATTGATGATGCTGATGGACGAATTCCCGCGAATGTTCGAAATCGTCGAGCCGAAGCGCACGCACGTTACCTAACCGCCCTGGACCAGCAGCCAGATCCCGGCGGCGCCAATCAATGCGCCGGAAATCCTGGGGATCAGCAGTCCAGCCGGAACGATCTTTTCGAGCAGGATGAGGATCGTCAGCCCGGCAATCCAGAGCACGTTCATGATGCCGCCGACGAACAGCAGGGCCATCAGCGCAAAGCAGCAGCCGAGGCAATAGCCGCCATGGGCAATGCCAAGGCGGAGCGCGCCGAGCGGTTGATCGCGGAAACCTCCATGCGCCATCAAAAAAGCGAGCGGCGCCTGGCAGGATCGGAGACAGGTTTCCTTGAGAGGCGTCCATTGATAAAGCCCGGCCGTAATCAGAACGATGCCGCCCAGCGTCGCGCTTGACGTCGCCATCATCGGCGTCAGCAGGGCGAGGGCTGTCAAAGCCCATTGGGCAAGGGTCGCCAACGCGCTGAAGGCTGTCCAGACGGCGAGATAACCCGCAAAAAACCATCCAGTCGACGCGAAAGGCGTCCCGCTTTCCGCCGCCTTGCGGCCGACACCGGCATAGAGCAGCAGCATCGGCGCGACGGATGGCGTCATCATGCCTACCATCATCACGGCCCACATCGCGAACATGAAAGCGAAGTCGGCCGGGGCCCAGGCCCTGATGGAGGGCGCCATCGCTCCTGCCATTGCGCTCATGTCCATGCCGGGCATGTCGGCCATGGCTGTCATGCCGTCAGCCGCCATTTGCGCGGAGAGCCAAAGCAGATATGCCCAGGCAAGGAGCGTCACTACTATCAATGCCGCAGCTACCGCGAGGCGATCCCGCCTCAGCAGCGTGGCAAGCCCGGCATCGATCTCCTGCATCAGTGGATGATACCGTCCTGACAAAGATGCAGTTCGGCGAACTGCCCGTAGGAATCGGCGAGATCGAGCTTGATCGGCCCCTCCGTCTTGGACCAGCCACGGCCCATTTCGGCGCGCGTGTACTCGAAGCCGCCATCGAGCACGATTGCGCCGCGGAATTCGGCGCCGGTTATGGGGTTAATAATCGGCTCGCCGCGCTGGTCGATATACCCGGCCACTTTCAGCCTTGCCCGCCGCTGCTTCACGTCGACTTCGAAGTCGATGTCGGTGAAGACGGGATCATGGAGCGTGGTCAGCATGGACGCAAAAACATTGAACATTGTGGCGCCCGGCTTGGTGTCCTGCCCGCTCATGATGCGCAGGATCGCATCCCGCTGCGCGGCGTCGGCGCGCTTGTCGACGATCGGGAACGCTTGGCCGTTCCCGAGATGGATCGGCCCCGGCCAGGAAAACACGCCGGCGATCCGCAGGCCGTCAAGCTTGGTATCGCGATGGTGACCGGTGTCGATCTGCATGCCAACTACGGCCGTGCAATTGCCGTGGGTCGGCAAGGCGTTGAATTGGCACGGACAACCATAAGCACAATTGCAGTTGGCAAATTCGCGACCATGAATGGCCCATTTGGCTTCGGTCATGGCAGGCTCCCAATCAAGGACAGTTTGGAAGATTCAGGGTGTAGGCGATACAGGCTGAAATATTTTATCATATCAAGCGTGTCCTGACGACGGCGCTGGCACCAATCGCCTGGGCCGGTCCGCCGCCGGGCTATTGACACAGGTGAGGCCGGCACGCCTCTGGGGACGTGCCGGCCGGTCGGACTGCCGCAAACCCTATTCGGCGCTGCTCACCAGCTTGATGCGCGGTTCGGCGGCTTCCATCAGGCCGCGATAGGCGGCGAGATAATCGAGCGCCATGCGGCGCGCGGTGAAGCGTCCTTCGAAGATCTTGCGAATCCCGGTGCGGTCGAGTTGCGACAGACGGTCAACCGCGGTTACAGCGCTGATCTCGTCTTCCACGACAAAGCCGGTGAGCCCGTCGTCGATGATTTCCGCGACCGAGCCGCGGTTAAAGGCGATGACGGGCGTGCCGCACGCCATTGCCTCGATCATGACCAGACCAAACGGCTCCGGCCAGTCGATCGGAACCAGCAGTCCGATAGCACCGCTCAAGAAGTCCGATTTCTCGTGGTCGCTGATTTCGCCGATAAAGTCGACCAGCGGATTCGTCTCGATCATGGGCCGGATCAGTTCGTCATAATAGTCCTGGTCGGCCCGATCGACCTTGGCCGCGATCTTGAGCGGAATGCCGCACCGGGTCGCGATCCTGATCGCACGATCGACACCCTTTTCCGGGGCGATCCGGCCAAGCACCCCGAGATAGGACGGCTTGGTGGATTGCGGCGTCAGCAGATTTTCCGGCAGGCCATGATGGATGGTCTGCACCCAGTTGGCGTGCGGTACCGGCCGGCGCTGGGCGCTTGAGATCGAGATCACTGGCACTTGGGAGAACGTGTCGAACACCGGCTGGTGCTCGGGCAGGTCGAGCCGACCGTGCAGGGTGGTGAGAAACGGCGTCGGCTGCCGGTAGAACAGCGAAAACGGATAGTAGTCGAGATGGAAGTGCAGGAAGTCGAATGCCTCGTCGTCGCATTTGCGGCGGACGCGTTCCAGCATGACCATGTGCAGGGCGTTGGGGTCGCGAACCGCGCCATCGAGACGCAACGCCTTTGGCCAGGTCGCCTCAAGCTTCCCCGAAGTCCGGGAATCGCCGCTGGCGAACAGGGTGACATCGTGTCCCAACGCCACCAGTTCTTCAGTCAGCCAGTGCACCACCCGCTCGGTGCCTCCGTATAGTCTGGGGGGAACAGCCTCCGTCAGCGGGGCAACCTGCGCGATGCGCATCTCTCCGTCTCCTGTTTCTGATCATGGAAGAACAAATCCCCAACCCCGCAGTTGGCACCGGCATGCCATTTCTAGGGGAACGTTCTCGCATGTGCGAGGTTCCCTTGATGGTGCGTCTTCTTGCTTCTTCCACACTGCGGTCTTTCTGATGCCATCCGCTGCTAACAAGGTTTCATCGATGCTGCAGAATTGTTGCTCAGTGATGGCCTCGCGCTGCGAAATTGCGACCACCGCTCTTCACGTAATCGTGCACAGGACGGCTTAGAAGTTCCTGCTCACCGCCAAAAGGCTTACCGACGTATGGACAATCTTTCAGGATATGCGCACCGCCCGTTTCCGTTTGTGTTGCGCTATCTGCGCAAGCGCCTCGCAGCGCATACGGTCATCCTGATTGCCGTTGTTGGGGCCGTCGCCTGCTCCGTGGGCACGCAGTATGGCGTGAAGAGCTTGGTCGACAGCCTCTCGGCGGGACCGTCCCGCGCAGGTAGCGTATGGCTGGCATTCGTTTTTCTCATGTCGTTGATCGCTGCCGATAATTTCCTGTGGCGGATCGCAAGCTGGACGGCGAGCTTCACCTTCGTCGGCGTCACTGGCGATTTGCGCCGTGACATGTTCCGCCACCTGACGGGCCACGCGCCGAGCTATTTCACCGACCGGCTGCCGGGAATGCTGACCAGCCGCATCACCGCGACCTCAAACGCCGTCTATACGGTCGAAAACATGTTCGTCTGGAATGTGTTTCCCCCCTGCGTCGCCACGGTATCAGCGATCGCGCTGATTGGAACCGTAAGCCTCACCATGTCGGCCGGCATGATCCTCGTCGCCGGAATCATGGTATTCGCGATGTTCCGGATGGCGGCTGCCGGCAGACCGCTGCACGACGATTTCGCCGACAAGGCCGCCGCCGTCGATGGCGAAATGGTTGATGTGATCAGCAACATGCCGCTGGTGCGGGCGTTCTGCGGCTTGAATTACGAGCACGACCGGTTTGACGCCACCGTGGGCCGGGAACTCACGGCGCGGGGGCGAAGCCTTCGCTATCTTGAGAAGCTGCGGCTTACCCATGCCGGGATTACCGTGGTGTTGACGATCGCGCTGCTGGCCTGGGCGATCACGCTCTGGCAGCGCGGCGCGGCCACCACGGGCGATGTCGTGCTGGTATGCACGCTGGGGCTTTCGATCCTGAGCGCCACGCGGGATCTCGCGGTGGCGCTGGTCGATGTCACCCAGCATGTCGCCCGCCTGACTGAGGCGATTGCCACGCTACTGCTGCCGCACGAATTGAGGGATCACCCCGAAGCCGAACCGCTGGTGAAGAGCGGCGCGGCGATTGTGTTCAACAATATTTCGTTCCACTATCCGGGCGGCCCGCAGGTCTTTGATAAATTCAGCTTGCGTATTCAGCCGGGGCAGCGCGTCGGCCTGGTCGGGCAATCCGGCGGCGGCAAATCCAGTCTCTTTAGCCTGTTGCAGCGCTTCTACGACGTCCAGCGCGGCAGCATCACCGTCGACGGCCAGGATATTGCAAGGGTTACGCAGCAAAGCCTCCGTCAGGCAATCTCGGTGGTGCCGCAGGATATCTCGCTGTTCCATCGCTCGATTATGGAGAACATCCGCTACGGCCGCCCGAATGCCACCGACACCGAGGTGCTGCG
>C688J35102_120989379_pt1 | contig 11078 bp, 8 predicted proteins | sample HopSoiMetagenom2_FD_35102 | JGI IMG/M metagenome (IMG submission 35102)
ATCTACCAGGAATTGCTCGACGCCGGCGCCGACGCCATCACGCTCGGCAATCACGCCTGGAATCAGAAGGAGGCGCTGGTCTTCATCGAACGCGCGCCGCGCCTGATCCGTCCGTTGAATTTTCCGCGCCACACGCCCGGCCGCGGCGCCGCCCTGATCGACACCAAGAACGGCAAGCGCGCGCTCGTCATCAACGCCATGGGCCGCGTCTTCATGGAGCCGCTGAACGATCCCTTCCACGCGGTCGGGCGCGAGCTCGATGCCTGCCCGCTGCGCGAGGCAGCCGATGCCATCGTGGTCGATTTTCACGGCGAGGCGACCAGCGAAAAGCAGGGCATGGGATTTTTCTGCGACGGCCGCGCCAGCCTCGTGGTCGGCACCCACACCCATGTGCCGACCGCGGACCACCAGATCCTGTCCGGCGGCACCGCCTATATGAGCGACGCCGGCATGACCGGCGATTACGATTCGATTATCGGCATGCAGAAGGAAGAGCCGCTGCACCGCTTCACGACCGGCATTCCGTCGGGGCGTTTCGAGCCGGCGGGCGGGGTTGCGACGCTGAGCGGCGTTGCGGTCGAGACCGACGATGCGACCGGTTTTGCGACGCGGATTGCGCCGGTGCGGCGCGGCGGAAAGCTGGAGCCGACGTCGCCAGCGTTTTGGGCGAGCTAGCACGTTCGCGGAGCGCTGTGGTTCAAAGCCGGTACGCCGTCCGAAACCCGCCCCAGTGCCGGCCGTGGACGCGGACCGGCACGTCGATCTCGCGCATCATCACCATTTTGCCGTTGCCCATGTCGCGGGCATAGGTCTGGACCAGATAGGCGCGCTGATTTTGCCCGGCGGCAAGCCCGGCGGGATCGTTGAAGATGCGGCGGTTGCGGCTGTTGGCGGTGTTGAAGACGACATCGCCGGGGCGCTGCGGGTGCGAATAAATCTTGTTATGGACCGGCAAGTAGCCGTTGCGGTCGATCATGGCGCAGAACGCCATGCGTGAATCCCTGGCGAGGAACGCCTCCTGAAACGGCGGCAGCGCGCGGTCGGCCCAATCGAGGATTTTGCTGCGGTGCTGCACCGGATTGCTGCCGGATATTTCGACGTAGTCGGTGTCGAACATGTCCTCGATCGAAATCGCGCCGCTTGCGATGCCGTTCTCGAAGATTTTTGTCAGCGCGGCGCCGGCTTCCATGGCGCGGGTGACGAATTCGGTGTTCTCGTCCTGGATCGACCACAGTCTGTCTTCGAGTTTTTCGCGCAAGGCCGCATCCGGCTGCTCGAACAGCGCCTGGGTGCCTGCCTTGGACCGTTCACCGATCCGGATTCGACAAGCGCCGACATCCTGCAGCGTCGCGCTGACGGTTTCGTGCTGCCGCAGCCGTTCGGCGTCCGGTCCGCTGATCAAAATGCCTTGCATCGAGATTTCATAGACCGGCGCCGAGATCACGCCACGCGGGGTCTGGATCTCGATCTTGAGGCTGCAGGGCAGGCGATCGAGCTTGCGATGGTGCGCACGGTCGCCCTGCCGCAGCAGCACGGCGCAGCGCGTCTTGAGCTTTTGGGCAAACATGGTGACGGCCTGGCCGGCCTTTGCGACGCTTTCGCCATGAACTTCGGCTTGCTTGGTCGCGCCATCGATTTCGGCGGCACTATCGCCGACTGAGGCGATGAAGCTGGAAGCAGAAGCCGCGTTCTCGGACATCTCGCTGGTGGTTTCGTTCTGCTCGGCCACCGCGCCATTGACGTTTTCAAATACAGGCCGGATGGCCTCGATCGCTTGCGAAATCCGATGCACGGCATCGACCGAGCCGGCCGCATCGCGCTGCAGCGCGTCGATCTTCTTCGAGATTTCTTCGGTCGCGTTCTGGGTCTGCACCGCCAGCGCCTTGACCTCGGTGGCGACCACCGCGAAACCGCGCCCGGCCTCGCCGGCCCGCGCCGCCTCGATGGTGGAGTTGAGCGCGAGCAGCGTGGTCTGGCGTGCGATCTGCGCGATCAGATTGACCACATTGCCGATCGCGGCGGAGGATTCCCGCAAACGATCCACGTTGGCACTGGCTTCGCGGGCGGCGGCGCTGGCCTGGTCGGCGAGCTTTCCCGCATCGCGTACCTGCGCGCCGATGCCTTCGGCCGAATGGGTAAACTTGTCGGCGGCCTGCGAGAAGGTGGTGGCGGTGTCCTGCGCTGCGCTGGTGCGGCCGGTCAACGCATCGGTGCGCCGGCGGATAGTGGAAAGCGTGGCCGCGGTCGCCGCCGCGCCACCGGCGACGGAATTGGCCGCCCGTTCGAGCTGGCGGATCATGGCGCCGAGTTCGAGGTCCAAAAGCTCCAGGATTTCCCTGGCGGAATTGTTTTCCGGAGCGGCCGGCGTGTCGACCGGCGCCGTGGCAGCCTTCGGCTCAGGCGCAGGCGCAACCGGTTCCGGGAGACCCTTGCGAAATAACTCGAACGCCATGGCCCTCTCTCGAACCTTTGAACAGGCCGGCATCCTCTCATCCGGGCATGAAGTCATGGTTAACGTTTGCCTCATATTCCGGCAGGCGGCACTACCGACATACCCAAACGGCGCCCAAGTCTTTGATTTTGACGGGTCGGCGGCCTATAACGCCGCGCTTTCCCACCTCCATTTCCGAACGAATCCCACGAGATACGCATGGCCGGCCATTCCCAGTTCAAGAACATCATGCACCGCAAGGGGCGGCAGGATGCCCAGAAGTCAAAACTGTTCGGCAAGCTGGCCCGGGAAATCACGGTGGCGGCCAAAATGGGCCAGCCGGACCCCGCGATGAACGCGCGGCTGCGCGCCGCCATCATCTCTGCGCGCCAGGAAAACATGTCGAAGGACTCGATCGAGCGCGCAGTGAAGAAGGCGATCGGCGGCGAGGGCGAGAGCTACGACGAAATCCGCTACGAAGGCTACGGTCCGGGCGGCGTCGCCGTCATCGTCGAGGCGCTGACCGATAACCGCAACCGCGCCGCCTCCGACATCCGCTCCTACTTCACCAAGTCCGGCGGCAATCTCGGCGAAACCGGCTCGGTTTCCTTCATGTTCGATCGCACCGGCGTCATCGAATATGATGCCAGCGTCGCTTCTGACGATGCGATGCTGGACGCCGCGATCGATGCCGGCGCCGACGACGTGGTTTCCAGCGTGAGCGGCCACGAAATCTACGCCTCGCAGGAAACCTTTCGCGAGGTGGCAAAGGCGCTGGAAGCGAAGTTCGGCGAGGCGCGCAAGGCGGCGCTGACCTGGAAGCCGCAGAACACGGTCCCGGTTGACGACGAGACCGGCGAGAAGCTTTTCAAGCTGATCGACCTCTTGAACGAGCACGACGACGTGCAGAACGTCTACGCCAACTTCGAGGTGTCGGACGCGCTGGTGGCGAAGATGGGCGGGTGACTGCCCTCGCGTCCGGGGCACGTCGCCTATTCCCCTCGCAATCCCTTCCTCACCACGCCTGCAAGCGTCCCGGTCATGCTGGCGCTGTCCGCTACGTTGCCGTCGAGCCAACCGAACAGCCAGGTCGCAAGCGTCCGACGCTGCGCGGCGGTCGGCCGAAGCTGCAAGGCGATGAAGAACTTGTTGCACTCCGAAATCTCCGCCTCGATCCAGCCCAGTGAATCGAGATGAAGCCGGGCGATCCGGTCCATCAGTTGCGCGGGCCGGTTTTCACTGAGGAACAGGCGCGCGCTCGATGTCGACAGCACCGTTAGACGGCCGGGAATGATTTCGCCACCCGATGCAAGGTGGGCCATCCCATCGACGTCGAACATAATGTCGTCGCGCCCCAACTCGAAACAGACCAAAAATGCGATGAAGGAGATGAGCATCGCCACGCCGGCCCACAGCAGGTTGAAGTAATCGAGCGCGGAAATCTCGCTCGTCGCATAGGGCGAGACAAAGGCCCAGACGATGCTGGCGGCAGAACCCAGCGAGATGAGGCCGAACAGGCCTGCGAATTTCCAATGTGTCCTTGGTTGCGAGCGGTCGCCTCCCTTGTTGGTGACCTTGAACGGCCTGCCGAACGGTTTTACGGCGGCGCTGACGAGGGTGGCGGAAATCGCAAAGGCGGCGACGGCATGGGTCGCTTCCATGAACAACGGCAGCGTCCGCGATCGCGAAACCCAGGTCATGTAGATCATCTGGCCAAGCAGCGCCGGCAGACCGTATCGCAGGAATGAGAGATAATCCGCCTCGAACGCCGGGGTATCCGCAAACCAGTAGATCGAAGGCGCAACCAGCAGCAGGACCAGGAACGGCTTGCAGAGCCAGTTCAGCACGCCGTGCAAATACTGCCATCTCTGGATCAGCGAAAATCCGGATCCCCGCAGCGGCCCGTCGCGAAGCAGGGCGACCTGGATCGTGCCGAGGCACCAGCGGGCCCGTTGCGTGATGTATTCCGGTATGCCCTCGGCCGACAGGCCAACGCTGAGCCTTTCATTCAGCCACCAGGTTTCATAACCCTTCGCCAGCAGCGCGTAAGTCAGGTGGATGTCTTCCGTGACCGCCTGCTGCGGAAATCCGCCGATCTCGTTCAGGCGGTCGCGGCGAATGACAAAAGACGTGCCGACGCAGAACGCGCATCCCCACGCATCCTTGGCCGGCTGAAAGATGTCGAAAAAGAAACGCTGGTCGTCGACCCAACTCTGCGCGGCCAGCAGGTTGTGCTGGATCGGGTCGGGGTTTTGGTAGAATTGCGGGGTCTGGACCGCGGCGACCTGCGGGCTCGCAAGCAATCCGACCGTGCGCCGCAGGAAATCCGGCCGCGGCGCGAAGTCCGCATCCAGCACCATGATGACCGGAGCGTTGGTCTGCGTCGCGGTGATCGCCAGCGCATTGTTGAGGTTTCCAGCCTTGGCGTGCTCGTTGCTGGGCCGCGTGAGATAGCGCGCACCCGCCTCGTCGCAATATTCACGAAGCCATCCGCGCCTTGTATCGTCCAGAACCCAGACCGTGGCATTGGGATAATCCAGCGCCAGCGCCGTCAGGATCGATCGCTCCAGAATCTCGAGCGGTTCGTCATAGGTGCAAATCAAGATGTCGACCGCGGGATAATCTCCGGCTTGCTCCATTCGCCGCTGGGCGGCGTCAGCCTGCTTCGATCGGTCGATGCTGCGGAACAGGATGACGATCGACGTCAATGTGTAGGCAATTGCAAGCGCCTCGAACGCAAAGAACAGATATTGCCACAAAGCCTGCACCGAGGATGCGGATGCGGGGAGAGTGTCATGCCAGCGCCACGAGCCGTAGGTCACCAGCAGCGATGCGGCGGTAACCCCAAACAGGATCCGGTCGCGGCTCCGCGCCGGGTCGAGCAGCCGCGAAAGGACCAGTAGTCCGATCAGCAGGCCGGTATCGATCGACAGAATGGACGAGATATCTGCGGCGGATTCGAACATCAGTTAACCTTTCTGCCGGTAAACGGATTCCATGCCGTTGCCGCCAGCGCCGCCCACGCCGTGGCTCCGAGATGAGGCCGCTTGAAGTAGTAGAAATCCGCCGCTGTCTTCGTCGGGTCCAGTGACAGGCCCGTCGAGACCCGCGCCGTTCGGGTCGCATTGAGAAAGCCGGACGGTGTCCGGTCCGCCGCCAGCGTCGTCAGCAATTGCGCGCTCCGGCTCGGATCGCCGGCGATCCGATATGCCAGCGACGCCTGCGCGGTCCCCTCGACCCATACCCCGTCGCGGTCTCCGTTGAAGTCGAAGCCGTCCTCCGCAGCCAGATGCCTCGCCGCGAAATCGAGGGCCGACTGCCATCGTGCAGGGGCATCCGGTATAGCCATCCATGGCCACAGTTGCACGTCGAGCGCGAGCATGCCTGCGTCGGCCAGGCTGCCATCGGGTTTGGTCCCCAGCCGGAAATGATCCCCGTCGAATGCTCGGTCGAGGAACTGCCGCGCCTCCGAGGCCGCGTCCGCATATTCCGTCTTTCCGGTGAGACGGTGCAGCCATGCGGCGGCCGCATAAACATCGACGTTGTGCTCCGCCGATATCCATTTGAGGCGCACCTGTTGCGGGTCGTAGCCGTGGAAGCCTCCACGGAAGCCTGCACCGGTGGAGACGTTTGCGATCACCCAACCCATCAGGCGCTCGGCATCCGCAAGAAAAGTGCCGTCCCCGCTCGCCTGGTGCAGCGTCAGCAAGGCCAGCACCGCCCAGGCGGCGTTCCCCGTCGAGGTGCTGTCCTGCATCGGATCCTCGGCCCAGATCTTCCGGTCGTTGTCCCACCAGCCAGGCAGCGCCGGAGCACCGACGCCGACGGGGCCGGCCCGGTAAGCGTTGCGAACGCGGCCATCCGGAAAACTGCGGTCGTCGCGAACCGCGCGGCTTAACGCATCGCCGATCATTGTCGCGCCAGAGATGTTCCCGCAGGCAACAAGCGCGATTGCCGCCAGCGCGTTGTCGTAGACAAATGCCGTCGACGCCAGCCCGGACGGCAAGCGGCTCTCGTCTTCACCTGGTTCATAGCTGCGCACAAAGACCGCGCCGGCGCCGCCCGACTGCGAGGCGACCGCATTCGCCAGGGCGGCGCAAAGCGGTTCGGCCCGCATTTCCTGACTGCCGTTCCCGGCCACGGCGCGCGTCATCATCGCCAGCCAAACCGCCATGACAATCAGCCGCATCACCGCGAGACGACCGCAGCCGCAGGGGACGTTCGGTCCGCCGCTTCCGGCGCTTGATGTGCCACCGGCTGGGCGGCGCGCAACGCGGCGAGCGCGGCGATACCGCCATCGCGCTTGTTTCCCTGGCCCTCGTTCGATCGCGCGCTTTGCTGGCCGTCGTTCGACCGTGCGAGTCTCTTGTCGTCGCTCTTGCTGCCATTCCACGAGGTAATGAGCGTTTCGAAGCGGCGCCACGTCACCGACATGGAAGGAACAATCCCGTTGTCCTTGGTCACGGTGACCCATTGACCGACCGTGCAGGGCGTCGAATCGTCGGTGGCAGCGATGGTTTCCAGAGCGTTTTTGCCATTGCCGGAATCTTCGGGCGCGATGATCGCGTACAATTCGCGCCGTTCGGTCTGCGGGAAGGGCACCGCGAACCGCTCGTCGACCTTGTCGGTCGTCTTGGGTAGCACGGCCGTTACGATGCCGTGTCCGAAGGCGGCGCCGTCAACCCGAACGCGGGTGCCGACCTTCATGCTCTGGCCCTGGCGATAGGAGAAGATCGCCACGACGAAGCGCTTGTCGCAATCGACCAGCGAGGCCACCGAATCGCCGGCGTTGACGTGCCGGCCGGGCGCCGCGCCCACGGTCAGGATTTTTCCTCGTTCAGGAATTCGCACATCGGCTTCAGCCAGGGTCTCCAGTCTTTGCCGTTCCCTGTCGGCGAGAGACTGCTGATCGTTCAAAAGGGCGGAGAGTTCTTTTTCCTCGATCTCCATTCGAGTTGCGTCGAGACCGATGTCGCGGCGCTTCTGCACGAGCGCCCCGACCTCAACCAGGTCGTCTCCGACATAAACGCCTTTCGTCAGCGCGGCGAGCTGCGCGATCTTCTGATCGAGCTTCGCCTTCTCGGCGTCTGTTTTATGCAGCGCTGCGGAATATTGCTGAATGGTCGGCTGCAGCATGTCCTGGCTTGCGGCGTTACGGGCGACCATGCTGGTTTGCCGATCAACCAGCGCCTTCTTTTCTCCGCTCATGGACTCGGCTTCCGAGACTCGCGCGCGCAATTCGGCGATCTGCGACTGAAACTGGGCCCTGAGCTGCTCGGCCTGATTGTCGATCTCCGAATCGAGCGACTTCACATAATTGCGATCCGAGTTCTTCTTTTGCCGTGTGGCTTCCAGTTTCGCCCGCGCGTCCGCGATCTTCTCTTCCAGGGAAATAAGCGTCCCGCGGTCCAGCCTGACGTTCGATATCCGCGCCAGCGAATCTCCGGAATCGACCGTGTGGCTGACGCGCTTGGATAGGAAGTCGATTTCGCCCTCGATAGGTGCCGTCAACAGCGTCACCGGCGCGTTTACCACCGCCCGGTCGGACTGATCGGCGACGATCGGCGGCACGACAGCCGTCACCAGCAAAATCGCGAGGATGCCTGCTACCGCGAGGGAGGAAATGCGAAGGATCGCGGGGTGCTTAGCGACCCTGCCGTTGCTGGTTTTTTCCGCGAGGCCACGCTTGACGTTCTCTGGCATTGTCCGCTCCTGAGAGTGATCGAAGCCTCAAAGAGCGCTGCCTCCAGACGTGGTTCTCGACGACAATTCTTGGAAGGTGATTGTCGGTTTTGGCAGCTAACCGGGACGGTGCATTTCCGTTCCAATTCGTGCTTCGCTCGATTGCGGAAAAAAACGGCAGTGTCGCCATCGTGAACGGCACCACTCGGCAGGAGCGCTCGCCGCGGCCGAAGCGATGCGTGCCGGGGCATGGCGGGTCGATATTGGCTTGTTCATGCTAGGCTTGAGAGTCTGGCATGGGTATAAAATAGCCATGACGCCGCCACCGATTCGCCAACCCGTCCGTATCCTCGGCATCGATCCTGGCCTGCGCCGCACCGGCTGGGGCATCATCGAAACCGAGGGCAACCGGCTGATCTTTATCGCCTGCGGCTCGGTGGAGCCAAGGGACGACCTGCCGCTGGCGGGCCGGCTGCTGGCGATTCACGAGGGGCTTGCCGCCGTGCTCGGCGATTTCAGGCCAATCGAGGCAGCGGTCGAGCAGACTTTTGTCAACAAGGACGGCGTCGCCACGCTCAAACTCGGCCAGGCGCGCGGCGTTGCCATGCTGGCGCCGGCGATGTTCGGCATCTCGGTTGCGGAATATGCGCCAAACCAGGTGAAGAAGACCGTGGTCGGCGCGGGACACGCCGACAAGAACCAGATCGCGGTGATGCTGAAGATCTTGCTGCCCAAGGCCGATCCGAAATCGCCCGACGCCGCGGACGCGCTCGCCATCGCGATCACGCATGCGCATCACCGCCAGAGCGCCGAGTTGCGGCTGAGGGTGGCGGGCGCATGATCGGCGTGCCCAAACTTCCGCCGTCATGCCCGGCCCTGTGCCGGGCACCCACGTCTTTCTTTGCCGGTAGCCAAGATGTGGATGGCCGGGACCCGTCTTCGCCAAGGCTCCGCCGGGCCACGAGTTCACTCGGCCGCCGAAGCCTTAGCGAAGGCGGCAAGCCCGGCCATGACGAATGGGGTTGGTGCGCCGAGTTCGGATTGTCACCATGATCGGCAAACTCAAGGGCCTGATCGACTCTTATGGCGGGGACTACGTGATCCTAGACGTCGGCGGCGTCGGCTATCAGGTGCATTGCGCAGGCCGCACGCTGCAGAGCCTACCCGCGCCCGGCGAGGCCGCGGTGCTGTCGATCGAAACCTATGTGCGCGAGGACCAGATAAAACTGTTCGGTTTCCGCAGCGACGTCGAGCGCGAATGGTTTCGCCTGCTACAGACCGTGCAGGGCGTCGGCGCCAAAGTCGCGCTCGCGGTGCTCGGCACGCTGCCGCCGTCGGAGCTTGCCAATGCCATCGCGCTGCGCGACAAGGCCGCGGTGTCGCGCACGCCAGGGGTTGGGCCGAAAGTCGCCGAGCGCATCGTCACCGAATTGAGGGACAAGGCGCCGGCTTTTGCCAACGTCGATCCGGCGCTGGTGCATCTGTCCGGCGCGCTCGACGATCATCGCGCGCCGCGCCCGGTGACCGATGCGATCTCGGCGCTGGTCAATCTCGGCTACGGCCAGCCGCAGGCCGCGGCTGCGATCGCGGCCGCTTCGCGGAGCGCGGGTGAGAAAGCCGAGACCGCGCAGCTGATCCGGCTGGGGCTGAAGGAACTCGCGAAGTGAACACCGACGCTCCCAAGGCCACAACAATGTCGCTTGTTCAGCGGGTTGCCGGCATCGTCCTGATTTTTGCGCTTGTTGGCCCACCGGTCGGAGGCCTTGTTCTCCTCATCGGACGCTTGATTGCGGCAACGTTGCTGCGAACGACGCCGGCTTCCGAAGGTTGGCTCGAAACCGCTGGAGCAGCCTTAATCGGTATTTTTGCGTTAGCGTTCGCCGCCATCGCCGGGGCGCCCTATAGCTATCTCTACGGTATCGCTCCGGCCGCGGTGGCGGGACTAGTGATTGGAATACTTCGCGTGAAATACGGCAGATTAAGTCCGTCCCTTGTTCTTGTCGTTGGCGGCTTGACTGGGGCCATCTATACCGTTGCCTTGAGCCGGCTAGTTACTGTGACAAGTTGGCCAATCAATTTGTTGCTGTCCGGTTTCAGCACGGCGGATTCTGTCCTCTATATTCTTTCATGCATGTTAGCGACGCTCGCCTGCTGGAGATTCGCGAGGACTTTTCCGGCGTGATGGAGAACGGCCACGCATGACCACCCCCTCCCGCATCGTCACGCCCGAGCGCCGCGCCGACGATGGCGGCGACACCGCGCTGCGCCCGCAACTGCTGTCCGAATTCGTCGGCCAGGCGCAGGCGCGCGCCAATCTTTCCGTGTTCATCGAGGCGGCGCGCAAGCGTAACGAGGCGCTGGACCATGTGCTGTTCGTCGGCCCCCCCGGCCTCGGCAAGACCACGCTGGCGCAGATTGTTGCGCGCGAGCTCGGCGTCGGCTTTCGCGCCACGTCCGGCCCGGTGATCGCGAAAGCCGGCGATCTCGCCGCGCTGCTCACCAATCTCGAAGAGCGCGACGTCTTGTTCATCGACGAGATCCATCGTCTCAGCCCGGCGGTGGAAGAGGTGCTCTATCCCGCGATGGAGGATTTTCAGCTCGACCTCATCATCGGCGAGGGACCGGCGGCGCGCTCGGTAAAAATCGAGTTGGCAAAGTTCACCCTGGTTGGCGCCACGACGCGCGCGGGGCTGCTCACCAATCCGCTGCGCGACCGTTTTGGCATTCCAGTGCGGCTGAATTTTTATACCGAGGAAGAGCTGGAAAAGATCGTCACCCGCGGCGCGCGCGTGCTTAAAATTGGGATGACGCCCGACGGCGCCAATGAGATCGCGCGGCGCGCCCGCGGCACGCCACGCATCGCCGGCCGCCTGCTGCGCCGGGTGCGCGATTTTGCATCCGCCGCGAATGCGGATTCGATCGATCGCAAGATTGCCGACAACGCGCTGATCGCGCTCGAGGTCGA
>C688J35102_120989378_pt1 | contig 11076 bp, 8 predicted proteins | sample HopSoiMetagenom2_FD_35102 | JGI IMG/M metagenome (IMG submission 35102)
CAGATCGATGTTGCGCGACTTGCAGGACAGCACCCGGTCGAATCGCAGCGCCGCGATCAGCCGGTCCGGCTCGGCTTGACCTTTGAGCGTCTGCTCCCAGTCCGGCCGGTTCATGCCGACCACCAGGCGTTTCTCGGCCTGCCGCCAGATGATGTCGGCGGCTTGCACCCTGGCATCCTGGACATGCGCGGAAATCACCGCGAGATCATCCGCATCGAGCGCGATCAGTCTGGGTTGAGCGGCCACGGCAGCACCCGACGCTATCCGCTGATGCGCTCGATGGTGGCGCCGCAGGCGGAGAGCTTTTCCTCGAGCCGCTCGAAGCCGCGGTCGAGGTGATAGATGCGGTTCACCATGGTTTCGCCTTCGGCAGCGAGCCCCGCGATCACCAGCGACACCGACGCCCGTAGGTCGGTCGCCATCACCGGCGCGCCGCGCAGTTTTGCGATGCCGTCGATGGTGGCGGTCTCGCCATCCAGCGAAATCCGCGCGCCGAACCGCGCCAGCTCCTGCACATGCATGAAGCGGTTTTCGAAGATCGTCTCGGTGATGTGCGAGGAGCCCCTGGCGCAGGCCATCAGCGCCATAAGCTGGGCCTGCAGGTCGGTGGGGAAGCCGGGGAATGGCGCGGTCGAGACTTTCACCGGGTTGATGCCGGCGCCGTTGCGGGCGACGCGGATACCTTCATTGTTCACGGTGATGGTGGCGCCGGCCTGCGTCAGCACGTCGAGCGCCGATTGCAGCAGTTCCGGCCGCGCGCCTTCCAGCTGCACCTCGCCGCCGGTCATCGCCACCGCCATGGCATAGGTACCGGTTTCGATGCGGTCCGGCAGCACGGTATGCCGCGCGCCATGCAGCTTGCCGACGCCTTCGATCACGATCCGCGGCGTGCCGGCGCCGGAAATCTTCGCGCCCATCTTGTTCAGGCAGTCCGCGACATCGACGATTTCCGGCTCGCAGGCGGCATTGGTGATGACAGTGGTGCCCTTGGCGAGCGTCGCTGCCATCAGTGCGACATGGGTGCCGCTCACGGTCACCTTGGGAAAATCGATCGCAGCGCCCTTCAGGCCGCCCGGCGCTTTTGCGATCACATAGCCACCATCGATCGTGAGTTCGGCGCCGAGCTTCTCCAGCGCCATGATCAACAGGTCCACCGGGCGGGTGCCGATGGCGCAGCCGCCGGGCAGCGATACTTTGGCGTCGTGCATGCGCGCCAGCAGCGGCGCGATCACCCAGAAGCTCGCGCGCATCTTGGACACCAGTTCGTAAGGCGCCTTGGTATCGATGATGTTGGCCGCCGAGATGTGCAGCGTCTGGCCCTGATATTCGTGGTCGCCCGGCCGCTTGCCCGCGGCCATGATATCGACGCCGTGATTGCCGAGGATGCGCTGCAATTGGGCTACGTCGGCGAGCCGCGGCACGTTGTCGAGGATCAGCGTCTCCTCGGTCAATAAGCCCGCGATCATCAAGGGCAGCGCCGCATTCTTCGCGCCCGAGATCGGAATGGTGCCGTTGAGCTTAGCTCCGCCGACGATGCGAATCCGATCCATGCCGATTCCCTTTGCCAAACCGAAATATAGGGCGAGGGGCCCACTATGGCAAAAGCCGCGACCTTTGCGGCGATTTGATGGGATTGGGACGTTTTTGACCGTCATTCCGAAGAATGAATCAGTTTTGGTCATGGGTCCCGGAGTTCGCCGGGACGACACGGAATCACCGCCCGTAGTTGCGCGTGCGGGCGTAGGCCGGGCGCGTTTCCGGTGCCGGACGGCTCGTGATGCTGCCGCGGGCATCGCTATTGACGGACCGGGCCAGCGTACCGAGCTCTTCCAGGAAAATCGGCTTGGAGAAATAGAAGCCCTGCGCATAGCGGATCTTTGTCGCCGCCTGCAGATAGGCCAGTTCTTCGAACGTTTCGATGCCTTCGGCGACCACGGTCATGCCGAGCGCTTCGCTCAAAGATTCGATCGCCCTCAAAATCCCCTGGCTGCGCGGGCGCTGGTGGATGTCGGTGATGAAGGAGCGGTCGATCTTGATCTCGTCGGCGGTGATGTCGGCAAGCGCGGAGAGCGAGGAATAGCCGATCCCGAAATCGTCGATCGAAATCCCGACGCCGAGCTTGCGGAAAATGGGGAGGATCTCGTCCTGGAAATGCGTCTTGGCGACGAAGGCGTCCTCGGTCACTTCGATGATGAAGCGCCGTGGACACCCGGTCGCTTCCAGCGCGCGCGCGAAGGATTGCATGAATTGCGGATTGCCCGCCTGTTTCGCCGCCACATTGATGCTGATGCTGGTGGTGGCGCCGAAGGTGTCGTTGATCAGGTCGATCGACATCATGATCTCGGCCAGCACCAGGTGGGTGAGCTCGTCGATCAGGCCGAGCTCGACGGCGAGGTTGATGAAGGTGCCGGGCGCCTGCAGCACGCCCTCGTCATTGCGCAGCCGCACCAGCGCCTCGATACCCTTGATCTCCCGGCTGCGGATGTCGACCTTGGGCTGGAACGCGCAACAGAAGCGCTTGTCGAGGATCGCGAGCCGCAGCGATTGCTCGAGCGCCATGCGTTCCAGCGCCTCGCGCTCCATGCTGACGTCGAAGAACACCGCGGCGCCCTTGCCCTCGTTCTTGACGCGGTACATCGCGATGTCGGCGTTCTGGCGCAGCGCCTCGTAGCTCGAGCCGTGCGCGGGGTGCAGGCTGACGCCGATCGAGGCCGAAGCGAACACCTCCGAGCCGTCAACGAAGAACGGCGCGCGCAGCCGCTGCAGCAGGAACCGGATGTATTCGGCGACTTCCTGCTCGCTCTGCACCGGGTTGAGCAGCAACAGGAATTCGTCGCCGCTGATCCGCGACAGCATGTCGGAGTCGCGGAGGTCGAGCCCGAGCCGCCGCGCCACCTCGACCAGCAGCGCGTCGCCGATGGCGTGGCCGTAATAGTCGTTGATGTGCTTGAAATTGTCGATGTCGAGGAAGGCCAGCGCGAATGGCGCCGGATCGGCCTGCCGCAACAGGTCGTTGGCGCGCTGCTCGATCACCCGCCGGGTCGGCAGGCCGGTCAGCTCGTCGAAATAGGCGCGGCGGAACAGCTCATCCTGCACCGCCTTGTAGTCGCTCAAATCGGCCGACGTAGTCAGCAGCAATTTCGTATCGGCGATGCGCACCGGCCGGTGCGCGGTGAGGAACGTCCGCTTGAACGCGCCATCGACAAAGCATTCCTCCAGCACGGCGCCGCGTCCTGCGCGCAGCAGCTCGATGCAGGTGTCGTGTCGGCTCGGGAAAGCTTGCGGTGCGACGGGGCTACCGGACGCGGTCAGCAGGTCGGTTGCGGGAAGCTTGAACTGCGCCGCCGCCGCCTCGTTGACCAGCAGGAACCGTCCCTGATCGTCCTGCACGGTGACGGCTGCGGGAAGCATCCGGACGATGTCGTTCAGCAGGTTAAGGTCGGCTTCGACGCCACGCCGGTCCGGCACGCTGTCGGCGGATGAAATCACGAGAGGTTTGCCGGCGCTTTGCATGCGGCGGAGCTTCGCAAACGTCTCTTGTAATTTTCGTTAAGTCGGTGTCCGAAACATGGGATGTTGTCGCGCTCCGGGTGGTTTCGACCGAAACGACGCCGGTTGTCATTAACAGAGTGTCAACGGCGGTCCGGAACTACCCCAGGTCGTGGGGGATCCGGCATTTCAGCGTGCAGTGGACCCCGCTGCGCAGGTACGCGATCTCGGTGTTGCCGTCGAAGGCGCGGAGCGCGGAATTCAACAGCCGGGTTCCGAAGCCGGCTGCGCCGATGGTGCCGATCGGAGGACCCTCGGTCTCGTCCCAGACCAAGGTCAAGCGCTCGTCACTGACCGACCACGACACCTGCAGCAGCCCGCGCGGCGAGGAAAACGCGCCGTATTTGCCGGCGTTCGTGGCAAGCTCGTGGATGATCAGCGCCATACTCACCGCGAGCTTGGCGGGCAGGAACAGCGGCTCGCCCTGAAGAGTGAAGCGCACGTGATCATAGGGGCCGAGTTCGGCGAGCAGCAGTTCCTTCAGCTCGCAGCCGCGGCCATCGGCGCGCGCGATCAGATCGTCTGTGGCCGACAGCGCGCGGATGCGGCCATCGATCAGGTCCCAGATCTCAGGGTGCTTGTGCAGCACCTGATGCAGCACGGCATGGATGGTCGAGAGCTTGTTCTTGAGACGGTGCTGCAATTCGTCGACCACCAGCTTGCGATAGGTCTCTTCCTTGGTCAGGCGTTTCGATATTTCGTGGTAGTGGGAGGCGATCGAGCGGTAATGCTCGATGCCCCAGATCGTGAGTCCGCACACCAGCAGGAACATCGCCATCAGCGCGAACCGCGCAAAATCGACCGGCGCGTCGCTGAAATTCACCGTCACCCCAAGCAGGCCGCCGGCGAGCGCGGTGGCGATGCCTATGCGGAACCCGCCGAAGGCGGTCGCGAACAGCACGGCCGGGAAATACGGCGTGAAGAACACGTCGGGCCTGATCAGCGACAGGCCGAAGCGGATCGCCGTCGACAGCGCAAGGCACGCCACCGCAAAGCCGATGCTGAAAGCCGGCGCGGGCTGTGACGTCCCCTGCCAGCCTTTGCGAAATTCGTTGGTCCAATGCACGATTCGGTCCGCGCTTGCTTTGCGATGGCAGGGTTGGGAAGATACCTGCCTAGCGTAGCAGAAGGAGAAGCGCCATGGGGCGGCTGAATGGCAAGATCGCGGTCATCACCGGCGCGACCAGCGGGATCGGATGGAGGACCGCGGAAATTTTCGTCGCTGAGGGCGCGAAAATCGTGATCGCCGGCCGCCGCGCCGCCGAGGGCGAGGCGCTGGCGAGCCGACTCGGCGGGAACTGCGTGTTCCGCCAGACCGACGTGACCCAGGAAGACCAGATGCGGGCGCTGATCGGCACCGCGGTGGAAAAATTCGGCCGCATCGATTGCCTGTTCAACAATGCCGGCGGTCCGGCGCAGACCGGCGGCATCGAAGGCCTCGAAGTGGCGCGCTTCGACGCCGCGATGGCCACCTTGGTGCGCAGCGTGATGCTCGGCATGAAGCACGCCGCGCCTCATATGCGCAAACAGGGGTCAGGCAGCATCATCAACAATGGCAGCATCGCGGGACGGCTGGCAGGCTTTTCGTCGTCGATCGTGTATGGCGCGGCGAAGGCCGCGGTAATCCACCTGACCAAATGCGTGGCGATGGAGCTCGGCGAGTCCGGCATCCGGGTCAACAGCATCTCACCGGGCGCGATCGCCACCGGCATTTTCGGCAAGGCGCTCGGCCTGTCGGTCGAGGCGGCGGAGAAGACGCCCGACCTGATGCGCGAGGTCTACAAGACCGCGCAGCCGATCCAGCGCGCCGGACTGCCGGAAGACATCGCGCATGCCGCGGTATTCCTTGCCAGCGACGAATCCTCCTTCATCAATGGCCACGACCTCGTGGTCGACGGCGCCATCACCTGCGGCCGCAACTGGACCACCCAGCAGGAGGGCCTCGCCGCCATCAAGAAGGCGATGGGCGGGGGGTAAATCTATCATTCGTCGTGCGCGGGCTCGACCCGCGCATCCATCCTTCTTCGCAAGCTTCTATCGAAGCTGATGGATTGCCGGGTCACCCCCGATCAAGTCGGGGACAGGCGCCCGGCAATGTCGGGTTCATTCGGTTTCAAATCCACTATCCGTCCATGCTCGCGCAGGAAATCGCGCCCGGCCTCGGTCAGCCGGATCGTCACCTCGCGACCTCCGCCGTGCGCGCGCACGGCAAAGCCGCGGTCCATCGCGTCTTCCCACACCGTAAGCCGCGGGCATGACGTGCGCCACGCCTCGATGACCTCGGCATAGCTGCGCGGAGCGCGGCCGATCCATTCCAAGAGATCGAGAATCAGCGGATCGAGGTCGTTGCGCATGGGTATCGTTCACACCGCTTTCACCGTGACGCGCAAGCCGTCCTTGGGCTTCGGGATCGGCCACATCTGCCATTGCGGGCTATAGCCGGGCTCCAGCGAGGCGCTAAGGTTCTGCAGGAAATGCCGGGCGAAGCATTTCGCCTGCATATAGGCGAAATGCAGCCCCAGGCACATATGCGCGCCGCCGCCGAACGGCACCCAGGCGAAGCGGTGGCGGGCGCGCTGCGCCTCATCGGTAAAGCGCAGCGGATCGAAGCGGTCCGGATCGGGCCAGATCTCCGGCATGTGATGGGTGAACAGCGGATTGACCGAGGTCATGGTGCCCGCCGGGATCGCATAGCCCTTGAAGCTGAAATCCCGGGTGGCGCGCCGCGGGATCGACGGCACCGGCGGCTTCATCCGCATCGCTTCCTTGAACGCCATCTCCGACAGCGGCATCGCCTCGAGCTTATCGAAGCTGGTCGGCTCGTCGGGATGAAGATCGAGCGCGTTCACCTCCTCGCGAAGCCGCTGCTGCCATTGCGGGTTGGCGGCGAGCGCGCCGATGAACGACGTCAACGACGAGGTCAGCGTGTCATGCGCCGCCATCATCAGAAAGCTCATATGGTCGACGATGTCCTGGTTCGACAGCAGCGCGCCGTCCTCGTGGGTGGCGCGGCAGAGCTGCGAGAACAGGTCCTCGCCGCCGTTTTCGCGCCGGAGCGGAATCTGCTGCGAGAAATAGGCGACGATGCGTCGCCGCCCCTTTACCCCGCGCGCCATCTGGGTGCCGGGCCATGGCGTGCGGATAGGCGTAACCGCGGCGGCAACCATGTCGACAAAGGCGCGCGTGATCTCGTCGACCTCGGGGCCGATCCCGGCGCCGAGGAACGAGGTGGCGGCAAGGTCGAGGGTGAGCTGCTTCATCTCAGGATACAGCAGCATCGCACCCGGCTGCGCGCGCCATTGCGCCACCCGCCTGGAGATGCCGGCGTCGAGTTCGGAGAGATAGGATTTCATGGGCCCGGACTTGAACGCCACCGACAGCGCGCGGCGATGCAGCCGGTGCTCGTCGAAATCGAGCAGCATCAGGCCGCGCGGAAACAGCCGGCCCAGCACGATCTCCCAGCCATAGGTGGACGAGAACAGCTTGGTCTGGTCGAACAGCACCAGTTCGTTGGCCTCGGGGCCGAGCACCGAGATGCTGGTCTCGCCGAGCACGCGGCTGCGATAGACATTGCCGTATGTAGCGGCCATCCGCTCCACCTCGCCCTTGGGATCAGCCAGCACCGCAAGCGTCCGGCCGATCACCGGCCAGCCCTCGTCGCCCGGAATGTGGGCCAGCGCCGCGCGCTTCGGCGGGGACGTAAACGCTATGGGAGAAGCGACAGTCTCGATCGACATGACGAAAGCTCCGGTTGACGGCGTCTCATAGCATATCGAAAAGCGGCGCAGGAGTTACCTCACAACCAACGCCGTCATTCCGGATGCGCCTCTTGGCGCAGGCCCGGCATCCATAACCCCAGGTCGTGGTTATGGATTCCGGGCTCGCGCCGAAGAGGCGCGCCCCGGAATGACGGACTACGCCTTCCGCTTCGCGGCTTCCTTCTGCAGATCCGGCGCGTTGATGGTCGGAATCGCGACGCGGCCGGGGCCGGTCAGCGGCAACGCGGCGGCGGCCTTGTCGTTCTCCATGATCTTCGCCATCACCGCTTGTCCCGCGCGCTCGAATATCGCGCGGTTCTCGATCACGAATTTCTGCGATTCGCGGAGCTTCGCGGTGTAGCCGTTGATCTCCGGGATCACGTAGCGCGCCACCATGTCCCAGCTGCGGCGGGTATTTTCCGGATTGGCCCAGTCGTGCACGAAGCCGACGATGGTGCCGACGCCGCCGCTGACCTGGATCAGGTTCTTGATGGTCTTCACGAGATCGTCCGGCGTGCCGATGGTGGAGGCCGCCGCCTCGCCGCCAGCGGTCTTTTCCACCGCATCCTCGGGTGAGGTGAAGGGCTGCAGCCCGGGCCGCTGCAGCGTGCCGACATTATATTCATTGTGCCAGCGCATCAGCCCTTCGCCGGCCTCGCGCCGCGCCTGCTCGCGCGTCTCCGCGATGTGCCAGGACAGCAGCACCCGCCAGTTCGCGCGGCTCACCGTGGTGTCGTGCTTCTTCGCGGCATCTTCGGCAAATCCCCATTGCGTGCCGAGCGCCATCAGGCCCTGCGTCGACATCGAGCCGAGCGAGATGATGCCGATGCCGTATTTGCCGGCGAGCGTCATGCCGGAAGGCGAGATCTGCGAGGCCACCACGAACGGCATCTCCTCCTGCAGCGGCAGGATCTGCAGCGCCGCGTCGTTCATCGTGAACCAGTCGCTCTTGGCGGTCACGCGTTCGCCCTTGAACAGGCGGCGGATGACGGCGATCGCCTCGTCTTGCCTGTCGCGCTGCGTCATCGGGTCGATGCCAAGCGTATGCGCATCGGACGCCAGCGCGCCCGGGCCTGAGCCGAAGATGGCGCGGCCGCCGGTCATGTGATCGAGCTGCACCATGCGTTGGGCTACGTTGAACGGGTGATGATAGGGCAGCGACACCACGCCGGTGCCGAGCTTGATGCGCTTGGTGCGTTCGCCGGCCGCGGCGAGAAACATTTCCGGGGACGCAATCATTTCCCAGCCCGAGGAGTGATGCTCGCCGCACCAGAACTCGTCGAAGCCGAGGGAGTCGATCTGCTCGACGAAATCCAGGTCGCGGCGAAACTGCAGCATCGGATGCTCGCCGATCGGATGATGCGGGGCGAGGAATGCTCCGAATTTCAGGCGTGCCATGGGTTTCTCTCCGCGCGGGCTTTTGTTTTTGTTCGTGTTTCATGCGGAGGCTACGTGCCCAGACCTGGCAAGGCAATCGAGCAAACCGGCACAGGACGTGCCCGGGACCAGAGACCCGTAGCGCCGACAACGCGATAGGCCCTTGCCGTCACAATCCTGGGGACGGAATCGCGCACACGATCCTTTTATTTTGCAGTGCAGCAACCATCTGGGACTAATCGGGTTGTAGGTCTCTCGCATAGGAGCCGCCGTGTCCCTCACCAATAATATCGAATTTCTACGTCGCCTGCCGAAGCTGAACAAATTCAATACGTTGGGCCGCTGGCCGGGCGCTCTCGGCCAAGGCGCCGCAGCCAGCCGCCTCGTCGAAACGGTCGGATTCGGCAGCAATCCAGGCGATTTGCGGATGTTTTCGTACCACCCCGCGGACCAGCGCGCGCGGCAACGCCTTCCGCTGGTCGTGATCCTGCACGGCTGCACCCAGACCGCCGCGGACTACGACCTCGGGAGCGGCTGGTCGATGCTGGCGGAGCGGTATGGTTTTGCCGTGCTGGCGCCGCAGCAGAAGCCATCCAACAACGCCAATGGCTGCTTCAACTGGTTTCAGCCCGAAGACATTGCGCGCGGCCACGGCGAGGCGCTGTCGATCCGGCAGATGATCGCGCAAATGGCGCGCGACCACAGCATCGACCGCACGCAGATCTTCGTCACCGGGCTGTCGGCCGGAGGCGCCATGGCCTCGGTGATGCTGGCGACCTACCCGGAAGTCTTCGCCGGCGGCGCGATCATCGCGGGCCTCCCGTATGGCATTGCCGGCAATCTGCAGCAGGCCCTGACCGGCATGTATCAGCCCCCATCGCGGTCGCCGCGCGAGCTCGGCGATCTCGTCCGCAACGTGTCCCCTCATAAAGGCCCTTGGCCAAAGCTCTCGGTGTGGCATGGCAGCGCCGACAAAACCGTCAATCCCGGCAATGCGGACGAGATCGTCAAGCAATGGCTCGACCTGCATCGGCTGCCGTCGGAGCCCATGGCGCAGTCGCTGGTCGACGGCTATCCGCGCGCGGTGTGGTGGAATGCGGACGGCGAGACGGTGGTCGAATCCTACTCTATCACCGACATGGCCCATGGCACGCCGCTCGGGATGGCGGACGGTGAGGAGCGCTATGGCGCGGAAGGCGCCTTCATGATCGAGGCCGGGATATCATCCTCGTATCACATTGCCGGCTTCTTCGGTCTCACCGGGCGGGTGCCGCAGCCGCGGGAGGTGCCGAGCGCGATTGCGGCGGTAACAACGTCGGCGATCGAGGTGCCGTTGCCTGCACCGGTTCCGTCCCCTACGCTCAATCCGCTGCCACGGCCGGAACCGCTCGCGGAGGGGTACGAGAGGCCGGGACGCCGGCGGCCGACGATCGACGTCGGCGCGGTGATCACGCGCGCGCTCACCGCCGCGGGTCTCATGAAATAAAGGACCCGCGCAGGCATTTCGCTTTTTGTTCCAAATTGGCGAAAATAAATTGGAACCAGAACCAAAGCAGGACGTTTGCAGATTCTTGACAGGCGGGTCGTTCCGGCTGCGTTCGAGGTCGGGCTGGCCAGTTGTCCTGAATGTTGGATTTCCACAGAGTAAATCGCGCGGATTTCCTCGCCGGCGGCGGGGAGATGGGCGCATTGACGCGCACCCATGACTGGTCGGCCACTCCGATCGGGCCGCCTGAGGGTTGGCCGCAAAGCCTGCGCACGGCGCTCCGCATCCTGCTCAACACCAACCACCCGATGTTCATCTGGTGGGGACCCGAGCTGATCCAGTTCTACAACGACGCGTACCGCCAGACCATGGGCCCGGAGCGGCACCCGAGTGCGCTCGGTCAGCGCGGCCGCGATTGCTGGGCAGAAATCTGGCCCATCATCGGTCCGCAGATCGAGCAGGTGATGCGCGGTGGCGGGGCGACCTGGAACGAGAACCAGCTGGTGCCGGTGACGCGCTACGGCCGGCTCGAGCAGGTGTGGTGGACCTATGGCTACAGCCCGATCGACGACGATGACGGCGTCGGCGGGGTGCTGGTGGTATGCCGTGACGTCACCCGCGAGCATCTGGCCGCAGAGGTGCTGCGCGAGCGCGAGGCGGAGCTTGCGCGGGTGCAGCAGATCGGCCGCATCGGCGGCCTGGAGGTTGATTTGCGCACCGGCTTCCGCAACCGCCGTTCGCCGGAATATCTACAGATCCATGGTCTGCCACCGGATGCCGTCAACGAGACGCATGAGGACTGGGTCAGGCGGCTCCATCCCGACGACCGCGAAGCGGTCGAAAACAAATTCCGCGACGCGGTCGCCGGTCGTGTTCGGGACTACACCGTGCAATACCGCATCATTC
>C688J35102_120989377_pt1 | contig 11073 bp, 16 predicted proteins | sample HopSoiMetagenom2_FD_35102 | JGI IMG/M metagenome (IMG submission 35102)
AGCACGTTCAGGTGCTGGGAGATCGCCTGGCGGGTCGAGCAGACGCGGTGGTTCATGGTGAGCGCCGTGCAGATCTCGAACAGGCTTTGGCCGTCCCTGGTCGCCAGCTCATCGAGGATGAGGCGTCTGGTCTCGTCGTCGAGCGCCCTGTACACGTCGGTCACGCACGAAGCATATGCAAGTGAATGCTTGCCTATCAGGGGCGGGCGGCGCAGCAAAGCAACATTCAGCGCCTGAGGTGCGTCTTCGTCGATTGGCGAAGTGGAGCGCAGGCGGGAAAGGACGCGGGTCTGGTCAAGGCCGGTGCCCGGCACCCAGCCGCTTGTTAGGTCCGCGGTTGCGGCTCATGACCCACCAGTGAGCACGTTCTCGCCCCCTCGAGGGGCCGAATGGGGCTGGTCCTCGTGGGCACCGTTGGGACATGACCCCCGACACCAAGCGGGCTCAGGGAGGCGGACGAGATGACGACGAAGAAGAGCGGCGGCAGCCTGGCGAGTCGGGCCAGGAGCGCGATCTCCGGACGGTTCGTGAGGAAGTCAACCGCCAAGCGCAACCCCAAGACGACCGTGACCAAGTCCACCAAGCGCAGAAGGGGCAAGAAGTAGCGCTCCGAGCGGGGAAGCGGGTTGTCCCCCCGGGCGGCGAAGAGCCGGTTGGTGGTGGCTTGGTCGTGGGGCAACGGGTTTCGACTTGTCGCCATGCCGCCGCCGAAGGTGCGACGGCGAGAAGTAGACAAGTGGATGGCAGCGGGCTGCGGACTTGTCTTTGTTGGGCTCGGAGCCGTGGCGGCAGGTCACCCGCATCGATGGGAACGAGGCCTGTTCCGCGTTGCTAACCAAGGCGGCGGGTCGATTCCCGCGCTTCGGATCCCTCAGCAACTCGGCACGCCGTGGCTGCTGCCCACGATGGCGGTGCTCGGGTGGGTCGCGAAACGACCTCGTCTGATGGTCGCCGCCGCTCTTGCGCTGCCGGCCGAGAAGGGATTAGAGGTCGGCGTCAAGAAGGTCGTCGACCGACGACGTCCCGCGCAGGTGCTGGAGCCGGATCTGCATGACGACGCACCGACCGAAGGGCCGTCCTACCCGTCCGGTCATGCTGCCATCGCCAGCTGCGGGGTGGTCCTCGCGACACCCTATCTGCCGATGGCGGTGACGGCCGCACTGTGGGGAACCGTCGCGGTCACCGCGTACACCCGCGTCCACCAAGGTGCCCACTTCCCGCTCGACGCCGTCGGCGGCATCTTCCTGGGCATCGGCCTAGGGAGCCTGCTCAACTACACGTTCGGGGTAACCGATCGCGTGTAGCGCGGCCCATCGCAACCTGAAGCGCCCCAGGTTCTCTGCCGCTGTCATACGGGGTGAGGGTCTCGGTTGTGGGTCGGCTACCGGGCGCATGCGGTCGGTCATTCGTCGTGCTCTGCACGGGGGTCGGCCTAGGCCGACCAGCCACACCCGGGTCGCGCTGCCGGACCGTGCGCCTCGTCGCGCACTGACGTACGGCTGACGTTGCGACTTCCGTTGGTGTGCTAACCGCCCGCTCAAGCTCAGTTCGTCCCGGCTTTGGGGAGGGGCCTGTTGGGGTGGAGGCGGGTCAGGATGGCGTCGGCGATGCCGGTGAGCTGGTCGACCTGCTCGGGGGTGAGGGCGTCGATGACATTCGCGCGCACGTGGGCGACGTGGCCGACGGCGGCGGTCTTGACCTTCTTCCAGCCGGCGTCGGTGAGCCGGACGTCGCTGGCCCGGAGGTCGTCTGGTGGGGTGGAGCGTTCCGCCAGCCCGCGGTCCTCGAGGCGGCGAACGACGTTGGACAGCCGCGGCAGCGTCGCGTTGGTCTGCAGGGCCAGCGAGCTCATCCGGCGGATCCGCCCCGGGGCCTCGGACAGCATGGCGAGCACGTAGTACTCGAGGCGGTCGGATCAGGGCTGGTTACGTTGGCGATGAGCATCTCGGGCAGGGACGAACTCGAGTGGAACGCTCTGGTTGGTGAGGCGTCGCGGCACCTAAAGCAACAAGCTCGGCTCGAGCGAACCACCTCCTACACGGAACTCAGCGAGGTGCTTCACAGCAGGACCGGCTTCCCTCCCTTCGACTTCGGCACCGATGGCGGCCGAGCGGCGATGGGAGACTTGCTCGGCGAAGTCGCGAGAGCAAACGTTCAGGAGGTGGGAGCGCTCCTATCGTCGATCGTGGTCTACGTGAACGGGAACGACGCTGGCGCAGGCTTCTACCGCTTGGCTGCGGATCTAGGCATGCTGTCCACTACCGCCAAATCGGATGAACGGTTTACCTTCTGCGTGTCCCAAGTCAAAGCCGTCCACGAGTAAGTGGCTCGAGTCGACAGGACACGCCCCGACTCCTGACCGAGCAACGAGGGCCACCCTGTGACCGATGCGCTAGGGGCGGTAAGACGCGGCTCTATCGCGTTGGCGGGCGGGCTCGGCGAGGGTCAGGCGGGCGGCAGCGCCGTGGCGCCCCTGAGTGCCCTCCCGGGCCCACCTCAACGCCTTCAGCGGAGGCGAACGCGCCGGTGGTTCCGGCGAGGTTGGCGTCGGCGAGGAGTTGTCGGTAGACCGCGTCGGGGAGGCGCCGCTGAGGCGCCGCTGAGGCAGCGCAGGGCCTCCTTCGTCTACAACCACGACGGACGACGAAGTGCAATGGTCAATCCGTGTTTCCACGGATCCCCCAGGATGACTATTTAGTTCATGTTTTGTCATGAGGAAAGGTTCGTGTACCGACCCGCCTCGCTTGGAAGTGGGGGTCCTCAGCGGGGGATTTGACACAGTGAGCCACGTCTTCACTAGAAGCAGAACTTCGTCAGGTTTTCGTTCTTCTCCAGTTTCAGGCGCGGTTCAGGAGTGGCGTCCTTGATCGCGCTATCTGGGGTCGCTCTGGCCATATGGCCAGCTACGTCGAATGCGGCGGCGGGACCAGCTGCAACGGCCGACGCCTTTGTGACCCGAACGGCGACTCCCGGAACCGAAAGCACTAGCGCAGCGGTTAGATCGTGTGCGCATCGCGCGCCGAACTCCGTCAAGTCGGGGGGATCAGCGACACGCTGGAGTCCGCGGGTAGCGGAGCGCGTGACCGTGTTGAAGCAGCGGCGGATGTCAAGGGTGGCGGGGGTGTGCCTTCGGGCCTCGTGAGGGGGATTCTGGGGGTCGTCGGAGATCCGAGCGCTGGCTACACGGTTGTTGCCGATACCACGCGCCTGGACATACAGCGATTGCACGAATCACTTACCGCGGGGTTGCCGTCGCATGCCGCCTCCGCGGTGAGAGTGGAAGGAAGCTGCACTTCCGCCGGCGCGCTGGCGACTGCATGGCGCAAACTCGCAGCCGCGACTGGCATCCATCCGCGAGAAGGGCGGCCTTCGGGTTCGATATCGATGCGCGGACCGAACACATCGTGGTGGTCGGCATCCGGGATGGTCAGGTTGAGAGTAGGTAGCGTCAGTCCGCAAGCCGTTCGTAAAGGACATGACTCTCAGGGGTTTGTCGGTGCATTTCCATTTTCGCTGTTCATTCGCGGGCTCTTAGCCACCAGCGATGTCGGCGCACGCGGCCCTCGTCTGAAGTCGATGCGATTAGCGACGGCACACCAACCGCGACCACCGCCTTCGCCGCTGACTATAAGGTCGACTAGATCCGGGTCTACCAGAAGCGTTAGGGCGCACGCGATTGTCGGCCGCGCTCGAAACTGAACAGTTTCGGCGGCGAAAAGTGAATACTCAACGATTAGAGAGTGCGCCTCGTCGACCGATCGAGCTAGCAGGCTCAGCGCGGCGATGCGCTCGAGCCTAGTGACCATGCACATGTACCCGCTGTGAGCAACGGGCTCGCGAGCGGTGTCGAACGAAGGAGACACCAGGATGAAGATTGACGTGACGAGGGCAGCGAAGGTATTAGTGCCGGCTGCTTTCGTAATGAGTGCGACACTTGCTGTCGCCGCGCCCGCGGAGGCGGCTTCCAGCTGTAAAGGGGCCGGCTATTTGTGTTTCTACGACTACGCATCCGCGCAATATGGCAGCGTGGCCGGGAACAATGCCAACTGGGGTGCTTTTGGGTGGAACGATCGCGCTGACTGGTTCCGAAACGACGGAAGGTCGTGCACCGTGCGCGTGTACCAGCACATTAACGGTCAGGGTGCGGGCTACGCGATTCCTCGCGGATCCACGCTTTCCTGGTCTAACATCGTGAGCTCCAATTACTGGTGCTAATGATGCCTTTTCGTCGCGCCCGCAACCGTCTCGTCTCCATCGGGACGGTTGCCGTCGCGGTCTCCGTGACCATGTCCGCGTGCGGTTCACCGTCTGTTCAGCCGCCGAGATTGCACTCTCGTGCGGACGAAAGTTCGGGCCCCCAGCGGTTGTCAGGCGCTCTCTATGTACCCTTTGCGGGCGTCCTTGCCGGCCGGCCGCGCATCGAGGCCATCATGCATCAAGCTTCGGAAGAGGCCGTTTCGGCATGCATGGCCATGCGCGGTTATGTATATCACCCGGAGAGGTACGTCGCTCCTTTGGCTGAGGGCGACTCCTTCACCGATCTTGCCTTCGCCCGCGTGCACGGGTATCACCTGCCGGCGCCCGCAGACGAGGACGCGCTTCACCCTTCGAACCACGCTGAACTGGACGGGCTGAATGACGATCAACGACGAGGGTGGCGCCAAGCCCTATTGGGTTTGCCCGTCCCTCGGGACCCGCGAACTCTTCCGCATGGGGCAGACAGATTCATTTCAATACGTCTGCCACACCATGGATCAATAACCTACGACGCCAGTAGTTGCGCGGTGCGTGGATTGACACGAGTCTACGGGGATGTTCAGGTCTGGCGACAGACTCAGGCTGATGTATCGACCTTGCGGGAAAGCGTCTTTGAGGCTATGAGCTCAGATTCCGACTACATACAGTCGATTTCATCCTGGCGTGACTGCATGCGTCGAATGGGCTACGAATATAGCGAACCGCGCTCCGCCGCGGACTCATTCATCCGCCAAGGATCAGCTCCGCCAAGCCGGGCGGAAATTTCCGCGGCCGTGGCTGACGTTTCGTGCTACCGCACGCTGGGCTTAGCCACGGTGCGCACCGACCTCACCAAGAAGTACGAGCGGGTGGTGGCCCGCCAACACCCCGGGTTGCTGAATCGTATGCGCCGACTGCTGCGGTTGGCTGAAGCCCGAACGATCGGTCGCTGACGGGGGCCAGTGCCGGAGCAATCGCGCTGAACGCGGACGCCAAGGAAGGGATAAGTGCCTTCCTCCCGTCGCCGGAACGTGGCTCTTCACAGTCAAGGTGTGTTCCGCGTCGGCGGGGCCAGCGCGTCGATGAGCCGATAGGGCGTCGAGGTCTCCCGAGCGTGGATGTTCTCACACTGACCATCCTGGAGACCTCGACGTGCCTGACGCTTCCGTCGCGGCGAGCCTTGATGCTGGGTTCGCGCGCGCGCTGACCTGACCACCTTCTGCCGTCTGGACTTTGCTTGAGATGACGGGCCAACGCCTCGCACCTGATCGTGCCGTGCTGGTCTGCCGTGTCCTTGAGCCGGACAGGTGGTGTTGTTCGCGGCGTTGGAGATGGCCGCCGGCAATGTCACCGCAGCCGTCAAGCGGCGGCACCACAATCAGGAGTTCCCTGGCGTTCCTCAAGCCGGTCGAACGCGGCTACCGCCACGTCCTCGACGACGGCGGCGACCCCGTCGAGCTCCATCTGATGATGGACAACAAACTACGCCGCCCACAAGGCCCCGCGGTCAAGGCCTAGCTGCGGCGAACCCTCGCGTGGTCGGCCACTTCACCTCGACCCGCGCGTCCTGGGTGAACCTGGTCGAGGTCTGGTTCTGACTGATCAAGCGCTTGGGCCATCCACCGCGGCGTCTTCGGGTCCGTCAGAGACCTCAACGCCTGGTCATCGATCCTCCGGGCCCGCAACGCAATCACAGTCAGGATCAACTCCAGGCCGTAGCCAGCCCGTCCTTCCTCTTGATGCCAGATGCTGGTCGTAGGCTTTGGTTTCCTGTCAGGGCCAAGAACGCGTGCAGACGGTGGAACCGATTCGCCGCGTCAATCCGGCGCCTATGACTGTCGAGCCCACGGGCGCTGAGCGTCTGACGCTCTGGCCCGTGCTCGTCCCGGAAGACCATCGGCTTCCGGGGATGGCCAACTGGCAATCACCACGTTGAGGGTCGCCGCAGCTGGTTCGGCGTACGGGACAGCAATGGACACGAGCGTCGGGCGCTCGGTGGCCTTGCGCTCGACGTCATACGCGGAAAGACGCACCGCTAGGAGCGCGCGGATCGCGGCATGCGAGTGCGTCTCATCCACGTTTCGTCTATGCGGTCCAGGGCGACGCGAATGGTGCGGCCGTGAGGAGTGGCGTCCCACCACGGCGTGATGTCCTTCCACTCACCGATGGTCGCTTCTGCGGCTTGTTTGTTGAGGTCTCCGCGGCGGCAGTCGGCCAATGTCTACTGTAATATCCGCGGCGGCACTGCAGGGGGTGTACTCACCAAGAATTCCCTGTGCGCGGTCTCGTCAGTTCCGGCCTTTGAGACGGGAGGCACTCGGTGGCATGGCTCAATTCTCCAACCCCGGCTTGGGTGACGGCCGCCACCGGGATTGTCGCCCTGCTTTCATTGATCGTGGCCTTCGCTACGTTTCGCAGGGCGGGGCCACGTATCAGGATGCGAGTCAACGTCAAGCACTCGGCGGAAGAGCCGGGATCCCTGCTCCACGTGAGGCTCAACAACTCTGGACTGGCAAGTATTGACGTGCGTCGCATCCGAGTGTCATCCCTTCTTCATCTGGCACGTCTTGAGGTACTGCAGCAGGACCGCATATCTGGAGACCTGGAACTGGGTCAATCACTGGGTGGAGGGCGGGAAGTCGAAGGGGCGTTCTCACTCAACCGAGTGCTTGATGACCATCTGGCCGAATTAAGCATCTCCTCCGATCGACAGTTGGCATTCAGACTGTTCCGGGCGGAGCTCCGCTCCATCATTCCGCGGCGCGCGTGGGGGTGGTTCATCCCGTTGTATCCCTTGGTCACCTCTGTCGCCTGGGTGGAAGTCGACCTCGGCAACGGATCGCAAGTGAGCCGTGCGCCGCTCTCCCTCGCATGGGGTGTGCATCGATTGGTTCGCGAAAGACTCGCTGCCTTGACACTGGCGAGCCAGGTTCAGTCAGAGAAACCGCCGGAACTCGCGGACGAGGTTGATCAACAGCAGCAGGTGGACCAGGCTCGCGAAGAAGATTGACGCACCGAGGTGTAGTTGCATCCCCGTTCCCCACGGGTCACTCTACCGTGTTGTTCGGGGTCGGGGCCGTTGATGCCCAGCGACCGGGTACCCGGTCGCGCCGGGCACGCCATCGTCAGCGTGGCGGGCCGCTCGGCATCGTCCACGGTCACGGTCACCGTGCCCGCGGTGGCGTCGACGCTCGTGGGGCCTGTCAGGGTTCTTGTGTAAGGGCCTGACCTGTATTCGGATGTTAGGCGTTGTCTAGGCGTCCGGGAACATGACGTCGAACTGGTTCAGGGCGATCTTGCAGTTGTAGTTGGAGCGTCTCCTTGGCCGGCGCGGTTGGTGCGGCGCGAGCTCGCGGCAGCCGAGGTAGAGGAGCTTGATCAGGGCGTCGTCGGTCGGGAAGTGGCCGCGGGTCTTGGTGATCTTGCGGAGCTGGTAGTTGATGGACTCGATCATATTGGTGCACGCTCATGCCGTGGGCGTAGAGCCCGATCACGATCTTGTCGATCCCGTCCAGGCGCCGCTGACCCTTCCGGACGATCTTCGGTTCATGGGTAGCGTGGCGGTCCCGCGGCACGTCCAGCTCGACCGCGCCGGCCTCGGTCAGCACCGTCTTGGGAGTATACCCGTTGCGGCTGTTCCCACTGCCCTGACCGACCGGGTCGCCGACCTCGTAACCGAGGTGATCGGTCAGCTCCTCGGCCAACGCCCGTTCCAGCACCGCCTTGGTCATCTGCTTGAGCAACCCGTTCTCCCGAGCAGCTCCACCCCCTGCTCACGGGCCTGCTCGATCAGCGCCTCAGCCTGCTCCTGATCCAGAAACTGCGGCCCATCAGGCTCCCGACGAGCTCGACCCACCTCGACAGTGTCCAGCACTTCCTCCATGGCGTTCCCTCACTCTCGAACCGCTCCTGCGGTTCAGATTGGAGGTCACGCCCTTACAGACGTTCTGACACGCCCCGCTATTGGTCGGTGTCCCCCGGCCGGACCCGCCGCGTACACGTCGTACCCGGTGTTGGCAGCGACCGACCCCGATGACCAGAGCCGGTCCCCGACCACCGCCAGGTCGCTAGGTGCCGCGGCAGCGGACGGTGGGTCCGTGACGACCCCCGCCGTACCTAGCAACGCGGCAACCGCCGCCCCTGGGCGCCCGCCCCACCTCCACCGCCGCCCCCACCATGCTCGTACACGGGGTTGTTGGTGTCCCAGCCAGGTGCCTGGAGCCCGCGCCCGGGCTTGTTGAATCTCTGGCCGCTCAACCACCAGGCCACTGCGGCAAGGACTAGTACGACTGCGAGGACGATGATCCAGAACATCATTCCGACCACCTCGCCTTCATGCTCATCGTCCAACCCGAACGAGGCTGCGCACAATGACCCACGTGGGCCTGCCTTCGCCGGGATCGCATCACGATCGCGGCCCTGAGCGGAAAGCGCGACCGCCACCTGGTCAACAGACTCGGGCAGGTAGTGACCAGCATGCGGTGCCGCAGAGTGAGCAGGGGGTGGTCCCCCTCAGACCACGTACCTGCCAGATTTCGGGGATGCGGTGAGGGAGTGCGGGTCAACTGCCACGCATCGCCTTTTGGATCTGCTGTCGAAGTTCTTGAGCCGCGGTCCATACCGCCTGAAAGGCGTCACGTTCCTCGGTGGCGTTCATGTTGCGCCGATTCTCAACTGAGACGATCAGCGCTCGCTGCGAGAGTTGCTTTGTAGCCGCAAGTATCCCCGGGGAAGCGAAGGCTTGGGTCTTGGCGTACCAATCCGCACTGAGCAGCGGGGTCGGCTCATCTGGGACCGGCGCCAACCATGCACCGTCGGCTTCTGCATTGAATCGACCGTACCGGCGCCATGCCTCTGCCCAGGCCATGAGAGCCACATAGGCGTCAAGCCGCTCCGCCCAGATGCGATCGTCATGTGCCTTTCGACGCTCGTAGAACTGTGTCAGCACAACTCCGCCGAGTGCGGCCAGTGCACCTAGAAGCGCCGCTAGAAGCGCCGCCCAGTTGAATCCCGCGGCTGCAGCGGTATCTGCCCAGAGTTCTCCCGAGATCACCCGCCCATCATGGCCCCACGAGCGCAGCGGGTGCTGCAAGGGTTGTTCCGAGACGTCTCATCCGCGATTCACGACCAGCGCTTGGTCCTGCAAGAAGCCCGGCCGAGATCAGAGCGATCCAAAAAGCGCTCATGGCTCCTCCCGGTGTCGAGGCGACGTCCGCCCGTCGCGCCGCTATGGCTGGCGAAGCCCACAACCGGGTGCGGGACCGGCGGACGCCGTCCAACCGCGCGTTCCGCGCGTTCGGTGTCGTATATCAGTCGACGGACGACTGCCGCGCATCAGTCGCCGGGAGGAGACAGCCGTTCACTGCTCATGCCGTGTGCCACCTGATCCGCGATAGATTCGCGCCACCTGATGTGCGACAGATGGCTTTGATTACTTAGGCCGTCCGCGGCCGGTGTCCTTTGATGCTACGCACGGGCTGGGTGGTCGTGCGCCGCACGACCCGGACCTCGCCGTCGTCGAGCTCGACCGCGAGGGTGGTCTCGGAGACGACCACGGTGACGGTCTGGTGCTGGTGCATCCGACCGAGGGCGACCTTCTGCCCGGCGACCATGACGATCCCGGTGTTGGAGGCCCGACGCTGCACCCGGATCGGCTCAACCGGTGGACGTGGTGGCGGGCCGGCCTTGCGGGCACCGCGGATCCGTCGGGTCTGCTGCGCGGTCAGCGGGTTCGCCCGGGTGCGGAGCAGCTCCCGGGTGGTCAGGTCGAAGAACATCAGCACCTCGGGCTCGATGCGGACCCCGACCTGGCGGCCGCCGAGGGTCTCCGCGGCCAGGACGACGTGCTGACCCAGGGAGACGGTGCCGCCCCGGGAGACGACCCGGTCGACCTCGATCGCCTGGCCATCCTCCGGAGCCGGCAGCGGTGGTGGACCGGCGGTGACCGCACCCCGCTCGGTGAGCTTGGCCAGGTCGTTGACGGTGAGGTGTGAACGCACCGACTTCACCCTCGCACCGCCGACCAGCAGGTGGATCACGTCGACGTCGGCCCAGACTCGCACCGTCATCGCGGACCGATAACCGCCCAGCCAGAATGCCTTGCCGGCAATGGTGATCATTCCCGAGGGCGGCACCACCCGTTCGAACTCGATCGCACCACCGGCCCATGACGGTGGTACCGACGGCGGCACCGGCAGCGGCACCAGCGGCTCGTGCTCCAGTTCGGGAAGGGGCTCGAGCAGGGCCTCGGGTATCGGGGTCGGCGCAATCGTTGGCGGCAGCCACAGCTCAACGAGCTCCCGCTGCTCGGCCGGGGATCGCGGCGAACCTTTCGGCCGGTGTGACCGGCACCTTGTCATCGAGCGCCTGATGCGGCCGCTCGGCGTTGTAGTCGACCACCCACGCATCGACCGCCGCCTGCGCCTGCTCGATGCAGGTGAACGGCTCGGCCTGGTCGAGGAAGTCCGGCCGGAAGGTGCCGTGGAAGAGTTCCACCTTTCCGTTCTGGTTCGGGGAGGCCGGCGCGGTGAGCCGATGCCTGATCCCGTTGCGGCGGCAGATCTTGTCGAACACCTCCCCGTTGCGGGACCCGTGCTTGCCGAACCGGTCGGTGAACTGCTTCCCATTGTCGGTGAGCACTTCCTCCGGCACCCCGAGCCTCTGCAGCGCCTGAGCGAACGCCAGACACACCGCCCGGGCGGTCGCGCGCTCGACCACCTTCGCGATCACACAGAACCGGGAATGGTCATCAATGCCGGTCACGACCTTGGCCTCCCGCAGCTCACCGGTCGCGGGATCGACCAGCATCACGCCACCGACGATGTCGATGCCCCACAA
>C688J35102_120989376_pt1 | contig 11063 bp, 13 predicted proteins | sample HopSoiMetagenom2_FD_35102 | JGI IMG/M metagenome (IMG submission 35102)
CCTGAGTCTGCGCAGACAGCGACCACGAGGGGTTTTGGGACGGAGTAAAGCCCATCCCAAAACCCCTCGCGGTTAAAACGCAAGCTGAAAGTGTGCGCTGAAACGGCACTTCGGAGGGTAAAGTCCTTATGCGTGGACTTGCCCGTAAGGAGGCACGATGAGCGAAGAGGGGCAGCAGCACCCTCAGGAGCCGGCGGAAGGCGGTGAAGGAGACGCACAAGCTCCGAGAGCCGAACGGCCGGGAGAGGTCGAAGAATCGGTCGGAAACTTGACGGATGCCCCCGCGGGTCTCGAGCATCCGGCCGAACCCACCGATCCCGCGAAGAGGCCGAGTAGGCGCGGGATGCCGAGCGATAAGGGGGTGACGGCTAGAGGACCGGTTCGGAGGGAGGCCGGCCGGGTGCACCTCGAGTCTACCGGCCCGTGCTCGGTCCTCAAAGGAGAGCGTCGAAGAGGATACAGCGTGAGCGAGCAAGAGGACCAGGATGCGCAACCCGGCCGTGAGCGCCCGTTCTTCGGCTACGACAACTTTCGAGGCGGCTATGGAGGACCTCGATCGGTGAGGCTGCCGTGGGGGAGAACGATATCCTTATAAGCATCGCAAAATACCGACCGCATCGACCGCACCGCCCGAAGGCCAAGACCCAAGCGTTGGCGGCGGCTATGGCCAGGTCACGCCCGTTCTTGGGCAGCGCCCTCAAGGGCTCTACGGCGGGTCTCCGAGGGCGCGAAGCACCCTTACCGTGGTGGTCTTGGCACTGCCCTGCTCGCCCTGCACGACGAGGACGGGGAAGGGCCCCCACGGGCACAGGGAGAAAGTATTCCATGCTACCACCAGCATGAAGCCCCCGTCGCTGCCTACGTTCAGAAAGCGCCCGAGGTCGTCGAGCAGACCTCGCCGTAACTTACCCGGCCAATAGGCGGAGCCACGATGGCAGGAGAACGTCGTCTTCCATGCGTGAATAGGACCTCGACGTCCTAGGCAGAAGGGAAGGCGGACGATGGGCGACCGCGGTCCTCCACGTAGGCGGATAGCTCGGCCGCGGCGGCGAGCATCGAAATACCGCGCGTCGTGAGCCTGGCGCGCCACCCGTCGAGGGTCGCTTCCAGCGGCCCCACCCCTCCGGCGTGCCTCACCTGCTCTATCGGGGGCGCGATCTGGCGCAGCAAGTATCCACCGCGACGGAGTTGGTGCACCAGGCGCGCGTCCCGGACGTCCGCGGGAGAGTAGACGCGGTAGCCGGTTTCAGGGTCTCGCCGGGGGTTGAGCAGGCCGGCCCTCTCCCACTTGCGCAGGGTCGCCGGCCCGACCCCCAGTTCCCGCGCGAGCTGCCCGATGAAAACCTCCTCTCCGGGCCGCGGCGCGGCCGGGGTTTCCGACGACGTCAGGTCCAGGAGCACCTTCTCGACCGCAGCTAAGGTCTCCCTGTCCCGGAGGAGTTGCGCGTGGCTCTCATCGAGCAGGGTGAGCGCTGCGTCTACGTCGCCCGTGTTCACCGCACGCATGACGCCCGTTGCGGTCCCGTGGCCGTGCGCAGGGGCGAGCGCCACGAACGCGCTAAGGGCCCGAGCGTGCAGCGGCGTGTAGATCCGGTAGCCGTGCCGGGTGCGCCCCACCGTCGGCAGGATGCCCTGCTCCTCGTAGTTCCGGACGGCCTGCGCGGACAGCCCGTGCTCGCGGGCGAGATCCACCGGCCGCAGCCGCCTCTCGCTCACCTTCTACTCCCCTTTGAAGCTTTTTAGCGTATTGAGCCAACATATCCACTAAAGTTTTCATTGAAGGTTCAAAGATACAATTGAGGGGTGTTGTGGTCAAGGACAAGGAGTTTCGCTCATGCCCGCTCGACCCTCGACCGACCGGAGGAGCAACACACGCCCATGCGGCTCGTCATCGGGGCAGACGAATGATTTTCAGTAAGAAGTGGGACCCTCGGCTCGTGACCGTGCGTCGGGGCGGCACCCTACGGGATGACGATCATCACCGCCTCGCGCTCTGGGCGGCCGATTGTGCCGAGCACGTGCTGCACTTCTTCGAGCGGGTGCGCCCTGGTGACGACCGGCCGCGCCGCGCGATCGAATTGGCGCGTGCTTGGGCGCGGGGTGAGATCACGATGACGCAAGCCCGCAAGGCCGCCTTCGCGAATGCGGCGGCCCGAGAGGTGTCGGGTGCCGCAAAGCAAGCGGCTCTTGCCGCCGGTCAAGCCGTGGCGGTATCTCACGTGCCGGCTCATGAACTGGGTGCAGCGGCTTACGCGATCAGGGCCGCACGCGCGGCGGCCCCTGAAGGAGAGCAAGAGCAAGCTGGTCGCCTGGAGTGCCAGTGGCAACAGGCACAGCTTCCCAGCGAGATCCGAGAACTCGTGCTGGACGACCAGAGGTTGCGTAACGAGGTGTGCTGGTCCGTGTTCGATGGCTGACCGGCTCGCTCGAAACATTGGAGTCGCTCAACAGCCATGTAACGTTGGAGCTCGAGACTCCCGTAGCCTACGTGATCGGCGAGGTTCCTTGATTTCTCTATCTCTGCCAGGGAAGAAGACGGCACTATCTCGATTCCGTGTTTGCTAGCCACCGCTGCGTACCTCTCGGCGGTCGCCGCATCCGGAGCTCCAGACTGAAGGGGTGGCGACTCCTCCTGTGTGGGTTCGCCAAACTCCCCGACTACATACCTCGAAGCCACCCGCCGGCGAGACGGTCACTAGCAACCATCTCCCTCGCCTACGTTCCTGAAGGTGTGGACGGTGCCCTTCGGCGAGTGCACGAACGATCAGGGATCCCATTGGGCCGTGCGACCTTCTTCGCGCTGACGGCGTTCTAAGAAGTTCGAGATGGGACTATGTCGTCCGGTCCCTATAGGACCCTCGCGCTAGATGCTTCGGAGGAGGCGGCGCACGGCGCCTAGCGGGTACGCCCACTGCCCCTATTCGGTCCGCCGGCTCCCAACTCGCGGGCGGCGCGCACGAGCGCCTCGTTGGCCGCCGCCCACTCGCCGTCCGGGCCGACGAGCGTGTCCTCCAGGCCGATGCGGGTGTCCAGGCCCCTACGGATCGCGTCCCTTAGCAGCACCCACGCGACACGCCCGTCGCCGTGCTGCAGCCTCGGGGCGGCGGGGTCGTACCGGTCCAGCGCGCGGTGGATGGCATCGACCAGCTCGAGCACGTGGGCGGTCGGGTCTCGGATGCCGGCGGCATGGAAGGGTTCATCGAAGACGATCTTGCTGGCGTCGGCGCGTGGGGCTGCGACCCTGCCGAGGTCACCGTCCCGGCCCTGTTCGCGCACGGTGGCCGGGATCGGGCCGTGCCCGCCGCCCACGGCGAGTGGCTCGCGCGTCGCTGCCACGGGGCGGAACTGTGGCTGCCATCGGAAGACGGGCACATCTCGGTGCTGAACCACGCCGCGGGGGCCATGGGCTGGCTCAGAGAGCACACCGATCGGAGCTGAGCACCGTGTTGGCGTCGAGCCAGGCGCGCCTTGGGGCAGCCATGGTCACTATATTCATCGGAGGGCATGGAAAGGGTGTTATCCGAACTTCGCCCTAACGGCGTACTCAGAAGTTTGGAGCCGCTTGCAAGCCCTTCGCAACCGAGAAAGTTGACCCATCTGGGGGATACGTCTCTCTCGACGTGGAGTGTATGCTGCGTGGCATGGCTACTCGCGGTACCGGGGCGATCCCTCTTGGACTCTTCGTGGTCGAGCGCGACGGCTCTGAGTCCTTCGCTATGCTTCCATTCGCACTTTCGGTGAGCCCACGCTCTTCGGTAACTCGGTGTATCGTGAGATCCATCTTTTCGGACTCATCGGAGGCGCTGCGAGCTTCGGTCTCTGCTCCTCGCGGAGGGTGGACCAAATTCGCATTGCGCAGTCGCCTTGTGCTAGATCCGAATCGATCGGACAGGAATGCCGTGCGTCTCGCTCTAGGATCGCTGTGTCGGAATCATCACCTCCTGTTGTTCTTCTTCGGCTTCGCTTCTTCCCCCTTCAAGCTGCACGCCCTCCACGGCTGTGGGCGTTACGCAGCGGTTCGTAGACCTCTGCGCTCACCCACAGACCGTGCAAAAGCACCGCCAGCTTCCTCGCCACGGCCACCACCGCCCGCTTCTTGGCGTTCTTCCTGCCGCGAGAGGCTATCTTTTCCCCGTGGCGCCTCAGGTCCGAGTCGGAGCCGAAGGGTCCGCGGATGTAGAGGGTGCCGCTTACCAGGAGCCTACGCTTAGCATCTCGTCGCCCTCCTAGGAGATGCGCTTCTGGGAGTCTCTGTCTCCCTTCGGTGGTGTGCTCGTTGAGGCGGGTGGTCAGGCGGCCAGCTCGGCGAGGTGGGCGCCCGTGGTCACCTTCTGGTTCACGAACTCATTGATGCCGACAGCGCCGAGCGCGGCGGCCTTCGCCAACACCTGCGACCGCTCGCTGAACGACGTTGTCCGCCAGGACAAGGACGCCGCGTGTGCCCTCAGAGGTCGCTAAGCTTGCTCTCGCGAAACCTCTCCAGATCGTTCTCGTAGGCACTCGGGTGGATACGTATATCGTCCTTGAAGGGGTAATCGAGGGCGGTCACGGTGTACAGGCTCATCGAGATTATCAAGGCCAATGCCGCCACCATCAGCAGGTGCACCAAGGTGTTCTCCAGGCCGAAGAGGTAGGTGAAGCCCACCGTGATGAGCCCTCCTAGGATCAGCACCACCCACAGGATGGGGGGCAGTCCCTGCTCGGCCGCAAGCAACCTCTCCCTCCTGGCGTTACCCAAGTCGTGGAGCTGCGCCAACATTTCCTCGTAGCGCATCTGGTCGTAGCCCGTTTGCTTCTCACCCGTGGGGGGTTGGAGTCCCAAGATGGTGCCCCTTAGCTCGTCGAGGGTGTCCCACGCCTTTGAGCTGGAGCGGCCTTTAGCCATCAGGGGCCACTCCTCCTCTACCACCACCACAGAGTAGGAGCGCACGAGCTCTTGGATGTGGCGTCCCTCGGGTTGGGGTAGGGCGTGGGCGAACCAGAAGATCCCCGCAAGCTCGTTGGCTTCATCGGTGACGATGGTCTCTGCAGCTTCCCATTTTTGCCACACGGCGATGAGCACGAGTCCCAAAAGCACGGCGTAGGCCACCCCCAAGACGGCGTAGATGAAGCCTGCCACGTCGTTGTGTTGCTTGCGGAGGTCGGTTGCGTAAAGGCGCTGCACGAACACCAGCCCACCGACCGCGATCAGGATCGCCAAGGCTACAAAAAAGAGTCCGGTGCTGATGTGCATCATCGGAAGCCTCCTATCCCCGGCACGCTCGCTCGTCGGGTGCATCCTTCGGACGCTAAAGGAGCATGATGCCACCGCCCGATGTCTGGAGCGAACTTCTCACAGCGAATCGCAGAGGTAATGACCCTCTGCGATTCGCGCTGTCAGCCATCAGCCATCAGCTATCGGCCTATTTGTTCTTGCTGAAAGCCGACCGCTGATGGCTCGCAAAGCCGCCCAACTCCTTCGCAAACCGCTGTCAGAACGCTGTTTGGGCGAAGTTCGCAGAATTAACCTTCTCCTCACTTCGGTGAATAAGGGGAGAAGGCCAGAGCCTAACAACGGCCTCGGCTCTCTCGTCACGACACTTCTTCTACCTACACCACACTGTGAACGTGCACCCCTGATCTTAAGTTTCTTGCGCTGATGGTAGGCCCACCACTTTTAGGATCGCTCCAGCTACCTCGCGTGTGCGCTCGGGCCGCCGCTTCCGCGCTTGGCACGCTGTGCGCTTCGGAGCCTGCTCCTACTAACGTGATGCTCTCTGCTAGGAGAGCCGGGCGTAGTAGTTCTGGGTAACGCCGTTTACCGTGAGGAACTCTCCTCCGGTGTGCAGTCTGCTGCCTTCCACGTCAAGCGCCCACACCAGGCTGTACTTGCCCGCGTACGAAGGGTCCCAGTTAGGGTCGAGCACGCCCTCAAACGAGTAGGCGGCTATGCCCTTTCTGGTCTGGCACACGTCGTTGGGATCGAGATCAGGCTTCGAGCGCCCGTGCCCGCACTTGTCGACCATGTCGACCAGCTGGTCGCCCAGCTTGTCGGAGACTTCCCAGAAGTGCCCACCGATCACCAGCTGTCCCTCCATCTCCTCCACCACCTGCACCGAGCCTGAGGTGTCACGCACCCAGCTGGGGGCGCCTGTGGCCGTTGTGCCGGCATCGTACTTGGCCAAGTAGTCGCTGCCCCCCGCCCCGAGGTACAGCGCCCCGTCTGTAGCCTTGAGCACCGACATCCCCCATGAGGCGGGGTCTGCTCCGGCGAGCCAGGAGGTATTAGGGACTCCCTCGGTGCTCAGCTTGACCAGTGCCTTGGCAGCCGCACCGTCCACCGCATCGCAGGCGCACGCCGCCCAGATCGTCGATCCATCGAGCTCGAGGTCGCGGTAGCCAGGCGAGGGCGGGTCAGGGTACCGGGTGGTGTTGACGGTGGTCTTCGCTTTCGTCCACAGCTTCGTGCCACTGTCCTTGTCGAAGGCCGTGAGGCTCACGCCTCCACCATAGACCCTGCCCACAGCAGGTGCCGCAAGAGCCGACTTCAGTGAAGGCGCGTTGTACCATTGGATCACCTGCCCGGTCGCGCCATCGACCAGGACCAGGTTCTTCTGCGTACTAGTGGGCCCAGAGAAGTTGCCCGCTATCAGCACGTCGTCGCCGTAAAGGGTCATGTCCCACACCTCAGCACCCGTGCCGCCAAGCTTAGGCGCGATATTCACGTACTGGTTCGTCTGCGAGTTGAAGACGGCCAGGTTTGAGACGTTGGCCACCACGGTGCCGTCGCGCTGCTTAACCTGGGTGAACTGGCCGCCCAGCCAGATGTTGGTGCCTACATGTTTGATCGCCCGTACGGTCCCGTTGACCATCGGGGTCTGGTCGGGTGACTCAGAGGGTAAGGCCAGCGCCACCCCGCTTGCCACAATGAGGGCTAGCGCCATCGTGCTTACCAACAGTAGCGAGCGTCTCATAAGCGCTACCTCCTCTAGAGAGGGTGGGGTGATCAGCCCCACCACGTTGATCAACGCTCCCACGCTAGCACTAGTCGATGAATCCGCGATGAATCGTTGACGAATTTCCGAGAACGCCGTCAACGCGAAGTTCGTGCCTTGCCCCACCTGCGAGTGCGGCATTTCTGCACGCGTCGAGTCGTTGAGCATCCGCACCATCGTTCGGTGCTACCGGTGGACTTCGGGAGGTCGGGACCGATACCGACGTGTGAGTACCGAAACACCTAGCCACCCGGGCTACGATTCCGTGCCTTGCTGACCGATACAGCTTACGGGATGGAGTCGGTCCACCGGTTAGCCCTCTCGAGGAGCTAATGGATGCCGGCCGTGCAGTCTAGCGATTGGTACTCGTTACTCGCCGTAGCGGTCGGGGGCGGGGGTGACGATCTCGGGGCCGGCGTCGGTGACTATCACGTCGTTCTCGTAGTTGGCGCCGCCGATGCCCGGCGCCTCGATGCGCCGCTCGATGGCGAAGCACATGCCCGGTCGGATGACGGTGGAGCACGCCCCCTCGATCCACGGCGCGCCCCAGTCGAGCCCGAGACTGTGCCCCCACGTTCCGCCCATCATATCCCGCGATGGGCCACGACGGCGGGCGTAGGTAGAGGCGTCGAGCACCTCCTCGCAGCGCCGGGCGACGGCGCCGAGCGTCTCGCCGGGTCGCAGCAGCTCGGTGCCCGCGCGCACGCTGTCTCAGACGGCGTCGAGGATCTCCTGCTGCTCTTGCGTGGACACTCGCCCGACGACCCGTGAGCGGCCGAAGTCGAAGAGGTAGCCCTTGAACGAGCCGTAGAGGTCGAGGCGGATCATGTCGCCGACTTCCAGGCCACGGCGACTGTAGGGGGCTAGGGTAGAAGGGCTGAAGGTGTGCGCCCACGGGCCAGAGGAGAGCCCCAGCCCGTATAGCGCTCCGCCCGCGCGGACGACCTCCGCGATGGCCTCCGCAGCGACCTCGGCTTCGGTCACGCCCGGAACGGCGGCTTCCATGGCGGCATCGACCGCTCTAGCGCCGATTTCTCCGGCGGCGCGCAGCAGGTCGCACTCCGCCCCGCTCTTGACGAGGCGCATCTCCGCTGTGAGATCGTCGGCTTCGAGGAACCGGTGCCCGGGGAGGCGGGTATTGAGCTGGCGGCCCCACCGCCATACGAGTGCCTCTCCTCCGAGCAGCGCAACGTCTGTGCCGGGGGGAACGGTATCCATTACGGTTGTTGCGAGCGATTCGACCAGATCCGCTGTGACGCGAACGCGGTCAGCAGCCGGCTTAGGGTCCTGGACTTCGGTCATGTCCACCAGCAGAGTCGGCGGCCCGTCCACGGGGAGCACCAGGGCGGTGTGGCCGTGCGCGCGCCAGCGTCCAGGCTCGTCGGGGATGAAGGGCTGGTGGTGTAGAAGCCGGTCAGGTAGTAGACGTCGGCGTAGTGATCCTGGGTGGAACCCCCGCGGGACCAGGCAACGAGGGCCGAGAAGCCACGCTCTCGGGCGAGCTTACGGGCGGCCGCTTGGCGAGCTTCGTATTCGGTGCGCTCGATACGCACGGCTGTGCCTACCTTCGCTTTTCTCGCCGCTTCTTGCTGGTGGATGACGCCGCATCCCGCCTAGCTGGCGACCCTCTGCTTGATGGAGTATAGCTGCCTCGGAGAGGGGTTATGAACGCCATGACTCTTCGCGATACGGTCACTTCGCGTGAGGCTTGTAGAGTTCAAAGCAGTCGATGACCTTGCCGCCCGCTTCTACGGCCTCCAGCAAAAGGCGTAGGCCTTCGACGCGCACGAACACCGCGTGGTGGGCGGATACGGAGGAGGCCGTCAACGCGCCATTGCCCGCTGGGTACAGCCTCCTGCCGCCTCCCCCGCTCACCACGTAGGTTACGCCCCTGACGGGCACGGTCCGCTCGTAGACGTGGTCGTGGCCGGAGAAGACCAGGTCCACCCCGTGCCTCGCGAAGAGCGGCTCCAGGTCATCCGTTACCCGCTCGTCGCCGCCGTGCCTCGAGGAGCCGTAGGGTGACCTGTGCAAGAACGCGATCTTCCAGCGTTTGCGCGTGGCGGCTAGGTCTTGCTCGAGGAAGTCCCTCTGCTCCTCGGGTCTGGCACCTTTGTCGCCGTAATACAGTTCGCTGTCGAGGGCGACGAAGTGTGTATTGCCCCAGTCGAAGGAGTAGTAGCGCTTGGTGCTACTCGGACTGCCGAGGGGCGGGTGGAAGTTCTCGAGGTAGGCCGCGCCGTTCACTTTCCTGACGTCGTGGTTGCCGAGGACGGGGAATAGGGGCACCGTCTTGATGATGTTTCGGTACGGAGCGAAGAAGCGGCGGTCGTAGAGGCGCTCCTGGCCGGACGGGTAGACCACATCACCCACGTGCAGGATCAGGTCCGGGCCTAGGCGTTCCAGCAACGCAGCCACCGCCAGCTGTCCCTTACCCCCACTGCCGCTGTCGCCGACCACCGCGAAGCAAAAGCGGGAGTCCTCGTCAACGGGGGCGGTGCGGAAGCCTTCCGTCGAAGCGGACCCGCCGACGCCTTCCACGCTGTAATGGTACGTCGAGCCGGGGTCGAGGCCCCTGAGCGCTACAGCGTGGCGCCTGCCGACTCGGGAGTCCGTTGCCTTGCGTGCCAGTTCTGTGGTCTTGCCGTACTCCACCACGCCCACAGCGGCCCGCTCGTTCGTCCAGCAGACGATGGCTGAGCGGGCCGTGACGCCCTGCACGTAGGGCCCTCGCGGCTGTTCTAGCCTCGTGGCACTGCCGAGCAAAGACCGCGTGGCCCGCAGTGCTTGAGTGAACCGGCCTCGTTCGAAGCATCTGGAGATCATCTCACCCATGCTACCCTGAGTTGCGGACGGGGCGCCAAGATTTTCGGGGCCGACCGATACTTTATGGGAACTCCTAATGCGTAAACCAACCGACCGCCTCCAGGGCGGCCTCGGGCGGGATCGTGTGGCCCCCGTCGAACTCGCGGTAGCCAACCTCGCAGCCGCCGCGCTCCAGGTCGGGGACGATCCTGCGGCTGCAGCGGTCTATGGGCACCCCGTCGCGCGTGCCGTGGGAGACGAAGACGCGCGGCGATCCGGTCCGACCGGCCGGCGCCATAAACCTCGGCGAGAACGCGATGACGTGCGTGAAGAGGTCGCCGTTGGTGATCCCTAAAGAGAGGGCGTAGGTAGCCCCATCGGAGAAACCCCCTACGGCCACGCGCTCCGGGGCGACGGCATAGCGGGAGAACGTCTGCCCCAACGCGCGGTCTATCAGGGCCAGGTCGGGGCCGAAGCGGCGGCCGACCAGAAGGTCCCAAGTGTTCCCGCGCGAAGCAGGGGCGAGCAACAGCAACCCGGCCGCGTTCGCCAAGCGCCGAAGCGAGCCAACGCCCTGCTGCGCGTGTCCCCCGGCGCCGTGCAGCAAGAGCACCAACGGAACGGGACGCTCCGCCCGATAGGTCGCCGGCACGTACAGGTAGCTGTCGCGCGCGGCGCCGAGTAGCAACGGCTGCAGACCGCCAAGCTCCTGACCAGAGTTAAACAAGTCGGAAGTTGCGCCAGCCTTTCTACGCCTTCACACTGGGCTCGTCGATCAACTTGAGGCGAGGCCGACCGATACCACCCTCTATGTGAAGGAGGTAGGATAAAGCTATGTACATTGCGGTGCGGCGCTACGAGGGCGTGAAAGACCCGCAAAAGGTGAGGCAGGTGGTCAAGGAAGGCTTCGTGCCCATCCTCAGCGAAATGCCAGGATTCGTGGCTTTCTACTGGGTCGACGCCGGCGAGGGCGAGGTGCAATCGACCAGCGTCTTCGAGCATAAGGCGGCTGAGGAACAGTCCACCATTAGGGCACGAGAGTTTCTGGAGGAGCATCTGGCCCCCTTGATGCCGAACCCGCCCCAAATCACAGCCGGTGAGGTTGGCATATACAAGGGGAGGTAGGCGAGAGAGTTTGAGAGCTTGATGTGAGAGAGCGGGGGCTCTTAGGAGCCCCCGCTCTCTCACATCCCTTATTCACCCAAGTGCGGATAATAGGTCTTCTCGGAAGTTCGCCTCGACGGTGCTCGGAAGTCGAAAGGCTTAGCCTAGAGCCTCCGAACT
>C688J35102_120989375_pt1 | contig 11061 bp, 9 predicted proteins | sample HopSoiMetagenom2_FD_35102 | JGI IMG/M metagenome (IMG submission 35102)
ACGCGAGCAGCTTCTGGCGCAAGTGGTGACCGCCGCGGCTGCGTAACGGCTTCACGCGACCCGCGCCTGAATCACGGCTCGCGCAGAGGCCAGACGCTCAAACCCCGCCCATCTTGCACACGATCTTCCATTCCTCTGCCGTCACGGGCTGAACCGATAGCCGCGAATATTTCACCAGCGCCATGTCCGCCAACCGCTTGTCAGCCTTGATCGCGGCCATCGTGACCGGGGTCGCCAACGGCTTATCGGCCTTGATGTCGACGCAGACGAACTTGCCGGTCTTGTCGGTAGGATCGGGATAGGCTTCCTTGATGATCTCGGCAATCCCGACGATCTCCTTGCCCTCATTGGAATGATAGAAGAAGGCGCGGTCGCCTTTCTTCATCTTCACGAGATTCTGCCGGGCGGTGAAATTGCGCACGCCGGTCCAGGCTTCGCCTTTGGCTCCCCTGGCGACCTGCTGATCCCATGACCAGCTTGAAGGTTCGGATTTAACCAGCCAGTAGGCCATCATCATCCCTCCGCCTTGAAAGGCCGCGTCAGCAGGCTTTCGATCGCGGCATCAATCGTCACCGCGCCGCTCAGGATGGCGGCAACCGCGTTCGACACGGGCATATCGATATTCTGCGAGGCCGCCAATTCGGCCAGCACCGGCGCGGTAAACTCGCCCTCGGCTAGCCGGCCGCGAGGTGGCTGCTCGCCGCGCCCGAGCGCAATCCCGAGCGCAAGGTTCCGCGATTGCGGGCTCGCGCAGCTCAGAACCAGGTCGCCCAGGCCCGAAAGTCCGGCCAGGGTTTCGCTACGTGCACCGCAAGCGCGCCCGAGCCGCATCAACTCGCTGAAGCCGCGCGTCGTCAACGCTGCCAGCGCGGAGGCGCCCATCTCTCGCCCGATCACGATGCCCGCCGCAATCGCCAGCACGTTTTTCGCGGCGCCGCCGATTTCGACGCCGCGAACATCGGAGGTGTGATAGGGCCTGAAGGACGTCGAGCCCAGCGCCTGCACCAGGGCGCCGGCAAGTTCCTGGTCGTATGCGGCCAAAGTAACCGCGGTCGGAAGGCCCCGCGCCACGTCCTCGGCAAAGCCCGGGCCCGAAAGGATAGCCGGCCTCGCCGCGGGCGCTGCTTCCGCGATCACTTCGGTCATGAACTTGTGGGTGCCGCGCTCGATGCCCTTGGCGCAGGCGATGATCGGCCTCGCTATGACGACATGAGGCGCCAGCTCGGTCACCACCTGACGCAAGTTCTGCGCCGGCGTGGCGACCAGGATAATGTCCGCCTGAGCGGCCAACGCGATGTCGCTGGTCACAACGATGCGAGCATCCAATCGGGCCTGTGGCAATTTTGGATTTGTTCGCGACGCTGCGATCTCAGCGCCGGCGGCGGCATCGCGCGCATAGAGGATGACGTCACGCCCCGCTCGCCCCGCGACCGCCGCCAACGCGGTACCCCACGCGCCCGCTCCGATCACCGCCACCGACTGGTAAGAGGGCATCGAAGACCTTCCGTTAAAAAGCGGCGCGCGTGTTGGAAAAGCCCGCCGGGGCGGTTGCGCCGGGATCGAGCAGCCACCTTGCTCGAGGGGCAGCGTCCATTCCGTCGATCAATCCAAGGGCTAGCCGCTCAGCGCCCGCCCATGCGATCATGGCGCCGTTGTCGGTGCAAAGCGCCGGCGGCGGGATGATCAGGGTAGTCTGTGCGCTGGCGGCGACTTCCTGCAACGCGCCGCGAATGGCCTGATTGGCGGCAACGCCACCGGCCGCGACCAGGGCGCGTGGCGGACCGAACTGTTCATGAAACAGCCGCAGGCCCACGCTCAATCGGTCGGAGGTCGATTCCAGCACCGCCGCCTGAAATCCGGCGCAGAGATCGCTGATATCTTGCTGCTCGATCGGATCGAGCCGACTGGCCTCGTTGCGCACCGCAGTCTTCAATCCCGACAGCGAGAAATGAGCTTCGCTCCGTCCCAGCATGGGGCGAGGAAAAGCAAAGCGCTTCGGGTTTCCCGCGGCAGCCGCGCGCTCGACCTCCGGGCCACCGGGATAGGGCAGGCCCAACATCTTCGCGACCTTGTCGAAGGCCTCGCCCATGGCGTCGTCGAGGGTGGTGCCGAGGCGGACATATTTTCCGACCCCCACAACGGCGACGATCTGGGTGTGACCGCCGGACGCGAGAAACAGGCAATATGGAAACGCCAGCGGACCGGTCAGGCGCGGCGTCAGCGCGTGGGCTTCCAGATGATTGACCGCGATCAGCGGGGTGTCATGCACCATCGCGATCGCCTTGGCGGTGGTCAGGCCGACGATCACTCCGCCGATGAGGCCGGGTCCCGCTGCTGCCGCGACAGCGGAAAGCTGCGGAAAGCGGACGCCTGCTTGTTTCATTGCCCGTTCGACAATGCCGTCCAGCACATCGACATGGGCGCGGGCAGCGATCTCGGGAACGACGCCGCCGAACCGGGCGTGCTCTTGCGTTTGCGAGCGCACGATGTCGGACAGAATTCGGCCCGACCCGTCGCCTGTTCGCTCGACCACGGCGGCGGCGGTTTCATCGCAGGTGGTTTCGATTCCAAGCACCAGGGTCGAGGTTTGGTCGTTCAATGCGAGCTCTTGCGTGATGAGGGGCTTCGCGATTCCCCCGAGGATAATTCGGAACGGCGATCAGGTACCGGAAAAAGCCAAGGTTTCCCGTGTATCCCGGTTAGCATTGCGGCCTTGCAAAGTGCAATCATCCGTTGCTGCGAAACCCGGGGGGCTTTAGAGATTGGCGCATGGCCGTTCTCGTCACCCGCCCGCATCCCGACGACGAGGGCACAGCCTCGGCACTGCGCGCCAGAGGGTTCGAGGTGCTGCGAGCGCCCATGCTGCGGTTCGAACCGGTCGCTTTCCCTAACGATGATGATGGTGATTATGGCGCGCTCATCGTCACCAGCGCCAATGCCGTGCGCGGCCTCAACCCTTCGCTAAAAAACCGCAAGCTGCTGAACCTGCCTGTGTTTGCGGTTGGCGAACATACCGCATCGGTGGCGCGCGGGTTCGGCTTCGAAAATGTGATTTCGGCAAACGGGGAAGCCGGCAACTTGCGAGATCTCTTGTCGGCTTCGGTCAAAAAGAAGGAGCTGCAGAAATCACGTCCTTTGCTGTATTTGGCTGGGGCCGATCTGGCGCGGGATCTCGCGGGGGAACTAGGGGATCGCGGGTTCACCGTCGTGACCCACACCACCTATCGGATGTCACCGGTCCCGGGGCTTCCGCGCGAGACCTGCGAGGCGTTTGCAGCCAACCGGGTCGAGGCCGTGCTGCATTATTCGCGGCGCAGCGCGCGCGCATTCGTCGATGCCGTGCGTAACGCCGGGATCGAGATCTCGGCATTGGCGATCCCTCAATGCTGCATCTCGGATGGCGTTGCGGTGGTGATGCGGGATGCCGGTGCGATGCAAGTCATGGCGGCGGGCTCACCCGATGAAAATGCCTTGTTCGAGACGCTTGATCGTGCTTTGCGCCGCTTAACGCGCTAGAAGTGGGCAGCATCTTTGGAACAGACGCCTGTGCCGATCGGCCATAAAACGAACAGGGAGACTCGCTCCGGACTCCATCGGAGTGAGGTTTGCCATCGACTGAAAGGGGACCGCAGGAATGGCCGGTAGCAGGCCCGAAGAAATCGAACCGTCGCCGGATTCAGGGCGCGCGAAGCGCGACCCTCCGACCATCGATCTCGAAGCCACGGAGGTGCCGGGCGAACAACCAAATAGCGCCGCGGAACCTGAGCCAGCACCTTCTCTCGAGGGTTCGCGCAACGCATCGCTGCGTTCCGCGGTTATCGGCGGCGCCGTTTCGGGCGCCTGCGCGGCCGCGCTGGTAACAGCCCTGGCATGGTATTTGGGAGGGCCGGGAGAATTCGCTTCGCAGGGGGCGCTCCCGGCTCCTGCCGTCAGCGCCGCCGCTGTCGACGATCTCGCCGCGCGAATCGCCAATGTCGAATCCAAGGCGAGCAAGCCGGCTGCCTCGCCGCTGGACGCGGCCGCCGCTGCGCGGATCGACGCGCTGGAAAAATCGGTCAACGCAGTCCGGGCCGAACTCGGCGGGGTGCGCGCGGAATCTGAAAAGGTCGGCGCTGCGGTGAACGAGCTCAAATCTGTACCGCGCCCAAGTGCCCCAGCGCCCGACCTTTCTGACATCAACGAGCGCATCGCGGGACTCGAACGCGCCACGCGGGCGCAGAGCGCGGCGCTCGCGCAGGAGAGCGCCAAGCCGGGTGACGACGTGCCGCTGCGCCGCATTGTTGCCGCCGCGCTGCTGGACGTCCTCGTCAGGACCGGGGACGCCTATTCCCCTGCATTGGCCACCGCGAAATCGCTGGCGCCAAATCCGGACCTGCTGAAGCCTTTGGAAAGTTTCGCGACCTCTGGCGTGCCGAGCGCGGCTGTCCTCAGCCGGGAGTTGCTGGCGCTGGTGCCGAAATTGTCGCCGCGTGACGAGAAAGCTGTCGCCGGATCGAGCCTGGTCGATCGGTTGCAGGCGGGAGCCGCAAAACTGGTACGGATCGAACGCACCGATGCTGTGGGCAATGAGCGCGGCAATGTGGTCGCTCGCGCCACCGCGGCCGCTCTGCGGAACGACTACAATGATGCGCGCCGTGAACTGAACACCCTGGCGTCCGCCGATCGCGCTCCCGCACAAGAATGGATTGAAAAAACCGATGCCCGCGATCGGGCACTCGCCGCATCCCGTCAATTCGCGACAGACGCCATGACGGCGCTCGCCAAACCAGCGCCATAGGAACCCAATGTATCGAAGCGTTCTGTTTCTGCTGTTGATTGCAGCCGCGGCCGCTGGCGCGGCTTGGGTCGCTGATCAACCCGGCGAGGTCGTTCTGTCCTGGGCCGGCTGGCGCATACAAACCTCCTTGCCGGTGTTCGCACTGGGAATAGGCATCGCCATCGTCGCCGCCATGCTTCTTTGGAGCATGCTCAGGGGGCTGTGGCGCGCGCCGGAAAAGGTCCGGCGCAGCCGGCGCGAGCGGCGGCGCGGACGAGGCCGGCACGCCATTACTCACGGACTGCTCGCCGTCGGTCACGGCGACAGCAAGGCTGCGCGGGCGCATGCGGCCACGGCGCGTAAACACGCCTCAAACGATCCGCTGGCGCTTTTGCTGCACGCACAATCGGCGCAGCTCGAAGGCAATCGCGACGCGGCGAACGCTGCGTTTCGCGCGATGGCCGAGCGCGATGACACGCGGCTGTTGGGCCTGCGCGGCCTTTTCATTGAAGCGCAGCGCGCCGACGATCCGCTCGGCGCCGTGATGATCGCGGAAGAAGCGCTGAAGCTTTCGCCGGCGTCGACCTGGGCGTCGCATGCCGTGCTTGGATTTCGCTGCGCGAGGGGCGACTGGAATGGGGCGCTGGCGATCCTCGACAACAATCTGTCCGCGGGCCTGATCGACAAGTCCGTCTATCGGCGTCAGCGCGGCGTTCTGCTGACGGCGCGCGCGCTTGAAACCGAAAAGGCCGATCGCGATCTGTCACGCAGCAGCGTGATGGAAGCCATAAAGCTCGCGCCGACGCTGGTGCCGGCCGCGGTGCTCGCCAGCAAATACGAGAGCGAAGCGCATCAGGTGCGGCATGCCATGCGAATCGTGGAATCGGCGTGGATTGCGCATCCACATCCTGATCTGGCCGATGCCTACGCGCATGTCAGACTCGGCGATTCCGCCCGCCAGCGACTGGTGCGGATAGAGACGTTGGCGGCCAAGACGCCCGGCCATATCGAGGGAGCGCTCGCGGTTGCGCGCGCTGCGATCGATGCCTCGGAATTTAGCCGCGCGCGCGAGGCTTTGGCGCCGTTCATCGCCGCGCCGACACAACGAGTCGCTATGCTCATGGCGGAGATCGAGCGCAACGAGCACGGCGACAGCGGCCGCGCGCGCGCGTGGACCTTGCGCGCGGTGCGCGCGCGGCATGACCCGGTTTGGACCGCCGACGGCTATGTCAGTGATCGATGGCGGCCGGTGTCACCGGTGTCGGGCAGGCTTGATGCGTTCCAATGGCAGACGCCGGTGGCCGCATTGCCCTCAGACAAAGGCGAGGCCATCGATATGGCCGAATTCGATGAAGCCGTTTCAGCGCCGCGGCAGGTCGAGCCGCCCCGCGAGGCTCAAGCCGAGGCGGCTCAGCCGCCAGCCCAGGACAATACGCCCCCTGATCCTCCGGCAGACTCTGCCGTTATCGATCAGGCTGAAATCAAGACGATCCCGCCCGCTTCTGAGCCGGAAGAGCCGAGTTCTACGCCGGTGTTCCGGCAGCGGCACGAGATGCCGAAAACCGGCACGTCCCGCATTCCACCCGTCATCCCCATTGTCCGCCCACCTGACGATCCAGGCATCGAAGACGATGCCGTGGCGGACGATTTCGCGGAACAAAGCGGTCGGTCCGAGCGGCAAGCGGGCGGCTGGCGCGGCTTCCTGTCCCGCTGGGGCGGCTGAGCAAGGCGTTTGACCGAAGCCGATCGGATTTGATCCGACAAGGCGTAAAAGAGGGGCGGCCGCCGCGCTGTGGCCGCGTTTTTCTTGCAAAACCAACCCATGGCCGATATCAGATGCGGGCGTTTTGGCGCGTGCTGCACGCGTCGCATTGGTCAGCCGCAATAGCTCAGCTGGTAGAGCACGTCATTCGTAATGACGGGGTCACAGGTTCGAATCCTGTTTGCGGCACCACCTACATGCTGAACACGCCTTTGTGCGCAGCGGTCACCCGCAGCGGTAGGCTACGCAAGTGAGGGCAAATGGCCAAGGGCTATTGGGTGGTGTTCGCGGACGTTACCGATCCGGAAGGTTATAAGGAATACGTCGCAGCTAACGGCCCGGCTCTCGCAAAGTATGGCGCCCGCTTCCTCGCTCGCGCTGGTCAGATGGAACCGAAAGAGGGTCAGCCCAAATCGCGTGTGGTCGTCGTGGAATTTCCCAGCTACCGCGATGCGCTGGATTGCTACCACTCGCCTGAATATGCCGCTGCAATGAAGCTACGGCAGGGTAGATCGGTGTGGGATATGGCGATCACGGAAGGCTATGAAGGTCCGCAGCCGATTCGGCAGTGAGACAACAGTTTCGACGCGGCCGCTGCCTTGAATCTCCAGCGGGCAAGCGCGTCGGCGATGGGTCCGTAGGTTGATGGGTCCGTCTGATGCCTGTCACGTCGGAGGATGTGCTCGGGCTCTGCTTTCATGCTTCATTCGATCACCTCGTCGGCACGCGCGAGCAATGTGGGTGGAAACGTGAGCCCCAGTGTCTTCGCGGTCATCAGGTTGACCACGAGCTGAAATTTGGTCGGAGCCTGCACGGGAAGATCACCAGCCGATTCTCCATTGAGAATTCGATGGGCATACAGTGCCGCCCGTCGAAACAAGTCCGGCACGTCGACGCCGTAAGAGACCAGACCTCCGCCTCTCACGAAGTAATCGTATTGATAGATCGTAGGCACCCGAAAATGCGCCGCAAGCTCGACGATTTTTGTGCGGTTTACCACCAGAAAAATATCGGGTGGAATAATGAGCCCTGCACCTGACGACTGTCCGAGAGCACCAATGGCCGCCTCAATGTCCCTTTCGTTGCGGACGCTGGCTGGAGCAATCTCAATCGCCAGCGACTTGGCGCCAGCCGCGATCGACTGAAGAAAGATATCTCCTCCTCCAGGCGCCGTGTCCGGGTTGAATATGACCTTCGCCTTTTTAACCTCCGGCAGAATCTCCCTCAGTATCTCCAGCCACTTTCCGCCCATGGAAAATTCGAAATTGGTAAATCCCGTAACGTTGCCGCCGGGACGTGCAAGACTGCTGACAAAACCTTGGGCAAGTGGCTCGGTTACAGTTACGAACACGATCGGAATCGTCTTGGTCTCATTCATCAATGCGGCTGTCGCAGGCGAGGTGTGCGCAATGATGGCGGCGGGCGCTGAAGCAGCCAGCGACTTCGCCATCTGCTTTATGCGCTCCGGATTGGCGCCGGCCCAACGATAGTCGACCTCGATGTTCTGGCCTTCAAACCAACCAGAGCGGCGAAGGCCGTCCGATAGCGCTGCCAGGAAAGTTTGTCGAAGCGGATCGTCTTCAGCGATGGCCATCAGGACGCCAAGCCGACGCCTCTGAACGGGCTCTTGCGCTCGCACCGCGATCGGCAAGCCTGCTGCAGCCCCAATGAGCCCAATGAACTCGCGCCGCCTCATAGCAGTCCCCAGTCAGCCAATGAAACTATACGATTGCTCCCACGTGCTGAATAGCATTGCGAAGTTTGCCCGGTCGCCTTCCAGCAATTGGTGCCACTTCCGAACCCGGCGCTGGTCGATGCACTACTGCGCTATCTTCAGCAGAAAACTTCGGCTCGCCACCCGGCCTTCCGTATCTTTGATGTCGACCCGCAGTAGATGATCGCCGGGAGGCACTTGCGCATCCGGCATATCGATACCGGTCGGGTGGGCAAAGGGCCTGACGCGTGCGGTCAGGTCGACCACAGGAGACTTGAGATAGGTTACCCTCAGCGTGTCGAGGTCGACGCTCGATCCGCCATAGCTCTGGAATTTCACCAACAGGTGGATTGGCGAGAGTTGCGGGTCGGTTTGCAGCTCTGGAACCACAATCTTCGGGCCGCGCAGTATTCCGCGGTCTTGGCTCGCTACTGCGCCTTTTTGCGCGGGGAGCGCTGCCTCCTGAGGTGTAATCAGCGACCCTTCGAGAGCTATCACCGAACCATGTACAGCCAGGCCAACCAGGCACGCTGCAGAAATCAACACACGAACTCCGGATATCAAATTGGCACCTCATTCGGTTGAAAGCGTTCGCGCCGAACCCCCCTGCGTCCCTCAACGACGTCCGCCATCTCCGATGATCGTGTATGGTGCCCAAAACAGCGGATGCGCATAGACGAACTCTGTCTTGCCGGTTGCATCCAGGTAGCCCTTGCCGTCAGCGAGGGCCATCATCGCCTGCCGCAAGGCCTCGCCCCGACCCAGCTTCGGATCCTCCGCCTGCCGCCGGAACAAGTCGGTGACGAGATCCTTTGCCGATTGCGAATGCACGGACCAGTTGGTGACCAGAAGCGCCCGCGTTCCCGCGTAGAAGAATGCACGACCCAGTCCCGATGCGGCTTCCGCTCCTGCGCCTGCGCCGGCGCCGGTGTTGCACGCCGAGAGCACTACCCAATCCGCATCAAGCTTGAGCGAAAGAATTTCTTCCATGGTCAGAAGCCCGTCGCCTTCCGTATCGGACAGCGAAGGCGCCGACAACGCGAGGGCCGGCTGAGTCAAACCGTCCAGTTCACCGGGCACGAGGCCGTGAGTTGCGAACGCGACGATCTTGAATCCTGAAAGGTCTTTCGTCTTCACCAAGGCTTCGTTGGCGTCCTTGCCAAGGTTCAGGACCTTGGAGGGGTCCGCTTGCAGCGCGAGCGCAATGGATTTCAGTTCGTCGGCCGTATCCGGCAGGCGCGGCAGCATCGCCAGGTCGGCATGATCTGCGCTCTGCAGTTGCGGACTGTTGCGCCGCTTCAGCGATACTCCGCGGGTGGCACCCGAGGCATCAGCGAGCTGAACTTTTGCCTCACCCGTGGCCGCGGTGTCTGCCTGCTCCTTGCTGAAATAGGGGTCGCCGAATGCAATCAGGTCCTGACGCGACGCCTTCCCCGGAGGCAGCTTGCGCAGCGTTTGTAACGCAGATGCCGAGGGCACCATTGTCACGGCATGTGTTCGAGCGAGCCAGGGCACGTCGCGGTAGCTCGCAAATAACGGCTCATCATCCGGCTTTATCTCGGTGGGCGCGGTCGGCAACAGCGATAGCGGCAACAGGCCAAGCGCGCCATTGGTCACCACAATCAGGTTCTTCGCCGGCTTCCACCCGCTCTCAATGTTTTTCAGCAAATCTCCATAGAGTTCTGATGCGAGCTTTAGATCGAAGGCCGGAATATCCGAGATCATGGCTGCCTTTGGCTCAAGCGCCTCGCGCAGCCTGGTCACCTTCGTGTTCAGGTCACCAAGCGTCATTCTTATTCGCGAGAACAGGACCGGGCTGTCCTTGCGGACTACCCAGACGAAACTGTCGAATCGGCCAAAATAGAACGCGAGCATGGCCTCGTCGCTCGCAAGGTACTTCTTGATGTCTGCGGCGTGAGGGGATGGTGGATTGATGAGGTTGCCGTATTCAGGAAACTTCCTGGCAATCTCCTTGAGCGTCTGCGCTCGCCTTGCCTGCAGCGCGGCGATCTCGCTTTGAGCAGCCTTCAACGCCTTGTCTTCACGTTGCTCGGGCGGCAGCGTGAGCAGGTTGTTGAGTGTGGCAACCGCTGCGCCCAGTTGCTTCTCACCGTCCTGTGAGGCGCGTACGAGCTTCGCCAGTTCGGGATTGTCGGTAACGGCGCGGGCTGAGGAAGCCTGCAACGCACGCTGAACCGATTGGCCGCGAAGCACATCGGCGTAGCCAAACGTTTCCTCAGCCACGTCGGAAGCCGCGATCGATGGATTGATAGCCAAAAACCGAAGATAGCCTTCAACCACGAAGCGGACGCGCGCTTCGCGGGCAGCCGCCGTCGATCCGGCGTCGTCGTCAGTGCCTCCCGATGCGGTCAAGAGAACCGGGAGTGACTCCTTGAAAGCCTGCAGAGCCTCCGCCGTCCTGGTCTTGCGAGCCAGGGCGATAGCGACATAGCCCCGTGCAACAGCGCTATTGAAGCTCTTGTCGCCCGATCTGCCGCGCTCTCGCTCGAAGGTGCGTTGGGCAATCTCGAGGGCATTGTCGAAGTTGCCTTGGGTCAGCATGATGGAGACGCGCGCTAGCCCGCCGCTGATCGCCTCCCGACGCGACGGCTCCCATTTCGCGGTCCACCCGTCGATCTCATCGTAGAGCTTGCTTGCTTCTTCATATCGTCGCTGCAGATTCAGAATCTGTGCGAGAAACGAATGCGCATTCACCATCTGTCCGGAATCCGCGACGTAACCCATACCTCTATAGATATCGATGACCTCGCGTTGGAGCTGCTCCGCTTCCTGATAACGTCCCTGTTCCTGGATGGCGTAGACCAGTAC
>C688J35102_120989373_pt1 | contig 11057 bp, 9 predicted proteins | sample HopSoiMetagenom2_FD_35102 | JGI IMG/M metagenome (IMG submission 35102)
GCCATGAACGTCGTCGAGGCGGTGCTCCGGCAGACGGACGGCGGCGCCACGATCGAGTTCGGCCGCGACCGGCTGGCCGTGCCCCCCGAGGCGCTCGACGCCCACCCCGCGCTCGCCGCCCGCGGCGACGGCCCCGTCATCGCCGGCGTGCGGCCCGAGGCGATCGCGGACGCGGCCGAGCGTCCCGACGCCCCCGCCGACCAGCGGATCGACGTCGTGCCGACGCTCTGCGAGGCGGTCGGTTCCGACGTCTACGTCCATTTCAGCCTCGACGCCCCGGCGGTCGTGACCGAGGACATCGAGGAGCTCGCCGCCGACACGGGGGTGGAGGCGCTCGAGGAGCTGCGGGCCCGCGCCTCCGAGCACCGGACCGAATGGGTCGGGCGCGTCAGCCCCAGCTCGGGCGCACGGGAGGGCGAGCGCGTGACCCTGGCCGTCGACACGCGAAAGCTCCACTTCTTCGACCCGGCCACCGGCAAGGCCCTCTAGCCCGGAGCCCCGCTAAAGCGACGACAGGCTGGAGGCGTGGAACAGCGCCGACGCGGGGCCGCTGGACCGCATCCGCTCGATGTCCGGCGTCAGGCCCGCCCGGTCGAACGCGAACAGGAGGGCACCGACCACCGGCTCGTCCGTCGAGCGCACGGGCTCCGCCTCCGGGATTCCCTCGGCGATCATGTTCACCAGCCGCGTGGTCGGATGGCGCATGACGCCCCCCGCCAGCACGAGCCGGAACGGCCCGTCGTCCATCCCCACCTGACGCGCGCAGGCAAGCGCCTCGCTGCTCAGGATCCGCCCCTGGATGTCGACGATCTCGCGCGCCACCGGGTCGCCGGCATCGGCCTCGTCGAGCACGACGGCGGCCATCCGGTCGCCCGCGTACTGGGGCAGGCCGCCGCGGCGCGTGAACTCGTGCAGGAGCTCCATCGGGCGGGCGGCGCCGTACAGCTCCAGCGCGCGGGCTGTCAGCGATGTCTCCGGCCCCATGTCGAGCGCCGCGCGCCAGACGGCGTGGAGCGCCGCGCTGCCCAGCGGCCGGGCACCCGTCGAATCCGGCCAGAAGCCGAGGTGGAACACCTCGCCGGCGGCATTGCGGGCGCCGGCCACGCCGTAGGTCCCGCAGACCACGGCGACGCCCACGCCGTCGGGCGTCCCTGCCCGGATCGGCGCGATGGCATCGTTCAGGATGAGCGGCTCGCTGCGCAGCTCGAGGCGCGGCGGCAGCTCGCTGCGGAGCAGCTCGAAGTCCTCGGGCCAGTCGGCACCGGCCATGCCGAAGCATGCGGCCCCGACATCGGCGCCGGTTGCGCCGGCCTGTCCGAGAGCCGCCGAGACCGCCTCGGCCACCGCGCCCAGCGCAGCCTCCACCGAGGGGGCGTTGTAGAGATCCGAGCAGCCGGCCCAGCCGGCGCCGGCCACGGTGCCGTCAGGTTCGGCAACCAGGGCGACGGTCTTGGTGTTGCCGCCGTCGACTCCGAGCAGGAGCCTGCGCCCGTCAGGCTGCAAGGCGCTCCGGCAGGTGCCGGCGATGGGCACGAGCGAGCTCGTCGTAGATCTGCTCGGCCATCTCCAGCTGGCCCACCAGGGGGTTGGCCGTGAGCGCATGCACCGCTTCCCGGCGGGAGCCCGACCATGCAGCCTCGGCGGCGAGCGCCTGGTACTCGCCCAGCATCTCCACCAGCCCGCGCACCTGCCGGGGCAGCGGCCTCGACGGCAGCGGCTCGATGCCCTGACCGGTGCAGCGGCCCTGCACCTCCACCACCAGGTCCTCGGGGAAGCCGGGCAGCACGCCGCCACGGTTGGGGACGTTCACCGGATGCACCTCGTCCTTGTCGTTGAAGATCGCGTCCATCACGTCGATCGCCAGCTCGAGCTCGTGGATCCCGCCCCGCGAGCGTGCGGGATCGAGCTGTGGGCTCTCGGACTCGGCCTGCTCGCGGTAGTGCTGCCAGTAGTCGCCCGACCAGCTCATGATGTCCTCGGCCCGCGTCGTCGGCTTGGCCTGCATCTCGGCCACGATCTGGTCGCGGAAGTAGTAGTAGAGGAAGTACTCCGCGGGAATGGACTGCATCGCAGCGGCCAGGTGCAGCCACCGCCTGTCGTGCGCTGAGAGCCCAGGCTCGGCGCGCCTGCGCTCCCATGCCGCCTGCAGATGCGGGATGAGATCTTCCCCGTCGTAGGTGTGCTCGACGCTCCAGCAGGCATGGTTCAGCCCCACCATCACGGCGTCGACCTTCGACCGGTCGAGCTGGGCCGCCGCGATCAGCTTGTCCACGAAGTAGACGGGCCCCTCGCAGAGCGACACGATGTTCACCGGCGAGTGATGGGTGACGGCCTCGGCGACGATGTTGACCGGGTTCGTGTAATTGAAGATCCACGCGCGCGGGCAGACCTCCTCCACCTCGGCACAGAGCTCCTTCATCACGGTGATGGCGCGAAGCGCCATGAAGAACCCGCCCGCCCCCTGCGTCTCCTGGCCGATCAGCGCATGGCTGATCGGGATCCGCTCGTCCAGCGCCCGCGCTTCGAACCCGCCGGGACGAAACGACGAGAGCACGGCATCCGCGCCGTCGAGGGCGGCGCGGCGGTCGGTCGTGGCCGTGACCGCGATGTCCAGTCCGCGGGCGCGCGCCATGTTCTGGGCCAGGCGCTGGATCACCGCCAGCCGGTCAGAATCGACATCGACCAGCACCACCTCGGAGCCGTCGAAGTCGGCTCCCTGGTGGATGAACGACGCCATCGTCCCCGCCGCCCGCGTGGAGCCGCCGCCGACGTATACGAGCTTGATGCGTGCCATGTTCGCGCCTTCCCTTCGTCCGCCACTCTAGATGATCGATTCCACGAACTGCCCGGCTAATTCCGTGGAATCAACCTTCTAGCCTTTGATCGCCCCGGCGAGCATCCCGCGGACGAAGTGCCGCTGGAGCACCAGGTACACCACGACGATCGGCATCATCACCAGGACGGCGGCCGCCGCCACCTTGGTCGGATCCCCCGCCCGCACGGCGCCGGCGAAGAAGCTCAGCCCGAGCGGCGCCGTCTGCTTGTCCGGCGCGCCGCTCACCAGCACCAGGGCGAGCAGGAACTCGTTCCAGGTGTACGTGAAGACGAGCGCGCACAGCGTCAACAGAGCCGGTCGCGCCTGAGGCAGGAGGACGCGCACCAGCACGCCGAAGCTCGACGCCCCGTCCATGCGCGCGGCCTCCACCAGCGCCGGGGGCGTCGAGCGGAAGAACGCGCGCATCCAGAACGTCCCGAAGGCCACGGACTGCCCGATCTGCGGCAGGATCAGCGACCAGTAGGTGTTCAGCAGGCCGACGTTCTTGAAGTCGTAGTAGAGCGGGATCACCGTTGCCTCGTAGGGAAAGATGATGCCCAGCAGGAAGAGCCCGAACAGCGGCCGGTCGCCGCGGAACCGCATGGTGCCGAACGCATAGCCGGTGCCCAGCGACAGCACCGCCGACACCGCGGTGACCGTGGCGGCGACGATGAAGCTCGACCGCAGCCCGGTCGCGAAGTTGCCCTCGTTCCAGGCCGCGCGGAAGCTGTCGAGCTTCGGGTCGGTCGGCCATGCGAAGCCGGTCACCAGGTCGGACTTCGTGTGCAGCGCGAGAAACAGGATCGAGATGACCGGGTAGATCGCCCCGACGGCGAACATGACCAGCACCCCATAGGTGAGCGCCCGCTCGGCGCGATTGACGCTCACCGCTCCTCGCCCCTTCCGGACAGGTAGAGCACGAGGAAGGCGAGGGCGAAGATGGCAGCGGCCAGGATGACCGCGATCGCCGCCGCGTAGCCGACGCGGTTGTAGACGAAGGCGTTCTGGTACATGTAGAGCGACGGCACGTAGGTGCTCGTCCCCGGCCCGCCCTGGTTGGTGTTGTAGATCAGGTCGAAGCTTCGCAGCGCGTTGATCGTCGTCAGCACGAACGCGACCACGATCTCGTTCCGCAGCCCCGGCAGCGTGACGGCGAAGAACTCGCGCATCGCACCGGCACCGTCCACCCGGGCGGCGTCGTAGAGGCTGGAGGGGATGTTCTGCGCGCCGGCGATGAACAGGACCATGCACAGGCCGTACGTCACCCATGTCCCGACACCGCCGATGGCGGGCAGCGCCCAGCTGAAGTCGCCCAGCCAGGGCCGGGCCAGCGACCCGAGCCCGACGGTGCGCAGCAGCTCGTTCAGCGGCCCGTTGCTTGCATAGATCCATACCCACGCCTGCGCGACGACGACGCCCGCGAGCATCTGGGGGAGGAAGAGCGCGGTACGAAAGAACGTGAAGCCGCGCACCGGATGGCGCGTCAGAAGCGCCGTCAGGAGCAGGCCGAGGATCACCGGGATCGCGGCGTAGAAGACGATCAGCTCGGCCGAGTGCTTGAACGAGTCCCGCACCAGCGGGTCGGAGAACGCCTCCCGGTAGTTTGCGAGGCCGACGTAGCGGCCCACCGTGAGGCCGTCCCAGTCGTAGAACGACAGCTCCACCGCGTGGGCCAGCGGCGCCAGGGTGAAGAGCACGTAGAACGCCAGGCCGGGCAGGATGTAGAGCCAGGCGACGTTGCGGGGCTCGCCGGGAGCGCGCTGGGACGCCCGGCGAGCCCTCTCGACCTGGAGCTCGGCCTTCTCCGGCACCGCCACCTGGGCGGGTGCTTCAGTCATCTACCCAAGCGTCTTGTCGAACTTCTCCCAGTCGGCCTGCACCGCCTTCGCCATCTCCTCCGGAGTCTCCTTGCCGGCGAGCAGCTGCTGGAAGTTCGAGGCGAGTGTGTTGTACATCGTTGGGGAGGCCCAGTCGGTGTAGAGCATCAGGCCGTCGTCCTGCGACACCTGCTGCCAGGCGGCGGTGACCTGGCCCAGGAACGGGTCGCCGCTGGGCTGCTCCGCCCCGTTGATCGAGGGGATCTGCTGCTGGCTGTACATCAGCTGCTGCGCCTCCGGCGCGGCGATGATGTAGTCGAGCCAGGCGGCACACAGGTCGGGGTACTTCGTCTTGGCCGAGATGTGCCATGGGCCGGAGGTCGCGCCGATGCTCGCCCAGGTGCCGCTGTCGCCCGGCGGCACGTTCATCACCATCGCCTTGTCGCCGAGCCCCGACTTGATGATCGACGAGTCCCAGTCGCCGCCGATCCAGAACACGCCCTGACCCTTTGCGAAGTCCGCCGCCGCCTGGTCGTACTTCTTGGCGTTGTAGTCGCTGTTGAAGTAGCCGTCCTGGGCCCACTTCTGATATGCCGTGAGCGCCTGGATGTTCTCCGGCGTGTCGTACGACGAGCCGGGAACGTGCTGAATCCAGTCGCGCGCAGACTGCGGGTCGACGTACGCCGCCTGGATGCCGCCGTACATGTGGATCGTGCCGTATCCCTCGTTGTTGCCGAACTGGATGACAGGCTCGTCCTTGGGAAGCTTCGACCGGATGTCCGCCAGCATCGCCTGGAAGTCGTCGAACGTGGTGGGCATGTTCTCCGGGTCGAAGCCGAGGCTCCTCAGCTTGTCGGCGTTGGCGAAGACCGCCACGTTCTGGCCGGTCTGAGCGACGCCCCACTTCGGGCCCTGGCCGAAGGTCTTGCCGTCGGCCGTCCAGCGGAAGATCGACCACGTGGAGTCGGTGTACCAGTCGTCCCAGCCGTAGGCCTTGATGTAGGGGTCGAGCGGCAGGATCAGCCGTGCCTTCACGAGCTGTGCGTCGGTCTGGTACCCCTGGTTGCCCTCCGTGATGTCGGGGCCCTGGTCCGATGCGAGCGCGCGGGGCACGACGTTGACGAGGCTGTTGAAGTCCTTGAAGACCATGTTGATCTTCACGTTGGGGTACTTCTTGGTGAAGTTCGCCGAGAGCTCCTTCAGCACCGGCTCGAGGCCCGGGTCCTGGTTGTCGTACGACCAGATCGTGAGCGTGACCGGGCCGAGCTTGTCGAACCCGGACTTCTTCACCGCTCCCTCGGTCTTGACTGAGCTCTGCTCGGCGCCGGGAGTGCCGCCGCAGGCGCCGGCCAGCGCGGCCGCGAACACCACGACGCAGAGCCCAAGCCATCGCCTCGTCACCGTGGGTGCATGCATGCCGCTCTCCTCCGATCGTCGGTTCGCGCCGACTATACCCGTCCAGGCACTCGGCGACGGGGTGCTCTGGTACCATCGCCCGCCATGAGCGCGGGCGGGTATTCGCCTTCGCCGCGGCCGACGTTCGACGGCCCGGCGGCGATTCGCAAGGAGGCGGCCACTCGTCACATTTGGGGTGACGCCGAGGCCGGGTTCGTGGCCGACCGGATCTACGCCTCGACGGGGCTGATCCACGCGCTGGTCTTCGAGCTTCCGGCGGGGGGCTGCTTTCGCCACTCCCCCGAGTTCCGCACCGTGTTCGGAGCCGACGAGGTGCTCCATGTGCTCGACGGCACGATGGTCGCCGCGAACCCTGAGACGGGCGAGGTGCACCGCGTGGGCACGGGCGAGCGGCTCTTCTTCCGCCGCGACACCTGGCATCACGCCTTTGCGCACGACGGCGTCCCGCTCCGGGTGCTCGAGCTGTTCGCGCCTCCGCCGTCGGCGGGGACGTCAGGTGCCTACGCTCGCGAGCGGCCGTACCTCGAGCAGTCGCGGTACGCCGACGATGCTGCGCTCGAGAACGTCCCCGGGTCGCGGCCGAAGCCGACCATGGCGGTGCTCCGCGACTCTGATGCCGTCTGGCGGCGCCAGCTCGGTGTGCTGGAGGGGATCGTCGCCAGCACCGAGCACCTGACCGTCGTGACACTGGAGATCAATCCCGGTGAGACGGCGGCGGCACACGCGCATGGCGGCGACGAGGTGCTCTACGTGCTGGAGGGCACGGTGTGGGTCCGCGCCTGGCACGGCGACGCCACGCACGTCTTCGAGCTGGGGGCTGACGACGCCTGCTACGTGCCGGCCGGGGCGCAACACGAGTACCGCAGCGGCGGCCCCTCGCCGGCGAGGGCGCTCGCGGGGATCGCGCCGACGTACCGGCCGTGAGGGCCATCGGGATCGACGTCGGCGGGACGAAGATCGCCGCCGGCGTGGTCGACACCGGCACCGGGGAGGTGCTGCGGCGCGAGCGCGTGGAGACCCACCCGGACCGCGGCGGCAAGGCCGTGCTGGACGACTGCGCCGCCCTGGCCGCACGCCTTGGCGCCCCCGCGCTGCCGGTCGGCATCGGCGTCTGCGAGATGGTGGGGCCGGCGGGCGAGGTCACGAGCGCCGAGACCATCGACTGGCGGGGGCTCGACGTGGCGGTGGCCGGCCAGGGCGCCCCCGTGACAGTGGAATCCGACGTCCGTGCGGCCGCGCTGGCCGAGGCTCGCTTCGGGGCCGGTGCCGGCGTGGCGTCGTTCCTCTACGCGATCGTCGGCACGGGGGCCAGCGTCTCGCTGGTGCTGGGAGGCGTCCCGCTCGTCGGCGCGCGGGGAAACGCCATCGTGCTCGGATCGCCGCCCGCCGAGCTCGTGGCAAGCGGGCTGGGCCTCAGCCGCCGCGCCGGGGGACGGGAGGCTCGGGAGGTGCTCGCCGACCCTGCATGCGACGAGCTGGTCGCAGAGGCGGCGCAGGCTCTCGGCCGCGCTCTTGCCACGCTGGTCAACGCTCTCGACCCCGACCGCCTGATCCTCGGCGGCAGCGTGGCGACGGCCGAGCGGTTCTTCCCCCGTGTCGTCGAGCGGGTGCGGGCGGGCGTCCAGTATCCCGACACGCGGGCGCTCCCGATCCTGCCAACGGCGCTCGGTGCGGACGGTGGCGTCGTTGGCGCCGCGCTGCGCGCGGTACGGTGAGCCCCATGTGGACGGATACGGGGCTGTGGGCCGACGTTCGGGAGATGCCCGAGGCGCTGGCGGCGACGCTCGACGCCGCCGACGGGCTCCACGAGACGGCCGGGCTGCTCGCGGATCAGGACGTCACCCGCATCGTCGGCAGCGGCAACGGCGCCGCCTACTACGTCGCCCTGGCACTGTGGCTGGCTTCGCTCCGCTCTGACGCACCGGCCCCCGAGGTCGTCGCCGTGCCCAGCGGGCTCCTCGCCAGCGGGTGGTTCAGCTTCCGGCCCGGCGACCGGCTGCTCGCCGTGTCGTCCTCCGGCGAGTTTCGCGACCTGGTGGAGGCGATCGACCGCGGCGCCCCCAAGCCCTACGCCGCCATCACCGCGACGGCCGGCTCGACGGTGGAGCGAGGCGCCGGCTCGCGAGCGCTGCAGCGCGTGCTGCACCAGCGGGCCGTCACCCACACGCAGGCGCTCGCCAACGCGGTGGCCTGCGCACTTTGGATCTGGGCCGAGGTCACGGCCGACGCGGAGCTTCGCCGCGCGGTCCGCTCCGCGCCGGAGGTGCTCGAGGGGATCGTGGCCGCAGCCGAGCGATGGGCCGGCGACCTCTCGCTCGAGCCGCCCGCGGCGGCGATCGCCTTCTCGCCCGGGCCCGGCTGGGCAGCCGCCGCAGAGGCCGCGCTGCTGCTGAAGGAGATCTCGCGCGTCCCCTGCGAGGGCGTCGAGTCGCGAGAGGGGGCCACATCGGCGATGTTCGGCCTGGCGCGCGGCCACCTGGCGCTGAGCCTGCCGCTCGGCGCAGACGCCGGTCTGGACGAGACCGAGCGGCTCTGCGAAGGAGCGGGCGCCACGGTGGTGCGGCTGCCGGGCGGCGAGGCGGTCGATCGGCGGCTGGCCGTCGTCTCGACGCTGCCCGCAGCATGCGCGGTGTCCGCTGTGCTGGCCGTTCGGGCGGGACATGACGTCGACCGGCCCGCCTGGGTGGATGCCTATGAGTCGACGGCGAGGGGAAAGGCGTGACGGTCGGGCTGGGCGTGCTGGGGCTGGGGAGCGTCTTCTTGACCCCGTACCGGACGATGATCGACCGCTTGGCGGCCGAGGGCAGGGTCGAGCTTCGGGCGACGTTCGACCCCGACCCCGACCGGCGCAGGGCCGTCGACGCGCTGGTCGGCGCCGGTGTGTCGGTCGAGAGCGAATCGGATCTGATCGGCAGAGACGACATCGACGCGGTGCTCGTGCTGACGAGCATGCCGCACCACGCAAGGCTGGCCGTCGCGGCGCTCGAGGCGGGAAAGCACGTTCTGCTGGAGAAGCCGATCGGCACCTCGCTGGAGGACGGCCGTGCGGTGCTCGACGCGGCGAGCCGAGCAGCCGGGGTGCTCGTGTGCGCACCCCACATCGTCCTCTCGCCGACGTACCGCGAGCTGCACCACCGCGTGCACGCGGGAGTGATCGGCAGGCCGGTTTCGGCGCGCGGGCGCTACGGCTGGGCCGGACCGTGGTGGGCCGAGTGGTACTACAGGCCGGGCGGCGGTGCGCTCTTCGATCTGGGTATTTACAACCTGACCAGCCTTTGCGGGCTGTTCGGCCCGGCACGTAGGGTCACCGCCCTGGTCGGCACGGCGATCCCGGAGCGGGAGATCGACGGACAGGTCGTGCGCGTGGAGAGCGACGACAACGCGCATGTGCTGCTCGACTTCGGCGACACCCGCTTCGCATCCGTGATGACCGGTTTCACGATCCAGCAGTACCGCTCCCCCGCCCTGGAGGTGTACGGCACCGAGGGCGTGCTGCAGCTGATGGGGGACGATTGGGCGCCGGAGGGGCTGGAACAGTGGCGCCGCCAGTCCGGCGTGTGGGAGATCGTGCCCGAGTCCGAGCGGGCATGGCCGTGGACGCAGGGGCTCAGGCACTTGGTCGACTGCATCGAGCGCGGCGCCCGGCCGGTCAACCGACCGGAGCACGCGCTCCATGCGCTCGAGATCTGCCTCGCCGCCGTGCGCTCGGCGCGCGAGGGGTGCTTCGTCGACATCGAGAGCGACTTCCCGGCACTCGACTACAGCAGCCTGCCGGCGGAGGAGCACGACGAGCGTCGCCTCCACGATCCCAGATCCCTTATCTAGTCACGGACCGGCCAGCAAGAACCGGTGACGGGCTCCGTGTCTGGCTCCGATCCACACCGCCCGAGTGGCCCTCCGGCCCGAGATGTGTACCGGCCACACAGACCGGTGACGGGCTCCGTGTCTGGCTCCGATCCACACCGCCCGAGTGGCCCTCCGGCCCGAGATGAGCGTGCCAGACTCGGTGCCCGTCACATGAATGCCGAACCGGGGCCCGGCCTCGCGGCCGGGCCCCCGTCGGCAGGATCTACTCGCCGGCCTCGTCGGGGAGCAGCGGCTCCGCGCCGGGCTTCGGCGTCAGGTCGAGCTCCTCGCCGTCCGTCACCGCGACCGCGCCGGCCAGGTGGCCGCCGAGGTCGGGCGAGAGGATGGCGGGCGGCTCGTCCGTCGGCGTGATCACGACCTGCCGGTAGCGGCGCAGGCCGGTGGCAGCCGGGATCAGCTTGCCGATGATCACGTTCTCCTTCAGGCCTCGCAGCGAGTCCGACTTGCCCTCGATGGCGGCGTCCGTGAGCACCTTGGTGGTCTCCTGGAAGCTCGCCGCCGAGAGGAAGCTCTCGGTCGCCAGCGATGCCTTCGTGATGCCGAGGATGATCGGCGTGGTGAGCGGCAGCTCGCCCTTCTGCTTCGTCAGTCTGGCGAGCTCGCGCACGACCCTTGGCTTGTCGACCAGCTCGCCCGGCAGCAGCGTCTCCGAGTCGCCGTTGGACTCGATCCGCACCTTGCGGAGCATCTGCCGCACGATCAGCTCGATGTGCTTGTCGTGGATCTCCACGCCCTGGCTCTTGTAGACCTCCTGCACCTCGTCGACGAGGTAGCGGGCGGTCTCGGTCTCACCTCGCAGATCGAGCAGCTCGGCGGGAGCCAGCGGGCCCTCGTTGAGCGGTGTGCCCCGCTCGATCGTCTCGCCGTCCGCGACGCGGAAGCGGGTCCGGCGGGGGAAGGCGTAGTCCTTCTCCTCCGGCTCGCCGTCGTCGCCCTGGCCGTGGACGATCACCGTCCAGCCGCGATCCGTCTCCTGGATCTCGACCCGGCCGGCGATGTCGGCCAGCGTCGCCGCCGCCTTCGGCTTGCGCGCCTCGAACAGCTCGACGACGCGGGGCAGGCCGTGCGTGATGTCCGCGCCGGCGACGCCGCCGGTGTGGAACGTCCGCATGGTCAGCTGCGTGCCAGGCTCGCCGATCGAC
>C688J35102_120989374_pt1 | contig 11057 bp, 7 predicted proteins | sample HopSoiMetagenom2_FD_35102 | JGI IMG/M metagenome (IMG submission 35102)
GTTTGCCCAGCGGCTCGGCTGGCTGCCGGCGGCGGGCGAGTACGACCCGAACCTCTACTACTCCAGCCCGCTGACGAGCTATGTCCAGATGCCGGCGGTCGACGCGTTGATCACCGGGAACCTGCCGGTGCTGGAGAGCTCCATCTCGCACCTCATACTTCCCGCTGCCGTGGTTGCCCTGTACCCGGCGGGGCTCCTCGCACGCATGGTGCGGGCGTCCGTCCTGGACACCCTCGGCGAGAGCCACATCCGGATGACGCGATCGCTCGGCTTCGGCGACCGCGCGATCTTCGGCCGCTGGGCGCTCCGCCCGGCCATGAACCCCGTGGTGCAGGTGACCGCGCTGGTGTTTGCCTACTCGCTCGCCAACACGTTCCTGGTCGAGGCCGTGTTCGACTGGCCGGGCCTCGGGAGCTACGCCGCGAACTCGTTGCAAGCCCTCGACACGCCGGCCATCGTCGGTGTCACCCTCATCGTGGCGATCGTGTACGTCGTCCTCAACCTGCTCGTCGACATCGTTCAAGCCGTGATCGACCCGAGGATCCGGCTCCGGTGACCACCGTCGGCATCGCCCGTATCGCGCCCAGCCGCGGGTTCGTCCGCCGTAACCCCACCCTCGTGGCCGGCATCGGGCTGCTCGTGCTGATCCTGCTCGTGGCGCTCCTGGCGCCCTGGCTGGCGCCGGACCCGGCCGACGCCGGAACAGCCACCCACCCGTTCCGGGTGCTTGCAGATCCCTCGTCGTCGCATCCGTTCGGCACCGACCTGGTGGGACGCGACCTCCTCACACGTGTCATGTACGGCGCCCGGATCTCGCTTCGGATCGTCGTCGAGGTGCTACTGATCGCCGGCCTCGTAGGCATTCCGCTCGGGCTGATGGCCGGCTACTTCGGCGGCCATGTCGACCAGGTGATCATGCGCATCACCGACGTATTCCTGGCGTTCCCGGCGCTGCTGCTCTCGCTGGCGATCGCCTTCGTGCTGACGCCGAGCGTGTCGAATATGACGATCGCGATCGCGGTGACCTGGTGGCCGTGGTACACCCGCCTCGTGCGCGGCGAGGCCGCGTCGATCGCCACCCGGCCCTACATCGAGAGTTGCCGCACGCTGGGCGTCTCCCCCATCCGGATCGTCCTGCGTCACGTGCTCCCGAACTCGGTCACTCCCGTCTTGGTGCAGATGTCGATGGACGCCGGCGGGATCATGCTCACCGCAGCTTCCATCTCGTTCCTGGGGCTGGGTGCTCAGGACCCCACGCCCGAGTGGGGGCTGATCGTGAGCCAGGGAGCCCAGTACTTCTCGACACAGTGGTGGTTCGTGACGTTTGCCGGTTTGGCGATCCTCCTCACGGCCATTGCGTTCAATCTGATCGGCGACGGCGTCCGCGAGCTGCTCGACCCGAGACGCGTGATCACGCGATGATGCTCGAAGTCCGAAACCTTGGAGTGTGGTTCGGGAATCGCCAGGTCGTCGCCATCGACGCGCTCGACCTCGACCGCGGCCAGGTGCTCGGGATCGTCGGCGAAACTGGCTCCGGAAAGTCGATGACCGCCTACGCGATCGCCGGACTTGCGCCCGGGATGGGCGCGCGCGTCGAGGGGTCGGTAAAGCTGAACGGGCGCGAGCTGATAGGGCTGTCCGACCACCAGCTTCGCGACATCCGGGGCCGGCAGATCGCGATGATCTTCCAGGCGCCGATCTCCTCTCTGAACCCTGTCTTCCGTGTAGGCGACATGTTCCTCCGAGCACTCCGCCTACACGGCGCGTCGAAGGCCGAGGCGCGCGAGCGGGCAGGAATCGCGATGCGCTCGGTCGCGCTCTCGCCCGATCTCCTGCACAGATACCCGCACCAGCTGTCGGGCGGTCAGGCACAGCGGGTGGCGATCGCGATGGCCGTGGCGCTCCGTGCGGAGGTGCTGATCGCCGACGAGCCCACGAGCGCGCTCGACGTCACCGTCCAGGCCGAGATCTTGGAGGTGCTCCAAAAACTACGCGCCGAGGAGTCCCTGGCCGCCCTCTTCATCAGTCACGACCTGGCCGTCGTGGCAGGGATCTGTGACACCGTCGCGATCATGCACGACGGGGAGGTCGTCGAGCGAGGCCCCGTCGCGCAAACGCTCCGCCACCCAAAGCACCCGTACACGCGCGAGCTGCTGGCCGCCGTGCCGCACCTCGGCTCGCCCGGAGCGAGCGATGCTTGAGGTACGCGACCTGGTCGTCCGTTACGGCCCCGTGGTCGCCGTCGACGGCGTCTCGCTGAGCGTACCGCCGGGGCCTGCCGGTCTCGGCCTCGTCGGCGAAAGCGGCTCCGGGAAGACGACCATTGGCCGGACGATCGTGCGCCTGACTGTTCCCACCTCCGGGGAGGTCACCCTCAACGGCGTCGGCGCGTTCCGAGCGCGGCGAAGCGCGCTGAAGGCGTACCGCAAGAGCGTCCAGATCGTGTTCCAGGATCCGGACTCCACGCTCGACCCGAAGATGCGCGTCGGCGCGGCGATCACCGAGGCGCTTCGGGCGCACGCCATCGTCGACCGCGCCGGATCCCGGGGTCGAGTCATCGAGCTTCTTACCTCGGTAGGGCTGCAGCCCGAACACGCCGACCGCCTCCCTCATCAGCTGTCAGGCGGCCAGCGCCAGCGGGTTGCGATCGCCCGTGCACTTGCCGTCGAGCCGCGCCTCCTGGTCCTCGACGAGCCCACGAGCGCGCTCGACGTGACTGTCCAGGCAAGGGTGCTCGAGCTGATCGCAAGACTCCGCGACGAGCGCTCACTCGCCTACCTCCTGATCTCGCACAACCTGGCAGTGGTCGAACAGCTATGCGAGCAGATCGCCGTCCTCTACCTCGGCCAGGTGGTCGAGCAGGGGAACGCCCGTCGAGTGCTGGCCCACCCGGCACACCCCTACACCCGAGCGTTGCGTGCGGCGGTGCCGGAGCTCTCGGAAGAGCTACCGCGACCGGCAACCAGGCGTGCCGAGCCGCCCGACCCGGCGCATCCGCCGTCCGGCTGCCGCTTCCACCCGCGCTGCCCGATCGCCATCGACCGCTGCCGCCATGAGCGTCCGACGCTGCGCGAGGTCGGGGGTCGCCTCGCCGCCTGTCACCGCGCCGAAGAGTCGCTCGCGGACGGGTCAAATCCTGGCCCGTAGTGCCTCCGCGCGCGCTCGCGTGGATGAGCAACCGCGCACCAGCTGGGCCGGTGCAGGGTGCTCGCTTCCCGTCCCGCTTCAACGTCAGCTCCCTCGAGCGTGGTGAACGGCTCGACGATCGCCATGTGGCGGCTCTGGCCACGGCAGCGACCACCGGGCAGATGATGAGGGGAACCGCCTCGCGTAAAAGACTGAACGCCAACCGGCGCTCGGGCCCAACACGTGGAGGAGGCATCCACACGATCGAGCACCGGCCGACAAGAGAATGGTAGCGCCGCGCATGGGCTGGTCGTCGGGAGCGGGTGAACGTGCGGTGTCCGACCTGACTCAAGCTTCACGGCCGGCCGAGGGACACGACGTGTGGCGTCCCACGGCCGGCCGCATCCAAGGAGTGCCTCCTCCGAGGCGCGTCCGTCGCTTCGAGTTGGCGACAAGCAACGCCTACCCTCAACAGCGCACGAGGCAGCTAGTCCGTTACATCCTTCCCGCTTGGGGTGGCGCCGACCAGTTCCGACTGCACGGCGCGATCACAGCGGCGCTTGAAATCGAGCACTTACACGGCCGGCCACCCGGTCTTCCCGGCGGCGCTTGATGAAGGCGCTACCCACGGCCCGGCTGCCCGCGCGCTCCAGATACTTGCTCCACCATCGGTGCGCCGCTGTGGAGGACATCGGCGACCGGCGGTCCTCAGAACTTGATGGGAGATCCCACCCGTGGGCCGCCTACTACCCAAGCTGTGCCAGGGTTAGCGCAGTGCCGTGACCTCATAGGCGGTGATTGCTCGGCCGAAGCCTTTGAGGTTGAGGTCGCCGAGGGGCGCCGTTTCGACGGACTCCTCGATGGCTGCGAAGACTCGTTGCCCGATCACGATCTGGCCACTCATGGCATGGGTGCTCAGGCGCGATGCTAGATTGGTGACTGGGCCGAGCGCGCCGTAGTCATAGCGGCCTTCGAATCCAATCCGTCCGAGGGTGGCGTAGCCGGCGTCGATGCCGATTCCCAGCCCCAAGTCGGTGCCGCGTTTCTTCCAAGCCTGTGCGAGGTTTGCGAAGCACTGCTGGGCTGCAAGCGCGAACCGGATCGCCTGAAGCTCGTGGTCGTCGATCGAGACCGGGTCGTTGAAAAAGACCATCAGCCCATCGCCGGCGAAGTGCTCGAGGGTACCGCCATGATCCGGAATCAAGCGGCCGAGCGAGTGGTGATACTCGCGAAGCACGTCGAGCAGCTCTTCCGGCGCTGCCGTCTCGGCGAAGGCGGTGAACCCGCGCAGGTCGCAAAAGAGGGAGGTGATGTAGGCGCGGTGTCCCGCCAGCAGCCGCTCACCCTCGGCGCTGGTGATCAGCTTGGCGACTTGCGGGGAGATGAATCGCGCCAGTTCCGTGCGCTGCCGTTCCACAGCCTCGATCAACCGCGCGTTCACAAGGGCGATCGCCGCCTGGTCAGCGAACGTCTGGAGCAAGGTGACGTGATCGGTCGAAAACGGGTCCGGAGCCCGGCGCACGACGACCACAACGCCGATCAAATCCTCCTCGAACATGATGGGCACGCCGAGCATGGCCCGATACGGCCGCGGGCCCGGATACACGTACTCCGGATCGGCCTGGATATCGGGAATATGTACCGGCTGACGCGTGAAGGCCGTCCGACCCGCCGCCGTGCTGCGATCTACCGCATGTGGATGCTCGCGGTCGAATGCCGCAGCCTCCACCTCGCCATGATGGGCAACGGAATGAAGGAGCCCATCCTTGAGCAGCCACAGCGCGCTGTGATCAGCCCCGCACAGGCGCCGGCATGCCTCGGTCATCTCATCCAACACCGGCTGCAGGCCGTCCGCCCGCGCCACGGCCCGAAGCACCCCGCTAAACGCAGCCTGTTGCTCGCGAAGACGCGCCAGCTCCTGCACTGCTGGATCGTCTGGTCGTACGTCGGCCATCAGGTCAGCTTACGCCCTCTTCCCCCGAACGCCCCGAGACTTCCGCACGCGGACGTCCCCGTCCCTGGTCCCTTCCATGGCAAATATCTGCAGGTGGAGCACCGCGATCCGGGGATGCCGATCGGCGTGGCTACCGCGTTCGTCTCACCGCTGGGCCTGGAGTTGGCTGAACCCCCTGGTTGGGAGAACCGGCATGCGCTCGTAGGCCCACGGTTCGTGCCCGCGCGGTGGGCCCTGAGTAGTATCTCCCCGTGGTGAGTGTTCGACGTCGAGCGATCGCATGGATCAAGGATGATCCGTTCGGCGTCGAGTTCGCTGAGCTAGCTTGGGCCCGAGCGGCTGGCTGCCCACGGGGGTCGCAATCGGGAGTTCGCCGGTTCCGTACCGGCTCGACTATGAGCTGGAGACCAAAGCCGCATTCGTCACCTCCCGGCTGCTCGTGACCAGCAGCGGCCAAGGATGGCGCCGCGCACTTGACCTTCGACAAGAAAAGCAGGCGTGTGGGAGGTACTCGCAGAAGAAGAAGGTGAGGCCGATCTACCCTCGGGTGGGGGCGACCCGACGGCCTTGGAAGATGCGTTCGACTGCGATCTCGGTCTCTCGCCGGTGACCACTCTGATGCCGGTCCTCCGGCGCGGTCTGCTCGCGGGTGGCGGCCGGGTCGAGTTGATCACGGCTTGGGTCTCGGTGCCTGACCTCAGCGTACGGCCGGACGGCCAGCGCTACTCGTTCCTTACGCGCGGACGCCGATCGCAAGACGCTCCGCTACGAGGCCACGGACGACACGTTTGCCGCCGATATCACGGTCGACCGAGACGGGCTCGTCCTCGACTATCCGGGGATCGCTCGCGGCCTTGTTTCGAGACCGGGCTGAGCCCGAGCGCCCGATCAGCACCCGGTTTGCCGCGATCGCCAAATAGACGCGCGAGGACTGGCGCATCGCCCACTCCCAGCTGGTTTCTCCTATGAGCACAGGCAGGGGTGGGTTCCTCCCAGAGCCACCCCAGATGCTGGGCGCTGCCCCAAAGGCCGCCGCACCGGCCGCGCTCATCCCGGGCGCGCTTGGCGGCCCATGAGTGCGAGCGGGTGCTCGATTCGTTGACGGACAGGCCTTTCCAGGTGCTGGAAACCCGTAGACTTGCCCGATCGTGACTGACGGCACAGATGCTCCTGCCGAGATCCGCACGTTCCTAATCGCCGACGTCCGAGGCTACACCCGCTTCACCCAGACGCACGGTGACGAGGCCGCCGCGCGGCTGGCCGGGCGCTTCGCCGAGGTTGTGCGCGAGCAGGTCGAGGCCCGCGCCGGCCGCGTCGTCGAGTTGCGCGGTGACGAGGCGCTGTGCGTCTTCGGTGCTCCGCGTGCGGCGCTCCGAGCGGCTGTTGACTTGCAGCGCCGCTGTGCCGATGAGCTGCGCGCCGACCCGTCGCTGCCGCTTGGAATCGGTATCGGGATCGACGCCGGCGAGGCGATCCCCGTGGCCGGCGGCTACCGCGGCGGCGCGCTCAACCTGGCGGCCCGCCTCTGCTCAATGGCCCGGCGTGGGGAGGTGCTCGTGTCCGACGGCGTTGTGCACCTGGCCCGCCGGACGGACGAGATCACGTATATCGACCGTGGTTTCCAGTCGTTCAAGGGGTTCGACGAGCCCGTGCACGTGCTGCAAGTCAAGTTCGACCTCGACCTGCCGGATGAGGAGAAACAACCGGTAGCGCCGTGGTGGACGCCCATGCGTGTCGCCTCGATCGCGGTGGCCGGCATCGCACTGCTCGCCATCCTGGTGGCAATCGCCGCCACGGCGATCGGTGGCCCGCATTACCGGAGCCGGCTTGGCACGAACGTCGTCGGCATCCTCGACACGTCGGGGCACATCCTGGGCGACGTGTCCGTGGGCGGCAAGCCGGCCGGGATTGCAGCCGGTGCCGGATCCGTCTGGGTCACGGTTGGCGACCGCGGTCGGGTCGTCCGGATCGACTCACGGGCGCACGTTGTCATCGACACGATTCCCCTTCACGCCAAGACGCCTGCCGGGATCGCAGTGGGCGGCGGCGGTGTCTGGGTGGCCGACAGTGGAGCCGGACGTGTCTTCTGGATCAATCCTAAGGATACCGGTGCGGTGAAGCCGATCCGCGTGGGTCAGGGGCCTCAACGGATCGCCTTCGGTGCCGGCGCGGCCTGGGTCGTCAATACGATCGACGCGACCCTTCAGCGGATCGATGCCTCCTCGTTCAAGACCTCGCCCGCGATCGCCATTGGCGGCTCTCCGTCGGCCGTTGCCTTCGGCGGCGGCTGGGTCTGGGTGACCGACGGTGGATCGAGCAGCGTGGTCAAGGTCGATCCGAAGACCCTGCACATCGTCAGCCGGTCACACGTCGGTAACAACCCCGTCGACGTGGCGTACGGCGGCGGAAAGGTCTGGGTCGCGAACGCCGACGACGGCACGGTCACGCGGCTCGACCCCTCGACGCAGGAGGAGCACCCAATCTCCGTCGGCCGTGACCCGAGCGGCGTCTCTTATGGGGAGGGCAGCGGCTGGGCCACAACGGCGGCAGGCGTTGTTCGGATCGACAAGTCGCTTCACGTGAACTCCACCTTCACCGGCAGCATGCCGCTCGCCTCAACCCAAGCCGAGGGCCGCGTCTGGGTGGCCGCGCTCGCAAGCCCGTCCAGCCACCGTGGCGGCACAGTCAGAGTCGCGTACGCGACGGACGACTTCGGGCCGGGCTACGGCCCGTTCGACCCTGCCGTCGCGCCGTACCAGGACCACTGGCAGATGCTCTCGATGATCAGCGACGGACTCGTCACGTATCGCAAGGCGGGAGGCGCAGCCGGCCTCCAGGTGGTCCCGGATCTCGCCGTCTCCATGCCGACGATCAGTGACGGCGGCCGTACGTACACGTTTGAACTGCGCAAAGGCATCCGCTATTCGAATGGGCGGCCCGTACGCCCCGCCGACTTCAGGTACTCCGTCGAGCGGACGCTCTCGCCGGCCGCGCTGAGCGTCGCCTCCAGGGGCTACTACCAGGCGGTCGTTTTCTCGGACATCGTCGGCTACGACGCCTGCCGTGCGCACCCGAAGACCTGCTCGCTCGCGGCCGGCATCAAGACCGACGATGCCACGAGGACGATCACCATCCATCTCACGAACCCGGACTCAGCCCTGCCGCAGAAGCTGGCCACGACATTCGCTGAGTTCGTGCCGCCGGAGTCGCCGCCGCCGAACAGCAACAAGCCGGTGGCCGGGACAGGGCCATACATGGTGTCGCGTCTGGAGGATCACGGGACCAAGGGGGTGATCCTGGTTCGGAACCCGCATTTCCACCAGTGGTCGGCCGACGCCCAGCCGGCCGGCTATCCGGACGAGATCCGCTGGGTCAGGTATCCGGACCCCGAGGCGGAGCTGACTGCGGTCGAGAAGGGGACGGCCGATGTGATGGTCGACCAGCCCCCGCCGGACCGGTTCGCTCAGCTGTCCACGAGGTACGTGACGCTGGCGCATCCGGTCGCCGGTCTGTCGACCCAATACCTCTCGCTGAACACACACGTTTCGCCCTTCGACAGCCTCGACGCTCGACAGGCGGTCAACCTCACCGCCAACCGCGCCGCACTGGCGCGGGCGATGGGCGGGGCGTCCGCCTTCGCGCCGACCTGCCAGGTGCTCCCGCCCGGAATGTTCGGGTATGCGCCGTACTGTCCGTACACAGCCGATTCCAGGATGAGCGGGATCTGGACCAGGCCGGACCTCGTCCGGGCACGAAGCCTCGTCCAGCGGTCGGGGACACGCGGCGCGAGGGTGGTTGTGTGGGCGTGGGGCGGATCGAGCACCACGGTGCTCGTACCGTCCATCGTCCACATGCTCGACCAACTGGGCTATCGCGCCTCCTCGCACGTCACATCCGCTGACGCCGAGGGATTCGGCGAGTGGAACCACGCGTCGGGGAACTCGAGGCAGCGCGTGTCGGCCGTGCTCTCCGGCTGGACCGCTGACTACCCGAATCCGATCGACTTCCTCGATCTGCTGCTGTCGTGCCGCTCGTTTATCCCCGCGAGCGTTGACAACCTCAACACCGCCGAGTTCTGCGATCACCGCCTCGACACCCTGATCCACAAGGCCGAAATCACACAGGTGCGCGACCCGGCGCTGGGCGCCCGACTCTGGCAAGCGGCCGACCGGGAAGCGGTTGACCAGGCGCCATGGGTACCGCTGCTCAACAACGTCGGCACGGACGTTCTGTCCGCACGCACGGGCAATTACGAACACAACCCTGAGTGGTCGGTGCTCCTCAATCAACTCTGGGTGCGCTAGCGGAACGGCCTTTCGTCGACCGCTGGGGTCTTCCCGGATTGTGGATGGAGGCGATCACCTATCCTGTGACCCCTTTTGAGGCGCGGAACAGCTCACTGTTCGCGCGTGGCGTGCCCGCATTGACCGCTTCGGCTCGCTGCCAAGCGTGTTCGGCCGCCGCCAGGTTCACCGCTTCGCGTCTTAAATGTGACGCCGCCGCTAACTGAGAGGTCGAATGATGCCTGGGGTCGATTTGGTATGTGGGCTGCTCATGCGGCGGCGAGTGTGTACGCGACGATCCCTGGTGTCTCGCGGCATCGCTCACGATCGCGGAAGTACGAGCAGGCCATCGCGCCGCCTGACCAGGTCGCGTAGCTCGTGGCCATGAAAACTCGCAGGGCGACCGAGCTATGCAAGACCCTCGCCCACGACCACGTGCCTTGCGTTGTACCCGACCCCGAGGAAGCCGACCTACCTCCGCCGCCGGACGATGCCGGGATTCGTCGGAAGCGCAGAACTCAAATCCGCGCAGCCTCGCGCCGTGTCGCCGCTGGGGCCCGAATCGTCGCCCAACGGAACGGCGCACCGGCAGCGGGCGGAGACCCGCCGTTGCTCGTCGTGTCGCCGTCCGGATGCATCGCCGGACCCAGGACATCCCGCAACCGGAGGGTGCGCCGTCGTGGCGTCATCGCCAGGTCATCAGAATCCCCACCGACTAGGAGCCGGGTCCGTGTGCGTCATACTGGCGTCGCTCAGGATCGGCCTCCGCGTCGGCGTTCTCACGGGAGAGCCGACAGCGCGTGGTCGAGGATGGCGGTCGCGGCGAGCATCGAGGTTACGATCAGGGCAAGCGCGATCGCGCCTGGGACGGCGGCGCGGATCCGGCCTCTCCAGCCGACCGCCTCGCTCGGCCGTATCAATCGATGCCGACATCTCGCCTGACGCGTCGGCTACGGACGCGCGGCGCAATGCGAAGAAGGCAGGATCGGCGGCGAAAAAATCGTGACCCGCGCCGTCCTTGCCGCGGCGGTAGCTATCGGGCGCGTCGAAGTGCGCCGATGAAGCCGCCGCGGCGACGCCACGCGAATCTCAGCAAGGCCAAGGCCAACTTGGTACGAAGCAGTCGCACGAGCAGCATGGAGTCGCATATTCCCCGGACACCTCGGCGCTAATCACGGTGTCCGGTTCGCCGTGACGCAGAGTCCCGGTGATCGCACGCGCGGCTCAGCGGAAGACGGCGACTAGGCGGAGCGCCGCGAGTTGGCCGCCAAATCGACTTGGGGGACTCTCCCCAACGGAAGGGTCCACGCCGGTATTCTCAGCCGCGCGGACGGTGTCCGCATCGGGGCGCGCCCCGAATCCGCATCGGGACGGCCACCGACGCTTCGCGCGCCGAGCGATGGTGGCGCACCACGACTCGTTTCGGGGCAAGTAGCCAGGCGCTGACTGCGGGTCGTGCGGGTAGTTTCCCCGAAGCTGGATCGGCAGTCGCCCCGATGCGGCAGCCGGCCCCGCGTGCCAAGCTGGAGGCATGCGCGAAAGAGCCGAGACTCCAACCAAGCAGTCACGAGCCCCCGGGTCGGCGTCCTCGGCGGCGTCTCGCGTCCCCGCGGTCGACTTGTGCTGGTTGCCGCTTGGCGCAGGCGGCCATTCGGTGCGGTACAACGGGCGCGTGTTTGAGTGGCTTGCCGCGC
>C688J35102_120989372_pt1 | contig 11056 bp, 7 predicted proteins | sample HopSoiMetagenom2_FD_35102 | JGI IMG/M metagenome (IMG submission 35102)
CGCGGGCGCGAGTTCCTGATGAAGGACGCCTACAGCTTCGACCTCGACGAGGCCGGCGCGCGGCTCAGTTATTACACGCAGATGCTCGCTTATCTGCGCACGTTTCAGCGGATGGGCATCCAGGCCGTCCCGATGAAGGCCGCGTCCGGGCCCATCGGGGGCGAGCTCTCGCACGAGTTCATCGTCCTTGCCGCCACCGGCGAGAGCGAGGTGTTCTACGACGCAGCCTTCGAGGGAATCGACTGGCGCCAATCGGACATCGACTATGGCGACGAGCGCGACCTTCATCGGCTCTTCAAGCAGGTGAGCTCGACCTATGCGGCTACCGACGAGACCCACGACGAGAAATTGTGGAGCAAGGTCGACGAAGACAAAAGGCGCACCGGCCGCGGCATTGAAGTCGGGCACATCTTCTATTTCGGCGATCTCTACAGCCGGAAAATGGGGCTGAAGGTTTCCGGCCACGATGGCGTTCCGATCTTCCCGATGATGGGAAGCTATGGGGTCGGCGTATCCCGGCTGGTCGGTGGGATCATCGAGGCCAGTCACGACGAGGCCGGCATCGTCTGGCCCGAGGCGGTTGCGCCGTGGCGCGTCGGCCTCGTCACCATGCGCGCCGACGACCAGGCCAGCGAGAAAGCCGCAGAGCAGCTCTACGGTCATCTCATCGGCGCCGGAGTCGAAACGCTCTATGACGATCGCGACGAGCGGGGCGGGGCGAAACTCGCATCGATGGACCTGATCGGCTTGCCGTGGCAGCTGATCGTCGGTCCGCGCGGGATCGCCACGGGCACCGTAGAGCTCAAGAGCCGCCGCACTGGTGAGAAGCTCGAGCTCAGCATCGAATCCGCGCTCGCGAGGCTGGTCGGCGCATGATCTTTAGCCGCTACGAGCGGATGATCGCACGGCGGTACTTGCTGCCGCAAAAGGGCGAGGGTTTCATCTTCGTCGTCGCCGGCTTCAGCGTCGCCGCAGTCGCCCTTGGCGTCGCCGCGCTGATCATCGTGATGAGCGTGATGAACGGCTTCCGCGCCGAGCTGTTCGACAAGATCGTCGGCCTGAACGGTCACGCGATGATCCAGGGGCCGAGCGGCGGCCTGCCGGATTGGCAGCAGATCGCCGACGCGGCGAAAAGGACGCCCGGGGTCACGTCCGCGCTGCCGATCATCGAACAGCCGCTGATGGCCACCTCCAACGGCCGTTTCGAAGGCGTGCTCGTACGCGGCATGCGCGTCGAGGACATTCGCGCCAACCGGACTGTCACCAGCAATGTGCTCGCCGGCGACATCCGCAGCATCACGCCCGGGAGCAACAAGGTGGCGGTCGGCTCTAAGCTTGCCGATACGCTGGGCCTCTATCCGGGGGGTGAGATCACCCTGTGGAATCCCGAAGGGCGGTCGACCGTCGTCGGCACCGTGCCGCGCGAGGTGACCTACACGGTGGGCGCAGTGATCGAGACCGGCGTGTACGAGTACGACAAGGCCTATGTCGTGATGCCGATTCAGGATGCGCAGCAGCTGTTGCTGATGGGCGATCAGGTCGGGATGATCCAGATCCAGACCAACAACCCGGACAAGGTGCAGGACATCCTCGCCCCGCTGCAGCGGCTCGTACAGGGCCGGGCGATCATCACCGACTGGCGGCAGATGAACTCGGCTTTGTTCTCGGCGCTCGACCTCGAACGTGTCGTGATGTTCATCGTGGTCAGCATCATCGTCTTGGTCGCGGCCTTCAACATCGCGTCATCGCTGATCATGCTGGTCCGGTCGAAGACGCGCGACATCGCAATCATCCGCACGATGGGCGCGACGCGCACCGCGGTGCTGCGGATCTTCATGACCGTCGGTTTGACCATCGGAACGGTCGGAATCCTTATTGGGCTGATCCTCGGCGCTCTCGGGCTGTTCTTCCGCCAGGGGGCGGTGAACGCGGTCTATTTCCTCACCGGCACCAATCCGTGGGACCCGTCGATCCGCATCCTGACCGAACTCCCGTCCAAGACCGACCCGATTGAGGTCGCGGCGATCCTCGTCGTCACGCTCCTGCTCACCTTCCCCGCGACCTATTTCCCGGCGCGCAGGGCAGCGAACACCGACCCCGTCCAGGTGCTGCGGTATGAGTGAGCCGGTCCTCGTCACGCGAGGGCTCAGGCGCAGTTTCGTCCAGGGCCCCGTCACCATCGAGGTGCTGCGCGGAGTGGACCTTGAGATCGGCGCTGGGGAGATCGTCGGGCTGCTGGGTCCATCAGGCTCGGGCAAGTCGACCTTGCTCCAGGCGGTCGGCCTTCTCGAAGGCGGCTTCCAGGGCTCGATTCGGCTGCAGGACCAGGAAGCGTCCGAGCTGAACGACGATGGGCGCACGCGCCTGCGCCGCGAATTGCTCGGCTTCGTCTACCAATTCCATCACCTGCTGCCCGAATTCAACGCGCGCGAGAACGTCGTCCTGCCCCAGCTAGTCCTCGGCACTGAGCCGAAGGCGGCGCAGGAGCGGGCGGATGCGCTGCTCGGCACGCTGGGGCTTTCAAGCAGGCTCGACCATCGCCCGTCGAAGCTATCGGGCGGCGAGCAGCAGCGCGTCGCCGTCGCCCGCGCGCTCGCCAACAAGCCGCCGCTGGTCCTCGCCGACGAGCCCACCGGCAACCTCGACGAGCATACCGCAGACGTCGTTTTCGCCGAGTTTCTCAACCTCGTGCGCGGCGAGGGCAGCGCGGCGCTCGTGGCGACCCACAATGAACGCATCGCCGCCAAAATGGACCGCGTCCTCCGGTTGCACGAGGGACGTATCCAATAATGGAGCCGGAGCCCCGGACGGGCGTTCACCGGCCGATGCGGCGACTTAATCCCACCGTCATTGCATTGCTGGGCGGCGTCGTGGTCCTGCTGCTCCTGGTCGCCTATTTCGCCACCAACCGGAACTCCGAGCAAGACAAGCTCACTCGTAACGAGGTTTCGCAGTCGCAGGCCGCGAGTCCCGAGAAGCGCTGCGCCAGCCAAGCGACGTACGACCTGATCAAGCGCGAGCTGTTCCGGCGCGCGGCGCAGCTGCGCGGGAGCGACCAAGCCGCCTACGACAGGCTTTCGGCCTACGCAGTTGTTCGCATGGAAAATCCCGTCCTCGAGGGCGAGGTTAAGGGGACGGGCGGCGTCAATTGCTCGGGCTCGCTGTCGCTCGATCTGCCGCCGGGGATAGCGGCCGTGGGCGGCCGCCGGACGCTGATGTCCGACCTCGATTATGCGGTTCAGCCGGCGGCCGACGGCAGCGGCAACGTTGTGCTTCTGCGCAATGCCGATTCGGTGATTGCATTGTTGGCTACGCTGGCGCGGGTAGGGCAGCCGGTGCAGCAGCCGACGGCGCCGATCGAAGGAAATGCGATCGCGCCTGTTCCACCAGAGGCGAACACAGCCCCTTCGCAACCGGCCAATGTGCAACCTGCTCCGCCCGGCCCGCCAGCGCGGCCGAGCTCCTCGCCTGGGCGGCCAAGCTTCGACTGTGCCAAAGCGCGCACGCGCGGCGAGATCGCAATCTGCTCGGACAGCGGCTTGTCGGCGCTCGATCGGAATATGGCGAGTCAGTACCGGGGTGCATTTGCCGCCGCCGACCGGGACCAGCAAGAGCTGCTGCGGGACACCGCCCGACGTTTCTATGCGTTTCGCGACCGCTGCCCGGACGCGAAGTGCATCGGCGACGCTTATGTCGGCCGCATGCGCGAAATCCGGGACATCATGGAAGGGCGCTGGCGCGCGCCCAGGTAGCGTGCTTAACTCGTCGACTTGAGGCAGTGGGAGGGAAAGCATGCGCGTTCCGGCCTGTGCAGTTGCGCTGCTGGCGCTCGTTTCAACCGCCGCGATCGCCCAGGGCAATGCACCGCCCAAACAGGTTGCACCGGACTGCGACACTCCCGAATCCCACCAATGGGATTTTTGGGTCGGCCAATGGGAAGTCCACCCGAACGGCGCGCACAAGATCATCGCCCATTCGCTGATTGAAAAGCGCTATTCAGGATGCGCCATTCGCGAGAATTGGATGCCCGTCGGCAAGGAGCTAACCGGTGGTGGCGGTAGTCTCAGCCTCTATGACCAGCGGCAGAAGCAGTGGCGGCAAACGTGGGTCGATTCTGGCGGCTCGCGTGTCGACCTCGACGGCGGCCTAGAAGATGACGTGATGACGATCACCGGCAACTGGCCGAATTTCGTTGCGCCGGGGCAGGACGCGCTTGTTCGCATGCACTATCAGAGGCAGCCGAATGGCGAGGTTCGGCAATGGGCGGAGGCATCGCCTGACGGCGGGAAGATATGGAAGCTGGCGTTCGATTTCCTGTACCGCCGTGTGGAGAAATTCCCCAAGTTTTAGCTGTGGAAAAGCGATGCTTCCGAGCTTCCCCAAATTGGGGATGATGCCCATAGTCCAGTCGTGACTTCGCCCTACGTACCACTGCGCGTCATCTCGTCCTTCACAATGCTCGAAGGCGCGATGGAGCCCAAGACCATTGCCGCCCAGGCGGAGAAGCTCGGGTTCCCCGCGGTCGCGCTGACGGATCGCAACGGCCTCTACGGCGCGATGCCGTTCAGCGACGCGTGCATCGCCAAGGGCGTGCAGCCGATCATCGGGGCGATGCTCGGCGTTGCCCGGCCCCCGGAAATCGGAGGCGCCGCCGGCATCGATTGGCTCGTGCTGCTCGCCAAGGACGATCTTGGCTATGCGAACCTGTGCAAGCTGGTTTCGCAGGCGCATCTCGATCGGCCGATTGAGCAGGAGCCGCATGTCGAGTTCGCCAGCCTCGAGCGGCTCAACGATGGCCTCATCGCGCTGACCGGCGGCTCGGAAGGCGCTCTCGCGCGGCTTCTATCCGACGGCCAACGAGACAAGGCGCTGGGCTATCTCGATCGGCTGCAAGCGTTGTTTCCGGACCGGCTCTACGTCGAAATCATCCGCCGCCAGGATCCGGTCGAGGAATCCACCGAAGACGCGCTGATCGAGCTTGCCTATGCCCGCGACCTGCCGATCGTCGCGACCAATCCCGCGGCATATCCGGACCCGGCATTCCACGCCGCCCACGATGCCATGCTGTGCATCGCCAATTCGGCCTATGTCGAGAGCGCCGAGCGGGTCAGTTCGTCACCCGATGCCTGGCTCAAGGACGGCGCGGCGATGGCCGAGCTGTTCGCCGACTTGCCCGAAGCGATCGCCAACACGTCCGTCATCGCCCAGCGCTGCGCGGTCGCCGCGCCGCAGCGGAGGCCGATCCTCCCGCGCCTTGGCGAAGACGAAGACGAGCAGTTGCGCAGCGATGCTCGGGCGGGACTTGCCGAGCGCCTGAAAGGCCGCGTGGCGGAGGACCAGCACCAATATTTCGAGCGCCTCGAGTACGAAGTCGAAATCATCACCAGCATGGGGTTCGCGGGCTACTTCCTGATTGTTGCCGACTTCATCAAATGGGCCAAGGCGAACGACATTCCGGTCGGGCCGGGCCGCGGTTCGGGCGCCGGGTCGGTCGTCGCCTGGGCGCTGACCATCACCGATCTCGACCCGATCGCGCTAGGCCTCCTGTTCGAGCGCTTCCTCAATCCCGAGCGCGTGTCGATGCCGGACTTCGACATCGACTTCTGCGAAACGCATCGCGACAAGGTCATCCACTACGTCCAGCGCAAGTACGGCCGCGACAAGGTCGCACAGATCATCACCTTCGGGCGGCTGAAGGCGCGTGCGGTCCTCAAGGACACCGGCCGAGTGCTGCAGATGCCTTACGGGCAGATCGACCGTCTCGCCAAGCTGATCCCCAACCATCCGACCGATCCGTGGACTCTGGAGCGTTCGCTCAACGGCGTGTCCGAGCTCGCCGCCGAGTACCGCAGCGATCCGGAAGTGAAGCGGCTGTTCGACCTGGCGATGAAGCTCGAAGGGCTTCCGCGCCACGCCTCGACCCACGCTGCGGGCGTTGTCATCGGCGACCGCCCGCTCGATGAGCTTGTGCCGCTTTATCGCGACCTCCGATCGGAGACGCCGGTCACGCAGTTCGACATGAAATATGTCGAGGCGGCGGGACTGGTGAAGTTCGACTTCCTCGGCCTCAAGACTCTTTCGGTGCTCAGGGAAAGCCAGCGGCTGCTTGCCGACCAAGGAGTTGAGGTCGATTTCGGCGCTTTGCCGTGGGACGACCCGGCAGTGTACGAGCTGCTTCAGCGCGGCGACGCCGTCGGCGTCTTCCAGCTGGAATCGGAAGGCATGCGGCGGACGCTCGCAGGAGTCCGGCCGACGGGCTTCGGCGACATCATCGCGCTGGTCGCGCTCTATCGCCCCGGCCCGATGGACAACATCCCGATGTTCGGCGACCGCAAGAACGGGCGCGCTGCGATCGAATATTCGCATCCTCTGCTCGAAACCATTCTCGCCGAGACCTACGGCATCTTCGTCTATCAGGAGCAGGTGATGCAGGCGGCGCAGCTGCTTGCTGGCTACTCGCTGGGAGAAGCCGACCTTTTGCGCCGGGCCATGGGCAAGAAGATCAAATCCGAGATGGACGCGCAGCGTGCGCGGTTCGTCGAGGGCTGCGCGCGCAATGACATTCTCGGCCCAAAAGCGAACGAGCTGTTCGACACCATCGACAAGTTCGCTGGATACGGCTTCAACAAGAGCCACGCCGCGGGCTATGCGCTCGTCGCCTATGAGACCGCATGGCTGAAGGCGCATCATCCGTCGGAATTCTATGCCGCCTCGATGAGCTTCGACATGGCGCAGACCGACAGGCTGGCGGCGTTCGTCGAAGACATGCGCCGCGGCACGGTCGAGTGCCTCCCACCCGACATCAACGCCAGCAACGCGCATTTCACCGTGGAGAACGGTGCCGTCCGTTATGCCTTGGGTGCGCTCAAGGGCGTGGGTGAAAAAGCGATGGAAGCCCTGGTCGAGGAACGTGAGCGGGGCGGGCCGTTCGCAAGCATCGAGGACTTCGCCGCGCGCATCGACCCGCGTCTGCTCAACCGCCGGCAGCTCGAGAGCCTCGCGGGCGGGGGCGCGTTCGACGCGCTGAATCCGAACCGGGCAGCGGTGTTCGATGGCGCGGAGACGATCCTCGCCCACGCCGCGAGCGCCTACGAGCAGAAGACGAGCGGCCAGGCTGGGCTGTTCGGCGTCGCTTCGGCCGAAATGGCGCCGATCCGCCTCCCGCGCGACGCCTCGTGGACCTTGGCTCAGCGCATGGCCGCCGAGCGCGAGGCATTCGGCTTTTATTTCTCGGCGCATCCGGTCGATTCTGCCAGGCATCTGCTTGCAGCGCACAAGGTGAAGACGTTCGCCGAATTGGCGGAAATCCGGATCGCGGAGGGCGAGCGGGTCAGCGCAACCATGGCCGGGCTTGCGGAAGACGTGCGTTGGCGCGTCTCCGCGAAGGGCCGCCGTTACATGGTGGCGGCGTTGTCGGACCGTTCGGGGCAGTTCGAAGCAACCGTGTTCGACGAAGAGCCGTCGAGCGCGCTCGAAGCGGCCGCAAAGGCGGGTGCGTGCGGTCTTCTGACGGTCGAGCTGGACCGCCGTTCAGGCGATGATTCGCCGCGGGTGACGATAAAGCGATTTCAGCCGCTCGAAGCGCTCGGCCAAAGGACGCGGCTGCAGATGACGATCCGGCTCACGGACGCCTCGCTTGGGGACCGCGCCGTGCGCGAGCTGGCGGACGCCCGCGGCGGCAACGGCCTGGTGCGATTGATCGTGCCGCTCGCGTCAGGCGGGGAAGCCGTGGTGATTGCCGGCCGCGACTTCACGCTCGACGCCGAACTCGCCGCCCGCGTCGCGCGCGTGACTGGAGAGGGCAGCGTCGACCTCTCCGTCCAGGAGCCGCCGAAGCTGGCACTCGTTAGCTAAGCCATCCAGAACCCGTCGCGGTTGACGAGGCTGGTGATCTTGTCGTTCTGCTCTTCGCTGATCTCACGCTTGAAGCGGGGGAAGACCTGCTCCTCTTCCATATGTGCGTGCTCGCTCACCGCCTGACGGAACTCGCGTACCTTCTCGAGCCAGTTCGGCGCATCGGCGGGCATCTGGCCAAGCTCGTATAGGTAGGTTTTCACATAGCCATGCTCGAGCTCGAGATGGTCGGCGTCGCCGGCTTCGTTCGCTTCCCTCAGGGCGGGATAGACCACCATTTCCTCCTGGTGGGCATGCTTGTCGAGCGCGTGCGTGAGCTTCATCAGGAGCATCCTGCGCTTGAACGTCTGCGTCTGGTCGGTCGCGAGCATCCGGTCGAAGATCGCGAGGGCCGTGTCATGCTCGGCAGCGAGGATCTCGTCCCAGTCCCCGGCCGCGGCTTCCATTCCCTGCATCAGCGCCTTGCGCCCGTAATTGGCCGCGAAACCAATCGCGGCGCCCGCGAGGCCGGCGGCCAGGATCGGACCGGCGCCCTGAAACGAGAATGCGCTGCGATTGTCAGAGCTGCGGCTTTCGCCGCTCCGATTGGACGAACCGCGGTTGGATGAACGACTTTGGGTACGCGTGGGCATCGAATCCTCCTTGTCTGGATCGTTTGTTCAAACGGTCAGGGGAGGGGCGGCGTTCCGGTCGTGAAGCGCGCGTCACGAACCGTTCGGCGCTTCGGCTAGAGCGTGTTCGCGGGCGGCTCTGGCTGTTGCGGAGGAGGCGGTGATTCGGTCTGGTTCGCAGGTGTTGCGGGCGCCGGCTCAGGCGTGTTCGATGGTGTTACGGTCTCGCTCACCGGACTTTCGACCGGCGGCAGCACTTTCCGGCTTTCATATTCCTCGCCCGGCAGCGGCCGCACCTTCTTCGAGACCGGCGGCGGCGCCTTGTTCACCGGCGCTGCGACGCCCTTGTAGACGCACGCATCCAGGCCGTCGCGCGCGACAATCCCGATCCGGGCCGCGATCGTATTCCCATAGCGGCGGGTGAAGCCCTTCGGCGCGACCGCCCCGCGTTCCTTGGGCAGCGGAAGCACCGCCGCGATGCGCGCAGCCTCGATCGGGGTCATGGCGCCCGCATCATGGCCGTAATAGCGCTCAGACCCAGCGTTGACGCCGTAAGTGCCGATACCGGTCTCGGCCTCGTTGAGATACACCTCCATGATCCGCCGCTTGCCCCAGAGGTGCTCGATCAGGAAGGTGAACCAGGCTTCGACGCCTTTGCGGGCGTAGCCGCCACCCTGCCACAGGAAGACGTTCTTCGCGGTCTGCTGGCTGATCGTCGATCCGCCGCGGATCCGCCCGCCCGAGGCATTGCGTTTCATCGCATCTTCAATGGCTTCGAAGTTGAAGCCATGATGGGAGCAGAAGGTGCTGTCCTCCGCCGCAATCGCCGCGCGGACCATGTCGCGATCGACTTGGTCGACCGGCATCCAATCGCGCGTCGCGCCGCGTCCGGCGAAGACGTCGCCGAGCATGGTCACGGTGATCGGCGGGTTGATGAACCGGTAGGCGAGCACCCACAGGATCGAGATCAGGAAGAAAGCGAGGACCAGGTTGACGATCCACCCGATGATCCGCCCCAGCCACGAGCGCGACCGCCGGCGCTTGTAACGGGGAATATTGGATCCGGGCCGCTTTGCCATCGCCGCTGCCTAGCCGCCCCCCAACAGCTGTGCCAAGTCGTTACCTTGCCGCAGTGCAGCAGCGCATTTACATGCGGCGGGTGACCTCGACCAACGACATCCGCCGCGGCTTCCTCGATTTTTTCGAGACGAACGCCCACGCCCGGGTGCCGTCGGCGCCGCTGGTGCCGCAGAACGACCCGACTTTGATGTTCGTGAATGCCGGGATGGTGCCGTTCAAGAACGTGTTCACGGGGCTCGAGACGCGGCCCTATCGCACCGCCTCGAGCAGCCAGAAATGCGTTCGCGCGGGCGGCAAGCACAATGATCTCGATAATGTCGGCTACACTGCGCGCCACCACACCTTTTTCGAGATGCTCGGGAATTTCTCCTTCGGTGACTATTTCAAGGATCGGGCGATCGAGCTCGCGTGGAATTTGCTGACCAAGGAGTGGGGCCTCAGTCCGGATCGGCTGACGGCGACGGTCTATCATACCGACGACGAGGCCTTCGACCTGTGGAAAAAGATCAGCGGCCTGCCCGAGAGTCGCATCATCCGCATCGCGACCAAAGACAATTTCTGGGCGATGGGCGACGATGGTCCGTGCGGGCCCTGCTCGGAGATCTTCTACGACCATGGCGAGCATATCGCCGGCGGTCCTCCGGGCAGCCCGGACGAGGACGGCGACCGCTTCGTCGAGATCTGGAACCTGGTCTTCATGCAATATGAGCAGGCCGCGGGCGAGATCGTCTCCGAGCTGCCGAGCAAGAGCATCGACACCGGGATGGGCCTCGAGCGCATCGCCGCGGTGATGCAGGGCGTCCACGACAATTATGAGACCGACGTTTTCCGCGCGCTCATCGGAGCAAGCGAAGAGCTAACGCGCACGAAAGCGGAGGGCGAACAGCAAGCGAGCCACCGCGTCATCGCCGACCATCTGCGTGCCTCGGGTTTCCTCGTCGCCGACGGAGTCCTGCCGGCGAACGAGGGCCGGGGCTACGTTCTGCGCCGAATTATGCGTCGTGCGATGCGCCATGCACATCTGCTCGGTGCCAAAGAGCCGCTGATGTACCGCCTCGTCCCGGCACTCGTGGCGGAGATGGGCGCGGCCTATCCCGAGCTGCTCCGCGCGCAGCCGCTGATCGAGGCGACTCTGCAGCAGGAGGAGACGCGGTTCCGCCAGACGCTGGTGAACGGCCTCAGGCTGCTCGATGAAGCGACCGCAGATTTGCCGAAGGACGGGACACTCGCTGGCGAGACGGCGTTCAAGCTCTACGACACCTACGGCTTCCCGTACGACCTCACCGAGGACGCGCTTCGGGCGCGGGGCCTCAATGTCGACCGCGCCGGCTTCGATACGGCGATGGCGGCGCAAAAGGCGGCCGCGCGCGCCGCGTGGAAGGGCTCCGGCGCCAAGGCCTCCGACGACATTTGGTTCGACCTCGTCGAGGAGCATGGCGCGACCGAATTCACCGGTTACTCGGGGGACGAGGGCGAGGGCGTGGTGCTCGCGATCATCAAGGACGGTGAGC
>C688J35102_120989371_pt1 | contig 11046 bp, 10 predicted proteins | sample HopSoiMetagenom2_FD_35102 | JGI IMG/M metagenome (IMG submission 35102)
CACGCTTCCCGTTTGAGATGTGGCTGCTGCCGAAAGTTCACGGATCGTCTTACGAGAACAATCAAAGCTCCATGTATGCGAGCCTGGCGCGGATGCTGAAAGATGCGTTGATGCGGCTGGACGCAGCGCTGGACCGGCCAGCCTACAATTTTATGATTCATACCTCGCCCATCGGTGAGGAGATCAACGATCATTATCATTGGCACATCGAAATTATTCCCAAGCTGACCAAAGTGGCGGGATTTGAATGGGGAACCGGGTTTTACATCAACCCGACACCGCCCGAGGAAGCGGCGCGATTCTTGCGCGAAGCAAGAGTGGAATCCCCGGCAGGGAAGAAGTAGCGCTCACTTTTGAGCGAGCATTTTTTTACGGAAAAACGTGCCCGCATTGCGGCCTGCCGCGATTGTGATTGCCGTAATTAATGGTACATATGCATTTACGGTGTTCCGCGATCGTGACTCAGGGTCGACTTTAGAATTAATCTTGTGCAGCGAATTTACATCAGGGCGTGGGTAGCGTCCTGACGTCCCGCAGTTGATTTAGCTATAATACGAAGTTTGGCGCGGTACCCAAGTGGCCCAAGGGAGAGGTCTGCAAAACCTCCATTCGTGGGTTCGAATCCCACCCGCGCCTCCACTCACTCGCGATAGGTTTCCGGGTGCATTGATGGCTCTTCAGAGCCGTACATCTGCCTTCCTTTCCAAGCCGCTATTTTCCCGTCTGCAGGCCTGTAGCGCGAACTTAGCGATTTCAACCTACGCTTGTACCGGTTTCGCTGTAGCACGGTCTCGAGCCACTGATGCTAGGGTTCGACGGATGACCTTAAGGTCTAGCTCAGCGAACCAAACGTTCTCCGCGCCGCTGCTAGACATTCAGGTGCTGCTGAGATTTTGAGTGCATCCGTGAGTACACACGACATCATCGTGGTCGGCACTTCGGCGGGTGGCGTCGAGGCTCTGAAAAGTTTGTTCTCCGCTTTGAACGCGGAGTTGCAGGCTTCGGTATTCGTGGTACAGCACTTCCGTCCGCACGAACAAAGCTTTCTGCCCAGCATTCTGCAACGGCGAACATCGCTGCACGTCGAGCACGCACTCGATGGCGAAGAGATCGAGCCGGGCCGCGTGTACATCGCTCCGCCGGATCGCCACATGCTCATCGCTCATGGCCACATCCATCTCAGCTCGGGCCCAAGAGAAAATCGAACGCGACCGGCCATCAATCCGCTTTTTCGTTCCGCAGCTCTCGCGTACGGCCCACGCGTAATCGGCGTGATTCTCACGGGAATGTTGGACGACGGCACGGTGGGGCTGTGGGAGATCAAGCGCAGGGGCGGCATCGCGGTGGTGCAAAGTCCAGACGATGCGCAGTACCGGCAGATGCCCGAGAGTGCTATTCAAAACGTTTCGACCGACTACCAGGTGCCCATCGATCAGATGGGACATTTATTGATCTCTTTAGCAAAACAACCTTCCCAGCGATGGCGCGAACAACCAGAGGATGTCATGCAACAAGGCGAAAAAACGAGTTACACATGTCCGGAATGCCACGGTCCGCTACAGCGCTTCAAACACGGCCCGATAACCGAATTCAAATGCCGCGTCGGCCACAGTTATAGTCCGGAGAATGCCTTGGCTGCTCACGCGGAAACCGAAGAGCGGGTGCTCTGGTCCGCTATCGAACATCTCGAAGAGGGCGCCGATTTGGTAGAGGAACTGGGAAGCCGGGTTCCAGCGGACCAAAAGCAGAGCTTGCAAAGCAGTATTTCCGCCAAGCGTGAACTCGCAAAGACGATTCGAACGGCCATGGAAGAGAGCATGCGCGGCGAGACTACGACTTCATCGGCGGATTAAGTTCAAGTGAAAGACAACCATTCGCAGTCAAGTAGATGTTAGATATCGTTGTTTGTAAAAACTAAGAGGGGCCACACATTCGTGGCCCCTCAACTTCATGTTACGTTCTTCATCAAAGATGCTGGTCGTTACGCAGTCTGCGTTCTCGCAGCTCGCGCATTCATGACGCTTTCGCCAATTTGCGTCAGCTTGGCGTCCGCTTTCTTTTCTTCGTTCAGCGTTTCCTCCAGAATTCCGGCCACTTCTTGCATCCCCAGATTCCGGGCGAATGAGGCCAGCGAGCCATACAGCGCCATCTCATAGTGCTCGACCTGATTCCCGTTCACGATCAACGCCGCGTCGCGAAGCGGCGAAGCTTCGATGTTGGAGACCGAGTCTTTCGCGGCGCTCATGATTTCATCGATCACATCGTTGCCCTTGGTGTTCGGGTCGACACCCAGCGTGGAAAATACCCGCTCGAGTCGCGCCACATGGCCCTGAGTTTCCCGCAAGTGCTGTTGCAACGCGCTCTGCAGTTCCGGTGAACTCGCGCTTTCGATCATGGTGGGGATGCCTTTGTTCGCGAGCTTCTGCTCGCAGTCGTAGGCATAGCGAAGTTCGATTTCAAACAATTCGCGAAGTGATTTCACATTTCCAATCATAGTAGAGTCCTTTCGGGTGCGAATAAACTCGGGTTCGAACTGGTGTCCGTGCTCCGAATTCGCGTCCTATTAGGACACGCTGGTTAATGGGATGCCCTTGGCGGATTACTGTATTTTGGTTGCGCAACTTACTTTAAGCGTGCGTATTCGGTTGTGGAAAAGCATTCAACGTCTATTTTCGGAGAGCTACAAGCAAATGAAAGCGCTGATGATCCGAAAGCCCGGTGAGGCTGCCGTTGTCTCTGTACCGGAGCGTGTCGCAGAGCCGGGAAAAGTTCTGCTTCGCGTGCGCATGGTCGGGCTTTGCGGCAGCGATCTGAATTCGTATCGCGGAAAAAATCCTCTGGTGGAGTTCCCGCGGATTCCCGGGCATGAAATCGCCGCGACGGTCGTCGATTCGGACGCAGCTTTTCCGGAATTGCCCGCCGGCGCGTCCGTAACCATGTCGCCGTATTCGAACTGTGGCAAATGCGCCTCCTGCCTACGCGGTCGCTTCAACGCCTGCGCCGCGAATCAGACGCTGGGTGTGCAGCGAGACGGCGCTCTGACCGAATACATCACCATGCCGCCGGAAAAGTTGTATCCCGCGCCAAAACTTTCGCTCAAGGAATTGTGTCTGGTCGAGCCGCTTACGGTCGGCTTTCACGCCGTTGCCCGCGGACGAATCACAAATACTGACAAAGTTGCGATCTTCGGCTGCGGCGGTGTCGGCTTGGGAGCAATTGCCGCAGCGCACTTCGCGGGTGCGACGGTGATCGGCGTCGATTTGGACAATGCAAAACTCCAAATCGCTCAGCAGGCCGGCGCGCGACATGCCGTCAACACGCGCCGAGAATCACTGCACGACCGCCTGCTCGAACTCACCGGAGGATTGGGTCCGGACGTCGTGATTGAAGCCGTTGGCACGCCAGAAACGTTCCGCGCCGCCGTGGAAGAGGTCGCGTTCACCGGCCGCGTTGTTTACATCGGCTACGCCAAGGAGCCGGTCGCGTACGAGACCCGGCTCTTCGTGCAAAAAGAGCTCGACATCCTCGGATCGCGCAATGCGTTGCCTCAAGATTTTCAGCGCGTCATTCAAATGCTGGAGGCCGGGCAGTTTCCGGTGGAGGAGGCGGTCGGCACGATCGTCTCGCTCGATGAAGTTCCGGAAGTCCTGCGAGCGTGGAGTGAAACGCCGGCAAACTTCACAAAAATCATGGTGCGGCTCGACGGCGCATGACGGCTATGCGTAGCGCCTACGCGAGTCGATGCCGTCCCGGCGCAGCGCCACTCATCTTTGCGTTTTTCGTTTACGAGTCACACGTAATTCCCTGGCATTTTTCTTCGCAGATCGCTTCATCGAACGCTTGCGCACCGGCCGCTGCTCGCACAGCTTGATCTCCTGCTCGATTTGATCGGCCGCTGTCGACGAAAGTCCGACAAATTCAACGCCCACGCCTACGCCGCTGAGGCAGTGCCGCACTTCGCACCTGGTTCGAACTTGCACTCCGGTCACCGCCAGGCGAAATTTCAGATTCAGCACCGCGCCTTCGGGAAATGCTCGCGTGGTGCTGATGAACATTCCGCGGCGGCTCAAATCCGGCGGCCGGACAAGTAGTTCCTCGCTGTGCCCTTCATAAGTCAGCGAGATATCCTGTACGCTATGAACGCGCGGGCTAACCCTCGCTTGCTTGCGGCTCTTGCGAATTCTAGGGGGCATCATCGGCTCATGACTCCTTCACGCTTTTCTTCATGAACTTCAGAGCCTTTGTGATCCTCGGGCACTTTCTCTCCGCAGTGCGGGCAAAATACATATGATCCGGAAAGCTCCGTCAGGCATGCTCTGCAAGTTGCAGCCGCTACCAATTCAATCGGAACCACGCGCTGCACTTCGTCCAACGTCGTAGTCCCTTCGATCACCCGCTCCAATGCATATTCGTGCATCAGCCGCATGCCATTGCGCCGCGCCAGGGCGCGGATGTGATCGTTTCGGCCGCCTTCGCGGATCGCGACGCGGATCGCGTCGTTCAATGGCAGCATTTCGTAAATGCCGATGCGTCCTTTGTAGCCGGTGAAATCGCAATCTTCACAGCCCACCGGCAGAATCTGCATCTCTGGTGGCGTCCTGACACCTACGAGCGTCAGCCTGGAACCGTACTCGGCGGTTGCTGGAACGCTGCGGTGACACGAACACAGTCTTCGGATCAACCGCTGCGCCACAATTCCCGTAACCGCTGCCGCGATTTGATAACCGGGCACGCCGATATCCAGCAGACGTGTAACAGCGCCAACGCTGTCGTTAGTGTGTAACGTTGAAAGCACCATGTGCCCGGTCTGCGCAGCCTTGATGGATATCTCCGCGGTTTCTTTGTCGCGGATTTCTCCCACCATGATGACATCCGGATCTTGCCGCAGAATCGATCGCAGGCTGGACGCAAACGTGAGGCCTGCCTTCACATTCACCTGCACCTGATTCAATCCGGGGATCATGTACTCCACCGGATCTTCCACCGTCACGATATTGATGGAAGGATTGCGCAAATAACCCAGTGACCCGTAGAGTGTTGTGCTTTTGCCCGATCCAGTGGGCCCCGTAACCAGAATCATTCCTTGCGGCAACCGCAGCATCCTCTTCAATTCTTCTGAAATCACCTGCGGAAACCCGAGTCCGGAAAAGTCACCAAGCGGCGCGTCGGACTGCAGCAGCCGCATCACCACTTTCTCGCCATACTGCGTGGGCAGAGTCGAAACTCGCAGGTCAACGCGCCGCCCATCCACCCTCACCAGAAAACGGCCGTCCTGCGGAGCACGCCGCTCTGAAATGTCCATGTCCGAAAGAATTTTCACGCGCGAAGCCACTGAATTCTGCAGCGCTTTCGGGATCGTTTGGTAGTCTCGAAGGATTCCGTCGACACGCAGTCGGATAGCTGTTTCCGTCGCTTGCGGCTCAATGTGAATATCGCTGGCGGATCGCTGAATCGCGGTTTTGATGGTCGAAGCCACCACTTGCACCGCCGGGGTGGTTTTCGATTTCTGCAGCAGTTCCGCCTGGATCTCTCGCATCGCTTCCATGTTTCGCTGTTGCTCGCTTGAGGAAATGAACTCCATCCCGGCGATATCCTCGGCCGCGCGCTCCGGCCGATTGTCGATGGCAGCGGGTGTCTCGTCGCGGCCATAGTGTCTTGCTACTGCTTCGCGGACTTCGCCGTGAAACCCCAGCTGCGGAACGATCTCCTTCCCCGTCTTGAACCGCAGTTCGTCGATCAGTTGCAGATTTTGCGGCTCCGCCATAACCACTGTCAGTTTGCCGTGTTGCAACTTGATCGGAAGTACGTCGCCGCGGCGCGCCATATCAGCTGGAATCGTTTTCAGAATGTCCGGCGGGACCTCCACGATCGTGCAGTCTACGTAAGGCAGCGTAGTCACTTCACTCAGCGCCGCAACCAGGTCTTCCTTCGACACCGTGCCGCGCTGCAAAAGTACTTCACCCAAATGAATGAGTTTTCCTCGTTGCTCTTGCAACGCTCGATTCAAATCGTCCGCCGACACGTGTCCGCGCTGCTGCAAAACTTCTCCCAATCGTCGTCTTTTTGCCATTGCGCTCTCGAAATGCAGGATGAATGAATGCTCAGAAGGGGGGAGAACAGAGAGGGAGACTACACTGTGAAGATAACACGCAGCAGAGGGCTGCTTTTGCTGCTTACGCGTGGCTATGTATTGTTAAGGTTAACCGCGCGCCCTACGCCGCACCGAAGGCGGAGCGCACAACTACGTCTGGATCGAGTTTGCGTCCTTGCGTTCGTCACACCGTGGAATGCGCACGTGAACGCATCGTCGCTGCTTCCGTTTCAGTTCCGAACGCCTGGAATCTTCAGCTTGATGCGGTAGATGCTGGTGCTCGCGGTGATGTAAAGCGTAGAGCCGGCGTCGCCCCACGCCACATTGCTTACCACCTCCGGAATTTTTACCGTGCCCAGATGCTTGCCTTCCGGCGAAATGATCCAGACGCCGCCCGGGCCTGAGCCATACAAATTTCCCTTCTTATCCACGCGGATGCCGTCCGGCCCGCCGGGAGTTTTGTCCGACGAAGGATCGCAAAATAAAGTTCCCGCGCCCACCGATCCATCCTTATTTACGGGATAGCGCATCCACACTTTCTTGCCGGAATCCGCGATGTACAGGAATTTTTCGTCTGGCGAGAAAGCAATGCCGTTTGGCCGCGGCAAATCTTGGATGATCACTTGCAGCTTGGCATTGTCGGGCGCAGCTCCGGGCTTCTGCTTGCGAGCATCGGGAATGCGAAACACTCCGTTGAATTTCAATTCTTTTTGCGGATCGTCGTCAGCCTGGGTCGGCAATCCATAAGGGGGATCGGTGAAGTACAGGGAGCCGTCGGATTTATACACCAGATCATTCGGGCTGTTAAATTTTTTGCCTTCGTAGGCGTCAGCGAGAACCGTGATTTGCGCCTTGGGGTCCACCGTCTCCAATCGCCACACATTGCGGCGCGCGTGCCCGGCCACGGAAACCCGGCCATCCGGGTCGAGCGTCATGCCATTCGATCCCGGCTCGGTGCCCTTGAATGGCTCGCTGCCCTCATAGCCGCTGGGATGGATGAAGACTTTTGCTTCCCGGCCCGGCGCCCAAATATCAATGTTGTTTGCCGGGATCTCCGCGAACAACAGCGTCCCTTCGCGCGTCCACACTGGCCCCTCGGTCCATTTGTTGAAGCCGGTAGCGATGCGTTCCGCTTTAGCGTCCGGCGCGACAATTTTGTCCAACCCTGGATCAAGCTTCTGAACTTCCTGGGCGTTCACCGAAGACAGCGCCAAGCCCAGCAGCACCACGGTAAGAATGCATTGATGTGTAAAGTTCATAGCCGATGTCTTATCGAATCGCTTGCCACCACGTCAAGCGGTCTTTGCTGCAATGAGATTTAAGCGTTTGCCGCTTGACTGCGGAACGCGGCGGCATTTTCTTTCAGAAATTGATCGAGCATGATGGGTTCGCGGCCGAGCAGGCGCGTCAGCAGTCCGTCCGTTGTACCGCCTTGGCCGCCGGTGTAGTACGCCTGGAGATCGAGCAGCGCGGTGACTTGCCATTCCGGCATTCCTTGATCGAGCATGGCCTTGCGTTGCGCGTCGACTGGAATATCCACGTAGTTCGCCGCGACTCCGGTTTGTTTGGTGATTCGATCGGCGAGTTCTGTATAGGTCACCGCTTCTGGCCCGTTCAATTCGTAGGTCTTGCCGTCATGCTCGCCGCCCTCCAGCGCTTTGCCGGCGACTGAGGCGATATCCCTAACATCCAGGTAACTCACACGCGCCTTTCCCATGCCGGCATAAAATGCGCCCTGCGTCCGAATCGTTGGCGCATAAAACGCCACGATGTTCTGCAAAAAACTGTTCGGGCGCAAAATGCAGAAGGCCAGCTTCGTGGCTGTCAGTTTGTCTTCCACCTTGCGGTGCCACGCAGGAAATGATTTCGGATAGTCTCCAGCGCCTAGCGCGGAGTTCAGCACAATTCGGCGAACTCCGGCGGATTGACACGCGTCGATCATGTTGCCTTCAAGTTGCGGAAGGTCGGGAATGGGTGAGCAGACCAAATATACGCTGTCGACCCCGCGCAACGCCGCCGCAAGGCTGGCCTTGTCGGCGAAGTCGGCGATGACCGCTTCGGTGCCGGACGGCGCCTTTGCGGCATCTTCCTTGGCACGATACATCGCTCGATGTGGCTGCCCTGTGCGCACCACCGCGTTCAGCACTTCCCGTCCGACTGTGCCACTTACACCGGTGATCAAAATCATGGCTTTCTCCTTCTGCTTTGGTAAAACATATCGCATGCTTGCTGAAGCACTTTGTTTGTCGTCTAACACTTCAGATTGCCGCAAAATCGTACAACCGTATTGTGACTGCGGGAAGTACGCACAATTAAGTAAGCCCGATCCGCGAAGCGTGCGTAGGCGTGTAAGCGGCCGTAAGTGAGCTTGGGCAAGTAGTTCGGTTTGGCACTATGGAGGAGCGGTGAAGGATCATTACGGATGTCCGGTGCAGGGAACGATCAACGCGATCGGCGGGAAATGGAAGACCCTGGCGATCTGGCACTTGGGTTTCGCGCCCAAGCGCTTTGCGCAGTTGCGCCAGTTGCTGCCCGGAATCAGCGAAAAGGTGCTGACCGCACAACTACGCCAGCTGGAAGCCGATGGAATTGTAAAGCGCACGATCAAGCGGGCCTCGCCGCCGCAGGTCACCTATTCGCTGACCCGCGCAGGCCGCGAACTGATCGAGCCGATGAGCGTATTGTGCAAATGGGGCACGCGGCATCTGGGCATCCCTCCGAATCTGCCGCGGTATCCGCAGAGCTAGACCCAGTTCGGGAATGAACGCGGTGAAACGGAACGCCGCCAGTTGGTTAAGCTGCTGTAAACGCTCTGCAAACGGCGTAAAAATTCCACTGAATGCTGCCGGTAAACCATTTATTTTCATCTGAATAGAGCTGATCGATCTTCCGGAGCTGATTAAGGTAAACGCTGTATGGCAGTACTCCTGCTCTCCCACGAACATGTTCGCGTACCGGCCGATGAGGAAAAAACTGGGGGCAGATGATGGTGTTGGTGGCAATCGTGATTTCAATGTTGCTCGGGTTTGTCGGATTGATGGGATACATGATGTATCTCACCCCTGGGCCGAGTGACCGACTGTAAAGAGCGAAAATTTCGAAAGCGCCGTGGAAAATTCGAACTGCATGACTGGCACCCCGGTCCACGGGAGTGGTGGTGACCACCCAGGGTTATCCTATGCGTTTAGGATCGGGACCGGAGTGCCGTTTTCGGCAACGAGAGTAATCGCGAACTCTGCGCCGCTCACAATTAAGACTCTTTTGCTTTGAATTATAACCAGTGCACCTGACGGCGCGCGTCCCTACGGGGATGTTGTTCGGCTGCGTACGTGCGTTTCTCCTGTAAGAATCGGTTTTCCCTGCAAATTCCAGCCGTTCCTCAGGGCGGAGTCGCGCTTCGACTCTGGCGCACCAGAAGGCGCAGTACTCGGGTGTGCACGTCAACAGCATGTCGACAAATGGACGCTGCGCTTTTTATTGTGGGCAGGATTCCGAGTGTGGGCATAATTCCACAGCGGCGGCCTGCTATTTGCCTGGGTTTGGCACAAATTCGTAGCCCAATCCGCGAACCGTCAGCAGATGACGAGGCTTGGAAGGTTCTCGTTCGATGTATCGCCGCAAGCGGACCACAAAGTTGTCGATGGCGCGCGTGTCCGTGTCTTCGTGGAGATCCCAAACGTCCTGCAGTATCTCTTTGCGCGATACCGGACGCCCGCTATTACGGATCAGATAGCGCAGGAATTCGGACTCCATCAAGGTGAGCTGGAAAACCTGATCTCCCGAACGCAGCTCAAGTCGCTGAAAATCGACCAACTTGCCGTCGAATTTGAACGTTGACGGCTCGGAAGAACTATCGGCCGCTGACCTCGCAATGTCCGCTACAGCAGACGGCGGGTGATCGCGCATCCAGTTCTTGCGGCGCAGAAGGCTTTCCAGTCGCGCCATCAGAATCGCCAGATTGAACGGCTTCGGCAAATAATCGTCGGCGCCAGACTCGAATCCCTTCAAAACGTCCTCAGAGCGGCTGCGCGCCGTGAGCATCAGCACAGGGATATAAAGGTGCGCATCGCGAAGCTCGCGTGCCACGGTGAAGCCGTCCTTTCCCGGGAGCATGACGTCGAGGACCATGGCGTCGAACGCCTCCTTTTTTACCAACAACTTATCGAGCGCTTCCTCGCCCTTTCCTGTGACGGTCACCGCGTGACCTTCGGCTTCCAAATTAAAGCGCAATCCCTCCGCGAGATGGGCTTCGTCCTCGACCACCAGGATGCGGCTCATGCGCGGTAGACCCGCGGCAGGCGAATCGTGAAGGTGCTGCCGAGGCCTTCACCCTGGCTCTCGGCGAAAGCGTCTCCGCCGTAACGTCGGGCAATCGAGCGAACGATGAACAGGCCGAGGCCGGTGCCCTTGACCTTTCCAGATGCGGGGCTGGGCACGCGATAGAAGCGATTGAACAGGCGCTTGAGTTCGGGCGCGGAGATCCCGATGCCGCGATCGCGCACGCTGACCGCGATGGTGTCGAGGTCTGGCGTGATGACATCGACGATGATGTCCTTGTCCGTGCCTGAATATTTGACAGCGTTGTCGAACAGGTTAAAAACGGCGGTGCGCAGCTCTTCAGGATTGCCCATCACAAGCAGTTCGCCATTGGGATGCACACCGAACCGCAGCGTTTCTTCTGGCAGATGATGGCGGAGGCGCGCGAGTTCCAGAGTTTCGGAAACGATAGTGGCGAGATTCACTTCCTGCCAGTTGCGGCGCTTGGTGGAGTGACGTACTTCGCCGGCTTTCAGAACCTGCTCGACGGTACCGAGGAGGCGCTCGGAATCTTCGAGCATGATGCGATAGAAATCGCGGCGCTGTGCGTCGTCCACCGGACGGCTTTGCAATGTTTCCAGGTACAGGCGGATCGAAGCGATCGGGGTCTTCAGCTCGTGGGTGACGGCGTTGAGAAA
>C688J35102_120989370_pt1 | contig 11040 bp, 9 predicted proteins | sample HopSoiMetagenom2_FD_35102 | JGI IMG/M metagenome (IMG submission 35102)
GATCGTGAACGAATCGCTGGCGCATACGATGTGGCGGGGCGAAAACGCCGTCGGCAAGCGCTTCGCTTGCTGCGAGGCTGGGCCGAAGGGCCGCACCGATCCGGTGTGGCACGAAGTGGTCGGCGTGGTGGCCGATGTGCGGGCATTTGGCCTTGATCGTGAAGTTCAGCCGGAATTTTATCTGCCGCTGGCGCAGATGCCTGCCGACGCTTGGGATTGGATGGGTCGCACGATGGATTTGACCGTTCGAACGCAAAGTGCCGCGTCCCCGGACCGCGAGCTGCAAACTATTGTCGCTAGCGTTGCGCCCGGGGTGCCGATCTATCAGCTTTCGACGATGCAACAGAAAATCGGCAGCACGCTGGAACGATCGCACTTCGACACATTCCTGCTCTCCATCTTTGCCGCAGCGGCGCTGCTGCTTTCGTCGGTAGGAATCTACGGCGTGCTGTCTTACATGGTGGCGCAGCGAACTCGCGACATCGGCATTCGCATGGCCTTGGGGGCGACGCGAAGTCAGGTGGTTGGCGACGTGCTGTGGCAGGGCGCGCGATTGACGGCTGCCGGTCTGGCGATCGGCATCGTCGGCGCGTTGGCCAGCGTGCGCCTGCTTTCGTCGATGCTATACGGAGTACGCTCGACGGACGGCATCACGTTCGGCGCAACATGCTTCGTGCTCATCGCCGCAGCGCTATTCGCCAGCTACATCCCAGCCTTGCGCGCGACGCGTGTCGATCCCATGGTGGCGCTGCGCGACGAGTAGTTGTTCGCGCGACGATTTATTCCTGTTGTTCGGCGGCGTAGAATAGCGCGAGGGCTTCGCTGGTGGTGACGAAATGGCGCCCAGCATCATGACTAAACGCAAAACCGCTAAAAGCAAAGCTCCAAGAAACATCCGTGGCGATGCCGCGGGTGCAGGCGACCGGCAATCGCGTCAGAAAGATTTCGCACGATTGGCTACCGAGCTGTCCGAGATCGGACGCGAGTTCTACATGCGCGGGTGGGTGCTGGGTACTAGCGGAAATTTCAGCGCTTTGATTTCGCGCGAGCCGCTGCGATTTGCGATTACCTCGACCGGCGTGGACAAGGGCACGCTATCTCCGCCCCATATTCTGGAGATGGATGATGCCGTCGGCGTAGTCCGTGGTGATGGACGGCCTTCGGCCGAGGCGCTGCTGCATGTAGCGATCGTGCGCGGCGTTGGCGCTGGCGCGGTGCTGCATACGCACTCAGCCTGGAGCACGGTGCTCTCCGGCAAGCACGCCGCGCAAGGCGGAGTAGCAATCGAAGGATACGAAATGCTCAAAGGATTGGACGGTGTGCGCACACATCAGCACCGCGAATGGCTGCCGATCCTGGAGAATTCACAAGACATGGAGGAATTGTCGGCGCGCGTCGCGACCACATTGCGGCAGAACCCCGGCATTCACGGATTTCTGCTACGCGAGCACGGGCTGTACACCTGGGGCCAGACCTTGCAAGAAGCGAAGCGCCATGTTGAAATTTTAGAGTTCCTGATGGAAGTGGTCAGCAGGGCCGATGGCGGCAAAATCTGAGCCACGGCGGAGGTTGCGATGGCTGTGCTACGAATTCCTGACGAAAAGCGCACGTTGCGCGAAGAGGGCAAGATTCGCGAACATCTCGCGGGCATTGGTGTCGAGTACGAACGTTGGCCAATCGCATCCGGCGTGGCCGAGGATGCTCCTGCCGAGCAGGTTTTGCAGGCGTACGCTCCGCAAGTAGAGCAACTGAAGCAGCGCGGTGGTTACGTGACTGCCGATGTGATCGATGTGAACCCGAATACACCCGGGCTCGACACCATGCTCGCGAAATTCAACATCGAGCATCGCCACGACGAGGACGAGGTCCGCTACATCGTCGCCGGACGTGGCTTGTTCCACATTCATCCTCCAAACGCGCCAATCGTCGCGCTGGAGGTGGAAGCAGGCGACTTGATTCGAGTTCCACGCGGCACGCTCCATTGGTTTGATCTCTGCGGTGATCGCCGCATTCGCGCGATTCGCCTGTTTCAGGATTCCACCGGATGGACGCCGCACTACACCAACAGCGGCGTAGACCGCGGTTACGAGCCAGTCTGCTGGGGGCCGCGCTATATCCCGCCTCAGAATTCGCCGCAAAAGGCAGCCAGCTAAGCGCGTGGACCCAAGCCAAGTTCGTGTGCTGCTGCTGGATATTGAGGGCACCACCACGCCAATAGATTTTGTTTATAAGACGCTGTTTCCCTACGCCAGCAGCCGAGTCGAAGCTTTCCTCCGAGAACACTTGAGCGAGGATCCAACGCGAGCGCTCATTCGCCATCTGCGCGTGCAACACGCCACCGACGAATCGCAAGGTCTGCAGCCACCGGCTTGGCGCAACGGCGGTAGCGAAGAAGACGTGGGCTCGGCGAGCGAGTATGTGCGCTGGTTGATCGCACGGGACAGCAAATGCACGCCGTTAAAATCGCTGCAAGGAAAAATCTGGCAAGAAGGATTTGATAATGGCGAGCTGCACGGCGAAGTTTATGCGGATGTTCCGCCAGCGTTCGCGCGATGGCGCGAACAAGGGCGCAAAATCTGCATTTATTCTTCGGGCAGTGTCCTGGCGCAACAGCTTCTGTTTCGAACGCTGGAGTCCGGCGATCTGACGCCGCAAATCGCCGCCTATTTCGACACCCAGACCGGAATCAAAACTACCCCAGAGAGCTACAAGAAAATTGCGGCATCGTTGGGGCACGCAGCCGGCGAAATCCTATTTGTCTCCGACGCCGCGAAAGAAGTTGAAGCCGCTAAAGCCGGGGGTATGCAGGCTCTCCTGTGCGACCGAAATCTCCTGTCCAGTGCTACCCCCATCGCTACCATCATTCGAAGCTTCGACGAAATCTTCCCCAGCTGAATTCGGTCGATTACTTCGCGCCCCATTCGGCATACAGCTTCGTGATCGCCGGACCGATGGTGAAGCCCCACGCGAAGATCGGGAAATTCTTGAATTTGTCGGGAACAACATAGCGATCCGCAGCTTCTGCCGCGGGAATACCAGCCTTGTGCATGTTCTCGGCTTGCGCCGCAATGTCGTCGAAGACCTCTCGAATTATTGCGATGCCTTCCTGCCCGCAGATCTGCCCATGTCCGGGCACGAAGATGGTGTCTTTGTCGAAGGCCGCGAATTTCTTCAAGGTGTCGCGCCAGCCAGACACCGTCGCTCTCTCATCGAAGCACACCGGATACCAGCCGCTGAACAAGAGATCCCCGGTGTAAACGACATTTTGCTGCGGCACACGCACGATGATGTCCGTGCCGGAGTGGCCAGGATAAGACTCCAGCACCGCGGAAAGACCGCCGAGATCGATAGTCATCGGCAGTTTTGCAGGATCGATCGGATGATTCGGAAGCGACAGCACATTCGAATTCGCGGACATGAAAACACTGGTGACGGCAGCGAGATCACTCTGTGCGTGCTGGCGCAGCGCGTCCGATTTCGCATCGGCTATGCGCTTTTCGTAGGACGCCAGCACGACACTCTTGTCAGCGCCCTGCAGCATCGCGTAACTGTCGACGATTCGTTTTGGGGTGGCGGCGTGCGCCCACAGCGGCACTCCATTGGCTCCGTAAAAGGCATTCCCCATGGAGTGATCGAAGTGGTAGTGCGTATCCAGCGCCGCCTTCACAGGAACCTGGCTGATCGTGCGCAGCGTCTCCATCTGAAAAGACGCGCCGCCAGGCGACGCAAAGCCCTCGATCAGCAGCGCGGCGTCTTTACCGACAAGAAAGCCTCCATTGCACAGAGTGACAAAGCCCTTCGACGGATCGGAAATCGTGGCATACAAGCCGTCACCCACCTTGCGTACCGCGGCGAATCCCTTATCCGTAATGAGCGTTTCCGAAACGCGCGAATCGGCAATCAGCGATCCGCCAAGAGCCGCCATCGGAATGTGCGCCGCCACACCATAGAACGCACCGAAACACGATGCATGGGTTAAAAAATTGCGGCGGGAAATACCCGAGGTGGGTCTTAAAGCTTTGTCGATCAGAGCTGGGTCGATCATGGTGCCTCCGTTGAAAGGTACTCGCATGGCGTGAACGACGGCGAGAGCAGTTGCCGCAAGAGTTTATTCGAGCCCGCACCCCGGTAGGGTTGCCGGAGTATATCCGAGATCTTGAACGGTCGACGGGAAACTCGGAAGGATCCGCTTATCAACTCGTGGTAGGTCGCGTAACCGGACAAGTGACAAGCATCGGTCACAGTTTCCGGTAATGGGCGTTAGTCGAGACTTGCCGGGTAGAAGACTAAGATATTGTTCCCTCCAACCGTTCTTCGATTTATGGGGATGACGACGGCGAAGGAGACTTGGCGTCGCAAATAAGATTTTTCAAATATTACTGGCGTTGCAATCGCGCCGTCCATCCGGTCATAACCGTCATGGGCGCGGCATCATTAACGAAACTGTTCACGAGAAATCGGCCGTCGGGTGAGACGTCATACTGAAGCCCCGTGAAGTCACTGGCAATGATCCTAGTCTGAGTTACGACTCGCGGCGCACTCACGTTTCCTGATCCGGAATCGAAGTCCACCGCCATCAACTTCTTCTCCGAGGTGATGTAGAAAAGTTGTCGACCGTTTCTACTCCAGCGCGGCTGTGATGAGTTGTACCCGGTGATCTGCACGCGCTTTGTGGGTTTGGGGAACTGTTGAACGATGAGGCCGTCTTGAGAGGCATATGCCATCCACTTTGCGTCTGGCGATAGTTGAGGTTCTGCCCCAGGTCCAAGCTCCGCCAGATCGTGGGTCGGCGACCACGATGCCATCGACACAATGCCTTTGTTGCTGCCAAAAAAGAGGATCTGTCCTTCGGGAGACCATGAGGTCGGTATACCGCGAGCAAACACGAAATTTGGTATCCCGAGGCCATCAGCGGAAATACGGTAAATTCCTCCATTTGAGTTGAAGGCAATCTCGCGACTATCCGGAGACCAGACTGGGAATCGATCGTTCGGCCCGGGCGATATCCGAGCCGTGATGCCCCGTGCGATGTCCTGCACACAGATCGAAAGGACACCAGTTCCTGTTTGATCGCAAGCTCCAGCTAGGAAACGCCCATCCGGTGAAAGTGCGGGATCTAAATACTGCGGACCGTGGAATTCTCCTAGCACTTTCCCGCGCGAGTCGAACCACATCAGACTCGCGGCAAGATCCGTCGACGACTGGAACGCAAGAACGCCATTTTGCGAAATTGAGAATTCGGATGGATAGAACGTCGAGGGACCCGGGATGTCCCGATTTGTTATTGGTGTCGGTTCGCCGGCCACTCGTAGCCGTTGGGTGTCGAACGGCTGTGCGTAGAGAATACCGGTGCGGACAAAAAAGAGTTGGCCGAGGGCGAATGCGACCGTTCTTACGTTCTCGGACATGAGACGAGAAGTGTCGAGCGAATCGAGGGAACCTACATAGATCGCGCTGTGGTTTTCGGTCTTGGTTCCCGCTGTCACTTCGATATAGAGGAAGTGGCGACCGTCTGGCAAAAACACAGGCCAACGATGACCCTGTAGACCTTCCGCATTGACTACACGAGTGATTGGAGATGGAGCGCCGCCCGTTTCAGCGATCTGGTAGAGCGGCCCATTGACGTCAGGCGCAAAGATGATGATTCCCCTCGGCGCCCACGCACCTCCGCTAGCCCTCCGGGCATCGGCGATTACGGCTACGGCTCCGCTTGAGACGTCGATTGTTTTTAGCTTCCGGTCCGCAAAGAACCCGATGAGTCGTTCGTCGGGAGACCAGAAGGGGAAGCTCGCACCGTCTGTTCCAGCGATTGGTGTTGCCGTCATCATCGTCATCGACCGAATCCACAATGACCTTGAGCCATCAGCTGCCTGCGCGACGAACGTAAGGTGGCTCCCATTCGGCGATAAGGCGAAGCTATAAGGCACGAAGGACATATGAGGTGGCGGAAGCAGTGATGAACGGATTAGAGGGCCCTCGGCAACCGTTCCTCGCCTAATTTTAGGAAACAAAGCCGCACCTACCATGAGTAGGGCCAACGCGACTACCCAAGGCAAATAAGGTCGTACCCGAGCAGTCGTTCGCGACCTGATTGTTTCCTGTGGTGTTGGTGTGCCGTTCAGCAGCAGTGAGGGAGTTTCGAGGGTTCCGATGAAACGGTACCCACGTTTGGTAAGAGTTTCAATGAACCGTGGTGAATCCGCAGAATCACCTAGAGCCTCCCGTAATCGATTAATGGCTTTGTTCAATCCACGGTCGAAGTCAACGAATGTGTCTGCGGGCCACAACTTCTTCTGTAAATCTTCGCGCGTGACCACCTCGCCAGCTCGAGCAAGTAGAGTTGCTAGAACAGAAAAGGGTTGATCGCCGATCTTCAACTTGAGTCCATGCTTTCGCAGTTCTCCGGACCGCAGGTCCACCTCGAAGGCGTCGAATCGAATAACGGAACCCGTAATGTCCTCCTGTCTCATGGTTGAATCGTACCTCGACCCGGCTGTAAAAGCTGCAGTTAGAAGAGTTTAGCTGCGGACACGATTGGCACATGGACGCCACGTCACAGGTATCGACGTTCCGTTCGTCCTTGAGCAGTATTTCGCGAAAGGAGACGTTATGGACATGGGGAACGTAAGAAACCTTTCGGGGCGGCATGCGGCAGTAAAGCTCACGACTTTACGTAACAGCAAGTGGTTTCCCACAGCGATAGGTCTGGCGGCCATCTGGATCGTAATTGTGGGTTTCGCGCGGACGTATTATTTCAAGGCATTCTTCGGCACGAGCCCACTCACACTGCGGCTCCATCTTCACGGGTTTATTCTGAGCGCCTGGCTTCTACTCTTCCTCGCACAGGCATGGCTGATAGCAGCTCATCGACGCGCCTTACATATGCGACTGGGCATCGCAGGCGCGGTGCTGGGCGCACTCGCAGTGGTGGCGACCTACGCTGTGGCGTTTGAATCTGCTGCGAACGAAGTTGCTCAAAATGCGCCCGTGGCTTTCAGCCGCTTGTACAGCTCGTTGCAACTTGCGACATTGTTCGGCCTGTTTGTCGCAGCTGGAATCTTGTTTCGCAGTCGCCCGGAGATACATCGGAGTTTGATGGTACTTGCGATGCTTGCCCTTATAGGGCCGGGAGCCCATCGCGCTGTGACTCTTCTCGTGGGGCACGGCTCACCCCACTCTCACGTATTGGTGATCGGAGTATTGCTCATGATCTGTTTGGCCTACGACTGGCGCACGCGAGGAACTCCGCATCCAGTACTTCTCTGGGGAGGAACCTCGCTTGTGGTATTGCAACTAACCCGGCGCTTAGTCGGAGGGAGCGAAGCTTGGCAGGAGGCAGCACGCTGGTTAATGAAATAATACCCAGGTAGTTGCGCAACTGGATCACAGAACTAGTCAACTCCCGATAAGTCGGCGTAACCGGATAAATGCTTTTGACTGGATTCCACGCTACCGATAACGGCGTTTATCGGGCATGGATTGAGAACTGGCACGCACCAAGGGATAGAGCGCTCTTTCTTGACTAGCTCTGTGCACGACGCCTAGTCTGTTCGCCAAGTAGTACCAGGTTGCGGTTCAGTGAGAACCAAGGCACGAAAATAACGGAGGGCTCAATGAAAACATGGGCGATGGTTGCAGTGTTGTTCGTGGCGGCGGCGACGTATGTCGGCGGACAGATCAAACAGGCGGAACAGGAGCAGGAAATTCGAACGACGCTGGCGAAGTTTTATGACGGATGGAATGCACACGACCCGGATGCAATGGTGGCGGTTTACTCGGAGGATGTAGACCACATCAACGTATTCGGCGAATGGCACAAGGGGAAGGCGTCCGTTCGAGAAGATCTGGCGGCGATTCATTCGGCGTCCGCAAAGAACAGCCAGAGAACGCCGACCATCGAGAAAATCCGACTGTTGAGGCCGGATGTGGCGGTCGTGCAAGTTTCGACGGTATCCACGATAGCTCCGCCGACTCTGGGGACTTATGTGTTGCAGAAAGAGAATGACAAGTGGTTAGCGGTGAGTTTTACAAATGTGGCGCCGCACAAGTCTCCGTATAAGAAATAAAGTCTCGCGTTACCGGAGTTCCTATGGAGCGACCTCGTTGCGGACGGCCGCGCGGTCACCTATCGCGAATCTTGGGTTTTATTTCCGGATTATTGACTACTCGTCAGACGAGGAATGCGGCAGTTCTTCGGCGCTGCGCTACTTCGCTTGCACAGGCGTGCTGTGGTGCAAAACGAGCTGCCAACGCCCGTCGCGCCGCACGCCGTAACTTGAGACTACAGTAAATGAGACATCCGCGCTAAAGGTGGGGTTATGTCCTAAAACTGTCCCACGGGACAGGTGACGCCAATCCAACACCTCCGTAGTCTGCCGCTCAAGCAATCCAGCTCGGCACTTGGGATCGAAGTTCTCCAGGTCATTTTTACCCGCTCAAGCCCAAACCAAGTGCTTGCCTTACGTGTCCGTCGGGGTGCCCGAAGTGTGTCTTCCGCCAGCCCAGAGCCTCCGCTCTGGGGACCACCGCGCGTCCTAGGGAGAGGAGTCCCATGTCCATATGCTTTGCTAGAACTGCGTTCCAACAGCGAACGCGGCAATTTGGAAGAGCCGCAACCGTAGCGGCGATTCTGTCGGGAGGTTGTTTTGCAAGCGTGATGATCGGTCAGCAGGCCGCGCAAGATCCTGGAGTCCGTACTGGAAGCGTGGATTCGGGCAAGGCACTGCCTTCGGTGGTGGCGACACCGGATCCGGGCCCCAGTGAATATTTCGTGGATGGTCTGGCTCGGTTTAAGGAAACGGACGGCGCCTCAGGTGGCGAGCACAACGGGCTGGGACCACGCTTTAACAGCGACTCGTGCGTTTCGTGCCATTCGCAGCCAGCTGAAGGCGGCTCCAGTCCGAGCGCGTCCGTCTTTCCAAATATCGGTATGAATCCAGAGTTCGTGGCCGCCAACGCAGCCGGTGGACCCAACAAAATTCCATCCTTTATTACCGCCGATGGCCCGGCGCGCGAAGCCCGCTTCAAGTTCTTTCTCAACAGCAGCGGCACGCTCAGCAGCAATCCCGACGGCGGCGTCCACGATCTGTATGTCATTTCCGGACGCAGCGACGGCGGCAATTGCTCGATCAAGCAGCCGGACTTCGCACATAACCTGGCGCTGAACAACGTCAGCTTCCGGATTCCCACGCCGATTTTTGGCGCGGGCCTGATCGAGAATATCCCGGACGAAACGATCCTCGCGAACATGAACGCCAACACTCGCGCGAAGAACTTGATGGGTATTTCCGGCCATCCCAATCGCAACGGAAATGACGGAACCATGACGCGTTTTGGCTGGAAAGGTCAGAACAAATCACTGGTCATCTTCTCAGGCGAAGCCTACAACGTCGAAATGGGTGTCACCAACGAGCTCTTCCCGAACGAACGGCCGAGCCCCGATGAGGCCGCTCTTCCCGGGGCCTGTATCCTCAACCCTTTGCCGGAAGACAAGTCCAACGTGCTGGCCGCGAAGACCACTGACGCCGCGGGAGACGCTGTCGGCTTCGGGATGTTCATGCGCTTGCTCGCGCCACCTACGCCATCCACGACCAGTCCCGGCGGCGCAACTTCCATCGCCAACGGTCGCCAGATGTTCAACGCCATTGGATGCGCGTTGTGCCATACGCCGACTCTGAAGACCGGACCGTCTTCGATTACGGCGGACCTCAGCAACGCTAACGCTAATCTGTTTTCCGATCTGCTGGTTCACAACATGGGTCAGAATCTTGCCGATGGAGTTTCCCAGGGCAACGCGGGTCCTGACGAGTTCCGCACCGCTCCGTTGTGGGGTCTCGGGCAGCGCATCTTCTTCCTGCACGACGGGCGCACTTCGGACCTAGCCGATGCCATCCGCGAACATGCCAGCCGCGGTTCAGAAGCGAACTCGGTTGTTCAGCTCTATCGGAACCTGCCGCAGCGGCAGCAGCAGGATTTGCTCAACTTCCTGCGTTCGCTGTAAGGCGGCAATCTCGAACGGTCGGCGTCACACCCGCGCGCAGCTGGTGGGGCGCCGATTCGTTTTTCGGTAAGGCGATTTACGAAAGAGGAACCCGCTAATGAATTGCCCGGGCATTTGGGCTACTCGTAGCGCAGCGCGACCATCGGATCGACACGCATCGCTCGCCGCGCCGGAACATAGCTGGCGAGCAGCGCCACCGCAAACAAGAGCGCGACTACCGCGACATACGTCAGCGGATCAGTCGCCTTCACGTTAAACAGCATGCTGGTCAGCAGTTGTGTGACCGCTGCCGCTCCAGCCAAGCCGAGCACAATGCCGACGCCGGTCAGCGTGAGCGACTGGCGCAGCACCATGCGTAGTACATCGGACGGGCTCGCGCCTAGCGCAACCCGTAAGCCAATTTCATTCGCTCGCTGCCCCACCACGTATGACATCACTCCGTACACTCCAGCCATCGCCAGGCACACCGCCAGTCCCGCGAAGATTCCGAGAAGCAGCGTGCGGAACCGCGGCGCGGCAACATTTTCGCTGAGGGACGCTTCCACGGTGGTGAACTTAACGGGTACATCGGCAGAAAGCTTGTTCACTTTCTCACGCATCGCGCCGGCAAGTGCATTCGGATCCGAAGAGGTGCGCACCAGGACGCTTAGATCGCTCGCCGGTTCGGGATGCTGCTGATACGGCATATAAATTTCCGACTGCGGCGCGTGCGCAGGGCCGTCCTGCCGAATGTCTCCGACGAGGCCAACAATCCTCATTGGTTTCATCGAATCGAGCCCGCAGTAGATGGAATGTCCGATCGGATCGCGGCCGGCAAATGCAGTTTTGGCGAGGGTTTCATTGATGATCGCGGTGAATGGCGCGTCGTACGCTTCGCCATCATTGAAATCTCGGCCATCCTTCAAGGGCATGCCGAGAGTCGCGAACGTTCCCGGCGCAATCACGGAAAAAATGGCTTGAGGAGCGGAGACATTGAGCTCTTTGGGTAAGGAGTCAATCCAATAGCCGCCATTGGATGCCGTATTAGGCGGAGCCGCCAT
>C688J35102_120989369_pt1 | contig 11038 bp, 5 predicted proteins | sample HopSoiMetagenom2_FD_35102 | JGI IMG/M metagenome (IMG submission 35102)
GCCGCGCCCGCATGGGTCAACAATTCGCACCGTGGACCTCGAAGACCTCTTCCCGAGCAAGCCCGAAGATCCTTTGGTCGCGCTTGCGCGGCAGGATCTTGATCCAATGTCGATCGAAGAGCTGAAGGCGCGGATCGAGTCCCTCACGGCCGAGATCGCCCGCGTCGAAGCGCACATGCAGCGCGCGGAAACACACCGTTCGGCGGCGGAAGAGTTGTTCAAGAAGAGCTAGTTCGACTGCGGCATCGTTCAGCCGCGGAACATCTCTTCCGACGATAATCTGGGGAAAACGACTCCCGCTCCCCTTGATTGCAGAGCCGGAGCGTATGACATTGTTAACCATATCCGCCGCATCTCAGGCGGACCGGGAGTAAACCAGTCAATGCCTTCATTCGCTCGCGAGCTCGAACAGACCCTCCACAATGCGCTTGGGGAGGCCAGCCGCCGTCGGCACGAGTATGCGACCCTCGAGCACCTTTTGATCGCGCTCATCGACGACGAGCATGCGTCCAAGGTGATGACCGCCTGCGGAGTCAGCCGCGACGAACTGCGCGCGAGCGTGAAGCAATATCTCGACAATGAGCTCGGCGCTCTGGTCGCCGACAGCGCGACTGACCCGACACCGACCAGCGGCTTCCAGCGCGTCGTCCAGCGCGCGATCCTGCACGTCCAGTCGTCCGGCCGCGACGAGGTCACCGGCGCCAACGTGCTGGTCGCGCTCTTCTCCGAACGCGAGAGCTACGCCGTCTATTTCCTGCAGCAGCAGGACATGAGCCGCCTCGACGCGGTGACCTACATCAGCCACGGCGTCGGCAAAGGCGAGACTGCGGCCGAGCCGCGCGCGCCCGAAGGCACCGAGGAAAAGACCGAGAAAGAGGGCGGCAAGAAGGAGTCCGCGCTCAAGCAATTCACTGTCGACCTCAACGAGAAGGCGAAGGCCGGCAAGGTCGATCCGCTGATTGGGCGCATGCCCGAGGTCGACCGCACGGTGCAGATCCTCTGCCGCCGCTCGAAGAACAACCCGCTTTACGTCGGCGATCCAGGCGTTGGCAAAACCGCCATCGCCGAAGGGCTGGCGCGCAAGATCATCGAGGGCAACGTCCCCGACGTGCTCAAGGGCGCGACCATCTACGCCCTCGACATGGGCGCTCTGCTCGCCGGCACCCGCTACCGCGGCGATTTCGAGGAGCGGCTGAAATCCGTCGTTTCCGAGCTCGAGAAGATGCCCGACGCGATCCTGTTCATCGATGAGATCCACACCGTCATCGGGGCCGGCGCGACCTCGGGCGGTGCAATGGACGCGTCGAACCTGCTGAAGCCCGCGCTCTCCTCCGGCGCGATCCGCTGCATCGGGTCGACCACGTACAAGGAATTCCGCAACCACTTCGAAAAGGACCGCGCCCTTCTCCGCCGGTTCCAGAAGATCGACGTCAACGAGCCGACGGTCGAGGACACGATCAAGATCATCGCCGGCCTGCGCCCGTCGTTCGAGCAGCACCACAACGTCCGCTACACGAGCGACGCGGTGAAGAGCGCCGTCGAGCTTTCGGCGCGCTACATCCACGACCGCAAGCTGCCCGACAAGGCCATCGACGTGATCGACGAAGTCGGCGCGATGCAGATGCTGGTGCCGCCGTCACGCCGCAAGAAGGTGATCACGCCGAAGGAAATCGAGGCCGTGGTCGCGACGATGGCGCGCATTCCGCCCAAGTCGGTCAGCGCCGACGACAAGCAGGTGCTCGAGCATCTCGATGCCGACCTGAAGCGCGTTGTGTTCGGACAAGATCTGGCGATCGAGAAGCTCGCCTCCGCGATGAAGCTGTCGCGTGCGGGCCTGCGCGATCCCGACAAGCCGATCGGCAATTATCTCTTCTCCGGCCCGACCGGCGTCGGCAAGACCGAGGTCGCGCGTCAGCTCGCTTCGATCATGGGCATTCCGCTGCAGCGTTTCGACATGTCCGAATATATGGAGCGCCACGCGGTCAGCCGCCTCATCGGCGCGCCTCCGGGCTATGTCGGCTACGATCAGGGCGGGCTGCTGACCGACGCGGTCGACCAGCATCCGCACAGCGTGCTCCTCCTCGACGAGATCGAGAAGGCGCACCCGGACCTGTTCAACATCCTTCTGCAGGTCATGGATCACGGCAAGCTCACCGACCATCACGGCAAGACCGTCGATTTCCGTAACTGCATCCTGATCATGACCACCAATGCCGGCGCCGCGGACATGGCGCGCGAGGGCATCGGTTTCGGCGCATCGAGCCGCGAGGACATGCAGGAGGACGCGGTCAAGAAGATGTTCACGCCCGAGTTCCGCAACCGCCTGGATGCGATCGTGCCGTTCTCGTATCTGCCGCCCGCGGTGGTCGCCCGGGTGGTCGACAAGTTCATCCTCCAGCTCGAGCTGCAGCTGGCCGACCGCAACGTCCATATCGACCTCGACGACGAGGCGCGGCAGTGGCTGACCGATCGCGGCTACGACAAGCTCTACGGAGCGCGCCCGATGGGCCGCCTCGTCCAGGAGAAGATCAAGCAGCCGCTCGCCGAGGAACTGTTGTTCGGCAAGCTGGTCAACGGCGGCGAGGTGAAGGTCCGCATCAAGGACAATGCCCCGGCGTTCGAGATCGCCCCAGCGCCGCCGAAGGCGGTGAAGGCCAAGGCGGCGAAGCCGAAGGCGGACAAGCCTGGCGCCAAGAAGAAGGCCGGCGGAACCGCCCCAGCCGCGGAGTAAGGTTTCTGCATCAAGACACGGGCTGGGATGCAAATCCCGGCCCTTTCGGCGTATCAGGCGCTATGCCGGTGCAACACGCCACGGTTCCCTTTGTTCGCGGAGCTGCAGGATGAGGAAGTTCGCGACGCTTGTCTCAGCTTCATTTCTGCTCGGCGGCTCAAGCTTGCCGAGCAACGATTCAAAGCTTCAATCGCTGACTTTTATTAGGCGCGACAACTACGCCGTCTGCGCTGGCTCTGCCCATCCTACGATCTGACTCTCACACCTGACGGAATCATTGAAGTTCAGCAGCTCGATCTTGGAGGTCGCTTCCATAAGGAGCATTTTCGCTTCGAGATCGCGCCGTCAGTGGCCCGCACGGCAATCGCCAAGGTTATGCCGCTTCGTTCGACCGCTCACGAAAGATCGCGAGGCCCATGCGCTAGCCCCGCGGCCGTGGAACCCCCTGAATTCTTTTATCCGAAGGTCCGGCCGTTCGCATTCGAATGGCGCAGCCGGCGCCGCGTGGAACGGCTAGCGCTCTGCGCCGACGACAAAGACGCTGTAGCCGCGTTCAACGCCGCGATAACCGCGCTTGGTGTCGATCCCAGCGGTCACCCATTCGTCAAGCAAAGGATGGACGGGACGCGGTACGGCCAGCGCGTCTCGTGTGATCTCGGCAACGGACGATGGTCACCGCCGCGGTTCACATGCGACAATTGCCCGCCTGAGGCGATTCACTCATCCGCCAAATTTTCCGCCGTCGATCTGACGCATTGCCGCGTCGAGCTTCCCACCGAAGATCCAAGTATCAGGCCTTCGAGCGGATAACGATTGTCCCCTTCGACCCGCTCTCCGCGGATGCAACTTGGATGATAAAGGGACTGCCGTCCTTCGATTTGCCGGTGACGGAGTCGCCGCCGATCGCCGCCTCCACACCCTGCTTCTTGAATTCATCGACGAAATAGGCGCGCACGGTGTCCGGCGAAGCCGGCGCACTAAAGGCCACGTTGACCGTCGCACCCTCGTTGTGCGCATCAACGCTAACGCCCGTGACCTGACTGCCCGGCATCAGCTTCACGCCATCAATATCGAAATTGCCGTTGTGCATCATGCCCGCAGGCACCTTCACCTGGCCTTTGACGAAGGGCAGGTTGAAGGCGATGTTCCCGCCTTCGTCGGCGTTGATCGTGACAGCCTCGTCACCAGAATTCGCCGGGTTCTTCGAATGCACGTTGCAGGCGCCGAGCAGCGCCAGCGGCATGAGCAGCACTGAACGATTCATGCGCACCTCCTGTATTACTTGTGCAATACAGCGTCGTTCACAGGCGGGTCAAGCGTTGGCTTCCCGTGGACTCGACTTCACCTGGCGCGCGGTGCAGTCTCGAGTCATGCCCGTTCTTGCGTTGCTCCTTGCCGCAGGCCTGGCGTCTTCAACGCCGCAGTTCGTCCATACGCCCTGTGCCATCGCCGAACTCACGGGCCACGCTCGCTGCGGCTTCGTGAGCGTTCCGGAAAACCGCGCAAAGCCACGCGGCCGCCCGATCAAGCTCAACGTCATCATCCTTCCGGCCACGGCCAAGGAAACGCTTCCGCCCTTGTTCGACATCGACGGCGGCCCTGGCCTGGCGGACACCAAGAATGCCGGCTTCTACCTCACCGCGGGAGGCGCCTACCGCGCGCACCGGCCGATCGTCATGATCGACCAGCGCGGCACCGGCGCGTCGAACCCGCTCAACTGCCCGGAGCTCAGCGGCCCGGCCGCAGACTATCAGCCGATGTATCCGCCGGCGGCGGTTGCGCGCTGCCGCAGGGTACTCGAGCGCAAGGCCGATCTCACGCAATATGGGACCGAGGCAGCGGTCGCCGATCTGGACGCTGTGCGGCAGGCGCTGGGCTATGACCGCATCGATCTCGCCGCGCTGTCATACGGCACGACGGTCGCACTGCGGTACATGGGCGCGCATCCCGAGCGAGTCAGGGTCGCTGTTCTGATGTCGGTGGCGCCGCCATCGGCCATGCCCCCGCGGGAGCATGCCGTGGCCGCAGAGCGCGCGCTGAAGCTGCTGTTCGCGCGGTGCGCGGCCGATAGCTCATGCCGCAGTCATTTTTCTCCCGACGCGGACTTAGCCAAGGCCCTGGCGGGGCTGCCGTCGCTTCGCGGAGCGCCTACGCCTGCGGTATTCGCCGAGAAGATCCGCTCACTGATGTACGCGCCGTCCACCGCGCGCATGATCCCGCACATCCTGCACCAGGCGGCCGTCGGAGATCTGGCGCCGTTCAGTGCGGCCACGAAGTCCAGCGGCGCCTTGTCGTACTCGGACGGTATGTACCTGTCGGTGACCTGCTCGGAGAGCTTCGGCCATTTCGATTACGCGCGAGCTGCCGCGGCTGCGCGCAAGACGCGGTTCGGAGACTACCGGCTGGCGCAGCAGCGCGCCGCCTGCACCGAATGGCCGAAAGCGCGCGTATCGCGCGCCTTCTTTGCGCCGGTGCGCGCGAAATCGGCGGTCCTGATCATCTCCGGAAACCTCGATCCGGTGACTCCGCCGAAATGGGGCGCAGAGGTCGCCGCATATCTGCCCAACGCACGCCAGGTGATTATTGCAGAGTCAGGCCACATCTTCGACGGGCTCGCCCGGATGGACACCTGTTTCGACCCGCTGCTGCTGGCGTTCTTCGACCGCGGGGATGCGACGCGGCTCGACGCGTCGTGCGTCAAAGCGATGACGCCGCCCACGTTCGAGAATTGATCTCAGCTGCGGACGCCGACTGACCCTCGCCAAATCCCTTGCAGCGAACCTTCGTTGGGTGAATCGTGCGTGCATCGATTCCCGAGGGGACTTCAATTGAAACGCACCGCAATGCTTTCGCCGCTGGCGATCCTGTTCGCCGCGTCTGTGCTCAGCGCACCGGCTCTGGCAGCGCCCGCAACGGGGCCGACCCGCTATTTCACCGGCAACGACCTGTTCAACCTCGAGGTCGCGAGCGATCCGCAGATCAGCCCTGACGGTCGCACCATCGCTTACACGCGCAAGTCCAACGACATCATGACCGACAAGGCGCGCTCGACGATCTGGCTGGTCGACGCCGCAACCGGGCAGCAGCGCCCGCTCCTCGCCGGTTCCGGCTCTTACTTTTCGCCGCGCTGGTCGGCCGACGGCACGCGGCTGGCGTATGTCGCAGCCGAAGGCGGCAACCCGCAACTCTACGTCCGCTGGATGACGAGCGGCGAAAGCGCGCGGATCACCGGCCTGCCCGACAGCCCCGGAGCGATTGCCTGGTCCCCCGATGGCCGACGCATCGCCTACACCATGTTCGTCCCCGACGACGGACCGAAGCTGGGCAAGGCGCCGGACAAGCCGGAAGGCGCCAAATGGGCCGACCCGCTCCAGGTCATTGACGCGGTCACCTACCGCACCGACGACGAGGGGTATCTCAAGCCGGGTTACTATCAGATCTTCTGGGTACCCTCAGACGGCGGAGCCCCGACCCAGCTGACCTTCGGCGCGACGCACGCCGGCGGCGACGTTTCGTGGACGCCCGACGGACGCTCGGTCCTGTTCTCGGCCAATCTCTCGAAGAATTGGGAGCGCGAGCCGCTCAACAGTGAAGTGTATCGCGCGAGCATCGACGGCGGCGCGCCCGTCGCGCTCACCAGCCGCGACGGCCCCGACAACTCGCCCGTGGTCTCGCCCGACGGCCGGCACATCGCCTTCACCGGTTTCGACGACCAGCATCTTGGCTATCAGAACGCGCGGCTGTCCGTCATGAACCTCGACGGGTCGGACAAGCGCGTGCTCACGGGTTCGCTCGACCGGTCGGTCGCAAGCCCGGTTTGGTCCGCCGACAGCCGCGCGGTTTACGTCCAGGTGGAGGACCGCGGCACGAACAAGGTCGAGCGCGTCGGCCTCGACGGCTCGATCCGCGAAGTCGCAAGCGGACTCACCGGCGCCGGGCTCGACCGGCCCTATGCCGGCGGCGAGTTCAGCATCGCGAAGAACGGCGCCGTCGCGGTCACCGCGGGCGACCCGCTCCACCCGTCCGACATCGGCATTGTGGCTGGGAACGGCGTCCGCCGGCTGACTCACCTCAACGAACAGCTCGGCGCGAAAGCGCTGGCGCAAGTGCAGAAACTGCCGGTCAGCTCCAGCTACGACAAACGCCCGATCGACGCCTGGATGGTCACTCCGCCCGACTTCGATCCGGCGAAGCGCTATCCGATGATCCTCGAGATCCACGGCGGTCCGTTCGCCGCTTACGGTCCGCAATTCTCGACCGACGACCAGCTCTACGCGTCGGCGGGATATGTCGTCCTTTACACCAACCCGCGCGGCTCGACCTCCTATGGCGAGGAGTTCGCGAACCAGATCGACAAGGCTTATCCGGGCCACGATTATGACGACCTGATGAGCGCGGTCGACGCGGCAATCGCGAGCGGGCACGTCGATCCCAGCAATCTCTTCGTGACCGGCGGATCGGGCGGCGGCGTGCTGACCGCGTGGATCGTCGGCAAGACGGACCGCTTCCGCGCCGCGGCGACGCAAAAGCCGGTGATCGACTGGGCGAGCTTCGGGCTCACTTCCGACATCGCGACATTCCTCTCGCCTTACTGGTTCGCGAAAAAGCCGTGGGAGGATCCGACCGGCTATTGGGCGCGCTCGCCGCTCAGCCTCGTCGGCAACGTCAAGACGCCAACGCTCGTCGTCGTCGGCGCCGAGGACTACCGGACACCCGACAGCGAGGCGGAGCAATATTACGAGGCGCTGCAGCTGCGCGGCGTCCCGACGGCGTTCGTCAAAGTGCCCGGAGCGAGCCACGACGGAATCGCCGCCCGGCCCAGCCAGGCCGCCGCCAAGGCCAGCGCGATCCTTGCCTGGTTCGACCGGTACAGAATCAAGAATTCGGCTGCGGCAGGCGACTGAAAAATAGCTCTCACAGCACAGGCCGCGAGCGCGGGCATTTACTTGGCGTGCGCGGCGATACGCTTGCTGTCGATCACAGCCTCGTACTGATTTCCGCTCCATATAAGGACCCGGAAACGGCGCGAGCCGTCGCGTGCAACCTGCGAGCCCCATGCCAAGCTCCGATCGCCACTGCTCCCGTTGCCCGGCCGTGAAAGACGCACAGAGGGCGGGAGTCGCGATGGATCGGCTCTTCGGCAAGAAGCGCGGTGCACCGGGGCTTGCTCTGGCGCGGGTGGCAAAGGTTGGTCGAGCGCTTCGCCGAAATCGACAGTCCAGCGCCATGTCGAGCCGTGTCGGGACCAGATCGTGGTAAAGAATCCGGTGCTCTGTGGCCTCTGCCACGGACCATTCGTCGCGGCCGTGCTCCCGTCGCAGGACAGGTAGGCCACCGCCGGCTGCCATTTCACTGCGACCGGCGGGTCCTGCTTACCCTTCATCCAGGCCAGTGCGTCAACCGGCTCTGGAACGAACATTACCGCGCTCTTCGCTGCAGTGGCGCGGAACGCGCTCCATTGGCCGATGCGCTGGGCCGTCGCCGCGTACGTCTTCTCCGCGTCGATCACCGAGGCCGATCTCATGCCCGAGGCTGCCGATGCCAACAGAATCAACGCGATCACTTGGGCGCTCCTGCAGGTTCCAGCCGAGTCAATTGGTGCGACCGAAAGCAGGTGCGGGGGCATGGTGTGAAGGGGATAACTCCACGGCGTCCATGCCCCCTCTCCGGTTCCCGTCCGCATCGCGCGGCCGGGGCCAAGTTCGGGCGCATCTTACCAGCGGTTCGATGGTCGCATTGCCCGGCTTGGCGGGAGTTTTGTCTGATCGGTCTGCCAGCCTCCCTAAAAGTCGACCGTGACGCCGGCGAACATGTACCGGCCCAGCGCGTCGTAGACCTGCGGGTAGGTGTTGCCGTTGCCGAACGGCGGAGCGACGGCGTTGCCGCTGGCCACCGGCGGTTCAGTGTCGAAGATATTGTTCGCACCGAGACGCAGGTTGAGCTTGTCGGCGATGCGCGCGGTCAGCGCGAGGTCGAAGAAGCTCTTCGCCTTCAGGCGCGCGTCTCCGGGCCGCGTAGGCGCCGGTGCGACGCTGTTCGGCGCGCCAGGCATGTCCGGATCGCTGCTCAAGAGGTCGTTCTTGACCGATCCGAAGTAACGCCACTGACCGGAAATGCCGACCCCATCGGGCAGCGTGAAGCCGACCCGGAGCTTGTGTCTCCACTTCGGGCTCGGCGTACCGCAGGTCGCGCCGTAGAAGCCACGGCACTCATACTTTCCGTCGAGACCGAGCGGCGCGGAGACCAGGCCGGTGTCGGTCACGAGGCTCTTCAGATAGGTTCCGACAGCGCTGATATTCAACGTGCCCAAACCGCCGAACTTGTGCGCGTAGGATGCGTTCAAGTCGACGCCGCTGGTCGTTAGACCGCCGATGTTGATCGTTCCGAGCTCAATAAACGCGCTTGGGTCGAGCCACAACGATCCGGCTGCATCGCGGTTGATCAATCCGCAAACCGCCGTGTCACCGGTTGCCCCACAGAAGTTCAGGACGTTCGAGAAGCCCAGTCCTGGCGAGATCAGACCCTTCACCTTGATGTGGAAATAGTCCGCGGTGAAGGCGAAGCCCGGAATGAACCGCGGCTGGAGGACGGCACCCACCGTATAGGTATCCGCCTTCTCCGGCTTCAGGTTCGGGTTGCCGCTGAACTGACCGTTGTACTGGTTGGCGGGATTCTTGGGCACATTGCCATACTGGGCCGCTGTGACGCCCGTCAGCTGGCACTGCGCCAAGGTGAACGCGGGTGCGCCGCCGGCGCACGGATCGACTACGCCCGCGAGACCCAGATTGGTCGGGAAGAACAGCTCAACCACGTTCGGAGCACGAACCGCCCGGTTGTAGCTCGCGCGGAGCCGGATATCCCGGACCGGCGCGAGCTCGGCCGAGATCTTGTACGTGCTCGTGTTGAAGTGGTTACCAGCGACCTTGTAGTCCGAGTAGCGGTAGCCGCCCGTCACCGTGAACTCTTCGATGAACGAATGGCTGATGATCGGCACCTGCACTTCGGTGAACAGCTCGCGCACGTCGAAGCTGCCCGAGATGGATGGCGTGGGACCACCCTGACCGGCGAGATCGCCCGTGGAGAATTCCAGATCGGTCTGGTTGTCGATCAATTCCTTACGATACTCAGCACCGACGTTGATGCCGACCCCGCGGTCGGACCACGGAGTCTGCAGTCCATATTCCCCGCCCTCGAGCGTCATATTCACGTCGGCGACGGTCTCATTGACGTGGCCGCGCTGGAAGCCAGGAGTCTGGAGATACGCCAGAGCCTCCGGAGTGACCTGCCCCAACTGGAAGATGTTGTACGGCACGCAGTTCGGGTCGACCCCGGTAAATGCTGCCCGGCACATCAACGTCGCACCCGCAGTCCCCGGCGCGACCTGCACGCCGTTCGCCACTGCGATAATGTCGGTCGCACGCCGCAAGCGCGAGACCGAAAAGTCGTTGAGGAAGGTTTCCGACAGTTTGGTCGTGCCGAACTGGTAGTAAGCATCGTACGACAGGCCGCGGAGCAGGTCGCCCTTTACGCCGCCGACGATGCGGTACGCTGTATGTTCGAGATCGTCGACGCGGGGACCGCCTTCGAGGTTGCGGCGAGCGATGTAGACGATCGCCTGTTGAACATTCGCTCCTCCGTTGAGCGGACCCGTAACCAACAGGCTCGGATCGCCACAAAGGATCGCCCGCTGTTGCGCTGAAAGCGCGGCGTTGTCGCATGCAATCCGGTTGACACTGTTGAAGCTTCCCGACGGCGCGATCTGCGCGCGCGAATGATCGTTCATGAACATCACTTCGAGGTACGGCTTCGCCCCCGGAGCGATCTCATATTCCGCGAATGCACCGAACGTGTAGCGCTCGTCCGGCCGCTGGAAGTAATTGTACGGCGCGAAGTTGAAGAACGAAAAACCGCCGATGAGCTGGTTGCCGTTGGGGCCGCCGATCTGGCCGCTCGTTCCAATTCCGCCATTCGGATTGCCCGGGCCTGGCGGAACGGTCGTAGTGGCACCGATGCGGACACGCGTCAGGGCGCCGGTAACCGGGTTACGCCGGAACTGCTGGAATCTCCCGGCGGGCGCCGTCGTCGACGAACCGGCGCAGTAGAATTCGCCATATGTGTCAACAGTGTTGGGAGCGGCGACATACTGTGGGCTCGTTGCGCCGAGCGAGCAGAAGGAATAATCGCGGCTTGATTCAAGCACGGGATCCTGGCTGCGATAGCTGGCATAGGCCATGATGTGGCCGCGGCCGTCGGCGAAGTTGGTGCCGAATGCAGCCGAGATGTCCTGCGCACCGCCGTTGGTGCTCA
>C688J35102_120989368_pt1 | contig 11037 bp, 1 predicted proteins | sample HopSoiMetagenom2_FD_35102 | JGI IMG/M metagenome (IMG submission 35102)
ACATAGCTCTCAACGGCTCGCGTATCGCTTCAGTCCGCCCGCGCGGCGCGGCTGAACCGGCACAGGTTGACCGCCTGCTCGCTATCGAAGGCAAGATCTATACGCTCGCGGCTGACGGTCTGTATGTGAGCACGCAACGCGGCCCGGGCTGGAAACGCGTCTTGCAGCAAGAGCCCGGCGTGCTGGCCGACGGCAACATTTCTGCGCTATCAGTTGATCCCGCCGGAAAGCTGTGGGTCGGTTACTTCGACCGCGGTCTCGACGTTCTCGACACTTCCGGCCAGCGAGCCGCTCACACGGAGAACGATCGCGTTTATTGCATCAACCGCATCGTGCAGGATTCCGCGCGCGGCCTCACGCTGGTTGCGACGGCGAACGGCCTTGTGGTCATGAACGCTGCGGGAAAGACCGAGCAGGTCCTGACCAAGCAAGACGGCTTCATCGCCGACCACGTCACCGACATCGCGCTACTGCCGAATGCAAATGGCGGCTCTATCGCGGCGATGGCCATCGCAACTCCCGCCGGACTCACTTTCTTTGACTCGACCGGTGCGCGCAGCCTCTACGCATTTCACGGGCTGGTAAACAACCACGCCTACACGTTGGGCATGTCAGACGACCCTGCTGATCGTCGCCTCTTGGTGGGCACCCTCGGTGGATTGTCGATTCTGCAAGCGGGAGTAGTCCGCACCAGCTACACGACCGCGAACTCCGCACTCAAGGCGAACTGGATCACCGCGCTCGCGCCCGTGGGCGGTGAGTGGTTTGCCGGAACGTACGGCGCCGGCGTCCTCAAGATGAACGACCACGGCACATGGGAGATCTTCGCCGACATGCCGAGTGACATCGTCGTGAATCCGAACGCGATGCTGGTGACCAAGTCGCACGTGTTCGCCGGGACCCTGGGACGCGGCTTATGGATCTTCGACCGCGAGCGGCAACGCTGGAGCCAAATTGACCGCGGTCTTCCGTCGCTGAATGTGACCGCTCTGGCGGCGAAGGACGGCAGCCTGTTCGTGGGCACCGATAACGGACTGGCGCGCTTCGATGAAAACAAGTTTGTTTATTGATGTTGCAGTGGGGAAAGGAACGAACTCTTAGTACAGCTCGATGAAGAACCTGACTCGGCAGTTTGCAATCTTTGTTTTACTCCTTGGTGGCAGCACGTTTCTGAGCGGCGATGCAGGCGTCCTTATCCCTAGCGGCCACACCCAGCCTGATCCATCGATTCTTTCGCTGGAAGAGATGGAGATCACTATTCACATCGATAACGGGGAGGCGCGCGTCTTCGTGCGCGAGATCTTTGCCAACCATACCGGCGGGATCCAGGAAGGGAATTACGTCTTCGCCCTGCCGAGCCGGGCCACGATCTCCGACTTCGCTGTTTGGGACGGACTTACGCGCATTCCCGCAGTCATTCTCGAGCGCAAGCGCGCAGAAGAGATATACAACCAGCTCGTGGCGCAGAAGATTGATCCCGGTCTTTTACAGCAGGGCGAGCGCGGCGCGGAAGAAGCGCGGCATTCGGCGGCATTCAGCGCGAAGATCTTTCCCATCGCGGCGCACGGAACCAAGCGCATGGAGATCGAATATCACGAGAGCATCCCGGTCGAGAACCTGAAGTCGCTGTTCGCCATCCCGCTACGTCCGGATGCTTATCACGGACTCACCGCGCGCAAGATGACGGTGAACTTCGAGTTGACCTCCGCGCACACCATCAAGCAATTCGAAGTGCTCAGCAAGACACTGCCGCTGAAGGTGAACAAGCAAGATGAGCATTCCGTTTCGGCTAGCTTCACGGGCGAGAATGTTGCATTCACCGAAGACCTGACCGTCCGTTACGCGCTCGACGCAGCAAAGACCGATTCGCTGCAGGTGATCACGCATCGCGATCCGAATTCCGGGACACCGTCTCCCGACGAGATGGCCCCGGTACGCTCGACCAACGAGCCCGGCTTCTTCGAAGCGGAAGCATTGCTCGGTATGGGTTCGCACGCCGCTGCTGCCGAGGCGGACGGGCCGGCTGGCGCACCACGGACCATTATCGCGCTCTTCGACAACTCGCTCTCCATGCAGTGGGAGAAGCTGGAGCGCAGCTATCAGGCGCTCGAGAGCATTCTGCATTCGCTGCGCCCGAAAGACCGCTTCAATCTGCTGCTCTTCAACTCCGAAGTGGCCAAGTTCTCGCCCACGCCGGTCGCGGGTGATCCCGCAACAGTCCAGAAGGCGCTCGACTTCATCCGCGCGAGCCGCTTGCGCGGGGGAACCAATCTTCAACTAGCGCTGCAGAACGGGCTTGACCAGAGTAAGAACGCGAGCGGCGAAACCTATCTTGTCGTCCTGAGTGATGGCGGCGCGACGCGCGGCCCGATCAGCAGCGGGAAGCTCACGAGCTGGTACGCGAAACAGTGGGCCGCGCTGCCAGAGCTTCATCGCCCACGCACGTACATCTTCGCCGTCGGCGACGATGCCAACCTGCAACTGCTTCGCATGCTGGCGCGCAATGAGGGAGTGCTCGAGAACGTGCGCTCGACCGAGCCGGTCGAATTCAAGATGCAGAACTTTCTTTCGAAGATCGGGCGCAGTCCAGTGGCGCAGCTTCGGATGTCGGCTTCGCCGGAAGGGGTCTTCGACATGATCTATGCGCTCCAGGACAACGCCTTCGCCGGCTCGATGGCGTCTTGGGTAGGCCAATACAAGTCCCCGCAGGCAAAAGCGGAAATTGATGTCCATGGTGTGCGCGAGGGTGCGGTGGTGAATATGAAGCGCAGCGTGCCGCTGCCGGCGAGCAGCGCTGAGCATTCGCAACTGCCGCGCTTGTGGGCGCGCGCTCGCGTGGACGCGCTGCTCGAAAAGATTGAGCACGATGGAGAGGACCGCGCCAGCATAGACGAGATCATCCGTCTCGCCCGCAAATATAAATTTGTTACGCCGTACACGTCGTTCCTCGCCGTCCCGCGGTCGTTGCTGCGGCCGCGGGTCATTCGCCCCGGCGATCCGGTGTTGCGCGTCAAGACAGACGAGGCGATCGTCTCCGTCGTCGCTATGTTCCCGTTCGGGTTGGTGAAGAAGCTTCGCTACTTGCCTGACGAAGACATCTGGCAGACGCGCTTCCTCGCGCCTACGGACATGAATGACGGTACCTACAGCGTTCGCATGGTGCTGCGCGATAAGAACGGAAACGTCTATCGCGAGAACAAGAGCTTTGTGATCGCGAGCAAGCCGCCGCTGGTGAAGGTGGGGCTGGAGAAAGCGCAGTTTCGTGCGGGGCAAGTGATCCGCATGCGCGTGGGAGCGAGTGAACTGACGCGGACAGTGATTGCGCGAATGCCGGGGGCGGATGCGGTGCAACTGCACTGGAATCCTGATTCGGCAGCGAACGTTGGCGAGTTACTCGTCCCGCAAAGTACGTTGCCGGGCCAATACAAGTTGACCGTAACTGCTGAAGATGTTGCGCACAACATCGGCAGCCAGGAGGTGTCCATTGAAATCCTCCCGTAATCGCTATCTTCTATTTGCAGTCGGAATGCTCGCGCTGGCGCTCTCCGCGCGAGGTGATCTCGGCAAGTGGATTCAGACGCTCGGAGCAAAGAGCAGCGCCGAGCAGTCGTTCTTCCGCGTCATGTGGACGCCGGGCGGAAGCGTCTTCGGGCTGCGTCCTCCTAAAGAGGTACGTCCGGAGTTGGAGAAAGCGGCGGCAGCAGCGCCGTCGAATGCGGATCTCGCTTCGCTACAGGCGATGGAAGACGAGCAGCAGCTCGACTTCACCGCCGCCGAGACTCATTGGAAGAAATATGCCGGGCTGAACAAGGACCGCGCCGCCGGCTACTCCGCCTTGGCTGATTTCTACGGGCGCCGTTTGCGCCCGCAGGAGCAGATCGCGGCTTTGGACGAAGTGGCCAAGCAGCCCGCCAATGCCCAAGAAAGACTGTTAAGCCCGGCCGAGCAGAACTCGTGGCACGCGTTCACACACATCTTCGAAGTGATCGAAGCGCACGCTCTGCCGCCCGCCACCTCGCGCGAGCAGTACAAAATCTGGATGGCGCGGTACCCGAAGGAGTCGTACGTCTACAGCAGGTATTTCAATTTCCTTCTCGACCAGAAAGACTTCAATGGCGCGCAGCAGTTCATCGCCGAATACGCCAAGGCGTTTCCGGAAGATGACACATTCCCCGTAAAAGCGCGCGCTACGATCGCCTATCGAGAAGGTGCAATAGAAAAAGGTCTGGCTGAGTACGACCGCAACTTCCAACCACTGTGGCCAACGGAGTTGGTCCAGAACTACTTCGAGCTTCTCAAGCAGACGCGCTCGCTGAAGAAATTCCTTGATGACACGCGAGCGGCGGTCGCGAGCAAGCCGAACGATCTCGACCCTGCGGCGCGCCTCTTTTATTACTACCAGCAGCAGGGAAAGCTGGACGTAGCTGAGGGAGCGCTGGCCGACTTCCGTGCGCGTCGCGAAGCTGCGAAGGTGCCATGGAAGTCGAGCGAACTCTACACGCTGGCAAAGCTTTCTGAAGGCGTGCAGGACTACGACGAAGCCGCGCGTTATTACTATGCGCTCTACAACTCGCAAGCTGATGCTGAAGCTCCGCAGAAGGCGCTCGCGGGCATCGTCAACGTACTGCTCACCGCGCCCGAGCAGCCCATCCGCATCGGCGCAGGCGATCTTTCCATGTACAGCGATATCGCACGCATGGACCGCTATCCCGGATTCCTCAACGGAATTCTTTCGCTCATCCTGAATACGACCGGGCCGAAATACGAGCTGGCCAACCAGGAAGCGGCGGCTGTTCCGTACTTCCATCGCGCCGAAGCTTCGCAGCTTCTCGCGCTGCTCGACTCCAAGTTTCCCAACGCTCCGCAGCGTGCCGAACTCCACGCCAAGCTGCTCGACGCCTACAACCATTACGGCGAGACCGATGTCCTGATCCGCGAAGCAAAGGCATATCTCTCTGCCTTTCCGAAACGGCAAGACCGCTCGCGTGTCGCGCTGCTGCTTGCTGATGGCTATGCGCGAAAGGAGATGACTACAGAAGAGTTCGCCACCTACGACGATCTGCTGAAGGAACTCTCCGCGCAAGCCGAAAACGTGCCTCTGGGTGCGAAGTACGCACTCGGCGCGCACAACGATGAATCGACCGAGCAGGTGCGGTTCACTCCTTATCAGCGGAACTGTACGCCTCGCGGCGGAACTGATACCGATGCTGCCGACCAGAATGTTCAAGTCACTGATCAGGGCGAGGGAGAAGAAGAACGCGATAGCGAAGGAGATGGCGGTCCGCCTCCCGCCGACTGTCAAGGAGACTGGCTCGGCCGCAAGCACATTCGCGAAGGCGTCTTCTCCGTACAGCAAGGGCCGAAGATCACCTACGGTCCTCGCTCGCCGGAATACGCGCGCGTGCTCGATCGCTACATCGCACGGCTGCTATCGCTCAACAAGACCACGCAGGCACTGGGACTGTATCGGCGCGAGCTCGACCGCAATCCCGATGATCCTGGGCTGTACGAGCGCATGGCAGAGTTCCTCGATCAGAATAAAGTCACAACCGAGCTGGAAGAAACCTACAAGCGTGCCATGCAGCGCTTCAGCGACCGCAGCTGGCACCATAAGCTCGCGCGCTGGTATCTGCGCGAGAAACGGCAATCTGACTACGAGCGGCTAACCCGCGAAGTGACGAACGTATTTTCCGGAACAGAGCTTGAAGAGTATTTCGAAGACGCGGGACCGGATGAGCAGTTCCTTTCGCTGCGGCTGAACGAATTCGCCAATCAGCGCTTCCCGCACGATTTGGTATTCGTCCATAATCTGCTCGCCCTGTACAAACCTTATCTGCACAATCCCACTGCCGACCCAGTGAAGTGGGAGGCCCTACTGCGCCAGCAGTGGTACAACGACGACCAACTCCGCTCGGAATTCTTCGAGTTCCTCTCCAGCACTGGAAAGCTGAGCCTGGAGCTGCAGATCGCGCGCGGAGTGAACGAGGCTGCGCCAGCTGGAAAACTGGCTGAGCTGGTGGGGAACAGTCCCGCCGCGGCGCGTTTCCTGGCGGAAGGCGAGAGCTGGCGTTCCCACTTCGAACAGGCTGCGCCCGCGTTCCAACAACTCGCGGCGAATTTTCCGGGCGACATCGATCTCGATCGTCGCGCGTCAAGCATTTTGCGCTCGCTCGCGCCGTTCGAACCGCGGGACCGAGATGCAGCGGTTGCTATCGAGTTGAACCTGCAAAAACTTGAGCCCTGGAACCGCGACACGCTGGCGCGCATCGGCGACATCTATGCTGACGCCGACCTCTACGACAAGGCTTCCCCATATTGGAAGCAAATGGTCACCACCGAACCGGGCAAGCCCGAAAGCTATCTCGAGTCGGCGACCGTCTTCTGGGATTACTACATGTTCGACGATGCTGCGCGCACCATTGAAGACGCGCGCCGCAAGCTCGGCAACTCGACGCTGTACGCGTGGGAGATGGGCGCGATCTACGAAGGTAAGCGCGACTTTGATCGAGCCGTGCCGGAGTACGTGCGCGGGTCGCTCGGCAACATCGGCGAGCCGCCCGATCCGTCGTGCGTGGGGCTGTGCGTGCAAGGCGAGTACCTCACGCTGCGTCCGCCCAACTTTGCGCTCGCGGAATCGCGGTTGTTGCAGCTGGCCACACGGCCCGCGCAAAAGCAGCGGGTCGAGCAGGCAACGCTTGCACGGATTAACGGCGACAATCCTGATATCGAAGCTGTGGACCTCCGCATCGCTGTGCTGCGGGCGCAGAACCGGCGCGATCACGTTGAGAAGTTGCTCGAAGGTGTGGTCACGCGCGCAACGTCCTTCGACTTGCTCGATGACGTTCAGTCGATCGCGCAACAGCAGAAGCTGGAGAAAGTACGTGAGCGCGCGCTGGAGAAGCAAGCTACGATCACCAGCGATCCGGTTGAGCGGCTCAGGCTGCGATTCGAATTGGTGCGGCTCTACGAGAGCAATAAGGAGACGGATGCCGCGCAGCACAACCTCGAGGCCATCTATAAGGAACGGCCGAACATTCTCGGAGTCATCCGTACGGCGCTGGACTTCTACTGGCGCAACAAGATGCAGCCGCAGGCGATGGGTGTCCTGGAGCACAGCATTGCGATCGCTCAACCTCCTTACAAATCGCAGTTCCTGTTCGAGGCGGCAGGGAAGGCGAACCAGATCGGGCAGTATGCGACGGCGCGGCAGTATCTAACGACGCTGCTGCAGGAGTCGCCCTATGATCCTAGCTATCTCGCGGCGATGGCGGAGAGCTACTCGCGGCAAGGGGACGATCAGGGCCTGCGGGATTTCTACACACAGAAAATACAACTCTTCCGTCAGGCGAAGGACCTGAGCGACGATTCAAAGAAGGTTCAGATCGCGACCCTGCGGCGTGGTCTCATCCCGGCGCTCACTCGGTTGAAAGATTACGCGGGCGCAGTGGATCAGTACATTGAGATCATCAATCGTTTTCCGGAGGACGCGCAAATCGTCTCCGAGGCGGCGCTATACGCGCAGGATCACGATCGCCGGCGGCAGCTGAGCGACTACTACGCCAAAACCGCTGCGGCTTCTCCGCGCGGCTATATGTGGCCCATGATCCAGGCGCGCATCTTCACCAGCTTTGAAGATTTTCCGGCGGCTATCGAGTCGTACGCACGCGCGATCGCGATCCGTCCGGACCGGACCGAGTTCTATCAGTCGCGCGCAACTCTCGAAGAGCGGCTGATGAAATTCGATGACGCTGTGAACGATTACGAAAAGATCTACGATCTCGATTATCACAATCAGCGCTGGATGTTGCAGATCGCCGAGATACGTGCGCGTCAGGGGCAGACCGATGCGGTTATCGCGGCGCTCGAGAAAGCCCTGATCGAAGGGCGTCCGGTGCGCGCGGAAGACTCATTTGAGGTGGCGCATCATCTGGAGCAATGGGGCATGCTGACAGCCGCGCGCAAATATGCGGAGCGCGGCATGCAGCAAGCCGGCGACGATCTGCTCATCGAATCGCAGTACTCGACTGGCGCGCAAACCTACGCCACCATCCTGGCACGTCAGCGAGATCATGTGGCAGCCTTCGCTCGTCTTCGTAAGGCTTACGACGCGGTCGTCGCGATGCCTGCTCCGAAGATCGAGCATGTCGCAGGAGTCTCTGCTCTAACCGAAGAGGAGCTCGTGAAAGACGCGCGTGCGCGTCGGAATGCAAGTGCTCGCTCAACATTAAGCCTGGCTGTCGGTCAAGTCGCGCTGAGCGTTGATAAGTACTACACGCCGGAGGAACGCAGCGGCTTCGCCACCTTCCTCGTCGGGTTACGCCCGGCGATGTCGTTGACGGAAACCGAGAGCCTGCTCATTCCTATGGCGCAGAATGCTGGCTTGGCTGAGCTGGAAGTACGTTGGCGCAGCGAAGCGCTACTGAATCACGCTCGCTTCGAGCCGCGGGCATATTCGCCACACCTTGCACGGATTGTGGAGCTGCAGCGCCGCCGTATGAAGTTCAACGAGCTCGGCGGAACCATAGAGCGGTACCACAACCTGCTGCCTACGCTGGCGCGATCGAATGAGCTCGCAACGGCTGCTGAGGCTTATCGCTCAGCTGAAAATCCCGATGCAGAGCTGCGTGTACTCGCAGCGCAGTATCCGGGCCTGTCGCAGGACCTGACCACCCGCTACTTCGACTTGCTGATAACACGGCAACCGCAAACCCTTGTTGGTTACGCCGGAGACTGCCACGGACAATGCGTCGCAGCCGCAAATTACGCCATCGGCAGCGGGAATCTCACACTCGCTTTGCAGGCAGTGGATGCTTACGGCCGGGGACATACGCCGGTGTGGAACAAGGCGTACACGGCACTCACCGGTCTTTATTATTCGTCTCCCGCAGCGAACATCAATGGGGCGTTCCAGAATATATTGAGCACGGCGACCATCGCCGAACGGCTCGGCAAACCCATTGACCGCAACCAACAGCTAGCCGGTGACACTTGGTACTACTACGGCTCACGCTACGGTGAGTATCTAGGTGAAACGAGGCTAGGCGATCCCGAAGATTATCTACCGTCGATGCTCGAGGACCGCCCTAACGATCCGCAGAGCTACTTCGATCTGGCGCGCTTCTATGAAGAGAAGGGGGATGCCGTGCGAGCGGTCGCTGATTACGAGCACACGCTCGATCTGGAACCGTCGCGCTCCAGCGCACAAAATCGCATGGCTATCGTCTTGTGGAAGCAAGGCAAGCATGCCGAAGCGGTCGAGCACTGGAAAGCTGCGATAGCGATCTTGAAAAAGCAGATGGAGAGTTCTCAGGTGCCGGAAACCTTCTGGACGAACGTGCGGCTCATCATCAATGAGATCAGTACGCGCAAGCTCGTTCCGGAAATGCGCGACGACGTGGACGGATTGCTTCGCGCCTACCTGAAGCGAAACGGGTCTTACCGCGCGCTGCCGCTACTGCGCGCTGGACACGACGCTGCAGGCGACCCGGCGAAGGGAGTCGCATGGCTGCTCGATATGGCGACTGCGACTGAGAATCAGACGGACTTGCTCACGCAGGTGGTTAACGCAGGATGGGTTCCCGCCATACAGCAGGAGCCGCTGTTCGATCGCATCCTCGAGCTGGTAAATGCGGAGGCATCGAAGTCGCAAGGCAACGCAGCGAAGGAGTCTCAGGAATCCATCGTACGCGATTGGCAGCTGCGCTGGGTTGAGAACCTGATAGTGACCAAGCAATATCCGCGTGCGCAGCAGATTGTGGATGGCATCGCGGCGCAGAGCAGCGATGAACAGAAACAGCAGCTCGTTCCGGTTCAGGTGCGCCTAGCCGCTCTCACTGGAACCCTCGATACACTGCTTGATCAGTATCGTAGCGACCCAGCCAAAATGCCCTCGACGGAATTGTTGCGCTCCGCAGCAAGTGCGCTGACGACGGCGGGCGATCGCATCTCGGCAGAGAAAGTGCTGGAGATCGTTTACAACCGCGAGATCGAGCAGCACAACTTGAATGCGGCGAACTTACTTGGTTTGGCAGAGATCCGCCTTGATCGCACCGATCTCGCCGGCGCAATGACGCTGCTGCGCCGAATGACGCTGGTCGTCGGTGAACCGTTCCAGAATCACGAAGCTGCCGCGGCGTTGCTCGAGAAGAAGGGTCACCCTGCCGAAGCTGCCCAGTTCCGGTCGGAGCTGGTGAAGGCCGTTCCATGGGACACGGACGCGAAGGAACGCCTGGCGGAGAGCCAAGCCTCAACCGCCGATGCGTCCACCGGACTGAAGTCGCTGGCTGAGGTTTCCGCGCGCGCTGAGGCAACGTACACAGTCCGGACCACGGCAGCCAAAGCCTTTGCGAGATTACGCGGCGCGTCTGCCGTGGCCTTCAAAGCGGGTAGCGGCGAACTGGATCTGCTGAACTCGAAACAGGCGATCGACTCCGTCTCTGCGGAGAAGCCGTTCTACTACGAAGCCCGGCTCAATGCAGCAAATGCGAGCAAATCGCCAGACGTCCGCATACGGCTGCTGCGCGGCGCTCTCGAATATTTCCCGCACGCTGATACCGCACGCGTCCCGCTCTTCCAGGCGGCGATGCAGCAGCAGAAGTACGAGCTTGCGATCGACAGTTTGGAGCCGCTGACCCAAGCTGGTGCGCTCGCGGTGGGAAACGACAACTCACAAACATCCGATGCCAGCGCTGCGGACGAAATCCAAGCTCGCCGTCCGCTGCAGATGAGCGCACAAGATCGCGCGCACGTCCTTGCCGACTTGGCGCGCGCATTTGAAAAGCTGGAGCATTACGACCAGGCGGTGACTGCGTATCAGCAGGCGCTCCGGCTGGAAAAGACGGCTGCCGAGAAGACCGAGCTGCGCAACAGCCTGAACGCGGTGCGAACGATTTTGAACCGCCGCAAGCTGAACCTTTCACGCCAGCCGATGGTACGGACGGAGCTCGAGCAATCGAATGTGGTCCGTCCGCGACTCCAAGTGCCGCAGAACGCCTCGCCTCCGCGGGTCACCCCGACGCGTATCAGACCGCCTGCGTC
>C688J35102_120989367_pt1 | contig 11035 bp, 5 predicted proteins | sample HopSoiMetagenom2_FD_35102 | JGI IMG/M metagenome (IMG submission 35102)
TTCGGCGGTGTACTTTATTTTCGGCAGCGTCGCGCTGCTGGCGGCTGCCGGCGATGGGCGCATGCTGATTCGGGGAGGGGTGTTCGGCGGTCCGCGCATCGCGCGCCATCTGTGGCGCATGTGCACGGCGCTATTGATCGTAACGCTGTCGGGGCTGGCGGGAACGCGCACGCACATTTTTCCCGAATTTATCCGCAAAGCGCATCTTTTCGGTGTGCCTGTGCTGATGCTTCCGGTCTATGCGCTACCTGTGTTGATGATTTACTGGCTGTTCTGGGTGAGGTTCGCGAAGCAGTATAGGAAGAGAGCGGTTGTCGCGCGGCGAATGGAAGCGGCACCGGCGAATACTTCGGCGTAAACAATGGATGGCATGTACCGCCCACGGATTATTTTTCCAGTTGATGGTACCGGACATCATGCGCGGCATATCCGTACTTGAAGTTGAGTATAAATCCGCACCCTTAAACACCGAAGGGTGCGGCACCCAGTGGCGTTTTGGCGGGACTGTTGGTTCGCTAATGCGATGGCCATGATGCGACGCGTGATATGTACCTGACGTGCGCTGAGTGGTATTGAGCCGGCGACCTGTTAAAAGGTTGGGGGAGTGTTCACCCACAAGAGCCAGGTTTCGGAGCGGCCGGGGTTGCGCCAACGATGGGGCGTGGAACTTTCGAAATATAAGCTGTCGCCCGTTTTCAGGCGATAGTGTTCCGTGTTGTTGAGCCAGATCTCAAACTCTCCCCGCAAGATGTGCAGAAATTCCTCGCCCTCGTGAGCGTAGGATTCGCCGCTGCCGCTGTTTGGCTTAATGCGAAACAGGTGCGGCTCCATGGCGGTGTTGCCCCAAGCGAGCAACTCCATGCGGACGCCGGCAGTGGTCTCCAGGATTTTTCTCTGCGCAGGGCGCACGAGGCGCGGATTTTCTCCTGCGGCTTCGAACAACGAAAGAATATTCGTGCGATAGAAACGCGCGATGCGTCGAAGGGTGGCGACCGAGGAGCGCATCTGGCCACGCTCGATCGCGCTGAGAAAACCCACGGACACGCCGGTGGCGTTGGCGACTTGCGCGAGAGAGAGGCCACGCCGGGTGCGCAGGCGGCGAAAGCGCTGTCCGGGCGCAGCGGCGCTAGCGTTTTCCAGCGGCGGAGACACGATGCCCTGACGCTTGAGAATGTGAACGATGGCGGTGGGATTCATGCCCCGAGCGCGACGAAGAAAAATTGCCCGCTGAAGGAGACGGACGTCGCGTTCGGTGTAGAGGCGATAGCGACTGGCAGTGCGCTGGGGCACGACTAAGCCGAGAGTTTCCCAAGCACGCAAGGCGGAGGAGGAAATCCCTACGCGGCGTGCGACTTCACTGATGCGCAGCGTAGGTCCTGGCATGCGCGCTCTGGATGCTGAGGAGAAATTCTTTGTGCTTGACACTCGCCCAGGCTTTCTCTAAGTTTGCGGGATTATAGTAAGGTTAGGGTGGCACCGCAACCTCGAAGAAATCCGCACACAAAGTGGCATGACGACAAGGGGTGAAGTCATGAGGGAAGAGTATTCGCGAGCGCAGAGCAAGTTGCGTCGGAGTGTAAGCGGTTGTTTGATCGCGCTGCTTGCATTTGCGTGGCTGAGCATCGGTTCGCCGGCGAACGCGCAAAGCACGGGAGGAAGAATTCGCGGGACGATAACCGATCCCAGCGGCGGCGCAGTGGTGGCTGCAAAAGTGGTGATCATAAACGATGCAAACGGCAGCGTCCGCGATACGGAGTCAGGCGCAAACGGCGAATATAATTTTCTAGAAGTACCGGTAGGGACTTACCGGATTGAGGTTGATCAGAAAGGATTCAAGAGATATTTGCGCAAGGACGTGACGGTGGAGCTGAACGGAGTTGTCACCGCCGACATGACGCTGATAGTGGGGGGCGCGACAGAAACGGTGGAAGTGACGGGAGCGCCACCGCTGGTGGATACGACGTCGACGCAACTGGGAGCGGTGGTGAATGAGCGTGCGATCAGCCAACTGCCGCTGGCGCAACGAGACACGTATCAATTATTGCAGTTGCAACCGGGCGTGCAGTCGCAAGTGGGATTGGATTCGGTTTACGGGAGCGACCGCGCAGGTGTGGTCAGCGTGAATGGCGGCCGCGGACGCGATAACAATTTCACAGTGAACGGGGGCGATGGCAACGACCAGTTCGCCGGGCTGCCGGCGATTCAGCCGTCACCGGATGCGATCGCCGAGTTCCGCGTGCTGACGAATACGTTCGACGCCGAGTACGGGCGCAATGCCGGCGCCGTAGTGAACGTGGTGACGAAATCAGGAACGAATAATTATCACGGAAATTTGTATGAGTTTTTCCGCAATCAAGGATTGAACGCGCGCGGATTCTTCGACACACAGAAGCTGGATTATTTGCAGAACCAGTTCGGAGCTACCTTCGGCGGACCGATCAAGAAGGATCGGACGTTCTTTTTTGTCACGTACGAAGGAGACCGGATTCGGCGCGGTACATCGTCGGATACGGTGAGTGTGCCGACGGATGCGGAGCGAGCCGGCGATTTTTCGGCCGGCTCACCTTTCGCGGGCGCAATTGCAGACGACACTTTTGCAGGGATTTTGAATGCGCGTGCAGGTTGTGCCGCAGCTGTTTCCGCGGCTGGAGGCGCGCCGATCGCGGCAGGGAGTGCGTATTCGGACATTTTTGTGAACAATCAGATTCCGACGAGTTGCTTTGACCCGACGGCGGCTGATCTCTTGAATCAGTTCGTGCCTCATTCGAATCGGCCGGATGGAACGTTTCAAGCGGTGCCGCTGGGGCATGAGCGTTCGAATCAATTTACGGCGAAGATCGATCACGAAATCACGAAGAACCAGCACCTCAGCGGCTACTATTATTTTACGCAACATTATTTGGAGAAGCCGTTCGCGCGCTTTCAGTCAGGCGGAGCGAATTTGCCGGGATTCGGCGATCTTACCGACGAGCGGGTGCAACAGATCAACATCAGTCACACCTGGACGCTAGGTGCCACAGCGGTGAACGAGGCGCGATTCACATTTTTCCGTGAAGGACAAGGAACGTTCCTGCATCCGCAACACACCGCGCTGGTGTCGAACTCCTGCGTGACGGTTGCAGCGGCGGACTGTTTTGCCGATCCGGCCAACCCGGATTTGGGTATTCATCCGGGACTCGGGGCAAGCCGAGAAGGCGTGCCGTTTGTAAACATTTCGGGTGGATTCAACCTTGGCAATAACTTCGAGGGTGAATTGCCGCAGAGCGGAAATACGTTCCAGTGGTCGGATAACTTCGCGAAAACGATTGGAAAGCACGACATCAAGTTCGGCGGCGATATCCGTTATCAGCGATTCGATCAGACGCTTTATTTCGATATCAACGGCCAATATTTTTATTTCGGAGGCGGACCGAACGATCCTGGATATCAGAACTTGTATCCTAATTATTTGCTGGGCCTGCCGGACGAGTACGGACAAGGTTCAGCGCAGGAGGAGAAGGTTCGCAGCAAGTCGGTGTATCTGTTCGCTCAGGACAGCTGGAAGATCCGGCCAAACGTGACGTTGAACTATGGTCTGCGCTGGGAATTCAACAGCCCGCTGGCGGATTCGGGACAGAAAGTTCAAACATTCCGACCGGGTCAGGTATCGACAGTTTATCCGTGCCAGCTATCGTCGCTGAGTCCGCTTTTTGGGCCGGGTAATGATTGCCAGAGTACCGGCGTCGTGCCGGTAGGGCTGGTAGTCCCTGGCGATAAGGGGATTCCAAACGGACTGTCGGACGCTTACTACAAATCGTTCGCGCCGCGAATTGGACTGGCCTGGAGTCCGAACGCGAAAGATGGCATCTTGGGCAAGATCTTCGGAGGCCCCGGAAAGTCCAGCATTCGCTCGGGATTCGGTGTCTTTTATAATCCGGTCGAACAATTAGTGCTCGAGCAATTCAGCGCGGAGCCACCGTTCGGTGGAAGCACGTTCCTGTTCAACACGCAGTTCAATACGCCATTTGCCGGCCAGGACGGCACGGTGTTTCCAAACCCATTCAACGGGATATTGAATCCACCCCGAGGACAACCTGTCGATTGGTCATTGTTCCGCCCTATTCTTCTGTTCGGACAGGCGGCGAAGAATCCGCGAACGCAATATGCGGAGCAGTACAATCTGACCGTGCAGCGCGAACTCGCGAAGGATTTGTCGCTGCAGGTTGCGTACGTGGGTAGACAGGGCCACCGGCTGCTAGCAACGCAGGATTTGAATCCGGGCAATCCGCGAACATGTGTCGATTTACAGAGCATCTCTGAGGCTACGGGTAATACGGATCTCTCGTGCGGTGCATTTTTCGCGGACAGTTCGTTCTTTGTCCCGGGAGGCACGGTGCTGCCGGTGGATTTGCACTTGCCATACGGACCTACGGCGTTAATTCCCGCAGGAACAAAGATCGGACCGGATGGAATCACGCTCGCAGGGCTTCGCAAGTACTCATCACCGCTATGCGATCCGACGACAGGCACGGGCTGCCCGCCGGATGGCGTGCCGGTGTTCTCCAGTATTTTTACGCAGAATACGATTGCGAACTCGGCGTACAACGGTTTGCAAGCAAGCCTGGAAAAGCGCTTCGGGCATGGGCTGCAATTTGAGGCGGCTTACACGTATGGTAAGTCGATCGATGAGGCCTCGACCTTCGAAAATCTGGTCGACCCGGAAAACCCGAAGAGAAATCGGTCGTTGTCGCTATTCGACGCGCGCCACCGATTTGTGTTCAGTTACTACTGGGAATTGCCGATACCGAAGCACGAAGGGTTTGCCGGAAAAGTGCTGAATGGCTGGGCAATGTCCGGGATTACGACCTTTCAGGCAGGCTTCCCCGTGCGCATCACCGAACAGGATGATATCGAGTTGCAGTCCAGCTTCGATTTCGAGACGCCCGGCCAGCCGAACGTATTGGCCCCATTCAAGTCCATTAATCCGAAGAAGACGGTGTGCGCGTTCGGTACCGGGCCGACTGCGGGAACCGGAGTGGATTGCCAGCCGATCAATGCGGGATTCGATCCGAACAATAGTTTTACCGAGGCTACGGTTATACCCGGAACAATCGGCAATGCTCCTCGCACAGTTTGCTGCGGCCCTGGCATTAACAACTGGGAAGTTGGTTTTCAGAAAGTGACGCAGCTTGATGAACGCTTCCGGATGGAATTCCGGGGCGAGTTCTTCAACGTGTTCAACCATTCACAATTCTTCCAGCCTGATGGAAACACGACGGATGGAACCGATTTTGGGCGAATCAAACGCGCGCGTGATCCCCGACTAGTTCAATTGGCCTTGAAGCTGTATTTCTAGCGGCGAAAGCGTACGCGAAGGATAATGGGAGGTCTCTTCGTCTTGCCGCGGATTCGCGCATCATGACGTTGGTTCGAACGACATACTGACTGCAGGGAACAGACCTGCGCGGATGGCCTGATCAGGCATCCAGTACGGAGTATCACCATGCACGACGCATTGCAGAAGGAAATTTCTACTTACGAAAAGAGGACGCCGAAATCGGCGGCGGCGCATAAGCGCGCGCTGGAACGAATCCCGCTCGGGGTAGCCAGCAATTACCGGCACTACGAGCCGTATCCGATATTTGTGAAGGATGGTAAGGCTGGACGCATTCACGACGTTGATGGAAATGAATATGTAGATCACAACCTTTGCTTCGGGGCTTTGATGGCGGGTCATTGTCATCCTGCGGTAGTGAAGGCTGTGGAGCAAAAGCTGCACGAAGGAACTACCTTTGGAATGCCGCACGAGCAGGAATGGGAGCTGGCGGAAGAGATCTGCAAACGGTATCCGGTCGATATGGTGCGATTTGGTTCCAGCGGCACGGAAGTAACGATGCACGCGTGCCGGATTGCGCGAGCGGCAACCGGGCGCGACAAGATTGTGAAATTCGAGGGGTCGTATCACGGACTGCACGACACCGCTTTGGTTTCGGTGAAACCGAAGGCGGAGGAATATGGCGATCCTGATGCGCCGAATTCGGTTCCGGGTGGCGGTGGAGTACCAAAAGCATCGCTGGCGAACGTGTTGATCGCCAGCTTCAACAATCTGCGCAGCGTGGAGCGGCGATTCCGGGAAAATCCCGGACAAATCGCGGCGATTATTCTGGAACCGATTTTGATGAATGTCGGTTTGTGCATGCCGCAGCCGGGTTTCCTGGAGGGCTTGCGGGATATCGCTACCAAAAATGGCGCGCTGCTGATCTTTGACGAAGTGAAAACAGGAGCGAAGCTGGCGTGGGGCGGCGCGAGCGATTTCTTCGGCGTAAAACCAGACGTGATCTGTCTGGCGAAATCGATTGGCGGCGGATTACCGCTAGGCGCATTTGGCGCGAGCCGATCGGTGATGGATCTGATCTCGCAACACAAGGTGTTTCATGGCGGCACATACAACACCAATCGCGTAGCAATGGCGGCGGGGCTGGCGACTTTCCGCGAAGTGCTGACGCGTGAGGCGTACGCGCACGTCGGCAAGCTCAGCAAGAAACTCACCGAAGGATATCGGACGATCGTGGCCAAGGCTGGATTGCAAGCTTATGTCGCCAGCGCCGGAGTAAACGGCGCATTGATGCTTTATTCCGAAGAAATTCGCAATTATCGCGACTGGACGGTGATCGACGTTGATTTGTGGCGACAGTATTGGTTCGCGATGGTGAATCGCGGAGTGCTAGCGCAGCCGTATTGGTGGGATGAGCAGTGGACGATTTCGGTGCAGCACACGGATGCGGACATCGACAAGCACCTCGCGGTATTTGATGAAATCGCCCCGGTTCTGGCGAAAGCGCAGCAGGAACGCGGCGCGGCAGTCGCAAGTTCGGCGGGACACTAGCGTTTCGACGGCAGGCGCAGGCCAATTGGCGTCGAGCCTCGGATTAATTGCAGGAGTGGACGAGTGTCGAACGAGGTTGTGACCCCATCGCGGGCAAGCGCGATGCCGAATCATGCGCCGCACCTGCGACGCGTGCTGGGTCGATGGGATCTCGTTCTGCTTTTTGTCGTCGCGGTTTTTAACCTCAACGTCGTTCCTTCGATAGCGGCCAATGGCGGCGTAACGATCTGGCTGTGGATCATTTCACTGCTGCTGTTTTTTTGGCCGCAGGGTATTGCCGTGATCGAACTGGCGCATCGGTATCCGGGGGAAGGCGGCGTGTATCTTTGGGCCAAGGAAGTGTTCGGGGACTTTCACGGATTCCTTTCGGGCTGGTGCTATTGGACCAACAACATGATGTACGTGCCGACGGTGATGCTTTATTTCGTGGGCGTCTCGGTGTTTGTTCTGGGCAGCGGGCACCAAGCGTTGGGAGATAACAAAGTATTTGCACTCAGCGCGTCATTGATTCTGCTGACGCTGCTCGTCGTGTTGAATGTTGTGGGACTCGGCGTGGGGAAGTGGATCAACAATCTCGGCGCCATCGGAACGTTCGTAGCCGCGGCGGTCCTAATCGGGCTCGGGGCGATGGTTTGGGTTCGATTTGGCGCCAACGTTACCGCGGCGGATTTTTCCATTCCAGCGAACCCGCGATTTGTGCTGAATTCGTTCGGCGTGATTTGTTTTGGTTTAGTCGGATTAGAACTGGCGTCGGTGATGGGCGACGAAATTGAAAACCCGCAACGTATTTTGCCCGGCGCGGTGGCATGGGGCGGTGTGTTGTCGGGGTTGTTATATATCGGCGCAACGCTGACGCTTCTTATAGCGGTGGGCAAGCAGGACATCAGCGTGCTGCAAGGCATCGTTCAGGCAGTGAGCCACATGGCGGCGCGCGTTGGAGCAGCGTGGATTGTGGCGCCGTTTGCATTTTTGCTGAGCGTATCGATCGCAGGAATCGGATCGGCGTGGCTTGCCGGTTCGGCGCGGATTCCATTTGTTGCGGGACTCGATTCGTACATGCCGGCCTGGCTCGGAAGAGTGCATCCTCAATACCGGACGCCGTATGCGGCGCTGATCGTTCACGCGGCGGTTTCGATGATCCTGGTGATCGTCAATTTTACGGGTGCCGGGGTGCAGGAAACGTTTCAGAAATTGTTGTCGCTGGCGGTGGTGCTGCAGCTGGTTCCATTTATTTATATGTTTGGAGCGCTGTTGAAGATAGCTGCTGATGAAGGCTTCGTCCAAGGCAGGTATGGCCGGACCACATTGTTTTTTGCGGGAGCGAGCGGTTTGGTGACGACGATCGCGGGGATCGCGCTGGCGTTTTTCCCCGCGCAACAAATCAGTTCGGTGTTGTCGTACGAAGTATGGATGGTAGGTGGAACGTTGCTGTTCATAGGATTGGCGGCGTTTTTCTTTTTCGTCTATGGCCGGCGGAAGGCGACACAAAAGATGGAAGCAGTGGCGCCGGCGAACTGAGTAGGGGATCAGCCGCGAACGGCTCAGCAGAATTGTGGAGGACCGTATGTCGAGTGGAGCAAGAGCAGGTGTTCGCAGCTACGCGAATTACGTAAACGGGCAGTGGGTGGCATCGAGTTCCGGAGAAACATTCCCGGTGTACGACCCGTCGACGGAAGAAGTGATCGCCCGCGTGGCCTCTGCGAACAAGGAAGACGTAAACCAGGCGGTTAATGCCGCGCGTGAGGCGTTTGATGCGGGACCGTGGCGCCACACAACGGCACAAGACCGCGGGCGAATATTATTCAAGCTGGCGGAAAAGATTCGGGCAAACACGGCAGAGCTTGCGGACCTGGAATGCCGCAACACGGGCAAGCCGATTGTCGAAGCTGAATACGATATCGCTGACGTGGCGACCTGCTTCGAATATTACGGTGGCCTGGCGACAAAGGTTCAGGGGCACGTCAATCCGGTTCCCGCGAATGCGATCAGTTTTACCATGCGCGAGCCGATGGGCGTCGCAGCGCAGATTATTCCCTGGAACTATCCATTGCTGATGGCGGCGTGGAAGTTGGCGCCGGCAATTGCCGCGGGTTGCACGTGTGTGCTGAAGCCGGCGGAGCAAACGCCCCTGACGGCGCTGGAATTTGCAAACTGGTTCGATGAAGTTGGCTTGCCGCCGGGAGTGGTGAATATTGTCAACGGATTCGGCGAGACCGCGGGTGCGGCGATGGTCGCGCATCCCGGCGTAGACAAAATCGCATTCACGGGTAGCGCGGCGGTGGGAAAGGTCATCGTCAAGAGCGCGGCAGACAGTCTGAAGCGCGTGACGCTGGAACTGGGCGGCAAGTCTCCGAACATTTTCTTTGCCGAGGCGGATTGGGAAGCAGCGGTGGATGGCGCACTGTTTGGCGTGTTTATCAATCAGGGCGAGGTGTGTTCAGCGGGCAGCCGCATTTTGGTGGAGAAGAAAATCTATTCGAAGTTTGTGGAATCGATGACCGAGAAAGCCAAGCGCATCAAGCTGGGTCCGCCGCTGGAACGAGAAACGAAGATGGGACCACTGGTGAGCAAGGAGCAATTCGATCGCGTGGGTTCTTATCTGGAAGTTGGCAAGAAGGAAGCCAAAGTGGCGATTGGTGGTGGCCGGCCAAAGGAATTCGGCAAAGGCTTTTATGTTGAACCTACGATTTTTTACGATGTGGATAATAATGCGCGCATTGCTCGTGAAGAGATTTTTGGTCCGGTGGCTTCGGTTATTCCTTTCGACGGGGAACATGATGCGATTCGTATTGCCAACGATACGCCGTATGGACTGGCAGCCGCAGTTTGGACACGCGATATTTACAAGGCGTTCCGCGTGGTGAAATCACTTCGCGCTGGAATTGTGTGGGTCAACCACATGCAGCCGACTTATGTGGAAGCGCCGTGGGGCGGCTACAAACAGTCTGGATTTGGCCGGGAACTTGGCCCGTGGGGGCTGGAAGAGTATCTGGAGACCAAGCAGGTCTTCGTGAATCTGGATGAAACTCCAATTGGATGGTACTGAGATGGCGACAATTCAAATTCGCGGCGAAATTCCTGGTCCACGCTCTCGCGCATTGATGGCGCGGCGCGAGGCTGCTATTCCGCGGGGACCGTCAAATGCAACGCCGATTTTTGCGGCTAGCGCGGAAGGCGCGGTCATCGAGGATGTAGACGGCAATCGCTATCTAGATTTTGCCGGGGGCATCGGGTGCCTGAACGTTGGACATCGGTCTCCGCGAGTGGTGGCGGCTATCCGCGAGCAATTGGAGAAATATCTGCACCTTTGTTTTGCGGTGACGCCCTACGAGGGATATGTGGCAGTCGCCGAGAAATTGAACTCTTTGACGCCGGGTAAATTCGCCAAGAAGACGATGCTGGTGAATTCCGGCGCTGAGGCGATCGAGAACGCCATCAAAATCGCGCGCGCTTACACCAAGCGGCCGGCGGTGATTTGCTTCGAGGACGCGTTCCATGGGCGCACGCTGCTGGCGATGTCGCTGACCAGCAAGACGCATCCTTACAAGGCGGGATTCGAGCCGTTTGCCAGCGACGTATATCGCATTCCGTTCGCGTATCCGTATCGCGGCGAAAACGGGGCGACGGCGGAAACTTTTGCCGAATGCCTGGAGAATGCGTTCAAGCGGTCGGTGGCAGCGGAATCGGTGGCGGCGGTGATTGCGGAACCGGTGCTCGGTGAAGGCGGCTTCATTGTACCGCCGGCGGGATATTTCAAAATTGTGCAGGACATTTGCCGGAAGCACGGAATCGTTTTTATCGCCGACGAAGTGCAATCGGGGTTCGCGCGCACCGGAAAATGGTTTGCGTCCGAACATTTCGGCATCGAGCCGGATTTAATCACCATGGCGAAGTCGATGGGCGGTGGCATGCCGATCGCGGCGGTCACGGGTCGCGCGGAGATCATGGATGCGCCAGGAGTCGGCGGACTGGGCGGAACGTATTGTGGGCATCCAGCTTCATGCGCTGCGACGCTAGCGGCAATTGAAACGATCGATAAAGAAGGGTTGTTAGCGCGATCGGCGGCGATTGGCGAACGGTTTGAAGCGCGGGCGCGTAGTTGGAAACAAAAGTGGCCGCTGATCGGCGATGTGCGAGGCCTTGGCGGGATGTGCGCGATGGAGTTGGTGC
>C688J35102_120989366_pt1 | contig 11031 bp, 10 predicted proteins | sample HopSoiMetagenom2_FD_35102 | JGI IMG/M metagenome (IMG submission 35102)
ATCATGCGGCTGAGCCAAAAAGAACGCAAGGATCTGGCGATTGAGCTTGATACAGGAGTGAAGGTGGTGTCGGTCGACCCTGGCTCGTTTGCCGACGACATCGGGATGGCTGAAGGAGACGCGATCATCTCTATCAACCGGCAAGCGGTCACTTCACCAGATGACGTGATGAAGCTTCAGTCAAGCCTCAAGCCCGGGCAATCCGTTGCTATGCACATCGTGCGAGGCCTAGCGGGGGTCAAGCGCGGACAGCCGCAACGTTATTACCTCGCCGGTCGTTTACCCGAGGATTAGGCCTTCGGCAAAAGTTTAAGCTATCAGCTGCGCAGCCCGTTTAGCGAAGTAGGTGAGGGTAAAATCCGCTCCGGCGCGGCGAATGGATGTGAGTGACTCCAGAATGGTGCGATCGAGGTCAAGCCAGCCCTTTTCGGCGGCGGCGACCATCATGCTGAATTCACCGCTCACCTGGTAGGCGCCAATGCTGACATCGAACTCCTCCCGAGCCATCCGGATAATGTCGAGGTAAGGCATAGCAGGCTTGACCATGATGATGTCTGCCCCTTCCTCAAGGTCAAGCGTAATCTCGCGCATTGCTTCCCGTGCGTTTGACGGATCCATCTGATAGCTGCGCCGGTCGCCGAACTGCGGCGTGGATTCCGCGGCTTCACGAAATGGCCCATAGAAGACAGAGGCGTACTTCGCTGCGTACGACAGGATGGGAATGTTGACGAAGCCGGATTGATCGAGCGCTTTTCTGATTCTGTCCACGCGGCCGTCCATCATGTCGCTCGGTGCAACAATATCGGCACCTGCGTGCGCATGCGACACAGCGGTCTTCGCAAGCCACTCCAGCGTGGCATCGTTATCGACGTCACCGTTCCGAATGACCCCGCAATGGCCGTGGCTTGTGTATTCGCAATTGCACACATCCGTGATCACAAGTAATCCCGGAACCTCACGTTTCAACGCGCGGACCGCCCTTTGAACGATTCCTTGATCCGCGTAAGCCTGCGACGCGAATTCATCCTTTGTCTCTGGAATCCCAAAGAGGATCAGACCACCCAACCCTAAACGCTTGCATTCTTCCGCTTCGCGGATGAGATTGTCGATCGAGAGCTGGGCATTGCCCGGCATGGACCCGATTTCTTTCCGCACTCCTTCGCCTTCGCAAACAAATAAAGGCAGAATGAACTGCGACGGCGCGAGAGTTGCCTCTCGCACCAGTTTTCTCATCGCTTCGGAAGAACGCAGCCGGCGCGGCCTGTGGATCGGGAAAGCCATTTATCTACTTCAGTTTGACAAAGGCTGCCGGCTTGGTTCGCGACCGTCCAGTAGAAACAACCGGGGGTAAGCTCTTGCTATAATTCGGCGTCTCGTGATACTCGGCAAGTTGGAAATTACGGTCATTGAAGTCCTTTGGGCTGTTGGAGATGCAAACGTACACGAGGTTGCATCCCGACTCGACCGCCCGCTGGCATACACCACCGTGATGACCACTCTCGACCGGCTGTTTAAGAAGGGCCTTCTGAAGCGAAGGAAATCGGACCGGGCATTCCGGTATGCTCCCAGGTTCACCAGGGCAGAATGGGAGCGGAAACGAGCTGTTGATTGGTTCTCGGACTTCCTCTCGGGTTCGCCTAATTCCGGCGACCTCCTCCTTTCTTCTTTGGTCGATGCCGTTGGCGAACAGGACAGCGCATTGCTCGATGAACTTGAACGCAAGATCGCGTTAAAGCGCGAGCAGTTGAAGAACGGGGAAACAGAGTGATACTTCCCTACCTTGGTCGTCTCTTTTGCCTAGCTCTGAGTGCATTCTTTCTTCTCCAGACCGCCGCAAGCCTCCTGGTTTGTTCTGTGGCGACGAGAGTCGTCCGCTCGTCGGTCTCTTTCGATCCGAAAATGGCCGCCCGAATACTGCTTTGCCTCCGTCTCTTCCCGGTCTTTATCTCCGTTGCGCTCGTCACCGCTCTCTTCGGGCCGAGTTATCTCTTGTTCGAACCGCAGGGCTCGACCGAGAGCATTGGCCTGCTCTGCCTCGTGACTTCGATCTTGGGCGCGACACTTTTAGGGGCGGGCGTCTTGCGAGGCGCGGTCGCGATGATTCGCTCCGCCACATATCTGCGGAAGTCTGAACAGAGCGGCGCCCCAGTAATCCTGGTCGCCGGCCTTTTCCGGCCAAGAGTTGTTATCTCCTCAAGCGTTCGAGAATCGCTAACGGCCGAAGAACTCCAGGCCGCAGTCCGGCACGAGCAAGCACACTGCCGAGGGAAAGACAATCTCAAACGCCTGCTGATCCAGATGTGTCCCGCTTTCCTTCCCTTCTCTCGAGGGTTCCGGACCCTTGAAGTTGGTTGGCAGCGGGTGGCCGAATGGGCCGCCGATGACATTGCGGCGCAGGGTTCATCAACGGATGCCGTTGCTCTTGCTTCCGCATTGGTTCGGGTGGGCCGGATGAGCGCCAATGTTTCGCCAATCGCGCTCGGCACGTCGTTGCTGGCCGATGTGAGTGATCTGCGTACGCGAGTAGAAAGACTGATCGAAGGTACGCGCAGCTATCCACGACTCCCGCTCCCGTCGGCTGTCGCTTTTGTTGCGGTGATGGCTCTGTGCATGCTCGCTCTTTCGCCAACGTTGTTACCGCCCTCGCACCGACTCTTGGAAATATTGGCACACTAGATCCAGGTCTATAAATTCCACGGGTCATGGCGAGCGGGCAATTCGACGACGGTTTTCGCGAGCAGTTCTGGGAATTGCTCCGCTGGCGAAGGGACGTTCGCCAGTTTAAAGCTGATCCTCTGCCGGCGGATGTGCTCGAGCGAATTCTGAATTCCACGCAGTTCGCACCATCCGTGGGTTTAAGCGAATCATGGCGTTACGTTTCGGTGACGCGCCCCGAATTGCGAAAGCAGATCCGGGATAACTTCGAGGCCGCAAGCGCTCGCGCGCTCGCTGGCTACTCCGGAGAAAAGGCCGCTCTCTATGCACAGTTGAAGCTGGCCGGACTCGACTCCGCTCCGGTACATCTGGCTGCGTTCGCGGACCGCGGAACGGAGCAGGGCCACGGCCTGGGTTGTCAAACCATGCCCGAGACGCTCGACTACTCTGTCGTTGCCGCGATCACAACGTTATGGCTAACCGCCCGCGCTTACGGCGTAGGAATGGGCTGGGTCTCGATTCTAAATCCGGAACGAATCGGCATGATACTTTCGATACCTGCGGAATGGCGCCTCATCGCATACCTCTGCATCGGTTATCCCGAAGGAGAATCACCGGTTCCCGAGCTGCAACGCGCAGGTTGGGAGAAGCGGCGGGAAACCATCACCATCGTAGAGCGCTGAACGAGCCTCCGGCGCTATTTCCCGTCCAGTTTCACCAGTGCACCACCGTGTTCCAAACTCTTTTGCGCCGCGTCCATGAAAGCAAATATCTCCAGAGTTTCGTCGTTTGCTACGGGTGAAGTTTTCGTCTCCATAAACTTCACGATCTCTCGCAGGAGATCAGCGTAGTTGAACGCGATATCGGGCCTTGCATCCAGCTTCTGGTTCTTCAGATACGCAATTCCGCCATACCGACCGTAAGGCCGCTGTAAGTGAACAGTACCGATACGGCCGTCGCGCCACTTACCGGTGATTACATCGGAATCAGCGCTAGAGACTCTGGAAACCTCGATGCAGCCGGTTCCGAGAACCGTGTACAACATCTCCACGCCATGAATCCCGTACCAGGAAAGGTCCAACGCGTGATGTTTCTCGAGCGGCCCCGGCGCCCACACGATCGCACTCGTCACGTCAGGACTCCGCAGTTCCGAAATGGGGCTGTACCGCAGTGACGACGCGCTGAACCAGGAGACCCCTTTGTCGTGCGCCAGGCGAGCGATTTCCCGCGCTTCCGCCAACGTCGAAGCAAGCGGCTTGTCGATGAAGATCGGCTTGCCGCATTCAGCAGCCTGGCGGAACTGGGCGAGATGAGCACGTCCATCAACGCTCTCGAGCAATAATCCGTCCGCTTTAGAACATAATTGGGCGATGGACGGGACGATCTCAACACCCCACTTGTCTTTCAGTTCGTTAGCGTATCGATCAACCCGTTTCTCACTTTCCTCGATGTCGGGGCTGCCGCCTTTCCAGGCGGCAGTGACATGTGCTCCGGCGACATGAGCCGGATCGTTCGGGTCGTTGAGCAGGCGTGTGAATGCCGTCGAGTGCGACGTATCTGTGCCTATGATCGCCAGCCGTAGAGGCGGTCCACCCAACACCGGTACTGCGAGCAGGACCAGCCAAACGGCCTGCGCAGCAGTCATTCTTAGACTGGACCTGATCCGTGCCGGGCACCTGGCGGCTTCTCGCGTTCTGAGTGCGTCATCCACTTAGAATTGAAAACGCAATGAACCTTGCAGTTGACGTGGGTTGCCAACGGTGCTCGTGATTGAGCCCGCTTGCACGTTCCCTATGTTGGGATTTGGCAAACCGAATTGCGGGTGGTTGAAGATGTTGAACGCCTCGGCTCGAAATTGAAACTTCATGCGTTCCCCAACGGGGAAGTCTTTGAACAGCGACATATCCCAATTCCACCGGCCGGGTCCGACCAGGATGTTGCGGCCTGCGTTGCCGTACGTGTATGGGGCAGGACTTGCAAACGCTGCAGGATTGAACCAGGTCGTGAGCGTTCCAGGATAGGAGATCGGCCCGACAACATTGGCCCGGCTACCGGTTCCGGTATTCGTTGTAGAGGTCTGCAGGACAGGTGAAAAGGGTAGACCCGTCTGAACCGTCAAGATACCGTTAGTCTGCCACCCGCCGAACACAAAGTTAGTGAAGCCGCCGCGATCGAGCATGGCGCGTCCCTTTCCAAAGGGCAGTTCCCAAACGTAGCTGAGCGTCAGGCGATGTCGGATATCGAAGTTGGAGGACGCACGCTCCGGACCCAGGTTGCGTGGATCCTGCGGTTGCGGACCAGCGGCACCGCCGCCGAATTCGAGCTGTACGTTGTCGATGGAATGTGACCATGTATAGGCGAGAAGCGCACTAACGCCCTGACGTAAACGCTTGTTGACGCTCAACTGGAACGCATAGTAGTTACTAAGTCCGGTGGTGTTGCTATAGCCCACGTCACTCAGGTTCGGATTGACCGGGTAATAGGGACGCCTTGTATTGAGCGTTGTAGCTCCGGGGATTGGCTGGTTGGCGTTCCAGGTGTTGTAGAGGTGACGACCCAAATTTCCAACCGTCGTCGCCTGTACCACCATGGCGAGCGGAGTGATCTCGTGCTCCACTCCGAAATTAAATTGCTCCGCGTAAGAAGGACGGAAGGCCGGGTCGACTGCAGTCATAACGCCGCTCGGGTTGTCGGCGAACGCGAGATTCAGAGGCGCTAACGGTGCAAACCCGTCTACGATACGCTGTCCCGGGAAGATGTCTCCCGGTGAAATGGAGATTGTCGTTCCGTAGGGCAGCTGGCGGAAGAGACGGAGGCTATTGCTTTCGCTGCCCGTCGGATTGTAAAACAGCCCAATGCCAGCGCGTATAACCGTGTGCTGGGCCGCTTGATAGGCAAGACCGAAGCGCGGACCGAAGTTGGGATAGTAAGGGCGAATGCCTGCTGTTTCGCCCACTCCATTGCGCCCGGCAACATCGATCTTTGCCGTCAGCAGGTTGAAATTGGCCCAGCGATTCGCCACTTCGCTAAAAGGACTGAAGTAGTCCCAGCGTAAGCCGAGATTGATTGTCAGCTTGCTTGTCGCTCGCCAATCGTCTGCCATGTAGAGGCCCAATTCGTAACCACGCTCACCGGGCCAGTTCTGCGTGTAGTCGTGAGCGATCAGGGTTGCGTAGCCGAGAAGAAAGCTCGCTGCCGAATCGCCGCCGCTCCCGGCAGGGTTGCGCGAATCCGTCAAAGCCGGCGAGAAGTTGAACCGCCCATTTCCCTGATTGGTCTGATAGATAGTAAGCTGGCGCCGGCGGAAATCGCCGCCCCACTTCAGCGTGTGCTTCCCAGCGGTCAAAGAGATGTTATCCACCACCTGGTACGTATTCTCACGTCGATAGATGGGGAGCGAACGCGTCTGGCCAATCCCGAGATAGTTCGCGGGTGAGAAGATCGGCAGATTCTGCTCTTGAGGAGTAACGTTCGCGTTCGGCACTCCGAGTTTGTTCCCGAGTTGTGCTCCAGGGGCAGCTTGGTCCGCGGTGTAGTCGAGCCGGTAGCGATTGAAACCAACCCGCAGCTCGTTGACCAAAGTCGGATTGATGATGCGGGCCCAACTTGCAACGGCATGTTGCGCGGGCTGGAACGACGTGCCAGCGAACGAGGCTTCATCGGATAATTTCACCGGTTCGGAGATACCAGGAATCGTTGTAGTCGGATAGGTGCTGGGAACAATGGTCTCGGTGTTCTGAATCGAGTAACGCGCGAAAAAATTATCCTTGGACGAGATCTGATGATCGACCCGGACGTCTCCCTGATTCCAACGCTGATTGAGCACTGTATTCGCGAGGTAGTTGTTCAAACGGCTGGCGCCCGTCGGCACCGGATATGCAGCGAGCATCTTGGCGGCTATGGGATCCCAGCGACTCACCGGAATTTGATTATTAGCAAAGGCCGTACGTGCAAAGCCGGCACCGACGGCACGAGTGGTAGTGGGGTCGTAAATCGTGCCGACTTCGCCGAAGTCACCATTGCGCATACGCAAAGTCGGGATGTTCCCGAGCTGGAGCTGTTGCGCGTCGCGGCGGTAGCCTTCGTAATCAACAAAGAAGAACGTGCGATCCTTCCCGTGATAAAGCTTGGGGAGAACTACCGGACCGCCCAACGACCCACCGAATTGGTTGAGGCGAAACGTAGGAAAAGCAGTACCAACCGGGTTGAAGAAGTTGCGTGCGTCCATGGCGGAATTGCGAAGATACTCGAACAGGCTGCCGTGCATTTGGTTGGTGCCGGATTTCGTAATGACATCCACCACTGCCCCGGAGTTACGCCCTATATCGGCGCTATATAGGTTCGTCTGAATCTTGAATTCGCGCACCGCTTCGACTGCGGGACGCAGAACGATTGAAAGTGTTAGCCGTTCGTTGTCGTCCACGCCATCATAAAGAAAATTGTTCGAGCCCTCGCGGTTGCCATTGGCAAAAATCTCCGTTCCAGGACGCCGGTCATCCGGGCGCGTCCCACTCATGATCGTGCCCGTAGCAGAAAAGCCCACGCCGTTCACTCCCGGACTTAGCGTCGCCAGTTGAATGAAGTTACGCCCGTTCAGCGGGAGCTCGTTCGTTAAACGCTGGTTCACCACCGCGCCCAGAGACGACGATTCCGTTTGGAGAAGAGGCGCCTGCCCGGTCACCTGTTCGACCTGCGACACCTCGCCTACCTGGAGCGTAAGGTTGACTTCCGCCTGCTGATTAATCTGGAGGGTTATCCCTGTTTGTGAAAGCTTTTTGAAGCCCGGCACTTCGACCTCAACCCGGTAGTCGCCGGGCGGGAGCAGAGTTATCACATAAGTGCCGCTCGAAGAAGATACTGTTTCATGAGGCTGGTTCGTGGCGGTAGCAATTGCTGTTACCTTCGCGTTGGCCACCGCCGCTCCCGAAGGGTCGAGGACGGTTCCGTTCAACTCGGCCGTCGATACTTGCCCATAAAGAGACGCGATCCCTAGAATCCCGGATATGAAGAGTGAAACAAATTTGTGCATGATGATCCCCGATGACCTATTTATTCCGCTACCAATCGACCACGGAGTCGTCCTCCGGATCATAGGATTCCTGGTTGCGCCAATCGTGCCCGATCTTGTCAGCCATGGCTTGCTCGTCTAATTCGATTCCGAGCCCCGGGCCTTTGGGCACTTCCAAAAATCCTTCGCGCACCCGGAACGGCTGCTTGATGTAGCCCTCGCCGAGCGAGACCTGTTCCTGGCAGAGGAAATTAGGAATGCTGCAGGAGAGCTGCACGCCTGCGGCGAGCGAGATTGGGCCGAGAGGGTTGTGCGGGGCTATATCGGCGTAGTAAGCCTCCGCCATTCCAGCAATAAGACGCACTTCGGTGATCCCGCCGGCATGACACATGTCGGGCTGCAGAATAGTAGCGGCCTTTTTCTCGAGCACTTCCCGGAACCCCCATTTAGTGAACACGCGTTCTCCGGTGGCGATCGGCAAATGGGTGCCGCGGGCGATCTCTGCCATGATGTCGTGGTTCTGCGCCTGGCACGGTTCCTCGATGAACATCGGGTAATAAGGTTCGTAGGCTTTGATCAGTAGCTTGGCCGTGGCGGGGCTGATAGCGCCGTGGAAATCAATTGCGATGTCGACCTCTTTCCCCATGGCTTTTCGCAAATCAGCGAACACTTCCGCCGCGTACTCCACGTCACCTTCCGTGAAGATGTAGCGATTGCCTCGCGGCTTGCGCTTGGCAACTCCGGTTTTGAAAGCTGTGAACCCCTGCGCCTGAAGCGTCTTCATCTGGTCAGGCTGGCTGGCGTGAGCGTACACCCGAACACGATCCCGAGTGGGTCCGCCTAGTAACTCATAGACAGGCACGCCGAGAGCCTTGCCCTTGATGTCCCAGAGAGCCTGGTCGATGCCGCTCAATGCACTGGTGAGAATGGGCCCGCCCCGGTAGAAGGCGTGCCGGTAGATCGCCTGCCAGTGTTTGGCGACCGGGCGTGGGTCTTTGCCCACCAGGTAGGGCTCGATCTCCTTGACGGCTTCGGCGCACGTCAACGCGCGGCCTTCCGTGATGGGTTCGCCCAAGCCCACAATACCCGCATTGGTATGAATTTTGAGGAACAACCAGCGCGGCTTCACCAGGACCGTCTCGAGTCTGGTGATCTTGAGATTGTCTTTGGCAGGCACGGGAGCGTTCCGGTCCCGCTGCTCCTGGGCAGCAAGAGCCTCGGCTGAGACAGCGCTCAAGCCCACAGCAGAGGAAGCAGCAGCAATTGCATCGCGGCGGCGGAAAGACGATCGGAGAGATGACAAGTCGACGACTCCTAAGACCAGAGTGAAAGTATTCGCCTCAGATCATATAACTACGCGATTACGGCTATGCGTACATGAGCATCCGTACCAATACTCGGACCAATGCGGGCGGGATGAAACACCCGAAGATTGTTATCTCTGGCCATGAGGTAGGCAGGTGCAAGGCGGCTTACACACATGTCGTTCGCGGAAATCAGTTCAATTCTGAGCCGGTCGTTGCCGGATGAATTCTTGGCAAGCTGAAATGCACGCTCGATGTGCCTGGGCGCAGATGCGGGCTTCAGCCGTCAGCGGCCCGGAATACTCACAGAAATTTCGAATGCAGGTCGTTCGTTATGATGTGTCAGAACTGACAGCTACGAATGCCAAATTCCCGGTTGCACGAAATCATCGGCCGCTATGAGAAGGAAATTTTAAGCGAATGGATGCGTCTGCAATTCGAAGCGCTTGGTGGCCGTAAGGATCGCATTACCGAAGCGCAGCTTCGTGCCGTATCTCAGGAATTCATTTCAGTCCTGGTCGCAGGACTTTCGGGGGGAAGTGGAACGGATATCCATGCTCCTCAATGGCAACCGACACGAGAATTCCTGACGGAGTTGAGCCGGCAAAGAGTGGCACAGGGATTTTCGCCGTCCGAAACCGCGAGCCTGGTCTTCTCGTTCAAGCAGCCGTTATTCCTGCGGTTGAGACAACAGTACGGAACCGATGCGGACTCGCTTGCCGCCGAGATCTGGACGAGCACAGACCTTCTCGACAAGTTAGGTTTGTTCACAACTGAGGTCTTCCAAAAGAGCCGTGAACAGGTCATTTCACTCCAGCAGCAGGAGATGCTGGAACTCTCGACGCCGGTCGTTGAACTCTGGGACGGTCTGCTTGCATTGCCGCTGATCGGAACACTCGACAGCGCGCGAACACAGATCGTGATGCAGAATCTGCTCGAGGCGATTGTGGCTAAATCGGCAACGATCGCGATTATTGATATCACCGGTGTACCTACCGTGGATACTCTAGTCGCCCAGCATCTCTTAAAGACGGTTGCGGCCGCTCGTTTGATGGGTGCGGAGTGCATTATCAGCGGCATACGACCACAGATTGCGCAAACCATCATTCACTTGGGAGTCGATCTTAATGGCGTCATCACCAAGGCGACTCTGGCAGACGCGTTTCACCTTGCCCTCCGTAAGAAACGCCTACTGATAGCAAAGGCCGAGAACTAAGCGGCCGTGGAGCGCATTCCGATTCTAAAGATGGGCTCGTTCCTCCTGGTAACGATCCAGGTGGATATGCACGACCAGCTTGCGCTGGCGCTGCAGGATGACCTTACGGGCCGGATAGTGCGCGACCGCGCCCAGGGTGTGCTGATTGATATTTCAGCGCTCGATATCGTGGACTCGTTTATCGGAAGAATGCTGAGCAACATAGCCGGAATGTCGAGAGTTCTGGATGCCGAAACTGTCGTGGTGGGGATGAGACCATCGGTGGCAATTACGCTCGTGGAACTCGGCCTTTCCTTGCCGGGTATTCGGACTGCGCTCGATATTGATCGAGGAATCGAGCTTCTTCGGGAAGCGCGCGGTGGAGAAGCCGGAATCAATGACTTTGAAGAAGGTTGAAATTCCGCTGCACGCCCAAGAGGACATTGTGGCAGCTCGACAGGCTGTGCGCAGATTGGCAGTTGAAGCCGGACTCAGTATCATCGATCAGACGAAAATTGTGACAGCCGCGAGCGAGCTAGCGCGCAACACGGTCGTTCACGGACGCGGCGGAACGGCCATTCTCGAAACCGTGGACGAGGGACACCGGCGCGGAGTGCGGCTCACTTTCGAAGACAACGGACCCGGAATTCCCGATATCGAACTGGCCCTGCGCGACGGCTACACAACCGGCGCAGGCCTGGGCTTGGGCCTGGGCGGGGCGAAGCGCCTCTCGAGTGAATTCTACATCCGTTCGGAACCGGGCGAAGGAACCCGAGTCACCATCGCGACCTGGAAAGGCCAGAGGTGAACCACGTTTTTCCCATCGACGATCCGAGCCGCGTCGGCGAAGTTCGCCGGACGGCCGACTC